>Ga0099829_10002504_pt1 | contig 10589 bp, 11 predicted proteins | sample CZO8metaG_3_FD_79336 | JGI IMG/M metagenome (GOLD analysis project Ga0099829, IMG submission 79336) | Vadose zone soil microbial communities from the Eel River Critical Zone Observatory, Northern California, USA - CZOApr15con2H2.8 metaG | ecosystem: Environmental > Terrestrial > Soil > Vadose...
CTACGTGGCCACGGCCGGCGACCGCGACGCCGTCATCCGCGTCGCGCACACTGCAGCGCCCGGCGTGCCGATCGACGCGGTCCGGCTGATCGTAAATCCGTTCGTCCCGCGCTGATCGCGGCGGTGAAGCCCGGCGGCGCGCGGTCGTGGCCGCTCGCCGTCGCGGCGCTGCTCTCCGCCGCCGCGACGACGGCAGCGTTTCCGCCTTGGGATCAGGGGTGGCTCGCCTGGCTCGCCCTGGTGCCGTTGGTCGTCGTTTGCCGACGACTGGCGCCGGGGACGGCGTTCGGCGTCGGCCTCCTTGCCGGGTTCCTCGCCGCGAACGGGATTTTCCTTTGGATGTTCCAGGTATCAGGATACCGCTGGCATCATGCCCTGCTCCTTGGTACGTACCTCGGTCTCTATCCCGCCATCTGGTGCGCCGCGCTGCCCATTCTGGCGCGCAGTCGTGCGCCGTGGGTCGTCACGGCACCCGCCCTCTGGGTCATCCTGGACGCGATCCGCGCCCACGCCGGGTTCCTCGCCCTGCCCTGGGCCACCCTCGGGCAAAGCCAGCACCGCGACCTCGCGATCCTCCAGTCGGCGGCCCTCGGCGGCGAGCTCGCCATCACGGGGCTGGTCGTTCTTGCCAACGTCGCCCTGGGGGCGCTTCTTACGGAGCGGGCGTGGCGGGCGGCTACGGCGGCGGCGGCGGTGATCGTGCTTGCCCATGCCGGCGGCGGCCTCGTCCTGGCGGTACCGCCCACCAGCCGGCCGGTCGTGTTGGCGGCGGTCCAGCCGAGCATCGGCATCGTCGAGCGCGTCGAAGCGACGGGACGCGCGACGATCATCCGCCGGCTCGAGCGAATGACGGTCGCCGCAGCGCAGGCGCGGCCCGCCCTGATCGCATGGCCGGAGACCGCGGTCGCGGATCTGCGCAACGACCCGTTCCTCGCCCAGCGCGTGCAGGCTCTCGCCCGTTCCACGCGTATCCCGCTGCTCGTTGGCAGCTCGGAGGTCGTGAAGTTCGCGCCTGCCGAGTCCGCGCCGGCCGCACCGCCAGCTCGCGAGGTGTACAACACGGCGTATCTGGTGCTCCCGGACAGTCCCCTCGGCGAGCCGTACCGGAAGATGCGTCTCGTGCCGTTCGCCGAGTACCTGCCGCTCGTACCGTTCGTGACATGGCCACGATGGCTCGTATCCCCAGGCTTCGCGGTCACGCCCGGGTACCAGCCGCGGGTCTTCACGTTGCCCAGCGGCGTGCGCGCCGGCACACTCATCTGCTGGGAAAGCCTCTTCGCCGATCTCGCCCGCGGCGCGGTCGAGGGCGGTGCCGACTTGCTCGTGCTCCTGACGAACGACGCGTGGTTCGGGCGCACGGGCGCGGCGGCACAGCACAACCTGTCGGCGGTCATGCGCGCGGTGGAAAACCGGACCCCGGTCGTCATCGCCTCGAACACCGGCCCCTCGGCGATCGTGGACTCCGACGGGCGTGTCGTCGGCGGCGCGCTGGCCCCCTTCTCGGAAGGCGTGGTCATCGCCGCCGTGTCGGTGCGGCGGGCGCGCGCGGCCTACACGTGGATCTCCGGTGCGCTTGTCCCTGTCGCGCTCGTCGCCGTCGCCCTCGGACTATTTTGGCGCTCAGGGAAAGAGGAAGTAAGGGTAGGCCAGCGGGGTGAGCGCGATTCCGGCAGCGAGGCCCGTCACCGCTGACCTCGCCCCTGTGACAAGGGCGGACCTTCGGACGGGGGCTAGGTCTGAGAATGAGCGTTCCGGGTCGCTCAGCTAGGAGCGACTGTGGACTGCGAGCTGGGACCATCGCCGCGCCGCCAGTTCGGACTGCGATTCCGCTTTCTTCGAACGAGGGTTTGACATAGAGACCCTCAACGGTGAATCTAGGGAAGACAATGCGCACCCGACCCGCGGCACCTGTTGTCCTGGCCCTTGTCCTCGTGGCGTTGATGCTGACGCTGACGATTCTGGCGTATGCGGATCCACCTGATCCGACTTGGATCCCCGGGTACTGGGACGGCGATGACTTCGACGATGTGATCGGCTACATCATGTTGGCGGCTGGTCTCCCCGAGAGCCTGGTCGCCTGCGACCTTCACACGGTGGCGCTTTCCGCTGCCCTGAAGCCGTCAGCGCCTCATACTCCCGCTTCAACTCCACGCCCAGCCTCCAGTCCCCGCGCTCCCCCGACCTTCTAGTCCAGACCCGTCCGCTTTACCGCAGGTAGCGGCGTGCGATTGCGCCGCTCGTTCCTTTCCGTGACATCGAGTCTTGATGAGGTCGGCGCCATGAAGCTGATGCGCGTGATTGCGATCAATTTGGTCGTGCTGCTTGCCCTGGCTCTCGTGGCGGAGCTGATATTCGGCCAGTGGATAGAGGCGAGCCCGCTGGAAAGGCTTGCCGTTCCACGCAGCGTCAACATAATCATATCGGCCGCCCCTCTCTACCCAGGCGGGGGGGAATTCGTCTATCGGCGGGATGCCATGGGTTTTCGAGGCCCCGGCGTCGATCCGGCGCGCATCGGCATTTTGACCATCGGCGGCAGCACCACCAACCAGCTGTACCTCCCGGAAGAGGCAACATGGCAGGCGGTACTGGAGCGATCCCTACGCCAGGCCGGCCACGATGTGGTGGTAGCCAATGCCGGCATCGACGGCCAAAGCACGCTGGGAATGATCGCCGACCTGGATCTGTGGTTCCCCAATGTTCCCCATCTCAAGCCGCATCTGGTGCTGGCGTACATTGGCATCAACGACGTCTACAAGACCGGCCCGGCGCGCGCCGATATAGCCGGCAAGACGGTGGCCAGGCAGATACTGCGGGACAGCCTCCAGTTCTCCAGCTTCAAGAGAGAGATTGAGGAGAGAAGCGCCCTCGTGCGGCTCTGGACCACTATCGTCGGCACGGTTCAAGCCAGGCGAGCCAGATTGGATCATCACGCTAGAGATTTCGCGCGAGCGCAATGGACCGATCAACCCGCCCAGCCCGTGTGGCGGCCTGAGCAGTTAGAGGCCAACCTTGCCGCGTTCAAGGACCGGTTGGTGCGCGTCGATGAATTGATCGAACGTTTGGGCGCGGTGCCGGTCTTCGTGACCCAGACACGCGGTGACTACAGGCTGGAGAACGGCCGGCTGGTGGGCATCGCGGAGGCCGGCGGGCCCAACGGCGTCGACCAGGGCCGTGCGCTCGCCCGCTTCAACGCCGTCACGATGGAGGTCTGCCGCGACCGGCATGTGACCTGCCTCGACCTCGCCACCGAATTGCGCTTCGGCGAAGGGGATTTTTATGACTACGAGCACAATACACCGCAAGGGGCAGAGAAAATCGGCAAGTGGCTGGCCGGAAAGCTGAGCGGGCGGCTCTAAGCCTTGAAGGCGCGTACGCGCGAATCGCACGAGCGACTTGTGGCCGACGAGGCGGTGACCGGCTCGTCGAATCGCTCCTTCGGCTTTGTCTTTTCGGCCCTCTTCGCCATCCTCGGCTTGGGGCCTCTGGTCCATGGCCGGCCGGTGCGCGCCTGGGCAGTCGTCGTCGCCGCCACCTTATTCCTGATTGCTCTCGCGCGTCCCCGGATCCTGGCGCCCCTCAACCGGCTTTGGCTCGGGTTCGGATTGCTCCTCCACGCCTGCGTCAGCCCGGTGATCATGGGCCTGGTGTTCTACAGCACCGTGACCCCCATCGGTTTCGTGCGCCGTCTGCTCGGCGCGGATCCGCTCCGACTGCGGCTGGACCGGGACGCCGTCACCTACTGGATCGAGCGCGACCCACCGGGCCCGGCACCTGACACGATGCGCCGGCAGTTCTGAGGGCCTCATGATCGACTTCGTTGCGGAGCTGTGGCGCTTCATGCGGGTACGCAAGAAGTACTGGCTGCTCCCTGTCATCCTCATGCTGGCTGTGTTCGGCGCCCTCATCGTTCTCGCCAAGGGCAGTGCGGTGGCACCGCTCCTCTACACCCTGTTCTGAGGACGGTCGCATGCGCATCCTGGGCATCTCGGCCTTTTATCACGACAGCGCGGCGGCCCTCGTCGATGACGGGCGTATCGTAGCGGCCGCCCAGGAGGAACGGTTCACACGAAAGAAGCACGACGCAGGTTTTCCCATCCACGCGATCGAGTATTGCCTCCGAGAGAGCCGCGGCAGCCTCGCCGAGGTGGATCACGTCGTCTTCTACGACAAGCCGTTCCTGAAATTCGAGCGCCTCCTGGAGACGTACCTCGCGTTCGCCCCCCGCGGGTTCACGTCCTTCTCCATGGCCGTTCCGCTGTGGCTCCGGGAAAAGCTGTTCCAGAAGTCCCTGTTGAAAAAACAGCTCAAGGCCTACGCTCCCTCCTACGACTGGCAGGGGCGTCTCCTCTTTGCCGAGCATCATCAGAGCCATGCCGCCAGCGCCTTCTTCGCGTCGCCTTTTCAGGAAGCGGCGGTGCTGACGATGGACGGGGTGGGCGAGTGGGCAACGACCTCCGTCAGCTTCGGAAAGGGCAATCATCTGGAGATGCGGAAGGAGATCCACTTTCCACATTCGTTGGGCCTTCTCTATTCAGCGTTCACCTACTACATCGGCTTCAAGGTCAACTCGGGGGAATACAAGGTGATGGGCCTAGCCCCCTACGGGGAGCCGAAATACGCGCAGCGAATCCTTGATCACCTGATCGATCTCAAGCCGGACGGCTCGTTCCGGCTGAACCTCTCTTACTTTGACTACTGCACCGGCCTGCGGATGACGAACCGCCGCTTCGAGGAGCTGTTCGAGGGGCCGCCGCGACAGGCCGACGAGCTCCTCACCCAGCGCGAGATGGATCTCGCCGCCTCGATCCAGGCGGTCACCGAGGAGGTGGTGCTGCGTCTGACCCGGGCCCTCGCCGCGGACACCGGCGCCGAGAACCTGTGCCTAGCCGGCGGAGTCGCACTCAATTGTGTGGCCAACGGCAAGGTTCTGAGGGATGGGCGCTTCAAGCACGTGTGGGTCCAGCCCGCGGCCGGAGATGCCGGCGGAGCGCTGGGGGCGGCCCTCTGCGCCTACCACGTATTCCGGAGCCAACCCCGGAGGCCCAGCGAAAGCCTCGATGCCATGCAGGGGGCCTACCTGGGGCCGTCGTTTAGCCAGCCCGAGGTGGAAGCCCGCCTCACCAGCAGCGGTGCCAGGTTTTCCACGCTGAGCGATGACGGCCTGATTCGGGCGACGGCCGAGGCGCTCGCAGAAGGCAAGGCCGTCGGGTGGCTCCAGGGGCGGATGGAGTTCGGTCCCCGTGCCCTCGGAGCCCGCTCGATACTCGGCGATGCGCGATCGCCCACCATGCAGTCGGTGCTCAACTTGAAAGTGAAGTACCGTGAGTCCTTTCGACCATTCGCACCGTCGGTGCTCCGGGAAGACGCGGCCGGCTGGTTCGATCTCGACGCCGACAGCCCGTACATGCTTTTCGTGGCGGAGGTGGCCAAGCCGCGCCGGCGCGAGATGACGCCGACGGAGCGGGCTCTGTTCGGCATCCAGAAGCTCAACGTAGTTCGCTCGTCCATACCCGCCGCCACCCACGTGGATTATTCGGCGCGGATTCAGACTGTGCACCGGGAAACGAACCCTCGCTTCCATGCCCTCCTCTCGGCCTTCAAGGCGCGCACGGGTTGCCCGGTCCTTGTCAACACGAGCTTCAACGTTCGCGGCGAGCCCATCGTGTGCACGCCGGAGGACGCCCTTCGCTGCTTCATGGGGACTGAGATCGACGTGCTCGTTGCGGAGAACTGCTTCCTGAGGAAAGAAGACCAGGATCCCCTGCTCCGCCTGGACTACAAACCTTCGATCACGCCGGACTGAGGCGACGAGGCGTGGGATACTTCGTCGGAGATGGCCAGGGGGGCGCAACGGGCGGGAGGAGGCGATCGCCTGTGAAGGGGAAGGCATTGAGCGCGTGAGACGTCTTCTCATGGCGGTCCTGATTTGGAATGCGGCAGCACCGGCAACCGCCTCCGAGGTCGAGATGTCGAGGCCCGAGGGACATCCGAAGGGTCGCTTCCCCCTGGCGGTTTACGTCGCCCCCATTGCCGATTCCGCGCAGGCGGCCGCCGTGAAGCGCGCCGTGGAGGATTGGAACGTGGTCTCCCGCGGCGCCCTGGGGATCGCGGCCTTTCGCTGGTCCACGCGCGCGCAGGAGGCAGCCGTCAGCGTTGCGCTCGCGCCCAAAACGTCCGCCAAGCTGATGGGAGTGACCGAAATCAGCGCCGACGACAACGGTGTCATCGAGCTCCCGGTCCGCATCGCCCTCGTGGAGCCTGCGGCGCGGGGGCAGACGTCGCGCGAGACGCTTCTCTACGAGGTGGCGGCCCACGAGCTGGGCCACGCCCTCGGGCTGCCGCACACCACCGAGCCCGGGTCCCTCATGTGCTGCGTCTGGGGCAGCCTCGACTTCAAGGATCCCGCTGTGCGAGCGGCCTACATCGAAGGCCGACGCCATCCCGACCTGCGATCCGTTGAGGTCCAGCTCAAGAAGCACTACGAGGCGTTCTGGAAGATGCCCTGAGCGAGGGCGTAGCTCGCCCTGTTCTCATTGCCGCCTTCGCGCCCTCACTTGGGTGGCGGGTAGACGCGTTCCTTCCGACCATCCGATGTCGTTCGGCCGCCGGGGAGTCTTCGCGGGCCCGAGCCGCGAGACGGTCGCCCCGCGGCCAGTGGGCGTAGCCGACGACGATGAGACCGAGGACGACGAGGCTGAGATACACGTGGCTCAAGATCACTGCCGTCACCCGCCTCGCGCTGGCCTGACCCCTCGCGTCAGCCGAGGAGCTCGAGGCAGTCCAGGTCTTCGACGGCGGCCATGATGCGCTCGTAGTTGTACCACCAGATCCACGGGCCGATACCGTGGGCCGCCTGCCACACCGGCGTCGTGATCTGCGAGAGCACCGACAGCCGGTAGTCGCGCCAGAGCGCCTCGAAGTCGTAGCCCTTGACGCCCGCGGCGGACAGCGCCGCGTGGTAGCGCCGGAGACACTCGCGCTCGAGGCGCCGCCGCCGCTCCGGAGACCAGTGGACCGCGATCATGTAGGCGAGATCGTCAGTGGCCACGTCGATCCGCCAGGCGTCCCAGTCGATCAGCCTGACGTCGTCGCTGGCCGGGTCGCGCGGGTAGAGCGCGTTCCACACGTGCGCGTCGCCGTGGAGGAGCGTGAGGTTCCGATGCGGCCGGTACCGCTCGGCGAAGAGCCGTGGCGCGTGGGTGATCATCCGCTCGTAGTTCCGCCGGCGCTCGGACGACATGCGGTCGCCGAGTCGGTCCACGAAGACGGCGAGCTGGGCGGGAAACTCGGCCGCGGTCGAAGCCACCCGTGTCGAGGAAGGCGCCGACGGATCCGAGGGCTGGATGATCCCACCAGAAGGCGTGAAAGCGCGCGTGGGCCCCGAGGATCCGGTCAACCTGCTCGACCGTGGGGGGGAGCGGCCACTGGCTGACGATGTCGTGCGAGTCGCTGAGATCCTCGAGGAGAAGATGCCACCCGCCCTCCATCGCGGCTTCGAAGCAGAGCGGAAGGAGGCCGCCGGGCGTGAGCGGCGCGACGCGCGAGTAGAAATCAACCTCCGCCCGCCCGATGGCTTCCGCGTCGATGGGGCTGTCGGGACGCCGCGTCTTGAAGAAGAGGCTGAGCGGCGTCGCGCCCGGCGTGCCCTCGACCTCGAGGCGCAGGCGCATGACGGTCGAGAGAATCATCTGGCGCGACGAATCGACCGAGACGCTCGTGATCTTGCCGGCGGAGAGGACCCCCGCACGGCGCAGCATGTCCGTCAGGCGCTCAGGTGTGGCGGCGTCGGGTATCGAGTCGGACATGGCTCAGCTGTTCAGGCGAGCCCCCAACGCTTCATACCGCCAGCCAGCCCCCGTCGACGACGAGCTCGGTCCCGGTGATGTACGAAGCCTCGTCGGAGGCCAAGAAGAGGACGGCGTAGGCGACCTCCTCCACGCGGCCTTCCCGCCGCATGGGTACACCGGCGAGCATTTTTTCACGGAACGCGGGATCGGCGGTGGCCTTGGACGAGCGCATGGCCGGGAGCACTCCCGGGTGGACCGAGTTCACGCGAATCCCGCTCCGCGCGTACTGCACGGCGGCCGATTTGGTCATGAGCCTCACGGCGCCCTTCGAAGCGTTGTAGGCCATGTGTATCCCCTTCTGGCCGACGAAGCCCGAGACGGACGAGATGTTCACGATGGCACCGCCGCCGGCCTGCTCCATCATCGGGATCGCGTGTTTCATGCCAAGGAAGACGCCCTTGGCGTTGACGTCCATCAGGCGGTCCCACGCGGATGTGCTCAGCGTGTCGGGATCGAAGGTGCCGCTGATGCCGGCATTGTTGACCAGGACGTCGAGCTTGCCGAAGTCCTTGCGCGTGGCCTCGATCGCCTTCTGCCAGGCCGGCTCGCTCGTGACGTCGAGGTGGACAAAGCGCCCGGCTCCGCCCAGGCTGTCGGCAACCCGCCGGCCTTCCGCCTCGAGCACGTCCGCCACGACCACCTTCGCGCCTTCCTTCGCGAAGATGATCGCCTCGCTCTGGCCCATGCCGCTTGCCCCACCCGTGATCAGCGCAACCTTTCCCGCAAGTCTCATATCGTCTCCTCCTTCGCACAATGTTGAAACCCCGCAGGCTGCTCAAAAAGGTCCAGATGCGAGGCGGCGCCCCGCGGTTCGAGTTGAACGACGGCGTATGCCGTCGTGAGACGAGGGCTGAGTAGATCCCGCAGATCAATCGCACGGCCCTGTCTCAGCCCTCGCCTCGTGGCTTCGCCCCTCAGCTCGAACAGCGACGAGCGTGCGGCCGAGGGCGCCCCAAAAGGTAACTACGTATGGGTCGCAGATGGACCTTTTTCAGCCGCCTGCTAAGGCGCGACGTGCGGCATGTCGGGTTGTACGGCTTCCTCCAGCGTGAGCGGCGTCGCGCGGAGAAACGGCTCGCGGCGAATCGGGCAATCCTCGAGGTCGCAAGAGGAGCAGTAGATCCGGTGGCACGGATCGGTGTGAAAGACCATCTCACCCTCGACGCCGAGATCAAGGATGACGCGGGCCGCCACGTCCTCGGACACGTCGTGCGCCTTCTGCACGCTCCAGAACTCGGGCACCACCAGGTGCGCTTCGATGTTGTGGAAGCGGCCGGAGCGGATGGCGCGTAGATGGTGGATGCGGATCACGCCGTGGCCGACGTACCCCTGCAGCGCGTTGAGCACCCGGGAGAGCAGGACGGGGTCTTCCTCGTCGAGGAGCCCGCCGGCGGCGTGACGGACGAGCCGGAAGCCCGTCCACATGAGCGAGAGCGCGACCAGGAGCGCGACCACCGGGTCGAGCCACGCGAGACCTGTCAGGTTCACGAGGAGCAGGCCCACCACGACGCCCGCGCTCGTCCAGAAATCCGCGATCACGTGCTTGCCGTCGGCGACGAGGGTCAAGGACTGGTAGCGCCTGCCGGTGCGGACGAGGTACCAGCCGAGAATCAGGTTGACCATGCCGGTCGCGAGCACGATCACGACGCCGGCGCCGATCTGCCTGACCTCGGCCCCGGCGATGAGGATGCGCGCGACCTGGTAGACGATCACGAGGGACGCGAACGCGATCAGGCCGCCTTCGAAGGCGGCGGAAAAGAACTCGATCTTGCCGTGGCCATAGGGGTGGTTGCGGTCGGCGGGGCGCCCGGCGAAAACGAGGCCGCCCAGGGCGAAGACGGCGGCGACGACGTTGACGATCGATTCGAGCGCGTCCGACAGGACAGCCGTCGAGCCGGTCATGCGGTAGGCCTCGTACTTGGCCGCCAGCATGAGTAGGGCGACGGTCAGCGAGATGAGTCCGGCGCGGAGCCGGATGCGCGCGTCTTCGGCGACCGGGGCGACGGTGTCCACGGCCTGATTCTACCGCGGCTTGCGGGGCTCCTCGGGCGCCGTTTGCCTCCCGCGATCCAGCAGAGGGGCCAGCAGCGGGGCCAGCGCCATGGTCCCGGCCGTGCCGAGGATGACGAGCCACGACCACGCCAGCGCGATCACGCCGGTCTCCGAGAGTACGAGGAGGACGAGATTGACCAGCCCCATGATGACCATGGCCGCGACATTGGCCCGGTTGGCGCGCAGGCGGGTCATCAAGCCCAGCAGGAAGACGCCCAGGAGCGAGCCGAAGGTCACGCCGGCGATCTTGAAGGCAAGCCACAGGATCTTGTCGAAAAAGGAAAATCCCCAGGCCAGTCCCGCCAGCATGAGCCCGAAGGCCACGACGGCGACGCGCGACACCCAGAGGTAGTGGCGATCGCTCCGGCCGGGCGCCAAGAGCGGCCGGTATATGTCGGTGACAAAGGAGGCGGAGAGCGAGCCCAGCGGCGAGTCGATCGATGCCAGCACGATAGCGGTCAGCATGATGCCTCGCAGGATCTGCGGCATGGCCGTGCGGATGAAGAAGGGGAAAATCTCGTCCGGCCGCGGGAGGACTCCCGATGGGTGCTGGGCGTAGTAGGTGAAGAGCCCGGCGCCGATCGAGAGATAGAGCAGGAGCGTCACCAGGGTGCCGATCGGCGTGAGCGCCAGCGTGCGCTGGCTCTCGCCGCGCGTCTCGACGGTGAGCAGGCGCTGCATGAGGTCGTA
>Ga0099829_10002510_pt1 | contig 10575 bp, 16 predicted proteins | sample CZO8metaG_3_FD_79336 | JGI IMG/M metagenome (GOLD analysis project Ga0099829, IMG submission 79336) | Vadose zone soil microbial communities from the Eel River Critical Zone Observatory, Northern California, USA - CZOApr15con2H2.8 metaG | ecosystem: Environmental > Terrestrial > Soil > Vadose...
GTCAAGACGCCAAAGCAGCGCCAGAGAGAGGAGGAAGAACACGAGCAGGACCACGAACACATGAACAGCCATAAAAAATCCTCGCTGCTTGAAATGGGGAGTATGGAGAACTCCTTGAGAAGCAAGGATAAGCAGAGTCTACCGTCCTGTCAAGCTGTTGGGAGAGAGTCCGAATTATCCACCATCGTGAATAACTGTACCCCCTTTCCTCATTGTTGAGATGCAGGCGTAAAAATAGTATACTACATACAAATCTTTTAAGTGAGAAAAAAGATTTAGCTCCTAATAAGCTGCATTTGAAAGAGGTTCACGCCGCGTCTGCTCATATCAATCCTTGTGCTGGCTACTTGGACCATCCGTTCTTGAATCGCCAGCGAAGAGCAGGAACAATGAAAATGGAGACCGAACAGGTGGCCGTTGCCGCAGAAGGCGGCGTAGGCTTCCATCGCACACTCCCACTCCTGCGTGAACACCAGCACATGATTGCGGCACGCGCCTGGCGCAGAGTGCGCTCGGTCAAAGCTCGCATTGGAGGCCACCATGATCACCCGGTCTCGCAATGCCCCTTACCGTTGGGGCCAAATTCGCGGAAAGGGAGGAGCTGCCGCTAGCATGAAAAGGCCATCGGCTTGCAACTCTACCGCTTACTCATCATTGGCCCAATCTTCATGTGCGCGGGGGCTCGCACCTTCTGCATCGACACCCAACTCCTGTTCCCGCGAGGCGCTCGCGTGCTGGACATCCCTGATTTCATCAAGCCGCTTGTGCTGGTATTCCAGCTCTGCCCTCAATTCGTCGATGTGCGTTTCGATGAGACTCAGCGCTGCATAGGCTTCTTCAACGATCGCATGATAGCGCGCCTCGGGTCCACCTGGGATGAGAATGTTGGAAGCCTCGATGCTGGCCAGGGTATCGAGTCGCGAGCGTATGCCAGCGATCGCCGCGGTGATGTCGTCCTGGTCGCTCATAATTGCCGCTCCTTAATAGTTACAGAACATGAGGAGCCCAGGGCTTTCAGGGGGGAGCTCGTAGGCGAACAGCTTTTTTCCTACGTCCTCCAAGCTCATATGAGCCTTCGTCGCTGGGCCGGTACGCGCGTCAAAGTACAAGCCAATTTCAAGTAATCGCTGCTCTAGCATCGGCACTCCTCCTCTACTTTCTTGGGGGTGAAGTCTTCAACATCATATGGTGGCTCTGCAGGTGGAGCTGTATGCGCTCGGAGCGGAAGCAGCGCAGGCGCTCGTGTGCTTCCACAGAAAATCCTTCCTGTAGCGCTGATCCAGAGAGGTAAAGCGGTCCATCTGCTTGTAATAGCGCTTCGAAGGTCGGTGTATGCAGGCGCGTTTCCTCTCTCCAATGCTCAGGATTAATTTCCTCTTCACATGAGAGACGATCGAAAGGGTCGCTCATGATGGTTGATCCTGCAGGCGGGTCACGTTTAATAACCACTATCTATGCTCCAGGCATAACCAATCTGGCAGCATTCGTGCTCAATGATCGCAAGACCTTCACTATGCTGAAGGCATGCCTTGCTACTGTTCTGATTCGAGTGTATGCCGAGTATCCCTGATTTCATTCTGCTTGCGCTGGGATTCCAGGAATTGAGAATAGCCTGGCATATTTACCTCAAATGCTCTTGTTGCGCTCTCCTGTGCTGCATGTATGCGCAACTCTAACTCGGGTATGATCGTCTCAATAGCATCCACCTTACCCCGAAGTTCATCAGCCCGTTCTTTCAGTTGATCGATAGAGTCTTGCACTGCTTGAATCTGCGCTGTAAAGTGGTGTGTGACGTGATCCTCAACACGTTTATCCAGGCTGGTCCACCAGGCAGCGAGAGCAACAGCCCCAAGAATGCCTAAAAATGCTGTGCTCACTCCTAGAACCGCTGCAACCAGGCCTGCAACAGTCCACCCGTCACAAGGTGACCCACCACCACAGACAGGCCAAAATGTCATTTTTACGACAAGAACCACCAAGCACATGAGAAAAACACAAATGGCGATATAATAGGTTGCTCTAGCAGTACGTGTTACCATACTTCACCTCTCATATTGTCCACCTCGTCGTCTTCGTATGATCTGAGCTCTTTCTCCTTCATTTCAAGAGGCAACAGCGCCGGCATCGACGAGCAATGTACTTCCTGTCATCAGCATCGAGAGGTCGCTCGCGCAGAAGAGGGCAACTCGGGCTACATCATCAGGCACTCCAGCACGCCCCAGCGGCACGCGCGCGTCAAAACCTTCGCCTAAAGCATCTGGCACACCTGCAGCAGCGAGGGCCGCGCGTGCCTCTGCAATGCCAGGGGTCCGAATGAGTGTTGGAGCCAGCGCCAGGACACGGATATTCTGGGGACCGAACTCGATAGCGAGACTCTTGGTCAAGCCTCGTACCGCGTGTTTCGACGAGACATAATGTGAGATGGCCGCTCCACCCTGATAGCCTGCCGTCGAGGCAAGATTGATGATCACCCCTCCTTTGCCAGCTTGCACCATGTGCCGCGCAGCTTCCCTACATCCGATGAAGGTGCCGCGCAGATTGATAGTCAGCACCTGGTCCCACCTGGCGTCGGACATCTCCAGAGCCGGGCTCAATGGGTAGATGCCGGCGTTGTTGACCCAGATATCGATGCCGCCCAATTCGTGTACCGCCTGCGTTGCCACCGCCCCAATCGAGCCACTGTCTGCTACATCGAGCAGGGTAGCGATCACTTTGACCCCGTGTTGCTGTGCAACGCGCTCAGCCGCCTCTTGCGCCTGCTTCTCGTCGAGGTCACTAATCAAGACATTGGCACCTGCCTCGGCAAAGCGCTCACAAATGGCCAGTCCGATCCCTCGCGCTCCGCCGGTCACTACCGCGTTGCGGTCCTTGAGAGAGATCAGTTCAGCAATGGACCTGCCACTGACATCGGGAATTGCCATCTAAGCTTCCTCCTTCCCAAATGGGTTTAAAGAACGCCCCTGTGCTTCAAAAGCACAGATGCAGCATAAGCCTCTGTATTGTACCACCACATGCTTCTATTAGATATGGTGGATAATTCGATCAACCTCTGCAAACCCATTGCCGAGCGGTTTTTCATCAGGGTGCAGTCCAGACAGGTCACCTGATCCTGGAAAACGACTCCATCCAAGGACTGCTGCTCGCACCTTCCTCGACCTGCCCGCTGGATGCACATGCACCCCCATCCAGCTTGAGAGCCTCTCAAGCCGAACCTGGCAGCAAGGGGTAGGAGAGCACCTCCCTGGCTGTCCATCGTCGGCTGGTTCTGCCGGCTGCCATGGCAGGAGTCCGGTGCCGATAGCGTTGCGCCAGCAGTCTACCCCCTCGCTCGCGTGGCTGCACGAGCGCCACGCGCAGGGAGTGGTGAGGACGGACAAAATGGTAGTACGCGCGCCACCATTCCAGATGGGCCAGCAACTGGGGAGCTTGTTGAGAAGTGGCCCAGGTCCGTCTTGCCAGAGCCGCAACGCCATGGCGCACGGTCAGATTCACCCGCTCAATACAAGCGGTGTTCAACCTCCCAGAGAAGCCTCATCTCTGTAAGGCGACGGTGAGATCTATCTCTGTTCCCAGTCGCATCACACACGAGATCCGTAGCAGCCTCCGCCTTCGGTAGCATGTTTTCACCTGGCCATAGATCAAGCCCGCCGCCACCTGCCACCGACGCACTTTCCGCTCACGACGCCCCACCGGGAGCCAGTGTCCAAAATGGGCGGTGAGCGCATAAAAATACAGGTTTAACCCATTACTGGTGAAGAGCGGGAGGCAATCGAGAGCCAGGAGCTGTCGCAGGGAGTGGATCACCCGATGAGCCATGTGTTGGGTGCGCGGACCCAGCTGGAGCACCGGCAGAATCTTGGTGCGGGGATCGATGGCCAGCCAGAGCCAGAGCACTAGCGAGGCGCAGCGCAGCCTGGTGCGCAACTCGTCCAGCTGCAGGTGCGGGAGATGCAAATGGCAGAAGAAGCGCTCGTGCAGAATGTGCGCGTGCCCGCCTGCACGCGTGAGCCAGGTGGTGATGGTGGCTTGCTGGTAGCCGAAGACGCGTTCGGCCGCCGATGGGTCCAGCCCTTCGGCCAGCGCAGACAGGACCATTCCGATCTGCTGAGAAGGGGTTTTCACCCGGTACAACGGCGTGTTGCGCCGGGCACTGAAGGTGGTGTGGCACGCTTGGCAGCGAAAGGTCTGGATCCGCTCGATCTGGCCATGCTTGCCATCGCCAACCAGCGCATGCATGTGCGCATCCGTGTTGGTAAAGTAGAGGCACGCTCGGTTGGGACAGGCTAAGCCTTGCGTGTCTATGCGTTTAGGGGCTCCTCGTCGGCTTTTCACCTCACACCAGGGACGCACAGGCTGTGGTGTCGGCCCTCCACCTGACGAAGGAGGGGAGACGAGACGACAAGCCGGGCAATCGTCAGGAGTGCGGGGCTTCAGGAGCCGGTGGAGCGTGGGGCGCTTGGCTCCTCCTCTTAAGGAGGAAGGCCGAACAGGGAACCAGTCCAGATGCCAAAGCAGCACGAGAGAGAGAAGGAGACAGACCACCAGCAGGAACACAAACATGAACACATGAAGCGCCATCAGAATCCTCGCTGTTGGAAATGGGAAGCCTGGAGATCTTCCTTGTGAAGCAAGGATAACAGAGTCAGCAGTGCTGTCAAGCGAGAGGGACAAAAGTCCGAATTATCCACCATCGCGAGAGGGAGTACCCCTCGGGTAGATACAAGGCCCGATCGATGAAGGCGGCTCCTTTACGGCTGGCATACAGCAGAAAGACCCCCACCTGGCTATTCTCCCGGCGGCCAGCCGTTCCACTGTATTGGCGGGCCACGCCCGCCGACTTCTTGCCTTTCTTCACAAAGCCCGTTTCATCCACCACTAGCACGCTCTCCTCCTCGCTCAGATGCTCGGTCACGTAGGCCCGCAGGTCGTCGCGCACCGCTTCTTCATCCCAGTCGGCTTCTCCCAGCAAGCGCTGCACGCCGCGCGGCCCACGTTCGCCCAGTTGCTCGGCCAACTGCCAGCCATTCTTGCGTTCCACTGGGGCCAGTAAACCTTGCAGGAAGCGCTGCGCCCGCTGGCGTGCCTCGGCTCGTCGAAAACGCGGCCCAATGCGTGCATGTACCTGGGCTAATTCCTCTGTGGCTTGTTGCAGCAGCTCTTCTTCGTTCTCTTGTTGCTCGTCGTCTCGTTCTTCGGTGGTAGACTGCTTCCCCTCTCTGAAGCAGTCTACCACTTTTTCTCCTTAACTGTCACTGTAGTATTAGAGTTTGCGCGCCGACGCATGAATGCTTTTCACCCTGGGCGATGCGTCGTCGTCCATGGAGACCCCCATCCAGCCAACGCGCTGCTGGTCCGTACACCACGTGCTGGAGCTAAGTCGGGCTATGTCTTTGTTGATCCAGAGGGTTTCCTCTGCGAGCCAGAATATGATCTTGGGGTGGTTCTGCGTGACTGGAATGAGGAGCTGCTTGCAGCAGCCGAGCCTCTTGCGTTAGCCCACGACTACTGCGAACTCCTCGCCAGGGAATCTGGCCTGGATGCAGCCAGCATTTGGGAATGGGGCCTTATCGAGCGCGTCTCCAGTGGGTTGTATCTGTACGCCTACGGCTCACGCGAGCACGGCCAGCCATTTTTCACAACAGCACAACACTTGCTGGCTACATAGCTTCTCGCTTGTTCTCTTGGAGCCCATAAGCCCACGGATTGCGCAACGAGTTTTTAGCTGAGCAAAAGCGATGGTGGATGAATGGTCTCCACAAGGGCTATCAACTCTCTCTCGCTCTCGGTTTCGTAGTGCCTTTGCTTCACCGAAGCAAACTTCCATGCGGCGTTTGAACTCGACGACAATCTTCATACCCTCTCCCACGGACCACTCCTTTGCATCGTCTTTCGCTTTTGCAAACACTTGCGTTCACAAATTTTTTGTGGTATATATTTTGTAGACGTTACCGTTTGCAAAATAGAGCGGCCCTGCACGACTTTGGGGATCGAAGCAAGCAAGGTTTGGTTGTATAGAATGAGAGTGCGCCGTTTCGCTCTTGCCTGTACGATAAAGAAAGAGGCTTCTCATGCGAATTGCACTCTTCACGATTGGGGGACGGGGTGATACCCAACCGTTTGTGGCCTTAGCCGTTCGGCTCAGGCAAGCAGGCCATCACGTCATTCTGGCCGCCCGGCCAGAATTCGCCGCCCTGGCTGCCGAGTATGGCGTCGAGTTTGCGCCGCTGGGCAACCCGTACCAACCATTCATCACCGGGGCAGCCGAATCCTCAGCGCTGGGCGGAGGCCATCTCCTCCATCAACTGCGCTATGGACTCGCGCAACGGCGGTATTTTTCTGACCACCTCAACCAGGATGCCTGGCGCGCGGCACAGGACGCAGAGGCAATTCTCTACAAATACAGTTGGATCACTGGCTACAGCATCGCGGAAAAACTCGGCATTCCATGTGCTGCCGCCATGTTCTTTCCTCTGACTCCAACCAGAGCCTTTCCCAACTTTTTGATTGGCAGAGGCATCGATCGTGGCCCGCTGCTGAATCGACTGAACTGGAGCCTGAGCGAGCAGGTCGTCTGGCAACTCTTGCGCTCGGACGACACGAAACTGCGCCGTGAGCTCGGGATACGTCCTCTGCCTTTCTTCGGCCCGCTCGCGCGCCAGCAGTGCGAGGAGATGCCGGTCTACTACACCTACAGCCCGGCGGTGCTGCCCCGGCCCGCTGATTGGCCTGAGCGAGTGCAAGTGACCGGCTACTGGTTTCTTGATCCTCCACCAGAGTGGCAGCCGCCTGCCGATCTGCTGCACTTTTTGCAGGCTGGCCCACCCCCGGTCTCGATCGGGTTCGGCAGTATGACCAGCCGCGATGCGCAAGCCACCCTGGACCTCGTCTTGCGGGCACTCGAATTATCTGGTCAGCGTGGTGTGCTCCTCAGCGGCTGGGCGGGTCTGGGCAAGGGCCGCACCCTTCCTGCATTCGTTTGCCGTGCGGAGAGTCTACCGCATAGCTGGCTCTTTCCGCGTATGGCCGCAGTGGTGCATCATGGAGGGGCCGGCACAACGGGTGCAGCACTGCACAGTGGTGTTCCTTCTGTGATCACGCCTCTGGCTGCCGATCAGCCCAGTTGGGCACGACTGGTTTCTGCGCTGGGGGCAGGGCCTGCTCCGCTCCCCTTTCAAACGCTCACCGCAGAGCGACTGGCAGAGGCGATCCGCGAGGCGGTGACGAATGCAGCGATGCGGCAGCGCGCCACCGAACTAGCCCAGCAGATTCAGGCGGAGGATGGGGTGGGACAAACGATGGAACACTTCTTGTGCTCTGTGGACAGGTGGAGGAAGGATAGACCCGTGAGGGGTTAGCAGAGAACATCCGCTTCTGAAACGAGAGGAGCTGGACGAGGCTCGGCGGCATACAAAGCATCCGGACAGACGTGAGCCAGGAGCAGAGGAGGAACGGAGCACTCTTTTCCAGGTCAACATATGACCGAGAGGAGGGTCAGAACCCTATGCAAGAACCACACAGTGCGCCCCGACGACGCGGGCGACCGCGCAGTGAGCCAGCCCATCGCGCCTTACTGGAGGCCGCGCTGCGCGAATTTGTGGCGCGTGGCTATGAAGCGATGAGCCTGGAGGCGATTGCGGCTGCCGCAGGCGTCAGCAAGATCACGTTGTATCGGCGCTGGGAGAGCAAGCTGGCTCTCGTGCGAGAGCTCTTGCAATCAGTGAGTGACGAAACGCCGATTGAGGATCAGGGCAGTCTGGAAGAGAACCTGCGTGTGCTGCTGCGAGAAGCATATCAGGCCAGCATCACCTCACTTGCGGGACAGATCATACCTCGGCTCGTCGCAGAGGTCGCAAGCCATCCCGAGTTGCTGGAAGTGTATCGGAAGGAGATCCTGCGTCCTCGCCTGGAACGGCTGAAGGTGCTCATTGCTCGCGCACACGAGCGCGGAGAACTCCGGGAGGATCTCCCATTTACCATCCTGGCTGATATGTTCGCCGGTCCCATCTTCTATCATCTGACTATGCTCGCCCCTGTCGAGCCGAATACATCAGAGGATGTGCCCGAACTGCTCACCCAGGCGATCCTGAGGGGTATCACCCGAGAGGGAAAGTAGCGCCGATGTTCCTGCGCATCACGGTCTGCTCTCAGATCACCCAATACCAAGGTATCGACAGCCATGGATCGTTTCCCAGAAACGGAGGACATCAGTCAGAGTCATGACGCATTCCGAGGTAACCATCCAGATTACTCCCACATCACGTCCCTCCATGCCGACCTTTATGGGAGAAGTGACAGTTTTTGCTCAGGTGCTTATCCACACAGGAATTCTGAAAATGATCCAGGAACAAGTGCGGTTCGCCCGTGCGCGCTTTGGCCGCTATGACTTGATCGATTTTGTCGCTGTCCTCATTGGCTATGCTCTTTCCGGTGAACCCACCCTGCTGGCTTTTTACGAACGACTCGCTCCGTGGGCCTCGCCGTTCATGGCCCTGTTTGGTCGAGATCTGTTGCCCCATCGCTCGACCTTGTCTCGTTTTCTTGCCGCCCTCGATCAGTCAACGGTGGAAGCCCTCCGTACACTCTTTCAGCGGGATCTGCTTGCACGGAGGCCGTTTCCCTCTCTCGGTGGCCTGTTTGATCGGACAGGCAAGCAGTGGCTGGTCATCGATGTCGATGGGACCCGACAGGCGGCTCGTCAACGTGCGTTGCCACAGACGGAAGACTTGCCCTCTCCTCAGCGTCGGTTTGACCAGGTGTGTGCCCCGGGCTATCAGGGACGCAAGCGGGGAGAAGTGGTGCGCACCCGCACAATCCTGCTTCAGACGCATACGCATCAGTTTCTCGGTACGTTTGGAGCGGCAGGCAACGGGGACTATCGCGGCGACCTGCGGCGAGCTGCGCAAGTGATCTCCAGTTATGCAACGAAGCTGGAGTTCCCCACAGCTTCTATCCTCGTGCGGTTAGACGGCTTGTATGGCGATGCTGCGCCCCTGCTCGATGTCCTCTCAACTGGTCTCGGCGTCATTACCAGAAGTCGTGCCTACCACCTGCTGGATCTGGAAATCGTCCAACAGCGACTGGTACGTGCCCCAGATCATGTGAGCACCCATCCAGAAAGCGGCATGACACGAGCGCTCTACGATTGCGTCTCCGTTCCCTTGACACCAGCTGGACCCGAGGTGCGTTTGGTCATCGCTACCCATGCGGCCACAGGCTCTGCCCCCGCTGTTGGCACGGAGCGTGACGGAATGATCTACGAATTATTTGTCAGCACCCTTCCCTCCCCGGCGTTTACCGCCTCGGACGTGCTCGATCTGTATCTGCATCGTGGGTCGTTTGAGACCGTGCTGGCCGATGAAGACGATGAGCAGGAGTCTGACCGGTGGTATTCTCATACGCCGTGTGGTCAGGAGTTCGCCCAGATCCTCGCACAATGGGTCTGGAACCTCCGCCTGGAGTTGGGGCAGGCGCTCTCCCCATACGAACTACGCACAACTGAATTTGCTCCAGCTCGTGCTGTCGAACCGGTTCACATGTGCGAGTCTGCCGAGCTTGGGCAGGGTCCGGCTTTCAGCACGAGAGCGCCTGCGGCGTATGGCCCTCCCCAATGGGCCCGCCCATCCTTTACCCATGGCTTTCCCGGTTCTGCATTTACTCCGCAACCTGATGGGACGCTGCGCTGTCCTGCCAACCACCCCCTCTATCTCCAGGAGCGGCGTCCCGAACGTGATGGCTCCCTGCGGGTGTTGTACGCGGCGCGCATCGGCCACTGCCGTTCCTGGACTGCTGCCGCGCACAGTGTCAAGAAAGCAGCGCTACGCTCAAACCGCGACGGGTGAGTGCAGTGTTGTGGCCGAGTGACTCCGCTCCCTCAACTTCCTCTCCTGCTGGAGAAATGACGCTTGTCCCGCTGCCTCTCGCGCCGGTGCTGTGGAAAGACTGGCCACGCTGTGATATCCGACGCGCCTGGCTCAAAATCATCCGTCGCGAAACGGTGGTCTTTACCGATCTGAGCCGGGCTCTCACTATCGCCAGTTCCTCCAGTCACGCCAAGCACGTCTTGACCCGAGCTGCGCGCGCGCATTGGCGTCTCTCCTGGGAACAGCGCCTGGCACGCAATGCTCGTCCATCGGACACTCCTCGGCTGATCGTCACGCTTCACGGACTGCCAGCCACCTTTGCCTCTTCCTTTGGCTTTGATCTCCTTGCCAGCGCCTAACCTCACCGATTGTTACGGATGATGTTTCTTGTCTCGATGCCGAATGCTCTGACCACTTTTCTTGCATTAACACCATTCGATTATCAGCATATATCTCGACTTTTGTTCTGATACAGGGTCTATGGTAGTCTTAGACACGCTCCTTTACTTGAGGTTATCTCGTTGCGCAACCCGTGGGATAAGGGTCACTGGAGTACCAGAAGCTGGTTACCGTGGAGCACCGCCCAACCCGATCTCGTTTCCGTCAGGGTCGCGGTAGGTGATCTTGCGCACGCCGCCCGTGTAGGTTTCCCGCTCCACAGGGTCGAGTCCCCGCTCGGCGATCTGCGCGACGAGCGCATCGAGGTCATCGACGA
>Ga0099829_10002512_pt1 | contig 10571 bp, 10 predicted proteins | sample CZO8metaG_3_FD_79336 | JGI IMG/M metagenome (GOLD analysis project Ga0099829, IMG submission 79336) | Vadose zone soil microbial communities from the Eel River Critical Zone Observatory, Northern California, USA - CZOApr15con2H2.8 metaG | ecosystem: Environmental > Terrestrial > Soil > Vadose...
AGCCGTCGGCGGACACGCCGCCCATGTCGGGGCTGCCGTGGCCATGGTCGAACACCCACTTGGCAAGCAGGGTCCTGGTGGCGAGATCGAGCACGCTGATGCTGCCCTCACCCCGGTTCGAGATGTACAGCTTGGTCGCATCCCGGCTCGGGTACAGACCGTGGGTGCCCCGACCGGTCTTGATGAAATCAATCTCCCTGAACCCGACGGCATCGATGACGTGGATGCCGTCCTTCTTCATGTCGGCGACGTAGTACACCGTTGCGTCGGGAGACAGCTTGACGTCCTGGGGCATCCCGCCGACGTTGATCTTGTGCAGGATGGTCTCGTGCACCATGTCGATGAGGAGCAGGCTGCCGTCAAACTCGCAGCTAGCTACCGCAGTGCGGCCATCAGGTGCAAAGTCCATGTGGTTGAGACCGCTGCACGGGATCGGCAACGAATGCTGCATCGCCATGGTGTGGGCATCCCGGAAGTCCATCCGCTTGTAGGCCTCGGCCATGACCACAGCGCGCGTTCCGTCCGGTGTGAAGTACAGGTTGTAGGGATCCTCGACCGCCACAGTCGGACCGACCTGGCCCGTCTTGGGGTCGATGGCCGTCAGCGAGTTGCCCTTGTCGTTGGCCACCCAGAGCGTGCGAAGATCCCATGACGGGCTGACATGCTGCGGTTGAGCGCCGACAGGGATGGTCTGGATGACCTTGTAGGTGCTGGGGTCTATCACGCTCACCGAATTGCTCTCGGTGTTGGGCACGTAGATTCGCTGCAGGTCGCCGGTCACCATTGGATTCAGCATGTTGGGACCGTCGTAGTAGTAGAGGTTGCCGGCATCATGGTTGGGCGCCACACCGGGTGCGTAGCTGGCCGGCGTGGCCAGGCCGGTCGTCTTCGCCGTGGGCCGCGCATCGGCATGGGATGGGTCAACGGCAGCGGCCGGGTTCGCTGACTGCGCCGGTGTCTTCTTCCCCCCGCCACCGCGCGTCACGACGATGAGAAGAAGAACGATCAGCGTGGCCAGCACCAGCGCCGCCCGCCGCCGGCGACGCCGGGCGACCGGGGTCTGCGGGAGCCGAAGCATGATCGGGACAGCCTAGGGAACGCGCAGCCTGAAGCACAGGCATGGGCGGGCCCAATCGCCCGTCCGTCACGCCAGCTAAAATGCACGAACCGAGCTGACCAGATGGGAAGGGTCAGATGGCCCCGGCTCGGCGAGGAGCGACTCTGGCGCGCGCCAGATTCCTCGCCATTCACCCATCCTGAAATAAAAGGAGTCAGCTCATGGATGCCAAGGACGGTCTCTACCGGGTGGCCGATCTGTCGCTGGCCGAGTTCGGCCGCAAGGAGATCGACCTCGCCCAGGTCGAGATGCCCGGTTTGATGGCTTTACGCCAGGAGTACGGCGAACCGCTGGCGGGGGCCCGGATCAGCGGGTCGTTGCATATGACGGTGCAGACCGCCGTTCTCATCGAGACGCTCCAGCACCTCGGGGCCGAGGTGCGGTGGGCATCGTGCAACATCTTCTCCACCCAGGACCACGCCGCGGCCGCCATCGCGGCGCGCGGTACCGCTGTGTTCGCGTGGAAGGGCGAGACGCTGGAGGAGTACTGGTGGGCCACCGAACAGGCCCTGCGGTGGCCGGAAGGGGCCTCATCGGAAAGTGGCGGCCCGAACATGCTGCTGGACGACGGTGGCGACGCCACCCTGCTGGTCCACCTGGGCGTCGAGTGCGAACGCGACGGGAAGGTGCCCGAGCTCGGACCGGACGACTCCGAGGAATACGGCGTCATCCTTGCCACCCTGAACCGCACCCTGCGCGCCGACGGCAAGTTCTGGACCCGCATGGCGGAAGGCATCAAAGGCGTCACCGAGGAGACGACGACCGGCGTGCACCGCCTGTACCAGCGCCAAGAAGCGGGCACCTTGCTGTTCCCGGCCATCAACGTGAACGACTCGGTGACCAAGAGCAAGTTCGACAACCTCTACGGCGTCCGGCACTCACTCATCGACGGCATCTTCCGCGGCACCGACGTGATGATCGCCGGCAAGACCTGCGTCGTGAACGGCTACGGCGACGTGGGGAAGGGGTGCGCCCAGGCTTTGCGAGGCCAGGGAGCGCGGGTCATCGTGACCGAGGTCGACCCCATCTGCGCCCTCCAGGCGGCCATGGAGGGGTACCAGGTGCTGACCTTGGACGATGTTGTGGCCACCGCCGACGTCTTCATCACCGCGACCGGCAACCGCGACATCATCACCGCCGAGCACATGGCTCAAATGAAGCACAACGCCATCGTCGGCAACATCGGGCATTTCGACAACGAGATCGACATGGCCGGTGTCGCCCGGTTCCCTGGCATCAAGAGGACCAACATCAAGCCTCAGGTCGACAGCTGGGACTTCCCTGACGGGCACTCGGTGATCATCCTCTCGGAGGGTCGTCTGCTGAACCTGGGCAACGCGACCGGACATCCGAGCTTCGTCATGTCCTTCAGCTTCACCAACCAGGTGCTGGCGCAACTCGAGCTGTACATCCGTCGCGAGGCGTACGACAACAAGGTGTACGTCCTGCCCCGTCACCTCGACGAAAGAGTCGCCCGGCTCCACCTGCCCAAGCTCGGCGCCAAGCTCACGCCGATCACGGACCGACAGGCCGCCTACCTCGGCGTCGACCCCGCCGGCCCCTACAAGTCGGACCAGTACCGGTACTGAGTCACGGTGCGCGCCCGGATGACACGTCCGGGCGCGCACCGCTGGATACGCTCGTCCCCGCATGACGCTGATCTACGCCGCCGCCGGCTGTTTGGTTGCCGCCCAAATCGTCGGCATCTACGGGTTGGCGTCCCGCAAGGCCGACTTGATCTTCAGCATGTGGATGCTCGGTCTCGTGATCGCGGCCATCGTCCTCGGCGTCGTCGGTGTCAATCACCAGCTCCGCTAAGGGCTTGCTGTAAGTCCTCGACGAGGTCGCGGATCGTCTCGAGCCCGACCGATAGCCGGAGCAACGCAGGATCCACCGCCAGCGGTGACTCCGCGACCGACGCGTGGGTCATGCGGTGGGGGTGCTCGATGAGGGACTCGACCGCGCCGAGCGACTCCGCCAACGTCCACACCCGGGTTGATCGGGCGATGCGCAACGCCTCCCGCTCCCCGCCTGAAACCGTGAACGACACCATGCCACCGAAATCCCGCATCTGCCGCGCCGCCACGTCGTGCCCCGGATGGTCCTCCAGGCCCGGGTAATACACGTCCTTGACACGAGGATGCGAACGCAGCATCGAGGCGATAGCGCCCGCGCTCGCACAATGCCGTTCCATGCGCACTGCGAGGGTCTTCACACCCCGCAAGGTAAGAAAGCAGTCAAAAGGACCGGGCACGGCCCCTGCTGCGTTCTGCAGGAAAGCGAGCCGCTGAGCCAGATCCTCGTTGGACGTGGCCACGAAACCTCCGACCAGATCGCTGTGGCCGCCCAGGTACTTCGTCGTGGAGTGGACCACCAGATCGGCGCCGAGGTTGAGAGGCTGCTGGAGATAGGGAGTGGCGAAGGTGTTGTCGACTGCCAGGAGCCCGCCCCGCTCGTCGCACAACGACGCCAGCCCGGCGATGTCGACAATCGACAGCAACGGATTCGTCGGTGATTCGGTCCACACCATCTTCGTGTTGGGTCGCCATGCCCGAGCCACGGCGCCCAGATCGTGCTGGGCGACGGGCGTAAAGGACAGGCCCGACGTGGCGTGCACACGCGCCACGAGCCGGTAGGTTCCGCCGTACGCGTCATTGGGGATCAGCACGTGATCGGTCGGCCCCAGCAGCCGCAAAACCGCGTCCGACGCCGCCAACCCGCTCGAGAAGCACGCCCCGAACGACGCCCCTTCCAGCGCGGCCAGACACTGTTCCAACGCGGTACGGGTCGGGTTCCCGGTGCGGCTGTACTCATAACCCTTGTGATCGCCGACGGCCCGTTGCGCGAACGTCGACGTCTGGTATATCGGCGTGACCACCGCGCCCGTCGTAGGGTCCGGGTCCTGGCCCGCATGGATAGCCAGCGTCTCGAACCCGTAAGAGGACGCGCTCATCGAGACTTTCTCGGACCGGCCAGGAAGTCGAGCAGGTCCGACCGAGTCAAGATCCCGACCGGATGCCCGCCGTCGAGCACGATGACGGCGGTGTTGGCTTGCAGCCGGGTGGCCGCCTCGTCGACCGTCTCCCCCATGCCGATAGTTGGCAACGGGGCGTCCATCACCTCCGCCACCGGACGGTTCACGACAGCCGGGTCATGGAAGGCTCGATCCAATAACGACCGGTCGGTGGCGGAACCCACCACCTCGGCCAGAGCCAGGGGCGGCTCGGCTTTAAGTACCGGCACCTGTGAGACACCGAACTCTTTGAGCAGGGCGATGGTCGCCCGGACCGTCTCGTCGGGATGGACGTGCACCAGCGGCGGGAGAACGGCAGCCTTGCGGGCCATTATTTCCCCCACTGTTTCACCGCCGGCGCGCAAGAAGCCGTAATCGGCCATCCACTCATCGTTGTAGACCTTCGACAGGTAGCCGCGGCCCGAGTCCGGCAGCAGGACCACCATCACGTCGTCGGCGCCGAGCTCCCGGCCGACCTGCAACGCCGCCCACACGGCCGTGCCGCCCGAACCGCCAATCAGGATGCCTTCCTCACGCGTCACGCGGCGAGCGGTGAGAAACGAGTCCCGATCCGACACCATCACGACGCGGTCCACGATCGTGGGATCGTACGTATCGGGCCAGATGTCCTCGCCGATGCCCTCGACCAGATACGGGCGCCCGGACCCGCCCGAATAGACCGAGCCCTCCGGATCGGCGCCGACGATTTTGACGGACGGGTTGCGGCTCTTCAGGTAACGGCCCACACCGGTGATGGTGCCGCCCGTGCCGATCCCAGCGACGAAGTGGGTGATACGGCCGGCGGTCTGCTCCCAGATCTCGGGACCGGTCGTCGCTTCATGGGCGGCGGGGTTGCGGGGGTTGTGGTACTGGTCGGGCTGGAACGCTCCGGGAATGGTGTCGGCCAGCCGCTTGGCGACGGAGTAGTACGAATCGGGATGGTCGGGCGCGACCGTGGTCGGGCACACGATCACTTCGGCGCCGTACGCCCGCAGCAACTGGATCTTCTCGGACGCGATCTTGTCGGGCATGGTGAAGATGCATCGGTAACGCCGGCGGGCCGCCACGGTGGCCAGGCCGACGCCGGTGTTGCCGGACGTCGGCTCCACGATGGTGCCACCGGGCCGCAACAGGCCGGCCTCCTCCGCTGCCTCGATCATGGCGAGCGCGGGGCGATCCTTCACCGACCCACCCGGGCTGATGTATTCGAGCTTGGCGATCAGATGGCACGACAGGTCCCGCCCGACCCGGTCGAGCCGCACCATCGGCGTGTGGCCGACAAGTTCGGTCAGCGAGTCGGCGACGTCCATCTTCGGTCCCGGCTCGGTCACCGCGGCGATATCGACGCCTGCGCCGGCAGTCACGTCCTCGTCGGTGTACAGCGTGACCGGCAGGCCGGCCCGGTGGAGCTGGGTGGCGATGTGAACAGCATCGGGGACGGGACCGACGACGCCGACCGAGTGCGGGATGCGGGCGCGCAAGTCGGCGACGGTGTCGGGAGTGGCCTCGCGTCCCTCGATCGTCAGGCAATGGTTGGCCCGGGCGAGGAGGCGGGCGGGCGGGGGCGAGCTGGCTGCTCCGGGTGGGGCGACAACGACGAGGACGTCCACGCGGGAAGCGTACTGCCGTCAGGCAGATTTGCTACGTGGTGGGGGCTGTGGTGGGGGCTGTGACGGGGGCTGTGGCGGTTGTCGCCGCCGGGCTGGCCTTGCCTGCTGCCGCCTTGCGCTTGTCGCGCGCCTTCTTCCTGCGGATGCGGTCGTGTTTCCAGCGGACGACGGATCTGGCTCCTCTAGACACGCCACGAAACCCTAGTCTTCGCCCGATGGCCCCTCGAGCAGACCACGATCTCATGGACGAAGCGGTCAGCCTGGCTCGCCTGGCCGGCGAGCTGACGCTGTCGTATTTTCGCAACCGCGATCTCCGGGTCGACGAGAAGGGCGACGGGACGCCCGTGACCGATGCGGATCGGGGCGCGGAGGCGCTGTTGCGGCGGGAGCTGGCCCGGCGCCATCCCGGCGACGGCGTCTTGGGCGAAGAGGAGGCCGAGAAGCCGAGCCAAACGGGACGGCGCTGGATCATCGACCCGCTCGATGGGACCCGGGCCTTCACGCGAGGGATACCGCTGTACGTCAACCTCCTCGCGCTGGAAGACGAGCACGGCATAGCCGTCGGCGTGATCAACATCCCGGCTCTCGGCGAGACGGTGTACGCCGGCCGGGGGCTCGGTTGCTTCTCAAACGGGACCCGTGTGGGGGTCAGCCACACGGCCGAGCTCGCCGGCGCCTATCTCAGCGCCAGCGGGTTCGAGCATTGGGACGAATCGGTGCTATTGCGTGTTAAACGAGCTGGTTTGCGGCTCCGCACCTGGGGCGACGGCTACGGGTATGCACTCGTGGCGACCGGCCGCATCGACGCCATGGTGGACCCCGAGGTCGCGCTCTACGACGTGGCGCCCATGCCGGTGATCCTGGCCGAGGCGGGCGGCCGCTTCAGCGACTGGTCCGGCCGCCTCGACCCGGCGGGCGGCAGCGGTCTCGCCACCAACGGCGCCATCCACGAGGCCGTGTTGGCCCTGCTTGGGGGCTAAGGCGGTTATGCCCGTTCGTAATGCCAGCCGGCCGTCGACATCCAGAGCCGGTGGCGCGGTCCCGGCCGGGTCGCGTCGCCATCGACGTAGCCCTCATCGCCGTGCCACAGCGCCACAGGTCCTTCATCGGTCTGAACCAGTCGGGTCTCGAAGTGCTCAGCCGTTTCGGTGTGGGCCTGATCCATTGCGCTCTGCACATCGGGCGTGCTTCTCAGCGCCCACAGGGTGACCCAGGTCGGTGGGGCCAGCTCGATTTCGCCGCCATCGCGGCGGGCGATGGCATCGGCGGGACGAAACCAGCGGTTTTCGTGAATCTCGTGGCCGTCGATCAGGACGCTGGCTGCCGGAGCGGGCGCCAGGAAGAACCAGGTCGAGAAGCGCAAGGGCGCCTGCCGCGGGGGCATCCAGTGGGAAAAGGGGACCAGCGTGGCGACGTCGATCTCCAGGCCCGCCTCCTCCCGGGCTTCTCGAACGGCGGCGCGGCTCGCCGTCGTCACCTCGTCGTCAGGCCAGGTCGGGTCCCGGTCGCCGGGGTCGACCCGGCCACCTGGGAAGACCCACATGCCACCGAAGGTCATGGCCGAGTTGCGGCGAAGCAGCAGCACCTCCGGGCCCTCCGCTCCGTCCCGCAGCAACACCACCGTCGCGGCCGCCACCGTTCCTGTTCCTGCTCCTGTTCCTGTTTCGGCGTCCCCGGGCACGCGGTCAGGGTAGCCACCGCTGGCCCCGCCAGCCGCTCCGGCCATTCGCCCCGGCCTCACCGCCTTCATTCGCCGCCATTCGCCGCCATTCGCCGCCATTCAGACGTTATTTCGTCACCTTTGGTGCAAACCCGACCATATACGGCGAGTTTGAACTCAAGTTGACGAAATCACACTAGTTTGACGAGACATGAGCGACCTGGAACCACGCAGCGTGGACGTCGACCGGGAACAGGGCGTAACTATCACGTGGAGTGAAGGCGGGGTCGCAACGTTCGACCTGGTCGAGCTGCGTGTCAACTGTCCCTGCGCCGAATGCCGGGAACGCCGGGCCGCCGGCGAGGCGATCTGGCCCCGGCCAGGTGTCCCCGAGCCGCTGGCCCTTCTCGATGCCAACCTGGTCGGGGCGTATGGAATGGCATTTCAGTGGAACGATGGCCATCACACTGGCATCTACACCTGGGAAACACTCCATCGCTGGTCTGAAGGACAGAAAAGTTGAACCCGTCCGTCCCCCCCTCTCGCCGAGTCAGCGTCGCTTAGGCTTGCGGGCATGGTGGGGGGATACACGAAGGGTCTGCACGAGATCGGCGATGGGTTGTGGGCCTACCTGCAGCCCGACGGCGGTTGGGGGTGGTCGAACGCCGGCCTGGTCGCCGGCGACCGAGACGGCGAATCGCTGCTGATCGACACCTTGTTCGACCTGCGGCTGACCGGGGAAATGCTCGACGCCATGCGGCGGGTCGTGCCGGCCGCGTCCCGCATCGGCACCGTCGTCAACACGCACGCCAACGGTGACCACTGGTTCGGCAACGCCCTGGTCTCCGACGCCGACATCATCGCGTCGCGGGCGTGCGCCGAGGAGATGGCCGAGCTGCCCCCGTCCACCCTGGCGACACTGGTAAAGGCGGCCCCAAACCTCGGAGAGGCCGGTCAGTTCTTGATGAAGATCTTCGAGCCGTTCGAGTTCGATGGCATTGAGGCAGCTCCGGCTACGCGGACCTTCGAGGGCGAGTTGGAATTATCTGTCGCCGGCAAAGTGGTACGACTGGTCGAAGTCGGACCGGCCCATACGCGCGGCGACGTGGTCGCCCACGTGCCCGAGGACGGCGTCGTGTTCACCGGCGACATCCTCTTTCACGGTGGGCATCCCATCGTGTGGGCCGGACCGGTCGCCAACTGGATCGCGGCGTGTGACCGGATCCTGACGCTCGACCGTGTGAGCGTGGTGGTCCCTGGCCACGGACCGGTGACCGACCGCAGCGCCGTCGCCGACCTGAAGGGTTACTTCGAGTACCTGACCGCTCAGGCGCGGATGCGGTTCGATGCCGGCATGAGCCCGGTCGATGCCGCGGCTGACATCGATCTCGGGCCCTACCTCGGCTGGGGCGAGCGTGAACGGGTCGTGGTGAATGTCTGCGCCCTCTACCGCGACTTCGGCGCCCAGGTACCGTCCGATGTCGCGACACTGTTCGGCCACATGGCCCAGTTCGCGTAAACGGCACCGGAGCCATGCCCGAATACCCGATTGCCCCCGACCCGTTGTCCGGTTTTCCGTACTCGAATGTGGTCGTCTCGGGCGACCTGGTCGCCATCGCCAGCCAGACGCCGTTTGATGACAGCCAGCATCTGGTAGGGCCGGGGTTTACCGAGCAAGCCCATCAGGTATTTGCCAACCTTCGCCGGTGCCTCCAGACCGCGGGCTGCGACCTGGTCGACGTGATCAAGGTGACGACCTACCTGGCGCGAGCCGACTTCATGGCCGAGTACAACGACATTTATCGGGAGTATTTCCAAGCGCCCTACCCGGCCCGTTCCACGATCGCCTGCACGCTCGTGGTGCCGGGCATGCTCCTGCAGATCGACGCCTTTGCCCGCCGCCCCGCGGGGCCCGCCGCCGGCTAGACCTTGTCGAGGAACTCGAGCAGGGCCGCGTTCGTTTCGTCCGCCTTCTCCTGCTGATTCCAGTGGCCCGCCCCTTCGATCAGGGTCGCACCGCGGAAGTCCGGCAGCTCCTCCATGATCTTGATGCCGGCCCTGCTCCGGCCGATCACCGGATCGAGGGCCCCGCCGATGAAGCAGCTCGGCATGGAGATGGTGTCTATGGGGATGTCCTTGGTGCCCTGCCAGTTGGCGTCGAGATTGCGGTAGTAGCTCACCGGGCCGAAGAAGCCGCTGCGCCGGAAACTGGCGGCGTAGTAGTCGACGTCCTCCTCGGTCAACCAGTCCGGTAACTGATCGGGAGGATCGGCGAGCGTGTCAAGGAAGCCCGTCCCCTCTCTTGGTCGCGGCGCAGCGAGGGGAGATTCGCGTCCGGCCAAGGCGGCGCCGCTGATCGACCACAGCATGCGCCTCATCGTGACGCGGGGATCCCGGGCCAGCTCCTCCTCGGCGGGCCCGACCTCCTGGAAGTACAGGATGTAAAAGAACTGGTCCTTGAAGAGCCGGTCGAACATTTCGGTCGGCGGGGCGGGGGGCGCAAAAAGGGGCACGCTCATGGCACACATCGCCGAGACCCGCTCGGGGTGGAGGCGGGCCAGGTCCCAAACGATGAGCGCGCCCCAGTCGTGGCCAACGAAGATCGGATTGTTCGCACCGAGCGCGTCGACCAGACCGAGCAGATCGGCCGTCAACGGGCCGATGCCGTAGTCCTCCACCCGGTCGGGGTGGTCGCTGTCCCCGTAGCCGCGTAGGTCGGGGGCGATGGCCCGGTAGCCGGCGGCGGCCAGCACCGGCAGCTGATGGCGCCACGAGTACCACAGCTCGGGAAAACCGTGGCACAGGACGACCGGCCGCCCGTCCGCCGGCCCACATTCGGCCACATGCAGCTCGATGCCGTTGGTCGCCACGCGCCGATGCGTCACGTTGCTCGTCCCCATAAGAACAGGTTACAACTTGGGCTGATGCGCGCCGCCGGCGAACGGCGACCCGCGCCACCAACGCGGTTCTGCACCGATTTGTGCCAAGGGTCACGCTTCACCCAGCATCACCCTCGACACATATGCTCATCTGGTGCCGGTCGATGGAGGCGTGGCTCGCACTCTCGTCGCACCCTGAGGAGGACCTTGGAAAAGAAGGACGTGCTCTATATCGGTGGTGAATGGGTCACGCCCGCCGGGACCACCACGATCGAGGTCGTCAACAACGGCA
>Ga0099829_10002517_pt1 | contig 10565 bp, 6 predicted proteins | sample CZO8metaG_3_FD_79336 | JGI IMG/M metagenome (GOLD analysis project Ga0099829, IMG submission 79336) | Vadose zone soil microbial communities from the Eel River Critical Zone Observatory, Northern California, USA - CZOApr15con2H2.8 metaG | ecosystem: Environmental > Terrestrial > Soil > Vadose...
GATGTCTTCGCGCGATTCGACGACAACCAATTTGGCGCCCGTTGAGCGGAGTTGGTGATCGAATGGGTTGCGATGCGATTTCTGAATAATAACTTCCGCCTTCATTCCGGTCAGATCAGGAAGCTGTTCGATGAATTTGGGATTGTTGCCGGTGAGGATTCCGGCAAGGCCGGACTGCATTCCGGCGGCGGCGCCACATGTGACGATCGCGTCGTATTCCGGCGGAAGCTTTAGAAGCTGGCAGATGCGCTTACCTGCGGCGACTTCCAGATCCACGATCGGAACGAAATGCTGTGCGGCAAGAGCCATGGCCGCTTCGACTTCGGGGCGGGGCAGCGAGCCGCCAAGATATGTCATCGTTCCTTGACCGTTGATCACCGGAGTTACGCCTAGTTCTTCATAAACGTTCCCTGTGGAGCCGAAACCAGTAAGTTTGTCTGGTGTTGCCTGTCCAGAGGCTCCGCCTGCAGAGAGGCCGAAGGCTCTACGAGCATTGAGTAGCATCCCGGCAAGAAGGCCGGCACTGCCGAGGAAGTTTCGCCGGTTCAAAAGATTCTTAATCCTCATGGGCGCTCCTCATCCTTTCTTCACAACTGCGGCGATGCAATTGATTTCGACGAGCGAATTCCCTGGAAGAGCGGCGACCGCGACAGTGGTACGCGCGGGACCGCCGTTCGGAAAGTAGGTCTTGAAGACTTTGTTCATGCCGTCGTAGTCGTCGATTTTGGTGAGGTAAACAGTGAGCTGGAGGATGCTGTCCATGGTGCCACCGCCGGTTTCGACGAGGGTCTTGACGTTGTCCATGACTTTCTTAGTGTGAGTCTCGATGTCCATGGGGAATTCACCCTTCGGGTCGTGCGAATGAGCGCCCTGGCCCGCGATGTAGATGGTGTCGTTGTGAAGGATCAGGGGAGTAATAAATCCCGTGCCGGCTGGCTTGCCCTCGTAGTCGAGTTTTTTTACGCCAGAGGTGCCTTGCGCAGCGGGCGCGGCATTTAGAGCAGCACCGGAAACGGCAAGTCCGGGAAGGATGGCTGCCAGCCGCGCAGCGAAACCGCGCCGTGAAGTGAAAGATGAAAACATGTTGTTCCTCCTATTCGAATCGTTTGCGAACCTTAGAATTCATGGCAAAGCAAAACTGAAAACGTCGCTTCCGGCGGCGATAGCCACGTACTGTTTCGAATTCACTGCATAGGTCATGGGAGAAGCTGTAATGTTTTGACCAGTGTTGAAATGCCAGAGCGGCTTGCCGGTCTGCGCGTCCACGGCTTCGAAGGTTTGCGTGTCGTCACCGAAAAAGACCAGACCGCTGGCGGTCGTCATGGTGCCCCCGGAGGAGCGGCCCTCGCCTGCCTGAACGTAGCGCCACGCGGGTTTATAGTCGTCCAACGCGAAGGCCAGCAACACTTTTTGGTTGTAGTCCCCTTTGCTGCGGTGCGTGCCGGTCGAATAATAGGTCTGGCCAGGCTTGAATTCCTGAGGCTTCAAAAAGAAAATGTTACAGGTATTCAGGGCCATGAAATAGAACCGGGAATTCTGCGGATTGTAGGACGGCGAGTACCAGTTGGTTGCTCCGACAAAACCAGGACACACGCGCGTACCTTCCGTGGTTGGCTGAAGTCCGGTGCGAATAGGCCGGCCTTTATCGTCAATTCCGGTGGCCCAATTGAGTTTTTCGGCGAACGGTCTGGCAGAGAGAAACTTGCCATTGGTTCGATCGAGCACGTAAAGAAAGCCGTTGCGGTTCGCTTGTACAATAAGTTTTCGCGGCTGACCGCGGAAAGTGGTATCGACGAGGACGGGAGTTTCGACGGCGTCATAGTCGAACAGGTCGTGCGGCGTGAACTGAAAATACCATTTGAGCTTGCCGGTGTCCGGATCGAGGGCAAGCAGGCAATCGGTGTAGAGGTCGTCGCCCGGGCGCGGACCTCCATCGAAGTCGGGCGCAGGATTACTGGTGCCCCAAAAGATGGTGTTCAGTTCAGGGTCAAACGTACCGGGCATCCAGGTGGTGCCACCGCCGAGTTTGTAGCTTTCACCAGGCCAACTGGAGGAGCCAAATTCTCCCGGGCCCGGAATCGTCCAGAAGCGCCATACTTCCTTACCGCTCTCCGCATCGTAGGCGGCTACAAAGCCGCGTATGCCGTCGTCACCGCCAGAGGTTCCCACGATGACCTTGTCCTTAATCACTAGCGGCGCGCTGGTCGCGCCGTAATTTCGGTTTCCATCGGTGTACGCGACATCCCAAACTAAATGACCTGAACGTGCGTCGAGACATAGCAGGTGCGCATTGTCTGTTTCCATGAAGACGTGTGTACGCCAAACGCCGACGCCGCGGTTGTGATGTTGCGACGCATCGTCGATGAGGCCTTCGGTGATGGGACGTGAGTAGTGCCAGAGCGTCCGACCCGATTGTGCATCCAACGCGTAAGCGTCATTAGCGGCGGTGACGAACATAATTCCATCCACCACAACCGGCGTGACTTCAAGACTGCTTGAATTCGGCGCGTGAAAGACCCACTGGGCGCGCAACTGGGCCACGTTAGACGCGCTGACTTCATGGAGGATGCTGTACCGGCGGCCGGTGTAGTCCCCGTTGTACGAAAGCCAGTTTTCCGCAATCGGTTTAGTGAGCAACCGTGTGGGCTGCACGTCGATGGCAGTGGAAACGGATGCGATGCCAGGATCCTGCGCGGGCAATGCCGCAACTTTCCATAAGGCGAGTGCCAAGCATAAGCGAAATTTTTTCCATCGAGCCATCACCTGGGTCTTGTGCCCTCACCTGTAATCAGAGCTAGAGAGACGATTTCTTCCCACTGGTCCCGTCGAATTGAAATTAAACCACCAACCGAAACTTCCTATACTACAAATCGGTGCCGCGAAGCCACGGTTTTTCACAGACGGCCAAATTTGGCTACGGCTTCTTCAATCGATTTAAGCTTCTCTATGTAGGCATACATGGAATGCTCCGCGAAGTCCATTTCCTGCGCGAGCTTAAGGACTTTGCGTGCCACGGCTTTCGGCACGACAACCACGCCGTCGGAGTCCGCAGCGATGATGTCGCCGGGGTTTACGGGCACGCCGTCGCAGGTCAATGCAACGTTTGCTCCCGCAAAGCGATAGTGGCCGATGGACGTGGAGGGAGCAATGCCCAGCGCGTATACCGGAAACCCGATCTTTTGCAGATAGGCAGTGTCGCGCACTCCGCCGTCAATGACGGCTCCGGAGAAATTTCTCGCAGCCATCGCAGTGCCCATCAATCCTCCCATCCCGGCGATGTCGTTGCCATCTTCCACAACCATCACGTAAACGGAATTCGCGTTGCCGTTATCAATGGCCTGAAGCATTCCCTTCAGGGCGTCAGGATCGTGATTTGGCTCCTTCTTCAGAGCAACGGTTAGCGCATATCCGGTAAATCGCGCAGGAAAAACTGGACGCATGCGGTGGGTCATATACATTTTCTTGCCGGTGAGCTGTTCCAGGGCATCGGAGACGGACGCAACTTCGACATGGCGAAAGCCATCGAGAAGTGTGGCATCTTCGCCCGCCTGAGCAACGCGCGGGTCTTGTTTTGCCCAGATCCTGGCAACTGGTGCGAGAGCCAGGAGGCTCAAACTAATCAAGAAAGCAAAAAACAGAACGACGGCACGTCGAGAATACAAGAGCCCCAACATAATTCCTCCTTGAAAGAACAGACGCGCGCACTTTAGCATCCTTCCAGGTATTTGACGAAGCGGCGTCGCACTGGCCGGGTAAATTGGTTGTTCCTGTTGAATTACTTAAGATCACTCGAAAAAATGTTCCGGACAAGGATCGAATGAAGCACGCAGCCGTCTCATTGGGAATCTCGATTGCGCTTACGGCGACGCTTGTTTCATTTGCTGCTATGCTGCGGGCGCAAGACAAGCCAAGCGTCCGTACATCTGATGCCAGCGGCACCCGCCAAACGGAGGCAGCGGCGACTTTCGCGGGCGTCTGCGCGTCGTGCCACGGCCTCGATGGACGTGGCGGCGAACGCGGGCCGGACATCGTGACTCAACCTAATGTCGTGCGCAAGACGGATGCGGAACTCATCAAGATTGTGAGGGATGGAAAGACTGCGGCGGGCATGCCATCGTTTGCGTCGCAGGGCGCTACGGGTCTGTCGGCGCTTGTTGCCTATCTGCGGATGCTGCAAGGCAGCAGCAAGGGAGCGCCTCTTCCAGGGGACCCTGAGCGGGGAAAGGCGTTGTTTTATGGAGCAGCCCGGTGCTCGCAGTGTCATATGGTCAACGGACAAGGCGGATTTTATGGGTCGGACCTGACTGCATACGCTGCAAGAATCAGTGCCGATGAAGTGCGTGCCGCAATTGTCGATCCAAACAAGGATCTCGATCCGCGTCGCGGGCTGGTCACCGCGTCTCTGGCCGATTCGACCACGCTGGTCGGGTTGCTGCGCAATCAGGACAATTTTTCGTTGCAGCTCCAGACTCCGGATGGAGTGTTTCATCTTCTCAACAAGGCGGACATACGCAGCCTCAGTTACGAAGGCAGATCGGCGATGCCTTCGGATTATGGTGCGATTATTTCGCGTGAAGAACTTAATGACCTGGTTAGCTATTTGCTCCGCACATCTAGATCAGAAAACACGCGAAAGCAGAAAAACTATCCTGAAGACGGCGACGAAGAGTAGAGATCAAACGGGAGGGAGACGGAAATGAACTGGCGATTATCTTTCGCCGTGCTGGTTCTCTTGCTTTCAGCGCAGTGCCATGCCGGAGCGACGGATCCCAAACGCGAATTCCAGCTGCAAGCGAATTCCGCCGAATTCTGGAGCCTCTTTGATCGGGGAGCGAAGCTGTCTACGGTCGCATCTGGATTTGGTTTTACTGAGGGTCCGGTGTGGGACCCTGCGGGTTTCGTCTATGTCAGCGACGAAGTGACGAACAAGATTTTTCGCGTGTACTTGGATGGAGGAAAAAAAGAGGAACTGATCGCTTTGGGCGATCCCGACGGCAACACCTTTGACCGGCAACAAAGGCTGATCGATTGTGCGAGCGTGCTGCGCGCGATTATTCGGATCGACCGCGAGGGAAGATACCAGACTCTTGCGGACCGCTTTGAAAACAGACGATTCAACAGCCCCAATGACGTGGTACTTGGTCCTGACGACGCGATCTATTTCACGGACCCGACCCTCGATCTTCCCGACGGTCAGAAGCAAGAGATTCCGTTTCAGGGAGTCTATCGTCTGGATGCATCCGGAAGAGTGACGCTGTTGACGAAGGACTTGTCGCAACCGAACGGCTTGGCATTTTCTCCGGATGGCAAGCGCTTGTACGTGGACGACAGCGAGCGCCGAAACATTCAAGTGTTCGATTTCACCGCCGAACATAACTTGAAAAACGGGCGAATTTTTGGGGAAGAGCCGGGCGGGAAGGGCGAAGGCGTGCCGGACGGAATGAAATTGGACCAAGCTGGGAATCTCTATGTTACGGGTCCGAACGGAATTTGGGTGTGGAGCCCGGAAGGCCACCATCTCGGTACGATCATTCTGCCGGAACAACCCGCAAATCTGGCTTGGGGCGATGCAGACTACGGAACCCTTTACATCACTGCTACGACTTCCGTCTATCGGCTGCGAACGAAAGCACGAGGTTTCATTCCCTACTTATCGAAGTGAGCCTGACCCGCTGCGGTGCATCCGAATCCGCGAGCGCCGCGAAGCTCGGCAAGATTTTGGCCTTCTGCTGTGAGCAAATTTTGGACCCGTTTGCGAACCATCGTGCCGCTCCGCGACCTCCTCCGAAACCTCGCCGAACGATCTTCGCGAACGCACTAAAACGAAATAAAAAGAAGCAAAACGAAATAACCTTGATTTCCGGCAACCTTCGTCATATGCTACGCGGCAATAAGCGGGGTGTCCGATGAACTATCGCCGAAATCGCATTTTTCTATGGATTTCAATCGTTTTAATAATGCTTGCCGGCGCAGAGGTCCTGCGTGCCGACGTGACCGGATCTATTCTGGGCGTGGTGCACGACAGCAGCGGCGCCGCGGTTGCCGGCGCTAAGATTGTTGCCACCAATGTGCAAACCAATTTCAAGCAGGAGACCGTTTCCAGCGGCGACGGTGCATTTCGCATCCTGGCGCTACCGGCCGGAATCTATAAGCTTACGGCCACGGCCGCCGGATTCCGCACGTTCACCGAAACGAATATCGAAGTAAAAGTAAACGACCAGCTGCGCTACGATGTCACGCTCAACGTTGGCAGCGTGAAGGAGATCGTCGAAATCGTGGCGAATGCGGTGCAAGTGCAGACGGAAAGCACGCAGTTGGGCGACGTGATCGATTCCAAAAAAATGCTCGCCCTCCCGCTCAATGGCCGCAGCTACATCGATCTTCTCGGCTTGCAAGCCGGCGTTGCTCCCGCCACCGCGGAAACCATCCAGCAGGATCGTCCGGTGTCCGGTGGTTTGAATCCGGGCAACATCTCCGTCAATGGCCAGCGCGAAACGGCGAACGCCTTTCTGGTGAATGGCGGGGACGTCAGCGAGGGCCGCAACCTAGGCGCCGGCTTGGTTCCCAACCTGGATTCGATCGAGGAATTCCGGCTGATCACCAACAGTTTTGACGCCGAATATGGAAAATTCAGCGGAGCGGTGATGAACGCCATCACCAAGTCCGGCACCAATGGCTTTCATGGTGACGTCTTTGAGTTCCTTCGTAACGATAAGTTGGATGCAAAGAATTACTTCTTCGCTGGCAAGTCCGAGCTGCGGCGTAATCAATTCGGCTACGCCGCAGGCGGACCGCTCTGGAAAAACAAGCTGTTCTGGTTTTCCGATTATCAAGGCACGAGGCAGGTGTCGGGCGCCGAAGCCAGTGCGAACGTGCTGACGGACGCCCAGCGTCAAGGTAACTTTGATCCCTCAACCTTGACCGGTACCGTTGACGGTGGTTACTGGGCCGACGTACTGAACACACGGCTGGGCCTGCCGGCAGGGACCATAAAACTAAACGAGCCGTACAGCTTTGTCGGGTGTGCTGATACGTCCCAGTGTGTGTTTCCGGGTGGCGTGATTCCGCAGGCGGCATGGTCGGCGCCAGCCACAGCGATCCTGCCCTTCATTCCCGCGGCCACTCCCGGCGGCTGCGCAAGTGGTGTAAACTACTGCAATAATAGTCAGAAAGATAATATAACTGATAATAAAATCGGAGAGCGGGTGGATTTCAACAACCAGAAGACAGGAAACTGGTCGTGGTATTACCATTTTGACAGCTCGAACGTTCAAAAGGCGATTCCCTCCGGCAACCCCGGCCCCAGTGTGCCGGGCTTCGCTACGGTCACCCCTTCGCGTGCCCAGCAGTTCGTCATGAGCAACACCAAGAATTTCGGAGCCACTGCGGTCAATGAAGCGCGGATTAGCCTCTTCCGCACTGTCCTCCACTTGGACAACCCGGCCGCCAGTTTCGCCAGCCTTTCTTCCCTGGGATTCGTGACTGGTCCTGGTACACTCGGCATTATCCCTTCCACGACCTCCCCGCAGTATGTGCCTCAGGTCCAATTTGTTGGCCAGAGCGGCTTGAACATCGGCGTGCCCAACCTAAATACGTTCCAGCCCAACACCACTTATATGGCTAGTGACGTATTGTCGAAGTCGCTGGGGAAGCATACGTTGAAGGTTGGAGGTGAGTTCCGCTATCTGCAAGTGAACGAACGCAACTTCGCCAACCCGAATGGAGGCTTCAATTTTGATGGCAATGTGACTGGAGTCGATTTTGCGGACTTCCTCCTCGGCGCGACCTGCACGCAGTGTTCTGCTCCTTACACCCAGGCTGCCTTGCAGCTCCTGGATTCCCGAACACGTTACGGCGGCGCGTTCGTTCAGGATGCCTGGAAGGTTAAGTCCAACCTCACGCTCAACCTCGGCTTGCGGTGGGAAGTGAGCATGCCGTGGTACGACACGCAAGGAAAGCTTCAGGCCTTCATTCCCGGCGAGACGTCCACGGTCTTTCCGCTTTCTCCCACAGGCTTGGTATTCCCGGGTGACCCCGGCGTCCCCAAGACGCTTGCTCCAACCAGGTACAATAATTTTGGTCCACGCCTCGGTCTTGCCTATTCACCTGGCTTCAGCCACGGGGCGTTAGGCAAGATTTTTGGCGGACCCGGCAAGACCAGTATCCGGGCGGCTTTTGGCCTCTACTACACTTCGATCGAGGACCTAAACCTGTTCTACGAGGTGGCGGATGCTCCGTTCGGCCTCTATTGGACCTCTCCGGTATCGGTCTTGTTTGAAGAGCCCTTCCGGATTCGAGCTACCGGGGCGTCCATAGGACAACGGTTCCCATTCACCGCACCGGTTCCGGGCGCCTCGTCGAACAAGACGCTGGACTTCTCGGTCTACGAACCGATGAACTTTTTTCCGGGCTACAATACTCACAACAAGCTGTCTTACGCGGAGCACTTCAATCTCTCCATCCAACGCGAGCTGACCAAATCGACCGTGCTGACGCTGGCTTACGTCGGGACGGAAGGTCACCACCTCATCACGCAGCAGGAGGCCAACCCGGGCAGCGCGAATCTGTGTTTGAACGCCCTCAGTACAGCCTATGATACGACTTTGAGTACCCCCGGTAATCCCGTTTTCGGCTGTGGACCCGGGCAGGAGAACGACGTCTTCAATACGCTCGCAGCTGCGCCGTGCGGCGCGGCATATAATCCAGGCTGCGTTTACAGCACAAAGCAATCGTTGAACAGTCCCAATTTCTGCTCCGGCGCGACTCCCCAGGTGTGCTTTGGCACCGGCAACACGAACACACTCACCGCTGCCAATTCGATCTATAACGCCGCGCAAATCACCGTGGAGCGCAAAGCCAATGATTTTACGTTCTTGGCGGCGTACACCTTCGCCAAAGGCCTGGACGATTCTTCGGCCTTCAATGACCTGGTGAACTTCTCGAATGCTAAGATTAGCCGAGGACTGTCCTCGAGCGACATCACGCACAATTTCGTGGCCAGCTATGTTTGGTTAATGCCATTCGACCGGGTTTTCGCCAAAGCACCTAAGCGCTTGACCCAAGGGTGGCAGATGCAGGGAATTACGCGGTTCGCCAGCGGCTTTCCCATTCAGATGAACGAGGGCAACGATGATGTTTCGCTGGCAGACAGCTCGGCCACGGATATGCCGGACCGGGTGGGTCCAGTGGTGATTGTCAATCCGCGCAAGTCGAATCCCAATTGCCCCTCCACCGACGGCACGGGATGCTACTTCCTGCCCAGCGCATTTGCCTTTAACACCACTCCCGGGACCTTTGGGACCTCCAACCGGCGCTTTTTCCATGGCCCGGGTTTCAACAACACCGATTTCGGCATATTGAAGCGAACCACGATTCATGAGAATTATGCTTTCGATCTCCGTTTCGAATTTTTCAACATATTCAACCACGCGCAATTCAAAAACCCGAGTGGAAACATCAACGACTCGACTTTCGCAACCGTGACCAGTGCTCGCGATCCCCGCATCGGCCAGGTCAGCGCGAAGTTCTATTGGTAATCGGCGGCGAGCGCAGGCCGCTGGCTTCTTTCGTGGTTTGGCTTTAAGTTAAAGATCCACGATGAGAACTTCGCGGGACGCTTCGTTACATTCTTCGGGTTGGCAGTGGGCAGCCTTGTTTGTTTTGCTTCTCGCTCTGTTAATTGCGGAACCATCTGTTGCCCAGACCGCCGACCAATACCGCCAGCGGGCTATCGAGTTATCTCGCGCCAAGTCCTGGGATGAAGCCGTCGCAAGCTACCACAAGGCGTTAGACCTCGAACCAAACGACGCGCTGACACACTACAACTTGGCGCTTGCGTTGAAATATAAAGGCGACACCCGGCAGGCCATTGACGAATTCGAGACTACTTTGCAGCTCAAACCAAAGTGGGCGGAAGCGCACTACGGACTGAGTGCCGCGTGGTATGACTTGCACGATCTGGCGAATGCGCTGAAGGAGCTCCGTGCCGCGATCGAACTGGATCCCAAAAACGTCGCGGCGCATCGCCTCGCGGCACGGGTGTATTCCGAACAGAGCGACCCACTGTCTGCGGATCGCGAACTGCGTCGCGCACTCGAATCGAAGCCCTCGGCCGAAATTCATTTCGAACTGGGACTCGTTCAGGGACAGCTCAGCAACCTGGACCAAGCTGCGGCTGAATTTCGTCAAGTACTCCGTCTTAACCCGCGGTTTCCCTCGGCCCACAGGCTCCTCGGTGTGGCATTGCGCCGTCAGGGCAACCATGCTGGCGCCCTCGCGCAATTCCGCCGAGCCGTTGACATCGATCCCAACGATCCCGAAGCTCAATGCGATTTGGGCATGGAATTGAAAGCGGGCGGCGATACGGCCGCTGCTATTGCGGCGTTTCAGCGAGCGATCGCACTGAAGCCTGATTTCGAAAAGGCCCACTACAATCTGGGGATTGCGTTACAGAAGCAAGGCCAATCCGACGCGGGGAAAAAGGAATTGGATCAGCTCAATGCTCTGCAGGACTTCCGTGCCCACCTCGCACAGTCAAAATTGCTTATCCTGAATGGCGTCGAAGC
>Ga0099829_10002526_pt1 | contig 10551 bp, 8 predicted proteins | sample CZO8metaG_3_FD_79336 | JGI IMG/M metagenome (GOLD analysis project Ga0099829, IMG submission 79336) | Vadose zone soil microbial communities from the Eel River Critical Zone Observatory, Northern California, USA - CZOApr15con2H2.8 metaG | ecosystem: Environmental > Terrestrial > Soil > Vadose...
GCGCCGACTGCTTCGACCACGGCCATGCTGGCTTTGGGCGACGCGATGGCTATGGCGCTGGCCGACAAGCGCGGCTTCCGGGAAGAAGACTTCGCCGATCTGCATCCCGGCGGAAAGCTGGGCAAGCGGCTGGCACGGGTCGAGTCACTCATGCACTCTGGGGAGGCTGTACCGCGGGTCACCCCACAAACCAAAATGCCGGATGTGATTTATGAAATGTCGCGCAAGAAGCTGGGCGTAACCACCGTGGTCGACGGCGAGAAACTGGTGGGAGTGATCAGCGACGGCGACTTGCGGCGTCTGCTCGAGAAGCGCGGCAAGGACGTCTTGGATCTGACCGCTGGCGAGTGCATGACGACGAAGCCTAGAACCATTGGCGCGCATGAATTTGCAGCCACTGCGCTGGCATTGATGGAAGAAAAAAAGATTACGTCGCTGGTAGTTGTGGATGGCACGAGCAAGTTGTTGGGAATCGTCCACCTGCATGACTTGTGGGGAACGGAGATGGTGTAGGGATTGCGTGATTTAGTAATTGAGTAATTGTGCAGTCGAAAACCCGCGGCCGCGACCTCACAGGAGGGTTTTCAATTACCAAATACACAATTACTAAATTGCACAATGGAGCCTTTATGTATCACTACGATCCAAATACGGCGCTCGAAGAACTCACGGAAGACGCCACGCTCCCTAACCCGGTCCACGTGCGCGACATGATCCTGCGCAAACGGCTCAATGCGGACAAGTCGCTCGAGTTGAACCGGCTGTTCGTGGAATATCAGAGATTCTTCGGCGAAGCGCAGAAGCTCGGAAAAGACATTTTGAAGCAGCTGGCAGGTTAGGGGCCAGGAAGCCCTCACGAAGGCGTCCGGGCCCACGTGGCTCAGGGCTCGGGCTCGCGCCTATCCGATCATTTACAATAACCAATTCCCCGCTACCCAGGATCCCTAACTATGCATCGTTGGTCGCAACTCTTTATCCCTACTCTGCGCGAGGCTCCGGCGGACGCTGAAGTCGCCAGCCACAAATTTCTGGTGCGAGCGGGCTACATCCGCCAGCTTGCCGCGGGAATCTACTCCTATCTTTTCCTTGGGAACCGCTCGTTCAACAAGATCATGGGGATCGTGCGCGAGGAGATGGACAAGATCGGACAGGAATTTTTCCTGCCGGCCATTCATCCGCGAGAGTTGTGGGAGGCCAGCGGGCGCTGGGCGGTCATGGGCGACACCATGTTCCGGCTGAAGGACCGCAAGGGCGCCGACCTGTGTCTGAGCATGACCCATGAAGAAGTCATGACCGACATTGCGCGTAAGGAACTGCGCAGCTACAAGCAGTTGCCGCAGATCTGGTATCAGATTCAAACCAAATTCCGCGACGAAGCCCGGCCGAAATCTGGCCTGTTGCGGGTGCGGCAGTTCATCATGAAGGACTCGTATTCATTTGACATGGATGCCGCAGGCCTGGACGTTTCGTATCAGAAACATTACGACGCCTATCGCCGTATCTTTGATCGTTGCGGATTGAAGTACATGGTGGTCGAAGCGGATTCAGGCGCGATGGGCGGATCGCAATCCCACGAGTTCATGGTGCGGACGCCGGCAGGCGAAGACCAGATCGTCAGCTGCGAAAAATGTAACTACGCCGCCAACTTAGAGAAGGCTACCTCGAAACTGCCTCCGGTGGAGGATCTAGCACCTCATGGCGACGGCAAGCCTCTTGAAGTGCACACTCCGGGAATGAAGACGATTGAAGACGTGGCGAAGTTCCTGGGCGTTTCGCCGAAGAACAAGATAAAGACGCTGGCGCTGATGCTCGAAGACACCGACGCCGAGAAGGGCAAAGTGAAAACGCGGGCTGTGGTCTTGCTGATGCGTGGTGATCATCAGATGCATGACACCAAGCTTTCTACCGCGCTCGGCGGCAAAGCCGCGCGTCCGATGACAGAAGACGAAATCAGGCAGTTGTTCAATTCCCCGGCGGGGTTTCTGGGGCCCGTCGGGATCACGTGGGCAAAGGATATGAAGGAGGTCGAACGTCCTGCGCTGCTAGTGGACCGGGCGCTCGAAGGCCGCACGAACCTGATCGGCGGCGCAAACACGGAGGACTACCACCTGAAAAACATCACCCCGGGCCGCGACTTCCAGCCCACCGCCTATGCCGACCTGCGCACCGTGACTGCGGGCGAAGCCTGTCCCAACTGCGGCGCCCCGCTGCGGATCGATACTGCGGTTGAAATCGGCCACATCTTCAAGCTGGGCTACAAGTATTCGGAGTCCATGGGCGCGCGCGTGCTTGACAAGAATGGCAAGGAAGTTACGCCGATCATGGGGAGCTATGGCATCGGAATCGAGCGCATTCTGACCGCGTCGGTGGAACAGGGCAACGATGAAAACGGATTCTGGCTGCCCCCCCAGATTGCGCCGTTCGAGATTGTTGTCACACCCACCAACGTAAGTGATGACAAGATAAAGGCCGCCGCCGAGGACATTGCCAGTCGTCTGGAGACGGCCGGTTACCAGGTGTTACTGGACGATCGCGACGAACGGCCAGGGGTTAAGTTCAAGGACGCTGACCTGGTGGGCATTCCCTTTCGTGTCACTGTGGGAAAGAAGGTTACCGAAGGTACTGTGGAGGTGGTTCGGCGCTCGACACGGCAAATGGAGGATGCTAGCATCGCGGCAATAACCGAATATTTCGAAAAAAATCTACGGTCTGCGAGCTGAGGCAGTCTCCGCGCGCGACCGAAAGCGGAGTGCGCAATGGGCTCGTTGAAACTGATAGTGGGCATCTTCGCAATAGTCGCGACGGTATATCTGATCGGCGAGTTGGCGCCGCCTTTCTTCTCCAACTACCAGTTTGAGGACGCCATCAAAACTATCGCTCAGATGAATACCTACAGCGCCAAGTCCGAGGACGCTATCCGCGAAGAAACCTTCAAGAAAGCGCAGGAGTTGGATGTCCCGATCAACAAGGAGCAGATCAAGATCGTTCGCACCGGATCGGCCTATGCTGGCTCAGTCAGCATCGAAGCTCCTTACACCGTACATTTGAACCTGCCTGGATACCCCTTGGATCTGAATTTCGACCCCTCCAGCACGAACCGAAGCGTTTTCTAGGCCATCAAGGACGTCAGCGCACAGCAACGGTTTGCCTGATGCGGGAACCCGGACCCCAATCCTCAACTCCGCTTGGGCGAGCACCACTCTGCCCTGGTCGGAACCGAAGGGATGGCCGCCCCACGCGGAGGGACGATGTGATCCTTCGACCTGCGTACCTGACTGCCAACCGTCAGTCACCGCAAAAACACAGGTCGGCAGGGTAAAATGAGTTATCTCTTTCTAGGCAACGTAGTCTGAGGCAAGGTCAGTGCCGGAATACCATGCGATCGGCCTGTTTGGGAAAGAGATTTATTCGTTCCGGGACAACGGCAGGATGCACTCCGCGCTCTTAACGTATTGAAGGCGAATCCGACCATCCAATCGTGGCCATTAAACTCAAGATCCCGACCGGCAGCAAGACTGGCAAAGCCGAAAGTGGGCTGCTTTCCCGCGATCCGCTGTTAAAAGCGGCGCTGATAGTTTTTCTCGTTCTGGCGATCACCACCGGGGGAGCATTCACTTATTACTACGTCAAATTCGGGCGGATGATTGACCAGCGCTTCAAGGGGCCGGTGTTTGGCGACTCAGCCAGGATTTACGCCATTCCACATGCCGTACAAGTAGGGGAAAACATCGGGGCCAAAGAGATTGCGGCGGAGCTGCGTCGCGCTGGCTATTCCGATCAGAGCGGTAAATCGCCAATGGGCAGCTACCGCTTGTTCGATGGCGGAATCGAGATCAAACCCGGCCCCGATTCCTATCACAGCCAGGAGTCGGCAGTCATTCGGGTTCACGGCGGCACGGTCGACAGCATCAGCAGCCAGTCGGGCGATCTTGCAGCCTACGAACTCGAACCGCAGATGATCACTTCTCTGTTCGATGCGGAACAACGTTCCAAGCGGCAACTGGTCACGTATGACCAGATTCCGAAGTTGATGGTGGACGCGGTGCTGGCTATTGAAGACCGCCGCTTCTTCCAGCACGGCGGAGTGAACTTTATCCGCCTGGCGGAGGCCACCTGGGTGGATATAACTCACGGGCGCCACGAGCAGGGCGGCTCGACCATCACCATGCAGCTTTCCCGAGCCTTCTTCATAACTCCAGAAAAAGCGGGGCATTATGAGAAGACCGTCAAGCGCAAGCTCTCGGAGATGCTGATTGCCCTGGAGATGGAGCAAAAGCTCAGCAAACAGCAGATCTTCGAGTTCTACGCCAATCGGGTGGATCTGGGGCAGAGGGGCTCGTTCACCATCAGTGGCTTTGCCCAGGCATCGCAAGCCTATTTCAACAAGGATCTGAAAGACATAACCCCGGCCGAGGCAGCCCTGATCGCCGGCATCATTCAGGCTCCCAGTTACCTTTCTCCTTACCGCCATCCCGAGCGGGCGCTGGAACGCCGCAACCTGGTGCTGGACAGCATGGTCGACACCCACGCGCTGTCGAAAGCGGACGCTGAGAAGGCCAAGGCCACACCACTGAAGCTGGCGCCGCCCAATGTGGAAGCCAGCGACGCACCGTACTTCGTGGACATGCTGCGGGAGACGTTGATCAGCAAGCTGGACGAGCGCCAGATGAACGACCAGGGCTATCGGATTTATACAACGCTTGATCCCGAGCTGCAAAAAGCGGCAGCCGCCGCCGTACAAACTGGCATAAAACTGGTAGACGATCAGGTGACAAAGCTGCGCACGAAACGGACGAAGATCGGCAAGAACAAATTTGAAACCAAGGTTCTGCCCGGTCCCCAGGCCCAGGTGGCACTGGTCGCGATGGACCCTCATACCGGCCAAATCCTCGCCCTGGTCGGCGGGCGAAACTATGGCATGAGCCAGTTGAATCACGCGGTGGCGAAGCGTCCCACGGGATCCATTTTCAAACCTTTCGTCTACGCCGCCGCCATGAACACGGCACTGGACGGAGCGAACCCGGTGTTTACGCCCGCTTCGATGGTTACCGATGAGCCGGGCACATTCGCTTACGGCGATCAGATCTACGAGCCTCGCAATTACAAGGAGGAATATCACGGCGAAGTGACGGCTCGTTACGCCCTGGCGATGTCCTTGAACAATGCCACCGTGAAGCTGGCTCAGGAGGTTGGTTACGACAAAGTGGCGGACTTGGCCAAGTCAGCAGGCATCGTTTCCGTGAAGGCGACTCCCGCCATGGCGCTCGGCGCCTACGATGCCACGCCGGTGGACATGGCAGCCGCGTACACCGTATTTGCCAACTCGGGAGAGCGGATTTCGCCGACAGTGGTGAGCTCGGTACGGAACGCCAATGGTGACGTAGTGATGGATTTCAAACCGGAACGGCGGCAGGTGCTCGATCCCCGTGTCGCCTACCTCATGACCACCATGATGGAAGGGGTAATGAACAGCGGCACCGCATACGTGGTTCGCCAACGCGGTTTTACCGCCCCAGGGGCCGGCAAGACTGGCAGCTCCCACGACGGCTGGTTCGCTGGCTATACCAGCAATCTGTTGTGCATTGTATGGGTGGGATATGACGACTATAGCGACCTTCGCCTGAGCGGAGCTCAGACCGCCGCGCCCATCTGGGCGGAGTTCATGAAGAAGGCCATCACGTTTCCCCAGTACTCCGACGCCAAGGCGTTCTCCCAGCCGTCCGGTGTCGTAGATGTGCAACTCGACAAGACGACCAATCTGCTGGCCACGCCTGCCTGTCCGGAGACTTACAGCGTGGCGTTCATCGCGGGGACCGAGCCCAGCGAAACCTGCGACCAAAGCACCGGCATGCGCGGCTTTTTCTCCCGGGTCTTTGGACTCGGCGGGGAGAAAGCCCTTCCGCCTCCACCGCCTGGCGCCCAGCCCGGCGCTCAACCGGCTAGCGGAGTTAGCACCGCAGCTGAGGATCCCAGCAAGAAGAAAAAAGGGTTCTTTGGCAAGATTACAGGTATCTTTAAGGACGACAAACCGTCTAACACTCCGCCGCCCAAGCCGGCAGATAGTGGCGGTAACGGTCCCCAGTAGACGAGTGACGCAGCCGGTTCGCTTACCGTCTTCAGGAGTTGACTTATGGGTCGTCAAATTCTGCTCTTCCTTCTGGCAGCCGCAGCCTATGCGAGTCCTTCCCCTCTGGCACAGATGCACTCCTCGGAGCAAGTTCAGGTCAGTCCCCCACCCGTGCGGCGGGCTGAAGCCCCGGCAACAAACGCCACGGTCGCAGATCTGGAACAGCGGGGCGACACTCTGCGGGCGGAAAAATCCTACCTGGACGCGCTGGACTACTACCGGGCGGCAATTGCAAAGGATCCGAAGAACGCCAAGCTTTACAACAAAGCTGGAATCAACGAACTTCAAATGGCGCGCTTCAATGAAGCCCGCAAGGACTTCGAGCTAGCGATCAAAAACGACCGCGAGTTTGCCGACGCCTACAACAATCTGGGCGTGATCTACTATCTGCAGAAGAAGTATGGGAAGGCGATCGGCAAATATGAGCAAGCCATCAAGCTGCGGCAGGATTCTGGTTCCTTCTACAGCAATCTCGGCGCCGCCTATTTCTCCAAGAAGCAGTTCGAAAAGGCCAGCCTGGCATATAACGAAGCCCTCCGGATCGATCCCGATATCTTTGAGCGAACCTCCCACACCGGAGTGCAGGCGCAGATGTCGTCGCCGGGAGACCGGGCCCATTTCTATTACGTCCTAGCCAGGCTCTATGCCAAGGCCGGCATCACCGACCGCTCTCTGCAATATCTGCGACGCGCAATGGAGGAGGGCTATAAAGGAATCGAGGACGTTTACAAAGACGACGAGTTTGCCGGAATGCGCAAAGATCCTCGCTTCACCGACTTAATGGCAGCGCGTCCGCTCGCAATTCCGGAGTAGAAATGCATTACAAATATTTACACTATTCCTCGCAACTTTCTATCGCTGCTGGGTTTATACTTTGCAACAACTCCTGAAAACAACAGGGTGAGTAAGGAGAAACGGTAGCCCATCGGTCGTCAACCCGAGCACGCCCCAAGCAGACGACCGGTGGGTTCATTTTTGAAGTCAGCAATTAGCAATTGCCGCTCAGCCAATTCGTGAGGATCGCTGAAATCCCCAGTTAGCCGCTTTGTAATCTTCAAGCAGGTCAATTCCAAGCAGCGGCTGGCCAAGTGCTAATTGCCGAGAGTTGATTCTCCCCTGACGTAGTCCTCCACTGCTCGCTTCCATTTTCCTTGCGCCTTGAGTATGTACTCGATCGCGTCGCGTAGAGCCCCCTCGCCGCCGGCATGAGGAGTTACGTAGTGGGCGTTCTTTTTCACTTCGCTGCGGGCGTTGGCCACGGCAATCGAGAGTCCGCAATTTTGCATTGGGGGCAGGTCGATCACATCATCCCCGACAAACGCGGCCGCGCCGGCGCTGATCCCCTCTTTAGCGAGAATTTCGCGAAAGGCGGCCAACTTGTCCGTGATGCCCTGATAAACGTACTCCAGCTTGAGATCACGCGCCCGAAGCGCTACCGTCTCCGAATTGCGCCGGGTGATGAGCCCGGTTTTCAGCCCGCCGAGCCGCGCGAGAGAGATGCCCGCGCCGTCATGAGCGCTGAGGCCTTTCGGCGCCACCACGATCTGATGCTGGGCTTCGGACGGAACCGGGAAGAGAGAAATCTTGCCATCAGTTAGAACACCAGCGACATCGAAGAGCAGGAGTTTTATTTTGCGAGCGCGGGTAGCAGCGGATAGTTTGGGCATCGCCGCGATTCTAGCATTCCGTCTGCGGCGGTTTATGGACGCGCGATCCACAAGATGGGAAAGTGGCGTCCAAGCTTTTCGAAGTCGCGGTCGGAGGTGACCAGGACGGCTTGATGCAGAATGGCCAAGGCGGCTGTCATGCAATCCACATAGGGAATCTTGTGGAGCGCTTTGAGCTCGCCCGCCTGAAGCGCTTGAAAGAAATCAACAACGACGATCTGGAGGGGAAGGCGTGACAAATTCGCAATCGTTTGTCGGGCCTTCTCCTCGCCACGCCGTTGCCAGAGCAGGTAGAAAACTTCCCCCCAATTGAGGACAGAGGTCAAAACCAAAACCTGATTCCGCAGAGCTGCCTGCAGTAGTTGCTCCACCTTCACGAATCCCGGACCGGCCTCGATTAGATCCAACAGTGCGTTGGCGTCGAGGACGTAGGTTTTGGTCATCGAGCCGTCCGGTCCTTCTCGATTCGGTGCTCACGCTCCCGGGCCTCCACTAGCGAATCCTCGCCTTTCAAGCACCCGACAAGGCTGTGGATAAACTCGTCCGTGATGGGTTCGAGAACCAGGTGATTCTGTTCGCGATAAACGCTCAGGCGCGTGCCCTCCTCGATCCCAAGCTCCTTCCGCAAATCGTTCGGGATTAAAACTGTGCCCGTAGAACTGACGAAAGCTGTTCGGGAGACAAACTGGCTCCCGTATGAGCTGGGGGAGCGCAATTCCTCGGAACCGTCTTCCCGAAAGGGTATTGGTTTCACATTGGCCGACGCTCCCGTCTGGTTCGAATAGACCGTGTCGTACCAATCCACCAGCGGCTGATACTCAGGTGGTAAATCGCCTTTCTCTGGGCGAATTTTCCCCTGACCCCGGTCGGGATGAAAAAAATCTCCATTTCTAAACAGTCGTCTTCGCCCTCGAGTAGTCTCGAACAGCATGCGCGATCGTCCCGGATTCGGAGACTTGTTCGCGACACAGTGCTTCGACGCATGTACTTGGAGGCCGGGCTTGAAACCTCCGGCAAGATTCTCCAGTGCTGCTTTCTGGATGATGTCTTGGACGGCAAAATCGACGGCCCGGGCGTCGTTTCTGTGCAAAAGAGCCGTAGCCAGCCATATTGCATCGGCAATGGTCATCACGCACCTCCTATTTGAGTGAATATACACTCGTCATTTACTCGTGTCAACGCTCAGAATAAAACTCCGGATTGCAAGGCGAATGTTTTGCGAAAGTCGCGTGGTAGAATATCGGCGATGTCTTCTCCCTCCTCTCTCGCCTGGGCCCATCCGCTCGTCCAGGAGTGGTTTGTCCGTAAATTTGGCGCGCCCACCGAGCCCCAGGAGCAGGGATGGCCTCACATTCTGGCGGGGCGAACCACCCTCATCTCGGCGCCCACCGGCTCCGGCAAGACGCTGGCCGCGTTCCTCGCCTGCATTGACCGGCTGGTCTGCAAGGCGCTGGCGGGTGATCTACGCGACCGCACCGAAGTCCTCTACGTCTCCCCGTTGAAAGCGTTAAGCAATGACATTCAGAAAAATCTCGAAGGACCATTGGGCGAGATTCTTCAGATGGCTGGCGAGCGCGGCCTGCTGATGCCGGAAATTCGCACTGCCGTTCGTACTGGCGACACACTGATGCATGAGCGCCGGGCGATGCTGAAGCGGCCACCACACATCCTCGTCACCACTCCGGAGTCGCTCTACATCCTGCTTACGGCGGAAAAAAGTCGCGCTATCTTGCGCGAAGTCGAAACCGTTATCGTCGATGAAATCCACGCAGTTGCCGACGACAAACGCGGCGCACATCTAACGCTCTCGCTGGAACGGCTGGAGGCACTCACTCATCGCCCACCAGTGCGCATCGGGCTTTCCGCAACCCAGAAACCAATCGAAGAGGTGGCCCAGTTCCTGACAGGCAATGGCCGCCCGGCTCCGGTCATCGTCGACGTCGGACACAAACGCAAGCTTGATCTTGCCGTGGAAGTGCCCGCCAGCCAGCTCGGCCCCATCACCACCAATGAAATGTGGGACGAAATCTACAACCGGCTGGTCGAGTTGATCGAGCAGCACCGGTCGACGCTAGTGTTCGTCAATACCCGGCGGCTGGCGGAGCGGATTTCGCATCGTTTGGGGGAGCGGCTGGGAGAAGAAAACGTGGCCGCGCATCACGGCAGCCTCTCGCGCAAGCTACGCCTCAACGCCGAACGAAAGTTGAAAGAAGGCGAAGTCAAAGTACTTGTGGCCACGGCATCGCTGGAGTTGGGGATCGACATTGGCACGGTCGATCTGGTAGTCCAGATCAGTTCTCCCCGGGCGATTGCGGTCGCGCTGCAACGGGTGGGACGTTCCGGCCACTGGCGTGGCGCGATTCCAAAGGGACGATTCTTCGCCGGCACGCGCGACGATCTGTTGGAGTGTGCGGCGTTGGTGCGCGCCATCCGGCAAGGAGATCTGGATCGCCTGATGATCCCTGAGTCGCCTCTGGATATTCTGGCCCAGCAAATCGTCGCAGCCTGCGCCGCGGAGAGTGGCAACACCCATGCGCGGGCGCCGCAAACGCCGGACGTACCGGAAGTTCAGGATTCAAAGGGCCTTTGGGAAAGTGATATCGCACCGGCCAGCGCTACCGACTTGACCACTGCCGCGATCGACACGCGGGCGGGGCGCCCGCGCCACACAGCCGCTGATGATACCGGCGGCTGGGACGAAGATGAACTGTTAGCGCTGGTGAAGCGGGCCTATCCCTACCGCAATCTCTCTCGTGA
>Ga0099829_10002527_pt1 | contig 10551 bp, 9 predicted proteins | sample CZO8metaG_3_FD_79336 | JGI IMG/M metagenome (GOLD analysis project Ga0099829, IMG submission 79336) | Vadose zone soil microbial communities from the Eel River Critical Zone Observatory, Northern California, USA - CZOApr15con2H2.8 metaG | ecosystem: Environmental > Terrestrial > Soil > Vadose...
CATCGCATCTGGCTCAGCCGTCGCCGCGATCTGCTGTTCGATCAAGCGCGCCACCTCCATGGAGCCGGTGAAGCAGACGCCGTCGATTCGTGGGTCGGCCGTCAGCGCTGCGCCGATCGACCCATCGCCGGTCAGCAACTGGAGCACGTCCTTTGGAATCCCCGCCTGGTGCAGCAACTCGACGGCGCGCGCAGCGATCAGCGGCGTCTGCTCGGCCGGTTTGGCGACGACCGTATTGCCGGCGACAAGGGCCGCTGCGATCTGACCGGTGAAGATCGCCAGCGGAAAATTCCACGGCGAGATGCAGACGACGAGGCCGCGTGCGCACGTATCGCGCTCGGCGTTGGCCGCCTGCCCGGCATAGTAACGCAGGAAATCGACCGCCTCGCGCACTTCCGATACGGCGTCGCCAAGAGTCTTGCCGGCCTCGCGAGCGCACAGCGCGAAAAACTCCGCCGCGTTCTGTTCGTATAGCTCCGCCGCCTGCATCAGCAGGTCGGCGCGGATGCCGACCGATGTTCGCTCCCAGCCGGTCCGTGCCCTGACCCCGGTATCGACCGTTCTGGCCACATCGGCCGCTGCCGCGTCGACAACTTCGCCAACGCGCTCGTCGGGCCGGGCGGGATTGAGCACGCTGCGTGCCTCGCACCCAAGGAAGCTGGCTGCGACGATCGGGCCTGCGTTCCAAAGATGCGGCGCCGCGAACGGGTTCCTTTCGGCATCGATTCGCGCGAGCGTGATGGGATCGGTGAGGTCGAATCCCCTGGAGTTGCGGCGTCCGGCTCCAAAAATGCTCGCCGGAGGGGGGATCGCCGGATTGGCGGCCGGGCCCTGCGTCAGGACGCTCTCGAATGGATCATGCACGATGTCTTCCGCTTCGATGGTCTTGTTGACGATCTGGTGCACGAAGGAGGAGTTCGCGCCGTTCTCGAGCAGGCGGCGAACGAGATAGGCGAGCAGTTCGGAATGCGCGCCCACCGGCGCATAGATCCGGCAGCGTGTGCCCTCGGTCGCTCTCGCCGCCTCGTGCAGCGCTTCGCCCATGCCGTGCAGCCGCTGGAATTCAAAGCTCTCCCTGTTTCCCGCCATCGCAAGAATAGCCGCAACGGTGTGCGCGTTGTGCGTGGCGAACTGCGGATAGATGCGGCCGGTCATGCCGAACAGCTTTCTGGCGCAGGCAATATAGGAGACGTCGGTGTTCGGCTTACGCGTGAACACCGGGTAGCCGTCGAGCCCCAGCACTTGAGCGCGCTTGATCTCGGTGTCCCAATAGGCGCCCTTGACGAGGCGAACCATGATCCGGTGGTCGAGGCGTTCGGCAAGCGCGTAGAGCCAATCGATGACGAAAGCCGCGCGCGGTCCATAGGACTGAACCACGACCCCCATTCCCTTCCAGCCGGCAAGCCGGGAATCCGACAGGACCCGCTCGATGACATCCAGGGAAAGATCGAGCCGGTCGGATTCCTCGGCATCGATGTTAAGGCCTATGCGCGCGTCACGCGCAGCGAGCGCCAGCGACAGCACGCGCTGGACGATGACCGGAAGCATCGTGTCCTTCTGGCCCGCCTCGTAACGAGGATGCAGCGCGGACAGCTTTACCGAGATTCCATGATTGCGGTCGCTGTCGGCATTATCAGCGGCAGCGCCGATCGAAGCGATTGCGTCGGCATAAGCGCGATGGTAGCGCAGTGCGTCGCGTTCCGTCCGCGCCGCCTCGCCGAGCATGTCAAAGGAATAGAGATAGCCTTTTCGCGTGACATCACGCCCGGCGCGGATCGCCTCGTCGATGGTACGACCCAGCACGAACTGCTCGCCCATTTCCCGCATCGCCGCCGACATGGCTTTGCGGATCACCGGCTCCCCCAGTCGCCTTATCACCCCGCGCAGGGCCCCTGCGATGCCGCTGTCGCTGTCGTCGAGTACCTCGCCAGTCAGCATGAGCGCCCATGTCGAGGCGTTGACAAAGACCGAGCTTGAGCTCCCGGAATGGGACGACCAATCGTGGGGCGCGATCTTGTCATGGATCAGGTCGTCCATGGTTTGTGCATCGGGTATACGCAGCAGCGCCTCCGCCAGACACATCAGGGCCACGCCCTCTTGCGTCGACAGCCCGTATTCGGCAAGAAACGCCTCCAGCATCTGAACATTGGCCTGGCCGCGTACGGTGCGCACAAGATCGATCGCCCGCGTCGAGATCGCAGCACGTTGTTGAGCCGAAAGGTCGGCGAGCGCGACAAGGCGCTGCATTGCTTCGGCTTCATCGGCAAGCGCATTGGCGCGAATTTCCGCGCGTATCTTGTCGAGCGGGGACGAATGCATGGCAGCGTCACTCATTGATATCGATGCCTGCCGATAAGATCCTCGATTGAGGCGGCCCCTAACAAGGCCATCACTGTATCAAGTTCGCGGCGCAGAATTTCGATGATCCGACTGGCGCCCACAGCCCCGCCACTTGCGACACCGTAAAGCGCGGCGCGCCCGATGAGCACGCCCTTGGCGCCGAGTGAAAGGTATTTCGCCATGTCGCTGCCTCGACGAACGCCGCTGTCGGCCAGCACGGTCGTCCGTTCACCTATTTGTTCGACGATTCTCTCGATGACGCAAGTGGGGTTCGGCCCGCAGTCCAGGTTGCGCCCGCCATGATTTGAAACGATGATGCCATCTACCCCCGCATGCTGCGGCAATCCTGGCGTCTTAGACGCTCAAAATACCCTTCAATACCAATAGACCATGCCATCGCCGTCGCAACTCGCGAACATCCCGCGTCTGCCGGCAGCCTTTCGGTCTGGCGCGCTAGTCACGGTGCGCCCGTCTTCTTGGGTCGAGGACATCCTGCAGGCCATCACCCAAAAAATTCAGGCCCGGGCTCGCGTTCGGTTGAAAGACGTAGGGCGTTCGCCGCGACCTGCTCCCGGAATCCATCGATCACGTGGCTGGTGGTCGCGCCGCACACGAGCCTCAGGCCGGCATCAAATACCGCGACAATCTTTTCGCTCACCAGGAGATGGGCTTCGTTCTGTGCATCGACACCTCCATGCGCGAGTTTTGCGACGCGGAGACCAATTACCTCACTCGACTCCAGCACCAGCATTACAACGGTGATCCATGGTCCGAACATTAGCATCTCCTGTTGCTGCAAATTGGCGCGAAGATCCTGCACCATGATTTCCGGAAGCGCGTAAACCATGCGAGACTTCGTTATCACGCCTACTCCAATGTCAGGCGAACGCTGAGAGTACCTCCGCGAGTTCTTCGGTCACGACGTCAATCGGCTGCAACCCGTCGACAATATGGAGCAAACCTTGCGACCGGTAGTATTCGGTGACGGGAGCGGTTTGCGCGCGGTATGCTTTCACCCGGGTCTTGAAGACTTCGGGGTTATCGTCGCGGCGCACGGGCTGGCCTCTTTTGCCCGCTTCCTCGGCACGACCTTTGATGCGGACCAGAAGCACGTCTTCATCGACCTCCAGCTCGAGGACTGCGTCGAGTCCGATTCCCCTGGCTGCAAGTTCCCGATCAAGGGCCTCCGCTTGCGCCACGGTCCGGGGAAACCCATCGAGGACAAAGCCGTTGGCCGCGTCCGAATGGTCCATTCGATCGGCAACAACCGCAATGACGACATCATCAGGCACGAGATCCCCGCGCTCCACGATATCTTTGACACGCGCCCCGAAGGCCGACCCTGAGGCCACCGCTTCGCGCAGCATGTCCCCGGTCGATAGTTGCGGAACAGCAAAACGTTTGGCGATTCTCGTCGCCTGTGTGCCTTTTCCCGCGCCCGGCGGCCCCAACAGAACCAGTCTCATCACTATGCTCCCCTACGCGATCGGCCCTACCGATTCTTGATCAAATCGTCGACCACCGTTGGGTCGGCGAGCGTCGACATATCGCCAAGCGCACCAAATTCATTCTCCGCGATCTTGCGCAGAATTCGCCGCATGATCTTTCCGGAACGGGTCTTTGGCAATCCGGGCGCAAACTGGATGACGTCAGGGGCGGCAATCGGGCCGATTTCCTTGCGTACCCAGGCGACGAGCTCCTTGCGCAGTTCCGCGGATGGCTCCGCACCCGTCATCAGGGTTACATAGGCGTAGATGCCCCGTCGGGAGGGTTGCTTCGGGCCGGATCAAGCTTGTGAAAGCATGCCGACCTCTGCCAGGACGCGATCAGCGCCGATTTCGCTGCGCCATTAGATGAGATCGCAGACTGGATCCGGTCCGCGTGGTCGGTAGTCCCGACTGCCGGCATTCGCTCCTCCCAAAATCCGGATTCACTGCTGTCGGTCTTGTCGATCGCTCGATCCACCAACTTTTAAGCCGACACACGATCCAGGTCCGCTTCACCCTCAATTCGGCCGAGTGCAAGATCGAGAATTGGCATCTGCTTTGTCTGTCGCATTTCCCGTTTGGAGAAAAACGGAACGGACCGTCGTCGGTGACGACGGTCGCGTTACCTTCTGCCCTTCGTCCCGGCTACCCACACGTCAGTTTGATCGAGGATCGCTCGATTGCGTTCTTTGCTGCGACTCCCTTTTATCCTTGCTCCGAAAAGGGACTTTGCGTTAGATCAATTCGGAACGGGTCAAAGCCACTACCATCAAAAAACAAATAAAATCCCGTGCGAGGGGGGAATAGCCTTTGGGAGGCACGCAAATTAGCGTCGGCGACAGCATTGTCGTCGCGCAAGCCAAGACCGTGGGTCCACGCGAAGCAGCCGAGGAAATTTCTCGGCAGCTTGCGTCTCTGGATCTTGCGATGATTATCGTGTTCGTTTCCCCATTTTACGATCCCGCAATATTCATCGAAGAATTAACTTGCCGAATTCCCGGCACGCCGATTTTCGGCTGCACCACCGCGGGTGAACTGGCACCCGGAGGCTGGGAAGAGGACAGCGTGGTTGCGATGGGCTTCGGTGCCGCGGACTTCATCGTCGCCGCGCGTCCCTTCCTCGATTTATCGGGCTTTCGAGTTGATCACGGACGATCAGTCTGCAGCGAACTACATCAGGACTTCGCCCGCCGCACCGCGGAGCAGGACTGCGGCGAGGAAGCCTTCGGGTTCCTGTTCATCGACGGCATGTGCCAGCGCGAAGAGGCGCTCATGTCCGCGATCTACACCTCGCTGGAAGACATCCCGGTCGTGGGTGGTTCGGCCGGCGACGGCTTGCGGTTTGACAAGTCATGGATCTTCCACGGCGGACGAGCGCATTCCGATGCAGCCATCCTGATACTGATCAAGACACGCCTGCCGTTCCGGCTTTTCAAATGCGATCATTTCGAGCCGACATCGGTCAAGATGGTGGTCACCGAAGCGGATATCGAGCGCCGCATCGTCAGGGAAATCAATGCCGAGCCGGCCGCGATCGAATATTCCCGTGCCGTTGGGATCGGAGATACCAAGCTTGATGCGCTGTCCTTTGCCGCGCATCCGGTCCTGGTGCGAGTCGGCGGTTCCTACTATGCCCGTTCGATCCAGCGCATGGATCCGGATGGCTCGCTTCGATTCTTCTGCGCCATCGACGAAGGAATGGTCCTCACCGTCGCGCAGGTAAAAAACCCTATCGAAGCGACGAATGACCTTTTCAGGCAACTGATCGATGATTTGGGCGAAGTTTCCATCTTCATCGGATTCGAATGCGTCCTGCGCCGACTCGCCGTCGAACAACACCAATTGTCGCGGGAGATGTCCGAGCTGTATCGTCGCAACAACGTTATCGGATTTCAGACCTATGGCGAGCAGTATCGATCCATGCACGTCAATCAGACGCTGACCGGTGTTGCGATCGGAAGGCGAAGGGTCGCGCCGTGATCGACATTGAGCCGGACCAGACCGCGTCACTCGAACGCGAGATTGCCAAGCTTCGGAAAATCAACGCGGCCTTGATGTCGCGCGTGGAACGCTCCACGGATCAGCAACTCAATGCATTTTCGCTGTTCGAAACGGCGATCTCTCTCGACCAGCAGGTCCGCAGCAGAACCCAGCAGCTCAAGCAAGCCCTGCAATCGCTGGAAAGAACCAACGGCTGTCTTTCTCAGGCCAAGCAGCAGGCGGAAGCCGCCAGTTCGCTGAAGTCGTCGGTCCTGATTTCCGTTACCCATGATCTTCTGCAACCGCTGAACGCCGCGCGGCTGACGCTGTCCGCACTTGACGAAATGATCGCTGCGCCAAAGGGGCTTCTCCTGACCGAGCAGATCGACCGTTCGCTTGCGACGTTGGAAGCTCTGCTGCGGACGCTTCTGGATATCTCCAAGCTCGACGCGGGTGTTCTGGAACCGGAATTTCGTCCGGTTTCAATCTCGACGCTATTCGAGCCACTGCGGCAGGAGTTCACCCTCGTGGCAGCGAAGCGTCACCTTTTTCTGAGGATCGAACCCTGTGCCGAGACCGTGTTGTCGGATCCGATGATGTTGAGACGAATCCTGCAGAATCTTCTGGCTAACGCCCTGCGATACACGCAGCGTGGCGGCGTGCTCATGGGTTGCAGACTCAAGGGCGCCAATCTGAGTATAGAGGTGCACGACACGGGTCCTGGCATTCCCGAAGCCCAGCGCGAAGCCATCTTCATGGAATTTCAGCGCGGGGAAACCAGTATCGGCGCCGATGCGGGCATCGGCCTCGGCCTTTCGATCGTTCGGCGATTCGCTACCGCGCTCAATCATGACATACATCTGAAGTCGCGCTTGGGGCGAGGCTCGATGTTTGGTATCACGGTGCCTCGCACCTCCGCGCCCGAGGAGGCCGCTTCGAGCGGAGAACCTGTCCTTTCCGGGTCCGCCTATCGAGGCATGGAGGATGCGAGGATCCTTCTGATCGAAAACGATCTGTCCAGCGCCGAGGGGCTGGCCAGCCTGCTGGAGAAGTGGGGGTGCGACGTGGCCATAGCGGCATCGGCCGCAGAAGCACTCGACAACATCAGGGCACTTGACGAGATTCCCGATGTCATCATCGCGGACCTTCACCTCGACAACGGCGAAACCGGCATCGAAGCCGTCGAGGAGATCCGCAACGCGATCAAGACCAACGTTCCCGCGATTATCGTGACGGCCGATTATTCCGCAAAGGCTGCCTCGGACGCCGCATCCTTCGGGCATGAACTGCTGAAAAAGCCCATCAAGCCAGCCGAGATGCGGTCCCTGCTCTCCTTTCTGTTGACGTGATCGGTCTGCCGGCAGATTCGGGCCGCTTTGTTCGGTACGGCCAGTTCAGGAATGCGTCACACTTCCGGAATCACGGATAGCCGTCGGCGCGCTACGTTCGGCTCGGGTCAGTTCGAGACTGGAAACCTTGATGATTGCGTTGGTGCGGCTTCGGACGCCGAGCTTTCGCAGGATCTCGGTGACATGAACCTTGACCGTCGTGATGGAGATATCGAGTTCGTAAGCGATATGCTTGTTCTGAAGACCTCGACAAGTCATGTCGAGAACACGAAGCTGCTGGGATGTCAGGCAAGACAGTTGACGCAGCAGGTCCTGAATTTCCGCGCCGGAGCGTCTGGTTGCCGCGCGCCCATGGAGGCGCTTCGGGACATAGACCTCCCCCTCCAGAATTGATCGGATCGACTGAATCAGCTCGGCCTTCGGGGTCGATTTCGGGATATAGCCGGAAATGCCGAGCGCCATCGCGCATCCCACGATCCGGGTACTGTCGTATGCCGAAACAATAACCAGCGCGCTTTTCGGAGCTGCGGCACGGACGCGGAACGCTCCCAGCAGGCTGGTCGTGCCGGGCATCGACAAATCGAGCAAAATGATATCGACGGAGCCCTTCGAGGCAAGGATATCCAGTGCGCCGTCGATCGACGTTGCCTGAAACACCTCGGCGTTGGGAAAGGCCGCAGCAATGACGCCGACCAGGGCGTCGCGAAACAGCGGGTGGTCCTCGACGACAAGCAACCTCACTGCATTTGCCTCGCCTGGCGTCGGCATGCTGTCGGCCGATCGCGTCATTCAGCCGCCTCATCGGGACAGCGGAATTCGTTCGTGACGATCAGCACATTATCGCAAGGATGGAACGAAGCCTATAGCGGAGCGAACAGCCCGCCAGTCGGAGCCTGTCGCCGCCGGGGTATCCGCCGCCGCACCCGGCGATGAAACGTCTAGCGCCGGTGCGCGGGGAAGCGGCTTACCAACCACCCTCGTCAAGAGGGCCTTTCCCGTTCGCCCCTTGCGCTTTGGCAGGGAGCTGGCAACGGCAGGGCAATCCTCCCAATTTCGATGATCGCCTTGTTGCGGCTGAAAAGTCCGAGCTTACGCAGAATCTCGGTCACGTGAGCCTTTACGGTCGACTCCGCCAGCTTGAGTTCCGCGGCAATCTCGCGATTCTGCAGGCCGTTCCTGATCAGGTCCAGCACGCGAACCTGTTGAGGCGTCAGCTTCTTGATTTTCTCGCGCAGGGCGGCTTCGGTTTGCACCGTGGTGCCCGCTGCCAGGTACCCTTTCGGTGCGGAAATCGACCCACTCAAAATCCGGGCGATTGCGTCCGACAGTTCGCTGACGGATGTCGATTTGGAGAGATAGCCGACGGCCCCCAACGCGAGCGCTTCGCGGATCGTCTGTTTGTCCTCAACGCTCGATAAAATGAGAATCGGCAGCCTCGGATGGCTGTCGCGCAATCTGAGAAAGCCGGAAAATCCCACGGCATCCGGCAGCAGAAGATCAAGAAGCGCAAGATCGATGTCGCGTTCCGTCGCCAGGATATTCAGCGCCTGCCGAATCGACGCCGCCTCGAAGATTCGGGCGTCCGGATGCGAGATCCGGATTGCATTGCCGAGCGCTTCGCCAAACAACGGATGATCATCGATAATGAGGAATCCCATCATGAGAGCCTCACACCAAGCATTGGCTGCATCCAGGTTATGACGGCCGCGGCATCCTGCCCGGCAGTCCTAATTCGAACCGTCGGCCGCCTCCTGCACCGTCTGCAGATATACAAGGACATTTCGAAGCTCATCGTCGCCGAACACTTCTTTCCAGGCAGGCATCCCCTTGGACGGCCTTCCATCATGAACCGTCTTCCAGTACGTCGCTTCCATGTCTTCGCCATATCGCTTCTTCAGCAGGCGCAGATTGATACGTTTCTCGGCCTGCACGGCGTCAGGCCCGTGGCAGTGCGCGCACGTCCCGTTGAACAGCTCGTGGCCGGCCGATATGTCCCCGGAAGCGGTAGCCTTCACTTCGGCGGGTTTGCTGTCGCCGGTCGATTGGCCAACGGTCACGGGTTCCTTCAGAACCGCATCCGCGATGGCGGTCGGATGGCCGAGCTCACCGAATTTGACCGGCGCGTCGCTCGGCACGCCATACTTCACGAACAGCCTGTCGATGTCCTCCTGCAGGGACGGTAGAACCACGTTAACATCATCCCGAAGCCCCGTCGACGCTTTCGCAAAGCCGATCGCGGTGGACCACAGCAGCCCCTCGCCCGCGGTGGTTCTGATCTGGTACTTTTCACCATAGGCGGTGGTGTTGAGCCAACCGGCCACAGGAGCCCAGATAAAGGCGACGTCGACCTTTCCCTGGTCGAGCATCTTCATTCCTTCTTCAGGACTCAATACGGTGACCTTCTCGATCTCGTCGCGCAGCGCGAGCAGGTTTTGCGGCGTGGTCTGATACTGTACGGCGACGCGCAACCCCTTCAGATCTTCGATGCCGGCGATGTTCCGGCCCTTCGCGCTCACCAGCGCGTAACCTTCCCTCGCGATCGGCTTCGAGAAGATGACGGCAGGCCCCATGAAATCGTCTACCTGCGGCAAACCAACCATGGCGTCGCACTGTTTGCTCAACAGCGTTTCACGAACGGTTCGCTTGCCGAAGTAGGACTTGTACCAGCTGTAGGTCACCGGCCGTTCCAGTTTCCGAGCGACCAACTGACCGATCTCAAGATAGAGGCCGGGCCTTGCCGGGTCATCGCTCGAGAACGGCAGGTTCGTCGGATCCGCGCAGAGACGCAATGGCCTTATTTCATCGACGCCGGCTCGAAGAGCCGGCGTCGCCATGATTGTGGACAGCAGCAGCGCTCGAGCAACCTTCTCCAACCGGGAGCCGTACCTTGAAACACGAGCTACGTTTGGAACTGTGCGGGTCACTGCTGCCTCCACTCATTTGTCTTATTGCAGAGCAAACACGAACAGGGCGCCGCCTTCGGGCGCGGCTGCCACCATCTTCTTGCCGATCTCGCCAAGGAAGGCTGGAAGGGCGGCCGTGCGTCCGACGACAATGGCGACATACTGCTTGCCGCCCACCGAGTAGGTCACAGGGCCCGCACCGATTCCGCTTCCAAGGTTCTTGCTCCACAGTAGCTTGCCGGTCTTCGCATCAATGGCGCGGAAATCGCCGTGTAGATTGCCGGAGAACACCAGGTTGCCGCCGGTGCTCAGCGTTCCGCCATTGAATGGCAGGTCTTCCTTGATACCCCAGACCTTCTTGTTGGCGACCGGATCCCAGGCGACCAGTTCTCCCAGGAAACCGCCGGGCCCTTCCTTGGTCGGGAATTCAGCGCCGAGATAGAACACACCCCGCTTGTAGCTGACATCGCTCACCGACCAATCCATGCAGAC
>Ga0099829_10002534_pt1 | contig 10544 bp, 8 predicted proteins | sample CZO8metaG_3_FD_79336 | JGI IMG/M metagenome (GOLD analysis project Ga0099829, IMG submission 79336) | Vadose zone soil microbial communities from the Eel River Critical Zone Observatory, Northern California, USA - CZOApr15con2H2.8 metaG | ecosystem: Environmental > Terrestrial > Soil > Vadose...
CACTTCTAGCTCGCACTCTCTTCCACAGGTCTTAGTAATTACGAGGGAGTATCGGGCTAGCTGTTGACGTTAATATTGTAGTGGTTGAAGCCGCTTAACGGACCGATTCAGAAGACTCCCAGACGCCGTTCGCCTTGGGCCCAGACCACTCCTTATTTGTCAGAGGCTGCTATGAAACGGGATCTAAATCGGCCCAATCGCATTCTCTCTCTCCAAGAATGGAACTATTCCGGTGGTTTGGCGGTCGACTTCTGCCTCTTAACCCTCCGTTCCAGGTACGCGTAGCCAAAGATGCAACACCAAACTATGCCGAGACCAATCACGACCAAGCTCTCCAACCCAGGAAGGAAGTACAAATGGTTGAAGACGATGAGCCAAAGCGTTCCCAACAATCCAAAATAGATGTAATTATGCTGATGTCCAACCGCTCTTTCGGTATACCTCCAAACTTGAACGGGCAGTCCTACTGGAAACTTCGCAATAAGTGCTAGGAGCAAGAATATCCAGCTAATCGGTGCTAGAATTATCAGCCAGTTAATGCTCGCATTCCAAGGGGCCCGAAGTAGCTGGAAGGTTCCTATCATGACGTATGCGAGGAAAACGGTGAATCCAAGAAATTCGTTCGCGTAATATAGGAAGACAATGTCGATCAAAGCCAGCACTGTTATCCAGAATCGTCCGTTGTATCTCACAGTGCGCACTATCGGCACGTTGATAGCGTACCATATCAAACCGTAGGGAACGTAGGAGAAATCAGGGTCATACCTGAGAATTTTACTCAGGTTGGAGAGACCCGGCAGAATGTAGAACGTTATATCTTTGTGTACTGGGCGTTTGAGAATCCAAGCGAGCCGAAAAACTGTCAGAGCGACGACTGCGCCGATGATTTCCAAGGTCATGCTAGTATAAGGGCTCCTTCAGAGTCTGGGAGCCAGCTTCTAGGAGTCTTTCAAACTATTGCTTCCAGGCAGTCGGTCATTTGGGCAACCATGAAAAATCTAGCATCCGGGGGCCGAACTCTGTCGACCGAATGAGCTATTGAAACGATGGTACATTTCGGCCTCGATTGAAAGACTATCCCCTCTAGCTACTCGCCAAGTCCTCCTCCGGTCCCTTTGTCTGGAAAGTAGTATGCTTCCCAAACCCTTCCCCATCTGGCACGGTAAACATTTGCGAAGTCAGGATGAAGTTCGAGGATGACTAGGATGATTGCGTAGTAGAATCTTCTCAACCCATGGGTTTTGTGAAGTTTTTCCCTAACCCTTGTAAATCTCCACCCGAGATAGTACATTCGGAATTGCCTACGCTCGAAATCATTATTGCGTGAATTCTTCCCAACCGTCTTTACACTTGCGACTCGAAGACCAAACTTGCTCGTCAAAGCATGCAGAATCTGTCCATCATGCACTTCCATCACGCATGAGGGCAGTGTGTCAGCGCTTAGTAACCGAATTTCGCATCCTTCGCAGTCCATTTTCATGAAGTCAAAATCTAGATTCAGCATTCCAGTGTCAAAAGATCTTGCCTGAACTTCTACGTTCCACTCGTTGGAACGGACGTTTTCGCTAATTATTCTTGCCAGGTCTGGGTTTGGCTCTACGCAAATTACACGCTCTACTCCGTGGATGAAATAGAACAAGGCAGTCTCGCCGCATCCTGCTCCTATGTCGAGAACAGTGGCTCCCTTCAGGCTGAAGGGAGGAAGATGGTATTTCTTCCACTCGCCCCACTCACCAAAGATGATCTGAAAGTACTCTGGACGAAGCTTGATCGTGTATCTGCCGATTCTCAAATCGTAGTACTGTGAGCTGGACCTGACCAGCTTCCAGTTCCAGGTCACGAACATTCTCTTCAGGAACTGGTGCGGGAGGATTGCACGGTCGGCGACCAAGAGAAAGGGTTTGCCCCTCCCCGTCACACCGATCCCTGTTGGCAGAATCAACAGTCGATCAACTGGGGAGGTCGCCCGAAAGTGCAGACAAGGATTGTACCCTGCGTTCTTGTCTCGATGGACTACTGTAGAACACTAGTCACTGCCCAGCTCCTGCTTAACACCATAATCAGCAATATCCACAATTTTCTGATCGAACTTTTCCTGGCTGAATGGTTTTGCTCTCTCCGAGATTTCCAGAGGGTCAGTAGGTTTCTGCATTACCTCACGAATGGTTGGAACCAGATCATCAATTGAAGTAAAAGTCGTCCCTACGCCGAGGGACTCTATTGTCTCCTCGGGGCCAGTGTTCTTGGCAACTATCGGATAACAGCCCGCGGATATCGCTGCAACAACGCTCAACATCATTGCATTTTCTGCGCCGGTGTAGAGGTACACCTTACTCTCTTCAAGGAGGTAGGGTGTCTGCCCTAGTGTAGTCTTTTGGTAGACCACATTCACCGGGATCCTCTTTTCGATATCACGCGCATAGGCCTCTAAGCCTGGTTTCGTTCTTGCTAGTAGTATGAAACGATATTCGGGCAGTCTTCTTGCAGCTTCAAGAAATATCTCTACACGCTTCTCAGGGATCAGTCTAGTCACCAGAATCACCTGATTCTTTTTTTGTCTTGGCAGAAACTGAGTGCTAGGTTGGAAGATTAGAGAGGAATTCTTGTGCCCATTGTTTCTCAAACGTTCCAGAATACTTGGAGAGAGCGCAAAGTACCAGTTAGGACGTGGAGGCTTAATCTGAAGAATCTTCCTAAGAAAATTGTTCAATCCTCTTTTCATGGTGATATAGCTCTGAGGTAGTTTTTGCCTGGGAAAAGAGCTCGACACGTAGCTCGCGGAGTATTGGAAAAGGTCCGTCCCGTGGTATATGAAATGGTAGAGGCGTGAGGGAACATGGAAGAGAGAAGATTGGGTGCAGAAAGTAACATCTGGAGCGATTTCTTGAAAGTACGATTCTGCCTTTCTAATGTCTTTGAAATCCTTGATAACGGCTATTCCCGGAATAGATCTGTGGGCAGTATTAGACGGGATATGATGACATTGGCTCAAGACCTGACCCATTCCAGGATAAACTTCCTCTGCCTTGGCGGGGTCGCTGGCATCAGAATAGAGCGTCACTCTGTAGCCAGCTTGGAGAAGAGCCCGACAAACTTGTAGGCAGAGCAATTCCCCCCCGGTGTAAATGGATAGGACAGGGTGAATTACCAGAGCCTTCTTCATTCAAAGAACGCCTCTGTTCAAGCCCAATCGGAATATTATCTATTTAGTCGAGCATAATCACATTCGTATGAATTCGAGTCCCCCGAGCCCAGATTCGAGAGAGTTAATGCTAACTCTCTTGCAAGAGCTTGACTCCGCAGTTTTTGCAGAAAATGGCTTCAGACGGATTGTGAGTCTTACAAGCTCTGCATTGATTCCGTTCAGATTCCGCCCTTGGAATAGTGAACGTCTTGCTAACTCCTGAATAGAGGTTGAACTTGTCTCCGCGTTCGCATCGGAATCTTGAAACACGGTATTGTTGAAATCGCCATTCTCGCTCTGGCGGGCTCGACACTTCGACACCGCATTTTGGACAGCTTATGCTCATAGATTCCCCCGAACATTTTTCAGGCCAAATCGAATATTTAAGATGAGACACTTACCCGGCTGTCGGGATTCCTTTATGGTGAGCTTATCAGTAGAAGTTAATCGTTGGAGTTAGCATATTTGAATTGGCGCCGGGGGTGGGATTTGAACCCACGAGGGCCTAAGGCCCATCGGATCTCTGCAACCAACAATCTGGCTTAGCAATCCGACGCCCTACCAGGCTAGGCGACCCCGGCCTACCAGGCTCAGACAAAATACTCGTCTAAATAACTGTTCAACAATAGAAGATCGCTTTGAAACAGCTTTTGACCATAGTAGAATTCTAGGGCACGTGGTTGCAGGTTGGGTTGGAGGAAGGTAGCGACAATCCTAATCCGATGATCGCCTCAGGCGGGCGAGAGTTGGCAAAGGTGAAGATGACACCTCTTCCTTGAGGTAAGGCCTCTTATGTCCCATAGTGATGCTTCCCGAGAGCGGAAGGGTGAGTAACCGTCCTGATGCACCTGACAGTTGCCGCGTCACGATGGCTGAGCGCTCTACTTATCATACTTACCATATCATCGATAGCGTCGATCTCACCAGGCACATTCTCCTCCGTTCATGCCGCGTCAGAATTCGTCTACGTGAATCCTACCATGGTGGCAATAGCACTCTCAGGCACGGTCATCACGGTAGGGGTGCAAGTGGCCGGCCTAGACCCCTTCACGGGCTGGGATATTCAGGTCCAATCCAATCAGTCCGTGATCAATCCCACTTCTCTGTCGATAAAAGGGAACATGCTGGCAGCAAACTACACCGAGAACGTCATTGAGACAGTAAATTGCATCAATGGCATGAATTACACCACAAGCCCCTGTGACTCATCCGACGGACCTGGCATCGCGCATTCTGCAGCAAAAGGCAACAAAGGCCATCCTCCGACCAATCCTGTCTACGGGCTGCTCTTCACAATAAACTACACAGTGGCTGGTTCGGGCTCATACAGTCCCTTAATGATCCAAAAAGCCATTTTGATTAGCAATCTCGAGCCCGTCTCCGTTACAACCCGAGATGGAATCTATGGTATCCCACCGGGGCAGGGTTTCATCTTGACAATCTTCCCCGATTCCGTGAGCATACCCCTAGGCTCCAAAACAAATGTCACGCTGAACCTTTCAAGCTTTGGCGGTTACTCTGGAATGGCAGATCTTACTGTGGAAACACAATATCCCGGCCTTTTGTTCTCTTTCAATGTTACAAGTACTTCCCTATCGCCGGCCCACTCCAATAATGTGACAATGACCGTCGCGACCGACAGCACCTACGAGGTCAGCCACTACACGATCACGATAATGGCGACTAGTAACGGGCTTTCTCACACGGCCACTTTGTCAATATCGACAACGGACTTCACAATAACCGCTTCACCCTCAATTCTCAAGATCCACGCCACCAACTCAGGCCGCTCGATTATCACATTAGATACCCAATCCGGTTTCTCAGGTCCAATTCGGTTAGTCGTTACCAAGCCAACCGTTCCCGGACTGACTGCATTGTTAAGCGCAACAAATCTGATGATTTCGGCAGGCAGGCCGGCAGCGACAGTTCTTGATATTCACACTCCAGATTCAACCATTCCCTTCGTCTATCTAGTAAATATTACAGCGACCAGCCAGTCATCATCCCACATGCTAACTATCGTGGTGAAGCCTCCATCGCCAGATTTCAACTTCCTACTAACTAGCGCGGAATCCGTGGTTCAAGCGGGCGAATCTGGCACATTTACCCTAACAATGACGAGCATTGACTACTTCAAAGGCCAGTTGAATCTTTCAGCTTCGCCAACGTACTGGGCAAGTGAAGTATTCAGTCGTCCTGAGGTTGTCCTTGATTTCGGCAATTCGTCGACCTCGACAATGACACTCACTACTGATCTCAATTCAACGCTGGGAGATCACAATGTAACCTTGACCGCGCTCGGCACTACAATCTTGGGTACCAGCGTGACGCACGTCATCGTTCTTGTCGTGACAATTACTCAACTTCAACCTTCAAAGACGATACTAGGTCTCCAGCCACTGACCTTCTTAGGCATCATCGGAGCTCTCTGTCTAGTTCCGATTATTGTGGCCGTTAGAAAGGTCAGAAAGCTCCAGCATGGACGATTGTAGCGCTAATCGAAATAACTCCTCAGAAACACGGACAGATAGTAATCTGTCAGTAAAGTTCTCTTCTTCTGGCTGTCATGTTTATGGTCATCTCTGCAATGTCTTCGCCATACTCAGAGATGCGTTTCAAGCTCTCGAGGGCCAACCTTACGGCAACAACGGTTTTTTGGCTGAGTCGGAAACTGAAGAGCTTGTCCATCACACCTTCGGCGTCTCTCTCAATTCTTTGGGCAGATATGATTGAAGTGTTAGCGACAGCTCCATCGACCTTTGTTAAGGACTTCAGGGCATCCTCCAAGACTGAGCTAGTCAAGTCGCTTACCTTGGACAAGTCTTCAACAAGTCGCTGTGGAAGAGGGGACTCGATCTGAGATGCCATCTTCGCAATAGTTGTTGCGTGGTCGGCAATCCTCTCAAGGCTCTTCGAAACCACTCGATAAACTAGGCAGTCCCGAGGATCCGCCAATCCGATCTCCTGAATCAAGCTTCTATTCAGCACGGCCATAGTGAGTTGTCGTATCAGGAACAGGTAAAACCGATCAACCTCTTCGTCCCTCTTGATAATTTCCTCAGAAAGCGCAACGTCTCTGTTTTTCAGAGATTCTACCGCGTCACGCAACATGAGTTTAGCGATGAGGCTCATTCTCGAGATGAGCTTTGGTGCTGGGAGGTCTCCGTAGGTCGAAAGGCATTGAACAATCAACTCATCTCTAGATTCCTCGATAATCTCCGATCCAACAAACATACGCCTCGCGGCCTCCCTAAGATACGTACGAAGGTCGGGCCTCGATGCCGCCGGAAACCGAATCCGAATCACATCATACCCTGCTAAATATTGAGCGACAACTCTTCTCAAAATCTGCTCTCTATCCTGATCCTTTGAAGGCGCGAGAACAATCTCCGCGCCCTTGCCCTCGTTAGCCGGAATCTTCTCGTGAGGGACCAGAGTAAGCGAAGAATCTGACCGCGGAAGAACGGCCACCACATCTCCCGCCTTGAGACCCTGTTCCCTTATCCAATTCTTGGGGAGAGAAACAGTATAACTTGCCCCGCCCGTCATTTGGAGCCTCCTCAGCTCGACCTGCTTCAATTCTGGGATCCGTCTCCATTGATCTATGGATATATTTACCCTAGCTATATACTCGGTCAGTTACCTACTTATTTCCTAGGAAAGACTCACTCAAACAGACGAGGAAGATGAGCCAACCCCCAAATTTGCGAAGGACTTTAATCGCAACCCTGGCGTCATACTCAGACACAGGGGAAAGTGGAGAGACATATGACCTAGACGTTCAAACTCTTCCATTGTCAAGAAAGGACAACCTGTTGACTCGGGACCACCCCTTCAGGATTCTCAATTCGCGGCCGGACAGCTCGGAGAGCGGAGAGGCCTACGAAGCAGAAGTCGAAGCATACCAGCGCGATAACCTATCAGAAGAACCGATTGCGACAACAATCCCCATTCACGGGTAAATCCCTTCTTTTTTCCAAAGGTTTCGCGCAACGTAAAGACGAGTATTTTTGGTAACTACTGTGGTCTACTGACCTACATAGGCAGTCAGTATTATCAGTGGGACGATTAATTACTCAGTCATCCAATAGTCTGCAGCGTTGACTTATGGGGCTCAGGGAACTTCTCATTCCAAGGGAAAAAATCTTCTTTCAATTACTCGAGGAGGAGTCGAAGAATGTTTTGGCTGGGGCCATAGCCTTCAGCGAGCTTATCCAGAACTTTGACCATTTAGCGGGCAAAAGGGACAAGCTAAAGAACATTGAACATCACGGAGACGAAATTGTTCATTCAATCTATGATCGTCTCGTGAAGACCTTCATCACTCCCATCGACAGAGAAGACATCAGCAAGCTCGCTTCTCTCTACGACGATGTCTTGGACTACATCTACGCCGCTGTCAACCGTCTTTTTCTCTATGAAGTCGATTCACCAACTGAACCGATGAGACGGTTCGCAGACTTGGTTTTGAAGTCGGTCCGGGAAATCGACTTCGCATTCGCCAGCATTCAAAAAATCAAAGCCTCTGAGATTGAGACTCGATGCAATGAAGTCGACACCTTGGAGAACGAGGCGGATGTTGTTCTGAATGAGTCAGTCGCCGCTCTTTTCAAGACGAACGATGCGATCTCTATTATCAAGTTCAAGGAGGTCTACGAACTGATGGAGACTATTACTGACAAGTGTGAAGATGTTGTTCAGGTGATCAGGGACATAATCCTGGAATACTCCTAGCAAAAGGGTCCTCCTAATGTCCTCTACAGTACCGTTTGAGATTGTTGTCCTAGTGGTTATTGTGGCCCTGGGGTTTGACTTCATGAACGGGTTTCATGACGCGGCGAATTCCGTCGCTACCGTGGTTTCTACTAGGGTTCTGACTCCCCGTGTCGCTGTGCTCTGGGCCGCGTTCTTCAATTTCGTGGCAGCCTTCGTCTTCGGAGTTAATGTGGCCTCTACAATCGGTAAGGGAACCATAGACCCGAAAATAGTCACCGCTTGGCTGCTACTTGCCGTTCTCACCGGCGCGATCTCCTGGGACGTCATAACATGGTGGTTTGGATTGCCAACGAGTTCGTCTCACGCCTTGGTGGGCGGCCTAATCGGCGCCGGGGTGGTGAAGGGAGGGTGGGGCGTGGTCCAGACCGCGGGCGTCAGCAAGATAGCATACTTCATAGTGCTGTCTCCCGTTATTGGCTTCTTTCTCGCAATTGGCTTAGTCCTGCTCACGGTGAGAGTTGCTATGCGATATTCCCGTTCCACATCCGATCATGCTTTCCGACGCCTACAACTTGTATCCGCAGCACTCTACAGTCTAGGGCACGGGACGAACGATGCGCAAAAGACAATGGGGATCATTGCGGCCCTTCTCTTCGCGCAGGGATTGTTAGGCTCAACATTCTACGTCCCATTCTACGTCATTCTGCTGGCCGGCACCGCGATGGGTTTTGGAACATACTTCGGAGGATGGAGGATCGTTCGCACAATGGGTATGAAGATCACAAAGCTGCACCCGTTCGGAGGGTTTAGCGCCGAGACCGCAGCTGCGTCAACGCTCTTCGCCACCGCGTCCCTTGGAATTCCCGTTAGCACAACTCACACAATAGCTGGGGCGATCATGGGAGTAGGTTCGACGCGCAGACTTTCAGCGGTGAGATGGGGGGTAGCGCGTAGAATAGTCTACGCGTGGGTTCTCACGATTCCGGCAGCAGCCGCGATAGCCGGTCTGTCATACTACATTCTTACACTCGCGGGATTCAGCTAGATATGCCTTGCAAAACTGAGTCACATTACTAACAAATGAATGGGGTCGAGAGTTGTCCAGAGCAAACTGTCTCGAACATTTGTACTCTCTCGACGCGCGATCCGCCGAGGAGTTCCATGGTTACTTGCGGAAGATCAAACAATACTGGTGAGAGCGGTTTCCCACCCAGGCGTTGTATATTCCAAGTGGAAGTAGCCTCTTGTCATCGTGCAACCAGACTCTTTCATCCTTGGGAACCCATGTCTTGGCCAAGGTTGTCAACGTTTCAAATGCAAGCGGATAAAGCCGACCCTCGGAGAAAACATTGTTCGTCACGACAACCAAATACCCTCCGACCTTCATGACCCCATACACTTCGTCAAAGATTCGTCCTTGGACATCGAGAAATTCCTCGTAATTGCTAATGTTGCCAATATCCTCCGGATCGTCACTATAGTTAGTGTCAAGTCCATTCTGCTTGCGTTCGCGTTGTCGGAGACTGGCGCGCTTCAGCTGATTCCAATATGGAGGCGAGGTAATGCAGAAATCTACCTCACGAACATCATCCGTCTCTAAGATCTTTCGTAGGTCCCGGGAATCCCCTTGGAGGATGAGTTGGCGGGTTCCGTCGGAGGGCGGAGCATCCTTGAGCCTCGACCTGGCCAATGAAGCGTAGCGGGGATTGATCTCTACTCCAATCGCGTTACGCCCTGCTGCTCTTGCTGCAAGAAGTGTACTCCCGGTTCCTAGGAATGGGTCAAGCACCCACATGCCGGGCTTAGTGAAGAATTCTATGAACTCGCGGACAAGGGTTTCGGGAAAGCCCGCGGGGTGAATCAGTTTCGTCCTATCTCTGGGTGGCGGGCTGTGTTTGAACCAGGATTTTGTGAACTTGATCCATTCTTTTCCCGAGAGCTCGTTAAGCCGATTTACTGGTGTACGTTTCTTGCGGAGTTCGTGCTTTGACGACAAGGGTTTTATCGGCGTCCTCGTGTTAGAAACTAGGTTTATTAACGGGTTTCCGGCTGGCGTACTTTTCACCTGTGGTAGGTCGGACTCTGAGCCGTCCCCCGCTCCCGAGGTAGCTACTAATAATTGGTAAAGAAGCAAGACAAGGAGAAGGAACTCTCTTACGACGTATTCAAGCACGAACTTGTCCCCAAACACGTTCTCCTCAAGCCTGAAGAAGCGAAAGGAGTCCTAAGCCGCTTTCACATCAAACCATTCCAGCTACCATACATCAAATCAAGCGACCCTGCGGCGCGGACGATTGGCGCGAAACCGGGCGATATCATCAAGGTTATTCGGAAGAGCGCAACCGCGGGAGAATCCGATTTTTACAGATATGTAGTGGAAGATTTTTGAAAAAAATTGTTTTGAGGAATATTGAATGGCAGTAACAACCCAACAACTCTGGAACCTATCTAAAGAGTTCATCAAGGACAGCGGCCTGGTCCGCCAACACATCGACTCTTACGACGACTTCGTCGATAGAGGACTCCAAGCTATCGTTGACGAGGTTGGAGAACTACCAATAGAAATCGGAGACTATCCATTAAGGATCAAACTTGGCAAGATAGAGATCGGAGCACCGCGAGTAATAGAAGTAGACGGCAC
>Ga0099829_10002538_pt1 | contig 10538 bp, 8 predicted proteins | sample CZO8metaG_3_FD_79336 | JGI IMG/M metagenome (GOLD analysis project Ga0099829, IMG submission 79336) | Vadose zone soil microbial communities from the Eel River Critical Zone Observatory, Northern California, USA - CZOApr15con2H2.8 metaG | ecosystem: Environmental > Terrestrial > Soil > Vadose...
GAGGTGTCGATCACTTCGAGCTCGCCGTCGACATAGATGTGCTTGAGATGGTCGATCAGGATGGTTGCCGGGTCGCGGAAGGGCGCGATGTTGCGCGTGCTGACCTTGACCTTGAGGCGCTTGTCGGGACCGTAGCCCGCCTCCTTCATCAGCTCGCGGCCCTTGTCCCGGTTGGCCGCGACATTTTCGTAGCCGACGATGGTCTTGACCATCTCCGGCGGCATTCCCCACACGCCGTCGGGCGGCGGCAGCATGGCGCCGCCCATCTTGCCCTCGCCCTCGGTCAGGATGTCGATGAAGGCCTGGCGATCGAGCGTGAGCGCCAATGCGCGGCGGATGCGCGGGTCGTCGAACGGCGGCACCTCGCGATTGACGATCAGGTTGGTGGTGACTCCGGTGCCGCGCATGGTGCACTGCGCGTGCGGCGCATCCTTCCTCATGTTCTTGTACAGCGGCACCGTGAGGTCGGTGGGAAACGTCATGTCGAACTTGCCGCTGGCGAAGGCCAGCATGCGGGTCGAGCGGTCGGCGATGATGGTGTACTCGATACCGTCGAGATAGGGCCGGCCCGGCTTCCAGTAGTCGGTGTTCTTGGTGAGCTTGACGCCCTCGTTCATCTTGAGCTCGACGAACTTGAAAGGCCCCGTGCCGACCGGCTTGCGGCGCATGGTGTCGATCGGGACATGGCAGGGATAGATCGGCGTGTAGCCCGACGCGAGCAGCGCCAGCAGCGAGGGCTGCCGTTCCTTGAGGTGGAACGTGACGTCGAAGTCGCTGTCGGCCGTCACCTTCTCGACGTTGCTCCACCAGGCCCCGCGCGGATTGCGCCGCAGCTTGCCCTCGCCCAGCAGCATCTCGAAGGTGCAGCGCACGTCCTGGGCGGTGAATGGCTTGCCGTCGTGCCACATCACGCCCTGGCGCAGCTTGAAGGCGAGTTGCTTGCCGTCGCTGCTCCACGTCCACTTGGTGGCAAGTTCGGGAACGATCGATTCGAAGCTGTTCCTCGCGACGTTCTGGTCGAAGATGACGAGGTTGTTGTAGACCGCCATGAACGGTATGGCGACCGAGACGGTCGCCTCCTCGTGGATCGAGGCACTGGGCGGCGTGTCCATGTGCTGGATTTTTAGAACGCCGCCGTATTTCTGGGCCGACGCGCCGCTCGCCGCGACCGTCAACGCCACGATGCCCAACAACGCAAAGCATCCCTTTGGGATTTTCATTGTTTCCTCCCGACTAGTCGAGGTGGTTACGCACTCCTTCTTGTTCTCAAAATCTCTTGCGGCGCGCAGACCTCCTCAGGCCGGGTGTGACCCCGACCGAGTTCGCTTCACGAATGCGAGTGGACCTGGAGGTCCGCGCTCCAATTGTACCGGCTTGACCGCGACGTTTGCACTACGCATCGTCTGCAAAACACGATGAAGGGGCGGAACATTTCCAGGTTCGAATGGACGCCATCGGCGACCCTGCCGACCAAGCGGGTGTCGTTTGCCGGCGTCGGCTACGGCGAAATGGTCGAGCGCGCGCGGCGCCTGGCGCCGACGCTGGCCGAGCGCGCCGAGGCGTGCGAGCGGCTGCGCCGGCTGCCTGACGACACCGAGCGCGATCTGCACGATGCCGGGCTTTTCCGCTTCGCCCAGCCGGCTCGTGTCGGCGGCGCCGAGCTCGATGTCGGCATCTTCGTCGATGTCTGCGCCGAGATGGCCCGCGTCTGTCCGTCGACGGCCTGGAACGTCGGCAACCTCGCCAGCCACCATTGGATGCTGGGCTATTTCCCGCCCGAGACGCAGGACGAATTGTGGGACCGCTCGCCCGACGTGCTGATCGCCACGTCGCTGGCCTTCGCCGGCGGACGTGGCCGCAAGGTCGATGGCGGCTGGGAAGTGACGGGCCGCTGGCCGCTCTCCTCGGGTGTCGACAATTCCGACTGGAACATGCTGGGCTTCATGGTGCGCGAGCGCGACGACGGGCCGGTCGTCGACCAGCGCTTTGCCCTGGCGCATCGCTCCGAATACGAGATCATCGATACCTGGCACGCCGTCGGGCTGTGCGGCACCGGATCGAAGGACGTCGCCACCAAGGCGCTGTTCGTGCCCGAGCGTCGAAGCCTTTCGGCCTGGGCCTTCAACGGCAAGCCGCATCCCGGCTCGGCGGTGAACACGACGCCATTGTTCAAGCTGCCCTTGCTGGCGCTCGGACCCTATGTGCTGACCGGCGTCATGCTGGGCTGCGCCCAAGGCGCCTATGACCTGGTGGTGGGCGCCGCGCGCAAGCGCAACGCCACCAACACCGGCCTGCCGGTCAACGCCAATCCGACGGTCCAGATCAAGGTGGCCGAGGCCAGCGCCCGCATCGACAACGCCGAAGTCATCATGCGGCGGGCCTGCGAGCACGCCATGGCGGTCGCCCGCGCCGGCCGCGAGCCCGCCCACGACGACAAGGTGCGCTACCGGCGCGATGCGTTCTTCTCCACCCGGCTCTGCCTGGAAGCCGTCGACATCCTGATGGGCATAGCGGGATCGGGCGGCCTCTATACGACCGGCAGCATGCAGCGGCTATTCCGCGATGCGCATGCCGCCAATGCCCACGTGATGTTCTCGCCCGACCTGCAGGGCGCCCTCTTCGGCCAGCATGCGCTCGGCGTCGCCGGCCCGCCGCCGCTTATGTAGCCCCGGAGCGCGGACCTCCTCAGGTCGGGGGTTACCCCGACCGAGTCCGCATCATGGGTCATGAGCGGGCCTGGAGGCCCGCGCTCCCGGAAGAATCCGAATTCCCTTCAACCGGAACAGGCTCTAGGATCAGCCAAAATACGTTGGGAGGATAAATAGTCATGCGCATCGAGCGTCGTACCTTCAACAAGCTCGCCCTCGCCGGCGCAGCGACAGGCTTCGCCGGCGCCGCCACGGCCCAGGCCAAGCCGTTCACCATCGGTTTCGGCATGGCGCTCACCGGCGGGCTTGCGCCCAACGGCAAGGCCGCGCTGCTGGCAATGCAGATCGCCGAAGAGGACATCAATGCCAGAGGCGGCATCCTCGGCCGGCCGGTGAAACTCGTCTACTACGACGACCAGTCCAACCCTTCGACGGTTCCCGGCCTCTATACCAAGCTGTTGGACGTCGACAAGGTCGACATCGTGGTGAGCGGCTACGCCACCAACATGATCGCGCCGGCGATGCCGATCGTGATGCAGAAGGACCGTACGTTCTTCTCCCTGCTCGGCCTGGCGGTGAATTCGGAGTTCCACTATCCGCGCTATTTCTCCATGACGCCGACGGGCGGACCGCGGCCCAAGGAATCCTTTGCCGAGGGCTTCCTCGAAGTCGCGATGGAGCAGAACCCCAAGCCGCAGACGCTGGCCCTGGTCGGCGCCGATGCGGAATTTCCCCGCAACGCCATGGAGGGCGTGCGCAACATCTGCAAGAAGGTCGGACTGAAGCTGGTCTACGACAAGAACTACCCGCCGACCACGGCCGACTACACGCCGATCGTGCGTGCGGTGGCGGCCACCAATCCCGACGTCTTCTTTGCCTGTTCCTATCCGCCCGATTCGGTAGGCATCATCCGCGCCTCGAGCGAAATCGGCTTCAAGCCCAAGATCTACGGCGGCGGCATGGTCGGCCTGCAGGCCACCTCCATCAAGACGCAGCTCGGGCCATTGTTGAACGGTATCGTGGTCTACGACTTCTGGCTGCCGTGGGCCGGCTTCGCCTCGGACGAGGGCCGTGACTTCGTGAAGAGGTACCAGACCAAGTCGGCCGCCGCCGGCGTCGACCTTTTAGGCTATTACCTGCCGCCGTTCGGCTACGCCCTGATGCAGGTCGTCGAGCAGGCGGTGAAGGGAGCCGGCGGCACCGACGACGCCAAGCTCGCCGAGTTCACGCGCAAGAACACCTTCAAGACCGTGGTCGGCGACGTCCGCTTCAACAAGGAAGGCGAATGGGAGACCGCGCAGGTGATGGCGGTGCAGTTCCAGGGCGTCAAAGGCAACGACGTCGACCAGTTCCGCGACCCCAAGACGGAAGTGATCCTGTGGCCGACCAAGTATAAGACCGGCAACATCATCTATCCGTACGATCCGAAGAAGTGACGAGCCGAAGGCTCGTCATCCTGAGCGTAGCGAAGGATCTCGTCTGAGGCCTTAAAGGTCCCTCGCTGCGCTCGGGATGACAGTTATGGCGTAACGGCTTTCGTGCGCCATCACGCCCCGAGATAAAACTCGCGGATCAGGTCGTTGTTGTTCAGGGCCTCGGCCGAATCGCCCGTAAAGGCGATCTTGCCGTGCACGATGACATAGCCGCGGTCGGCGATGCGGATGGCCTGGGTGAAGTTCTGCTCGGCCATCAGCACGATCAGGTCGTAGCCCTCCTTCAGCTCCTTGATCTTGTCGATGGTGCGGCTGACCAGGAGCGGCGCCAGGCCGACCGAGGGCTCGTCGACCAGCAGGATGCGCGGCGCCGACATCAGCGCGCGCGCCAGCGCCAGCATCTGCTGCTCGCCGCCGCTCATGCTGCCGGCGAGCTGGCGCGAGCGTTCCTTCAGGCGCGGGAAGGTCTCGAAGCAGAAATCGAGGTTGCGGGCGATCACCGAGCGCGCGGTCGGCCGGAAGGCACCGAGCAGCAGGTTCTCGGTCACGCTGAGCTTGGGGAAGAGCCGCCGCCCCTCCGGCACGAAGCCGACACCGAGATCGACGATCTCCTCCGTCGAAAGCCCGACCAGCTCGTGCGCCGTGCCGTCGATCACGGCCGTGATGCGGCCGGCGGACGGACGCACCATGCCCATGATGGATTTCATCAGGGTCGACTTGCCGTTGCCGTTGGTGCCGAGCAGCGCCACCGTCTCGCCCGCGCCGACATGCAGCGATACGTCATGCAGAATGCGCACCGCGCCGTAGCCGGCCTCGATGTTGGCGACGGTGAGGCTACTCGCCAAGGTACGCCCTCACGACTTCGGGATCGCGCACCACGTCCTTGGGCGGACCGTCGGCGATCTTGCGCCCCGCCACCAGCACGGCCAGGCGCTGGGAGAATTCCATCACCGCCCGCATGATGTGCTCGATCATGATCACGGTGACGCCCCGCTCGTTCAGGCGGATCAGGAGCGCGATGATCTCGTCGACCTCGCCATGCGACAGCCCGGCCATCGCTTCGTCGGCGATCAGGAGCTTGGGCTCGGCCGCCATGGCGCGCGCCAGCTCGAGCTTGCGCATCTCGATCTGCGTCAGGTCGCGCGGCAGTCGCTCGGCCTTGCCGGCCAGGCCGACCTGGCCGAGGACGTCAAGGCAGCGCGCGTCGATCGCCGCGCGGCCCAGCGCGGCCGCCGGGCGGGCATTCACGGTGTAGAGGATGGGAATGCGGATGTTCTCGGCCAGCGACAGGCTGGCGAAGGGCCGCGGCAACTGGAAGCTGCGCGCCAGGCCGCGCCGCGTGCGTTGGTGGGCCGGCAGCCCGTCCAGCGCCTCATCGGCGAAGTGCACGCTGCCGCTCTCGTTGCGCAAGGTGCCGCAGACGCAGTTCACCAGGGTGGACTTGCCCGAGCCGTTCGGTCCGATCAGGCCGAGCCGCTCGCCCTGCTGGACGTCGAGGTCGATGGCGTCGAGCGCAACGAAGCCGCCGAAGCGTTTGCCGAGACCCGCGACCTGCAGCAGCGCCGTCATCGCTTCCTCTGGAACAGGCCGACGATGCCCTGAGGCGCGGCGATCACGAAGGCGACCATCAGCACGCCTGCGACCAGCACGTTGACGGCCGACGAGATCGTCACCCGAAGATATTCCTGCAAGCCACCCACCAGCACCGCGCCGACCACCGGGCCCAGCCAGCTGCCGGTGCCGCCGATCAGCGGCATGGCGATGGCGTTCACTGCGTAGTTCAGGCTGAAACCCGACGCGGGATCGAGATAGGTCACCTGAAAGGGCAACGGCGCGCCGGCCATGCCCATGAAACCGCCGGACAAGGTCGTCGCGATCAGCTTCAGCTTCAAGGTCGGCACGCCGGACGCCTCGGCCGCCGCTTCGTCGTCGCGGATGGCGGCGAAGCCGTAGCCCAGGGCGGAGCGTTCGATGGCGCGCGCCGTCGCCAGCACGATGACGCCCAGGCCCAGCATGAGCAGGAACAGGTATTGCATGTACTCACCGCCGATCAGCGGCGCCATGCGCGGACGCAGCACATAGGCGCCGCGTGCCCCGCCGACGAAATCCCAGTTGGTGATCAGCGTCTGCACCACCACCGCCAGCGCCAGCGTGGCGATCGAGAAGAACACCCCGCGCAGGCGCAGGGTCAGGTAGCCCGTGCGCAGCCCGACAAGACCGGCCAGCACGCCGCTCACCACGATCATCACCGGCAAGGGCAAGGTGGGCACGAGCTTGTGCAGCGCCACCGTCGAGTAGGCGCCGATGGCGAAAAACGCCGTGACGCCGAAATTCACGTAACCGGTGTAGCCGCCCAGGATGTTCCACGCGGTACCCAGCACCATGTACTGGACGACGATATAGCCGACAACGAAGGCATAGCTGTTGTCGAGCCATCGTCCGAAGGCGAAGATCGCCGCGGCGACGGCGATCAGCACCAGGGTGAACGGCACCCCGCGCAGGCCAGGTGCTGCTCCGCTAACGGCCAAGGATGCCACTGGGCCGCACCGCCAAGGTCACGAGCAGGATGCCGAAGGCCACCGCCGGCGCCCACGACGGGCCGAAGAACGTCGAGGTCAGGCTCTCGGCGATGCCGAGCGTCATCGCCGCGATCACCATGCCGGGCAGGCTGCCCAACCCGCCCAGCACGCAGATGGCGAAAACGCGGCCGATATACTCTCGCCCGATCGACGGCTCGACCGGCTGGTAAATGATCAGACACGCGCCGGCCAGCGACGCGGTGGCGATCGACAGGCCGAAGGCGATGCGCTTGATCCTGGTCGGGTTGGCCGCCATCAGCCTGAGCGCCTGTTGATCCTGCGCCACCGCCTGGACGGCGCGTCCCACGAAGGTGCGCGACAGGAAGAGCTGCAGGCCGACCGCCATGACCATCGACACCAGGAACGGCACCAGCAGGCGCAGCGGCAGGGCGAACAGGCCAAGATCGAGGCTGGGCCCGATATAGGGTGCCTGCACCGTCCGGTAATCGACGCCGAAGATCAGCACGAGCGCGACTTCGCTGATGAACAGCACGCCGAAGAAAAACGACAGGCCGCGCAGCGACTGGTCGTCGCGTCGCTCGAAGGCCACGTAGTAGACCTGGTAGGCCGCCATGCCGAGCAGGTAGAAGGCCGGCAACATGATCACCGCGGCCAGGATCGGATCGATGCCGAACACGGTATTGCCGATGAAGGCTATGTAGGAGCCGAGCAGGATGAAGGCCGGATGGGCGATGTTGACGATATCGAGCATTCCGAAGGCGATCGCCACGCCGATCGATACGGCGGCATAGAACCCGCCCAGCAGCAGGCCCGAGATCACCGCGTTCATCAGGAGGTCGAGCGAGACCGCCATGGTGCCGGGTCAATCCACTCGCATGGCGAACTGGCTGCAACACCGCGCTGGCATCGATTTCCTCCCCATGGCGTGGCGATATTTCGCCTTCGTCGTGCTGCAGTTTGCGCCGGAGCAAGGACGGTTGCCTAGTACCTTTTTCCGCCGATTGGTTATGATCGAACAAACCTGAGGGATGGAAACATGCAGTTCGGACTATTCGGCGGCGCGCGGACCAAACGCGGCGCCGGCCTCGAAGACAGCCAGGGCTATGACAGCTTCATCGAGTATGTGAGCGAAGCCGATCGTCTGGGCTTCCGCCAGCTCTTCATGGTCGAGCACCACTTCACCGGCCACGGCCAGGTGTCGGCCTCGATGACGGTGCTGGCCTATCTCGCGGCCAAGACGCGGCACATCCGCCTCGGCACGGCGGTGGTCGTGCTGCCGTGGCACAATCCCGTGCTGGTGGCCGAGCAGGTCGCCACGCTCGACCTGTTGAGCGGCGGGCGGGTCGATTTCGGCATCGGCAAGGGCTATCGCCAGGCCGAGTTCGACGGCTTCTGCATCCCCATCGCCGAAGCCACCGAACGCTTCGACGAGGCGATCGAGATCATCCGCAAGGCGTGGACCAGCAACGGCCGGTTCAGCCATCACGGCAAGCGCTGGCACTATGACGACGTCGTCGTCGAGCCCGAGCCGCTGCAGCGCCCGCACCCGCCGCTGTGGCTGGCCGCCGGCAGCCACGACAGCGTCCGCCGCGCCGCGCGCGAGGGTTACAACCTGCTGCTCGACCAGCTCGCCCAGGTCGATCAGATCATCCAGCGCATCGCCATCTTCCGCGAGGAATGCGGGCGCGCCGGCCGCGTCTATGACCCCAACATGGTGGCGACCGCCCGACCCTTGCAGATGTTCCATGACGAGAGCGAGCGGGCCGCGGCCTACGAGACCCGCAAGCGCGTGGTGAGCGTGATCGGTGACCTGGCGCGTGACAAGCTGCCCGACCGGGTCGAGGACGATACGGCGCCGCTCCTGGGCATGCCCGAGGAAGTCATCGCCCGGCTGAAGCAGCTCGAGGCCGGCGGCGCCACCAACATCCTGCTGGTCGATCCCAACGCCTCGGTCGGCAACCTGCGCGCCTTCGCCCGCGAAGTGATGCCCGCCTTCCTGCCGACCCACGCTGCCGTCGCCGAATGAAAGGGCATCTGTCGGGGATTCGCGTCGTCGAGCTCGGCTCCTTGCCCGCGGGAGCCTATGCCGCGCGCCTGTTCGCCGATTTCGGCGCTGACGTCATCAAGGTCGAACCGTCCAAGGGAGATTCCAACCGTTGCTTTCCGCCGCTGATCGACGGCGCCAGCGGCTGGTTCGCCTACCTCAACTACGGCAAGAAGAGCGTCACCTCGAGGCGCGCGGCTTCTGGCAGTGGATCGAGCGCGCCTATGTCGGCCGCCATCCGCAGCCTTCGCCGCCTTACCGCGAAGGCGATGCCCCGATTGCCGTGCGGACTCCCGCCGCCACGCTGGGGCAATACAATGACGAGGTGCTGGGCGGCCTGCTGGGCCTGTCCAAATCAGAGCTGGCGCGGCTCGCCCGCGACAGCGTCATCGGCTCGGAGGCGCTGCCGCCCGCCCAGCGCAAGGCGCGGGCCATGACCGGCTAGAAGCTGCAACGGTAGGGACGCGATGGAAACCTTCGACTACGTGATCGTCGGCGCCGGATCGGCCGGCAGCGTGCTCGCCAACCGCCTGAGCGAAGACGAGAAGGTCACCGTCTGCGTGCTCGAAGCGGGGCCGTGGGACTGGCATCCATTCATCCATATTCCGGCCGGCTTCATGTACACCCTGGTCAATCCGCGGGTGAACTGGCTCTATACGTCGGAGGCCAGCGAATGGACCGGCGGCCGGCGCATCGCAGCCCCGCGTGGCAAGACGCTGGGCGGCTCGAGCTCGATCAACGGCCACATCTACAATCGCGGCCAGCGGCTCGACTTCGACGGCTGGGCGCAGCGTGGCAATCACGGTTGGGGTTATGCCGACGTGCTGCCCTATTTTCGCCGGACCGAGCGGCGGATGGGCGGCGACGACCTGTTCCGTGGCCGCGACGGCCAGCTGCCGATCACCGACCTCGACTGGCGCGATCCGTTGTGCGAGGCCTTCATCGAGGGCGCGGTGCAGATGGGCATCCCGCGCAACCAGGACTACAACGGCGCGCTGCAGGCGGGCGTGAGCTACGTGCAGCGCATTATCCAGAACGGCCGCCGCCAGAGCGCGGCGCGCGGCTACCTGCATCCGGCGATGAAGCGCCGCAATCTCACGGTGCGCACCAACGCGCACGTCACCGAGATCGTCCTGGTGGGCAAGCGCGCCGTCGGCGTGCGCTATCGCAAGGGCGGCCGCGACGGCCCCTCGGTCGAAGTGCGCGCCGCCAAGGAGGTGATCCTGAGCAGCGGCGCGGTGAACTCGCCGCAGCTCCTGCAGGTGTCGGGCATCGGTCCGGCGCCGCTGTTGCAATCGCTCGGCATCGAGGTGCGCCACGCGCTGCCGGGCGTGGGCGAGAACCTGCGCGATCACTACGCGCCGCGCTTCGTCGCCCGGGTCAAGAACGCCGAGACGATCAACGAGCGCTCGCACGGGCTAAAGCTGGTGGGCGAAGTGCTGAAATACGCGGTCGCGCGCAAGGGCATCCTGGCGCTCAATCCGACCCTCATCTACGTGTTCTGGAAGTCCGACGAGCGGGTCGACAACTACGACCTGCAGCTCACCTTCACGCCGGCGAGCTACAAGGAAGGCGTGCAGTCGACCCTCGACGATTTCCCGGGCATGACCATTGCCTCCTGGCAGCAGCGGCCCGAGAGCAGCGGCTATGTCCGCGCGCGCTCGGCCGATCCGTTCGAGCATCCCATCATCCAGCCGAATTACCTGGTCGCCGAAAGCGACCGGCGCGTGCTGCTGGCCGGCATGAAGCTCGCCCGCCGGCTGCTCGCCTCCCGGCCGCTCAGCAAATACTACGACCGCGAGGAGTTCCCCGGCGCCAACGTGCAGTCCGACGACGAGCTTTTGAGCGCCGCCAAGCAGCGCGGCACCACCAC
>Ga0099829_10002544_pt1 | contig 10533 bp, 9 predicted proteins | sample CZO8metaG_3_FD_79336 | JGI IMG/M metagenome (GOLD analysis project Ga0099829, IMG submission 79336) | Vadose zone soil microbial communities from the Eel River Critical Zone Observatory, Northern California, USA - CZOApr15con2H2.8 metaG | ecosystem: Environmental > Terrestrial > Soil > Vadose...
CCAACACCCAAGTTGTGCGGAAACTTGAAGTCGAACCGCAGATCGAAGCCATGGTCGAGGTGCTCAACGAGATCATTGACGATGTCCGCAGCAGAACCGACCGTTCCTTGATCTTACTGGTGGACGGTCTCGACAAATTACGCGACGCTGATGTTATCAGCCTCAACTTCCTGGAGAAAAAGTTTCTGAACGGTCCCAGATGCAGCGTGCTGTACACGGGTCCGCTTGACCTTTATTACTCGCCACAATTCGGTGAAGTGCGCACCCGCTTTCCTATCGTTCCGTTTCCACACGTCAAATTGCACGATTGCGACGACCCGAATCGACTCGATGTGCGTGGGTATGAGGTCATGCGGACGGTCGTGCATCGACGGCTGGAATCGTTAGGGTTAAAGCCTCAAGCAGTCATTGCACCCGACGTACTCGATATCCTCATCAAAGGCAGCGGCGGCGTCATGCGCGACCTGATTCGCCTGATACAATCCGCTGCCCTGCAAGCCGATATTGCCGGCAAAGACAGCATTGAGAAGCCCGAGGCAGCCAAAGCGCTGAATGAACTGCGCCGGCAGCTCATGGCGCAACTGACGCCGGAGTACCATGAGGTTTTGCAAGCAGTACGCTCCACACATCAACGGGTGGATAAAGAAGACAAAGGGGAGAAATGCGACTTGCTCCTCCGCAATGATATCGTGTTAAGCTATATCAACGACGATATTTGGTTCGACGCGCACGCCGCGCTGACCAACGAACCCTGGTAACGGAACCCGCATGCTGACTGCTGCCCCTTTACGAGCGCCGGAAGAACAACTCAAACTGTTGGCACTCCACCTGCGCGCAGATCGGGTAGGTTTACTCATTGTTACTTCTCCCGATGCCGAGACCGAGCGAGCGCTGGTGGAGGAAGTGCGCCTGCGGATCAAGGATGAGGTAGCGGTTGAGGAGGTCACATTTGCGCCCGAGCCGGTCGAATGCCTGAGCCTTTCTTACCACCTGAGCACCCTGCCGTCATCGTCAGGCAAGGCAGCAGCGTTCGTCTTCGGTCTGGATGACTTGCCGCCGGATACTCGCACGACGGCAATCAACGCCATGAACTGGGGGCGGGAGCGGCGGCGTTGGAGTGGCTACACGATCGTGTTGTGGGTGCGCCCAGGAACACCGGGGGATTTAGGGAACCGTGCACCTGACTTCTTTTCCTGGCGCAGCGACGTCTTCGAGTTCGACATACCGACCGATCCTGCCGCACGGCAGCAAATGCTGGCGCGTCTGCGCCTGTTCGCGCCGGCTGTGCTGGATGAGTTGCGCCAGCGTTACTGCGACTACGTAGTGCGGACGTATCAGTGGCTGGATTTTCGTGGGCTGCTCCAGCTCCGCAACGTCGTGCGACTGCCACTCGACGAGGTGTTCGTCCCGCTGCAAGCAACGACCACTGTAGACTACCCCCTGCCGTCCGACTTTCCTCCGACCTTCGAATCGACAACTCCGGACGATTGGCGAAGATATGAACGTCAACGTATCGAACGCCGCGTCGCGCTCAACGATGCCGTGCGTCAGCACCGACATCTGGTCGTACTGGGCGACCCCGGCTCCGGCAAGTCCACCTTGCTCCGCTTCCTCGCGCTTGCCTTTGCACAAGGCAGGCAGCAGGTTCAAGAACGACTGGGGATCAGTGAAGACCGCTTACCCATTCTTGTCCCGCTATCGGCGTTTGCCGAGGCACGCCAGACCCAGCCCGACCTGCCGCTTGCTGCCTTTCTTCCGCGCTATTTCCTGGAGCAAGGCTTACCCGACTTCTCACCCCTGTTCGACGACGCGCTCAGCAGCGGCCGTGCGCTTGTCCTGCTGGATGGGCTGGACGAGATGCTAACCGCTGACGACCGCACTGCTGTCGCTCGCGCCATCGTCGAGTTTACCAATACCTATTCGACTTCTCGTGTCGTTGTCACCAGCCGTATCGCCGGCTACGCGCCTGGGACGCTCCCTGCTAGTTTCGCTACGTTCACCGTTGCATCGCTCGACGACGACACTATCAAACAGTTCGCCAAACAGTGGTCGCTAGCTTTTGAAGCCGTAGGACTACCCTCTCACACCGAGTTGTCGCCCGAAGCGCGTCGCCGTGCCCAACTACGTGCGGACAGTCTTGCTGCTGCCGCAACCAGCCCTCCAGGTGTGCGGCGGCTAGCCACCAACCCCCTGTTACTGACGTTGTTGGCACTTATTCACTATCAAGGCACGCGGCTGCCAAACCGCCGTACAGATTTGTATCGCCTCTGCGTCGAAGCCCTCGCCGAGACCTGGAACCTCGCCCGCAGTTTGTCTGGCCGCCCGATCGACCTGCGCCTGGGCGAGCGGCGACTGGACGAAGAGCTTGTCGTCCATATCCTTGCGCCGGTCGCGTACTGGATGCATGAAAATAAGCCAACAGGACTCATCAGTCGAGAAGAACTCGAAGCGCGTGTTGCCGAGCAGTTCGCCGCGGACGGATCTTCCGAAGACCCAGCAGCATTGGCGCGAGACTTCGTGAATCTGGCGCGCGAACAGATGGGTTTGCTGGTTGAACGTGCGCCCGACGAGTTCAGTTTCTTGCACCTGAGTATCCAGGAATACCTCGCGGCACGATTCTTGAGCGAGCGCAAAGACGCCTTCGATCGGCTTAAGCCCCGCCTTCATCAGCCACGTTGGCGCGAAGTTGTTCTGCTCACAGCCGGCTGCCTGCGCGGGGACTACGCAGCTGAGTTTGTTGAGAACATTCTTAATGCCCACGTTGATTTTCATACTCTCCCTCAACTTACGTCAGCGCTCAGGCCTCCTCTCTCTCTCTCTATCCAGCAGGGAGGAGCGTTAGTTCTCCAGAGGGGCAGGCAACAAAGAACAGAGGTAAGGAAAACGCTTTTAGGTATCTCGGATCTATTGCTTGCTGCCCATTGCGTCGGTGACGGCGTTACCCTTCCCCCATCTTTGCTCCAGCAAATCCGCGAAACTTTGTTCGAGTTCTGGCTACATCCGCCGTTTTGTAGTCTACGTTACGACATCAAAGATATTTTCACCTACCTGAAGGGAAGTGACATCGGTCGTGATGTACTTAAGCTTCTTCTAACTATCGCGCAGTCCCAAGATGAAGACATGTTTAGACGCCACTATGCAGTATGGGCACTAGAGCAACTTGCCCAAGGGGAGCCCGAAATCCTCAATACTTTGTTTAACCTCGTGCAAGATAGAAAAGAGGGTGTGGTGATACACTACGCCGCAGCGTCAGCATTAGGACGGGTAGCGCAAGGGGAGCCCGAAATCCTCAATACTTTGCTCAACCTCGTGCAAGACAAGGGGAGGAACTGGAAGGTGCGGATGAACGCGACACTGGCACTGGGGAGAGCTGGACAAGGAAGGCCCGAAGTAATTCAGACACTCTTTGCCCTTGCCCAAGATAAGAATGAAGATGAGCTTGTGCGAAAAGAAGCAATGAAGGCCTTCGGGCAAGCAGGGCAAGAAAGGCCCGAAGTGCTTCAGACTTTGCTCGCTCTCGTACAAAACAGAGATGAGGACGAATTGTTGCGAAGGGACACCGCTTGGATACTGGGTGAAGCCGGGCAAGGGAATTCTCAAGTGATAGACATCCTACTCAGGATCATACAGGACAAAGGTGAAAACAAATGGGCACGCAAGGGTGCGGCCACAGCATTAGCCCAAGCAGGACAAGGAAGGCCTGAAGTAATTCGGACTTTGTTCACCCCCGTACAAGACAAAAATGAGGACTGCGAAGTACGCGAGGATGCAGTCTCAGCATTAGGACAAGCGGAAAGAGAAAGTGTGGAAGTGAGGACGACTCTGCTCCATATCGTGCAGGACGAAAACGAAGATAAAGATGTACGCAGAAGCGCAACTGCAGCGTTAGGACAAGTAGGACAAGGGGACACAGAAGTAGCCAGGACTTTGTTATACGCAACTGGCGACCCTCACCTGTACAATGAGGCTCTCGGTGCGTTGTGGAACCTCTTGGCTCAAGGGGCGTGAGCTTTTACAAACCCGCTTCCCGCCGCTGAAACAGATAGTGCGATACCCACCACTCCTGCCCTTGGCGGTAGCCACACAATTCGGCACAGGCGAGGAAAAAGATCCGCCAGCGTACGAACCACCGCTCGCTTCTGCAGGGCCGTAGACCTCGGCCAGAATTGGCATCACCTCTCCCCGCCGTGCGTCCAGGTTCGCCAGCCAGGCCTCAGCAGTTCGCGTATAGTGCCTGCCGTTCACCCGCCACTGTTCTTCAAGAACTACGTCTCGCTGAAAATAGAGCAGGAGGCCATCAGAGGGCATCATGCCACCGGCGAAGAAATACCGACCCAGCCAATTGTCGGCTCCTTCGGTTTCAATCGGTGGATGAACTGCTGTAAAATTTGACGGGGTGAATCGCCGTTGTTGCGGCGCTCTTGACGCAGGCGCAGCGTCAGCAATTGCCGGATGCCCAGACCAGCCGCCCAGGCGACGTCGACCAGGCTGGCATCCTGACGGATTTTCTGTACCAGCCACAGGCCGGCCATTATGATCGCCATCAAGAGCCAGCCGTAGAGCGCGAGGGCAAGGGCACCGTCTGTCACTACACACCTCCCCTAGCCGAGGTTGCCAGAGTTGTCCGACCGGTCTGTGTCAATCTTTTCTCACCGCTGTTTCGTATTTATAGCGAGAGGACACTACCCTTACTATGACACCACGAACACCCAGCTTGTGTACTTGCCCTGCGGGTGCGGCAACGATAAGGTGCGACGCTAAACACACGCCGCTTAAACGAGGGAGGAATTGACGGTGAGGAAGAACGCTCCGCAGAGATCCTATTCGCTATCGGTGTTGTCCGTCTGATGATCTTTTACTCCGCACGGAGCTACCTACCCAGAACTGCGCCATGAAAAAACTATCTCGTCTTAAGGTTGCCATTGTTCGCTGGTTTGAGGTGTGGGCTGATACTAAAGCCATTGAAGGGAGAGAGCCGCGCTGCGTTGATTGGCTGCGCTGCTTGCCCTTGGTCGCGATGCACGCGGCCTGTCTGGGCGTCATCTGGGTCGGCTGGAGCGGGACCGCCGTGGCAGTGGCGGTGGCGTTGTATGCGATCCGCATGTTTGCCATCACCGGCTTCTACCATCGCTATTTTTCTCATCGTACGTTCAAGACCTCGCGCGTGGGGCAATTTCTCTTCGCTCTGCTGGGCGCGTGCGCGGTGCAGCGCGGTCCATTGTGGTGGGCGGCGCATCATCGCCACCACCATCGCTATTCTGACCAGGAAAAGGATATCCACTCGCCCCGTCAACATGGGCTCCTGTGGAGCCACATGGGCTGGTTCACCTCGCGCGCCAACTTCGCCACCAACTTGCGCGCGGTGGCTGACCTAGCCAAGTTCCCCGAACTGCGCTTTCTCGACCGCTTCGATGTGCCCGTGGCGATCTCCTTGGCAGTCTTCCTCTACCTAGTCGGCGTCGTTTTGGCGATCTTTGCCCCCGCGCTCGGAACCAGTGGTTTGCAAATGTTAATCTGGGGGTTCTTCATTTCCACGGTCGTGCTCTACCACGGGACCTATACCATCAATTCGCTGGCGCACAAAATCGGCCGGAAACGCTACGAGACACAGGACGAAAGCGGCAATAGCTTCCTCTTAGCGCTGATTACGCTCGGGGAAGGGTGGCACAACAACCACCATCACTACCCGGCTTCGGTCCGTCAAGGTTTCTACTGGTGGGAGCTCGATTTGACCTATTACACGTTAGTGCTGCTGTCGTGGACCGGGTTGATCTGGGATCTGCGGCCCGTCCCGGAACATGTTCGCAGCGCCCGGCGTGTGGATATGGCCGTCGCTGCGTGAGGTCAAGTGACGTTCCATACAGGAGACAAGGTGCTTAAGCGCTTTGTTCAGGGCCGCAACTTGAATGAAAATTGCGATCAGCGGAACCGGCATCTCCGGCATGCTCGCCGCCTACCTGCTCAGCGCAGCACATGAAGTGACTATCTTCGAGGCCAACGATTACATCGGCGCTCATACCCATACTATTCCTGTCACGCTGAACGGCCGGACATACGCCGTCGATACCGGGTTCATCGTGTTCAACGACTGGACCTATCCCAACTTCATCAAGCTGCTGGCGCGGCTGGGTGTGGCCTCGCAGCCCAGCACCATGAGCTTTAGCGTTACCTGCGCAAAAACCGGCCTGGAATACAACGGCACTTCGCTCAACACGCTCTTCGCGCAGCAACGCAACCTCCTGCGCCCGGCGTTTCATCGCATGATCCGTGACATCCTGCGCTTCAACCGTACGGCTCCCGACCTGCGGCAAGATCATCGAGACGATCCCACTCTTGGTGACTATGTGACGACGCGTGACTATTCCCAGGAATTCGTCAGACACTACCTCACCCCCATGGGAGCGGCGATCTGGTCGGCTGATCCGCAGCTGATGGGCATTTTCCGGCACGCACCTTTGTGCAGTTTTTTGACAACCACCGCATGCTCAACATCAACCGTCGCCCGCAGTGGCGAGTCGCCGCCGGCGGTTCCCAGCGCTATGTCGAGGCGTATATCCACGGCTTCTGATCCTGCGATGATCTCACGGCGCTGGTGCGCATTATCCTACGCAACCGCCATGTGCTTGACGGCAGAGAGAAGGGCTAGGCGCGGCTCACTACCCCCCTGCGGAAACTGTTCCACTTCGTCCACCGCAACACCCGAAGCGGCAGCCGGCGCAACCTCTGAGCTATGACGCCGGAGCCCAGCTCGGGGCGCTCTCGTTGCACCCCAGTCTCGCCGTCAGCATGGTTGCCCTGGGTATCGTCTGGGGGATCATGATGCCTGTTCTGTGGAGGTTGGCTGCAGCCCAGACCTGCCGTAGGCCCTTGCCCGACTCTGCCGTTTTCACAATGATCCGCGCAGGTACATTTCTCCCGAAGGTTTCTGCAAGCCTCCGACCGGTTCGAGGGTCACCGCGGCGGCCTTGATCTCGCCGAAGAGCTTGGACGGAGGAGCAGCCAGCACCCAGCCGGTGCCGCTTTGGTCCGGGGTGAAGAGGCCGGCGCTGACTGGCCCTTCTTGCTCGGTCATGAACCACACCTGATATTCTTTGCCCGGCGGCGGCGGCGGCATGCCAAAGGCATAGAACAACCAGGCTTTCTTGCGTTCGTTCCACAACACATGCCCTTCAGTCGGCACTCCGCTTTTTGCCTGCCGCAGGTAGCCGACGCGCAAGCCGGGGGCGGTCAGTACTTCGATGACGCCTCGCTGGCGGGCGAGGGCATCGTGCAACTGTGCGGTCTCCTGCCCGTTGGCTTCGACCAGGGCGCGCTGCTGCGCCAGAGTCACACGGAGTTCGTTCAGTTCACGTTCGTTGCTGGCAGCGGCGTCACGCTGACGGGTCAGGTCCGCCTTGAGACTGGCAATCTCGCGCTCATATTTTGCCGCAACCGTCTTCCCTTCCACGCCCATGCTTTGCTGCACATGCGCAAGTTCTTGTTCGCGCAGGCTCACCAGGCGGCGCTGTTCCGCCAGAGACGCTTCAAGCCGAGCGATGACCCGGGCTTTCTCCGCCACCGCTGCCTGTTGCGCATCGAGCTGCGCGGTGAGGTGTGGGAACTCCGTCTCGCGGCTGGCCAGATCTTCCTTGGCTTGCGCGAGCAACACGGCAACAGTCTCGGCACGAGTTGTCTGTTCGGCTGCCATTCTCATAGCGTCTTGATAACGTAACCCGCCACTCACCAGCACGACAGCCGCAGCCGCGGCCAGCGGCACCGCTACCCATACTGCCCACCTGCGCCGGGGACGAAATGGCATGACTTTGGCCCCCAGGTCCTGCTGCACTCGGGCCATAAGCCGTTCTTTGACGACCGCTCGCGGTCCAGCCGGCGTCACCCCTAAGGGAATCAACCCAACCACCTCCCGCCATTCACGCAGCTCGGCGGTACAGGAATCGCAGGCTTCGGCCAGGTGCTGTTCGACCGCGGCAACGGACTCCGCTTCCAGTCCGCCCAGCACATAGAGCGGCAGCAGGTCTTTGAGTTCCTGGTGGTTCATGTGGTCCGACCCAGCAGCGGACGTAACCGCTCGCGTAACTTGAGCATGGCCGTGCGAATACGAGTTTTCACCGTGCCGAGCGGCTCCTGCAATTGCTCGGCAATCTCCATGTGACTCAGACCGTGAAAAAATGACAATTCCAGAGCTGCGCGCTGGTCCGCGGGCAGACTGTCCAGCGCGGCGCGCACCAGGCCTGCGCGTTGAACGAGGCTCGTTTGCTCTTCTGGATTATCGAGTGGGTTCGTCGCGACCGGACGTTCTTCGATATCTTCCTCAGTCGCCGGGTTTCCTCTGCGGGCGCGTAGGGCATCGATTGCTCGGCTGCGCGCCACCGTGGCCAGCCAGGCGCCCACACTCCCACGCTGCACGTCGTACCGCTCAGCGTCACGCCACACCTGCCAAAATACGTCATACACGACTTCTTCCGCACTCTCGCGACTGTTCAGGATTTTCAGGGCGAGGTGATATACCATCGCCTGGTATCTCTCGTAGAGTTGATCGAGAGCTTCCTGCTGCCGGCCCGCAATCGCAGCAATCAGCGCGCCGTCATCCTGCTGCCGGCGCGCAGTCGCAGCGGCTAGAGGGCGGTCCTCCTGTCCTGTGATACGGCGAAGCGGAGCAGTTGGATGTTTTGGCGGCGGCACGCAGAACCCAGAGAATAGTTAAGAATTAAGAGTGAAGAATGAAAAATTAAGAAGCACCAGGCTTTCTCTCGCCATTTTTCTTCCATTCTTCACTCTTCACTCTTCATTCTTCACTTTGAACACTGCCTGTTCAATCCGTCGCAGCCGGCGCAAGATTTCAGGCAACTTGGGCAAAACCGCGGAGTAGCGCCGCCACGACCGGATATTCACAGCCGGATAGCCGCCGATTACCGAATTGGCGGGCACGTCGCGCGGAATGCCGCTCTGGGCCGCGACCATGGTATTCTTACCGACAGTGAGGTGCCCGGCCGCCCCCACTTGACCGCCCATCCGCACCCCAGCCTCCAGTTTCGTACTGCCAGACAGGCCAACCTGCGCGGCCAAGAGCGTCCCCTCCCCGACTTCGCAGCCGTGGCCAATCATCACCAGGTTGTCGATCTTCGCCCCGCGGCGGATCACCGTGGCTCCGACCGTAGCTCGGTCAATGGTCGTATTGGCGCCGACCTCTACCTCATCTTCCAGCACCACAACTCCACTCTGCGGAATCTTGTAGGTCGAGCCATCGGGCAAGGGAACGTAGCCAAACCCGTCTCCCCCAATCACCACACCACCTTGTAGCACGACTCGATCGCCGATCCGCGTCCCCTCGCGGACGACGACCCCGGCATGAGCAGTGAAATGATGGCCAATAGAAACGTTAGGGTAAATGACAACGTGTGCGAAGATACAGGCAGTTTCACCGATCACCACATTCTCCCCGATGACCGCATACGGACCGATCGACGCGTACGCCCCAATTCGTGCCGAAGGAGAGATGACCGCGGTCGGATGCACTCCTTCAGGAGGGACATACGGCGGATAGAACAGTTCCAGGGCTTGAGCAAAAGCCAGGTAAGGGTTGGCAGTACGGAGCGAAGGCAGGCTGACCTCGGGTGCCTCGGGGGCGAGGATCACCGCGGCTGCTTTGGTGGCGGGTAGTTTAGCCAGATATTTCTTGTTGGCGACAAAGGTCAGTTCGCCCGGTCCGGCCTCGTCGATGCCGTTGACCCCGCAGATCTCCGTCTCGCCATTGCCCCGCAGCTCACAGCCTAGACGCTGCGCGACCTCAGATAGTTTCATAGCCATGCCTCTATTCTACCCCATCTTGTGAAATCGCTGGCGGCGTCCTATGTAGCAGAGTCCCACGGGAACGACTATGCTAGGCGCGCTGAGCCGGAGTATGGGGGCACATGAAAGTGGGGTTGCTGGTCCTGTTGACGTTGCTATCGGGATGTTCGCTGGGAATGTCCGCCCCTCCACCTCCGCGGCCCGCCTTGCCAGAGGTGCGGTACGTCACCCCCTGCGATCCCAAGGCGATAGCGGGGCTGACGCAAGAAGCGATCGAGACCCTGCGCAAGCGTGACCTGCTATTGCGGCAGCATATCGAACGGCTCGAACAGCAAATTCAGGGGCAGCGGTAACGCAACAATGCTGAGGTATGAGTGATGAGGACCCCTGAAAGTGATGAGGACTGAGTAAAAGACGTGGTATCTGTTATGGCCTACTCAGTCCTCAGTCCTCATTACTCGTCACTGTCTAGTCAGTCCTCAGTCCTCTTTACTCAGTCCTTCTACAGCTTGCGGCTGCGCACGCTCCATGTTAGGAAACCGGCATGGTGACGATTGATTTTGCCAAAGGTGATGGCATCGTGCCGGTGATCGTGCAAGATCACGCAACCGGTGAGGTGCTGATGTTGGCCTACATGAATCAGGACGCGTGGGAGAAAACCCTGAGCACGGGCAAGGTCCATTACTACAGCCGCTCGCGCAACCGCCTGTGGCTGAAAGGCGAGACGTCCGGCCATACCCAGGA
>Ga0099829_10002548_pt1 | contig 10525 bp, 9 predicted proteins | sample CZO8metaG_3_FD_79336 | JGI IMG/M metagenome (GOLD analysis project Ga0099829, IMG submission 79336) | Vadose zone soil microbial communities from the Eel River Critical Zone Observatory, Northern California, USA - CZOApr15con2H2.8 metaG | ecosystem: Environmental > Terrestrial > Soil > Vadose...
AGGAGATACAGAATCCGACACAGTGCCGCGCAAGCGTTCCTTCCCCGCATCCGCACCGCCTTCGTCCCTACGCGGTTGACGATTCCCCTCCAAAAAACTTGCCCTCGAGTGGTTGCTTTGTTGGGGGCGATCATTGCTCATCATGAAGAGGGGAATGAAGCTCGGGGCAGCAATTACACCGGCAAAAAGCAGGGCTAATTGATAGGAGCGTGGATCGGGCTGACTTGCCAGCAGTGAGGCAGCCCAGGGTGGGAGAGGAGCCATCAGCCCAGGAAGTGTGCGAAACCAGGTGGGTAAGGCTCCACCGAGAACCTCGCCCAGTACTAATGTTACAAGGCCCAATGAAATATTCATGCTGAAGAGATGGGGACGCTCTTCTGGTGTACTGTTCGCTGTTAAAAATGGAGCGTTTATAACAAAGTAAAATGCTATACCAACGCCTGCTATAAAGGCACTTATTAACAGGGGGAGAGGCTGGCGAAAAAGAATTTGTCCCACTCCAGCCGCGCCAATCAGCACAGTTGACCAGATCAGTATGGACTTGCCGCTGAAGCGGTCGACACATGCACCAGCAGGAAAGATGGCAAGACCGGCGCCTATGGTTCCGGCGAATAGGACAGCACCGATAAAATCCGCGTGATAACCTAAAGAAGTCAGATAGAGATTGTAGAGTACGAGCAAGATGCCAGTCGTGACTCCGCTCAGGACATTGTTAATTAGATAGAGCCGGGCATTGCGCTGGAAGCGCCTGAATTGCTGGACATACTCAACTACCAGGTGCATCGTCAGCTCGTTCGCCTCCTGCGCTCACTAGAGGCTTGAGTTGTCCTGCCCCTACAGGTTGGGCTAACCCCTCTGGGAGGTTCGGCTGGGCAATCACCACGTTTGAGGATTCTCCTGGTGAGCCTGAAGTACCAACAGGCTTAATAGCGTTTACTGGCGCGCTGATACCAAGCGCTGTTTGTAGCAATACAGACTTGCGGCGAGATCTCTCTCCCTCCAAACCAGGCAAGAAAAAGGTTTTGAGCATGCCTTGTACCATGACAGTGCGAGCGCGAAACTCAATTACCGCGTTGGCTACACGATCTGTTCCCTGATCAACCTTCTCTTCTATGTTTTCGACTTGCTTTTGAGCGACTTTCGCTTTTTGCACCACCTGTACCGATTGAACTCTATGTACTGCCTGCACTAGCTTATTGTTTTGGTCTACAGTAGCAGGGAGTGTTTCACTGGTTCCAGATTCGATGATTGTATTGACACTATCAACAGTGGGACGCAGTTTTTTCACCAACTCGGCTTTTTGCCGTACCCAGGTCAATCCATACATGAACAGCAAGCAGAATCCCAAGCCGATCAATATGAAGACCAATATGTAGAGAGCCAGGATGATAGCAGCAGCCTGTCCCAGCGGAGCCAGGATGTTACTTGCCAGCACATGTAGCATGATCATTCTCCTCTAGCAGTAGAATTCAGCTCAATCAACTCCCTCTGTTCCAACTGCCGTTCTTCATAACGATGACGAGATCGACCCTTTCGCAGGAATACACGTATCATTTGTTGCGTGCCAACGAGGAGAGAAACTGCGCGCACGCTTGGCGCAAACGCAATTTCATTAGCTAATTTAGCAGTGCTGCTAATGGAAGTTGCTGTCTGGCTTGCGCTCTTTGCTGTATCCTTCACCACTTCAACAGTCTCTTCCATTGATTCCCTGACTGATCCCACAGTATTTTGGACTGATGCAATCAGAGGCTTTATCTCATTACGTACGGTAGTAATCGTTTGAATGAGCATCAGCAAGGCATAGATGAGCAGAAACGTCGAAAGCAAGACAAAGAAAGCTAAAATGATCAAAGCAACGTAGAGCACCTGCAGCAGGACGTTGAAGATTCCTGCGAGGATGAAGCCCACGATAAGCAGCACCAGGAGCACAACGGCAAAAATGATCGCATAGCGAATAGCTTTATTCATTATAAGATGCCTCCTAATAAATCCGTATTCTAGCTAATACCTGATTATAGCGCATAAAGCCAATTAAGGACTAGGTCATTGGATACTTTATACTCAGCAGCGTTTATGTTAAAATAGATGCGCGGATTTTCTCTAACCAGGTATGTTTCCTATATTAGACACGCTGTTATAGCAAGAGAGGACTCAAGCTAATGCTAAGCATGATTCTCGCGGATACTATCACCATTAAAATTGGCGATAATGTTTGGACTTTTGGCACCAATTTAATAGTTTACCTGATCGTTGCAGCTATTGTAGGCCTAATAGCGGAGTTTATCGTTGGCTGGCGGCTACCATTTGGTATCATCGGCGCAATCATTGCCGCATTGATTGGTATCTGGCTGATGACACAGGTGATAATCATCTCGGGCATACCTGATTTCAGGCTCAATACTTCTCCGCCAATTGACCTTGTCAGAGCGCTGATCGGAGCTATTATACTCGTGTTTCTCTGGCACCTTCTGACTCGCCCACTTTACAGCAGACGCCGCCGCTACTACAGATACAGGTAAGTAACCTTAGAAACCTGAGCATAAACTGAAAAAAAGCTGAGACTTTTTATTGCTGACTTGCTCTTTATATAGATTACAGGTATGTTCAAATTGGATACATTTCTAGTTGTCCAATCTAATACATGCCTGGTAACCTTGCAAAGGAGAAGTATATGTTAGCTTTTACGACTGTCTTAGCAGATGGTGTAACGATTAAGATTGGTGATAATGTTTGGACTTTTGGGCTCAACCTGATCATTTACTTGATCGTTGCGGCTATTGTAGGTTTTATAGCAGAGGGAATTGTAGGTTGGCGGCTTCCATTTGGTATCATCGGTGCAATTATCGCTGCGCTGGTTGGCATCTGGCTGATGACACAAGTGATAATCATTTCGGGTATCGGTGATATCTACTTCGATGGTGTACCTCTTTTTCGGGCGCTGATCGGTGCAATGATACTGGTAGCGCTCTGGCACCTGCTGACGTATGGTCTATGGCGTCGCCGCGATCGTTACTATTATCGTAGGGCGTAGAATTATGTAGGGCAAACACATGTAGGGAGAATACTGGTCGGGCCACTTATCCGCAGCCCATCCACAGGACGACCACGAGGGTCGCCCTGTGGATGGGCTGCCTCTCTCCCCGACACATCGCATCCCCCCCAGGGCGACCGCCCTGGGGGAGGGAGAGTGTATTCGTGTAGTCGAAAAAAGCTGGTAAGCCCTCGGGGTGGTATACTATACACAAAACCCGAGGGCTGTTTGCTAGGGTTTTCAGGATATGGACTTTTGTGACGTTTTTCACTATCATCGACCCTGTCGGCCTGGCACCAATAGATGCAGATTAACAAAATACTCCGACCATCCGTAGGACCCGATTTATCGCGGCCACCGCCGATGTATCGGCCTCGCTGGCTGTCTCGGTATGCGGATTAAGTTGTTAAAAGTCATTTATTGTTCTTACTGCACACATTAATGATGCGCAGCGCAAGAGGATTGAAGAAACCTTGATCTTGATTGAACGTATATTTTGTAGAGCATGATAGTAATATACAGAAAGCGATGATTAAAAATAGTAGTGGAGAGTCGCAAAGGGTATGTTTTCAGAGGTTCTGATAGTGGTGCCGGCCAATTACAAGAAGCACCCTTACAAGATGCTGGGGAATCTCGTACCGGGCGTATCCAGTTAAGTTATAGAACTGCGATTCATTGGCACAAGCGAGTGCGCTTGTTTGAGCGTATCTCCTGGGTCACGTGGATAATTACACTGGGCACCGTTGCGATGTGGTGCCTGACTGCTTACCAGGTAGCACTTGCCGCTGGAGCCCATAGCATACGCGATATTGTGGCAAATGTGTTTTCGAATAGCCAGAACGCCGATGTATTAGTCGCGTACGGAGCAAAATATAATGACGCGATTGTGAGGGGACAGTACTGGCGTTTTGTGACGCCTATCTTTCTGCATGCTAATATCCTGCACATCGGCCTGAATATGCTCAACCTGGTTGTCCTGGGCATCTTCATTGAGCGCATTTTTGGGCATTTACGTTTTTTAATAATTTACCTGGTTACAGGAGTAATCAGCGCGATTGCCAGTTTCTATTTCGCGCCGCAAGATGTCAGCGTGGGAGCCTCTGGAGCTATCTTTGGCCTGGTTGGAGCCTATAGCGCCTTCGTAGTTATTCATCGCAAGGCTTTCCGGTATAATGGCATCCCAGCATTAACCTGGCTCGTAATTATTATTGGATTGAATCTAGGTATAGGTCTCATTATTCCTAACGTCGATAATTCCGCTCATGTAGGCGGTTTGGTGAGCGGGTGTATACTGGGTTGGTGCTTTACACCATTCTACGTTTTACAATCGGAAGAGGGAAAAGCTGTGTTGACAGATAAACATAGCCTCTCCCGTCGCTGGCCCCTGGCCCTGTTGACGATTGGGGCTACATTACTACTTGCAATCATCGCTGTACATCTTATTGGAGGATAATGCTTTGGAAGCACAAACGGACATTCAAACCTACCTGGAACGTGGGAAACAGGCACTTGCACAGGGTCAGGGACGCGATGCGGCTATCGCGTATGCGCATGCTGCACAGATCGAACCAAATAACCCGATAGTACACCTTGGACTGGCAGAGGCGAATCTCGCCCTTGGTTCCTATGGTGTTGTGTATATGGCTTGCCGGAAAGTACAAGAGTTGCAGCCTCAAGGCGGAGTTGAAAGCAACATGGCACAGGCGCTGCTCGACCTGCTTGATCGGCGCTATGATCGGGCCATGCAGGACGTTGAGACTGTTATCAGCGAGGATCCTGGCAATGCTTATGCGCATGCATTGCGCGCGTACTTGCTGCGTCTGAGCGGACAGAGCTATGACGCAGGGCTGGAACGATCACGCGCAGCTCGGCTCTCGTATGGAGGCCACTTTGATAACGCCTTCCCGCCTGTTGAACCGGCGTATGCATCCGGCTATGGCGCTGTACCGCCTGCACAACCGAATGTTACAGATCGGTCGGATGGACAAGTCGTGGATGCTGCAGGTGCACCTAGAGTTGAAGGAGAGCCAGTACCGGCGTGGTCGCGCCCAAATAATAGACAGCGGCAGATGATCCGTACACGCTTCTGGTTGAGCCAGAATCCTCGCTTCGTAACCAACATTCTGGTTGGTATCAACGTAGCGATATATGTCGTTCTGCTTATACTTAGCGTGACGATAGGCTCGGGCCTGGGTTCACTAGGGGGAGTTGATCCAAATATCCTCGTCCTGGCTGGTGCGCAGGTTAATGCACTCGTTGCGCAGGGACAAGTCTGGCGCATCTTCACGGCGATGTTTCTGCATTTAAACCTTTTGCATATCGGGTTGAATATGCTCTCGCTGTTCCTGATAGGTGGAGTCGTCGAAGTCTTCTTTGGCAAATGGCGCTACCTGTTGATTTACCTGGGCTCAGGTATCATTGGTGGTATCGTCACCTACTTCGTGATGCCGCCCGAAACTCTGGCTGCCGGCGCTTCGGGGGCGATCTTTGGCGTTTTTGGTGCGTTGGGAGTGTTTTACATTGTGAACCGTCAAACGCTCGGCAGATTTGGAGCAGGTGCTATTAGCAACTGGCTGTTCTGGTTGGCGCTCAACCTGGTTTTTGGGTTTTCACAACCCGGTATCGGGATCTGGGACCACATCGGGGGTCTCGTTGCTGGAATGGTTATCGCAGCCTTGCTCATTCCAACGTTGAAGCGAAGAACGTCTTGATGGTCTCTTGATTATACACCAGGTGTGCGTCATTTTTTGCAGAGCAAAGGCGTCGCGTGAAGGGCGTAGGGACGCGATTTATCGCGTCCCTACGCCTTTTTGCACGATGCGCAAAAAAATGACGCGCACCCTTATACACCAGGTTAATGTATGGGGGAGCCTATAATAGCTACGATGCGTGCATATACTCCAGGTTGGGCCAGCGTTGTGAAGGCGTCAGTTTGTATATCCATTGCATAGAGGGTGCCGTCGCTATAGAAAGTTATGACGTGATCATTAAACCAGGTACCCAGTTCCATTAAAAGATCTGTAGAAGTAGCAATCAAATTAGGTTTACCTGCATGGAGATGGGCTCCCGAGCCGCTAATTTGCACAGTATAGAGGGCGCTGTGTCGATCATAAGGATCCTGAGAATCGCTTGAAAACTCAACATATGCGAGTGTATGTGCGTCAGGCGAAAAAACTGGGGTGGTGACCCAGTGATATTGGGCTGTGTTGCTTAAGTTATCCTGCTCTGGCAATATCACCTGCGATGCCCCTGGCGTAAGTGGTGATTTACTCAAAATTGTCAGATTCAGGTCATTTGCATAGGAAAGCGCTGCTACATCGGTCGGCACGCTATTATCGGTAGGTACGGGTACCGCGCCTTCAGTAGATGAGTACAACAGACCATTGCCGTTGGGAGTAAGGGCCAATGGTCCTTGCTGTGGGTTTTCGTCCAAAATTGGTTGCAGCGTGGCAGGTGATTGAGTAAGGTCAAGCGACCATAATCCATACTGCACCGCTTCATGACTACCGCGATCATCGGTCAGCAGCAGCATGTTATCGGCCTGCGGCCCAAACCCGTTCATGAAAGAGAAAATACGGAAGCACGGACAATTGAGAGCAGGTTGTTCATATACGATCGATGGGGCCGCCAATGGACCTGCATGAATTTCAATATTACCTGTGCCGGCTGCAGGCTCGGTACTCCATGCAATCGTTTTGCCATCATCGCTTAATGCCATGGAGGTGATAACCTGATCAGCAGGCAGATCCGCGATTTGAGTCGGTGACCCGCCAAAGGGATCTGTCAACCATATGCCAACACCGGTATACAGGAGTTGACCCGAAGGGGTCAGTATGGGAGGTACAGCTTCGCTATAAATATAGCCCTGTGTAGGGATGATACTGGAAAAATTACCTGTGCTGGAAACCATGTAGAGGTTACTTTTCTGCTCATAGATTACATAATATCCATCGGGTAATTGAAGCGAGGATAATGTTGCATTATTTGGTGTAAAGACGGGGGAAAGTGTGCTGGTTGTAGCGTTAAAATCCTGGGTCGGGGTAGGTGTCAACTTACTGGAAGTATTACTTTTCGGAGTTGCATTTGGGTGCGTGGTGGCAGCAACATGTCTAACCTTACTATTGTTTGGCTGCAACAGGTTGAGAAAAAGCTGGCCAGATAACAAAAGCAGTAATAAACCAATAAGAATTAGCAAGGAGAGTACCCCTGCTTTTGTAAAGCGTGTATGTACTTGTGTATCTCGCAGCGGACGCGAGATTTTCGGTGGTAGTTGATTTGGTGGATCACTCACTTGTGGTGCCAAAACCCTTGTCTTTCCCCTCATTAATTGTAGCGCTTATAAGTATACACGAAACAATGCCCGGCGAAAAAGCTCATTAGTATTATTAGGCTGTCTGGTCTGCAGTCGATTTCTTCTGGTGTGGTTTTGCATTCCTGGCATGACGCAATATGAATGCCAATGTTTTATCGAATACTTCTTCGCGGTCATAATCTTTCGTAATCACGTGATACGAGCGATGGAGGGTGACAAGATGTTTTTCACGTGAGCCGATGAGCCGATAAATCTCTCTGCCATCACGGGCAGGGACAACATGGTCATGTATCGAGGTTATAATGAGCGCTGGCGCTGTCACACGTGGTAATTCAGCTTGCAACTGTGGTAAATATCGCATCATGCTCTCTATTGGCCGCATTGGTGTCCAGCGATAGACGTCTCGTGTATAGCGGCTTCGAGCTTCTGGATCGAGCACATCCTCGCGTATGGTCGGCAATAGTGGAGTAACATACCTGGCAAAGGCAATTGCAGGCTTTACCCAGGGAAACAAATGCAGAGGAGCACACATTGATACAATTCCCGCTATCTCCTCACGAGCAGCAACATGCAAGACCAGTGCACCACCCAGAGAGTGCCCAACCAAAAACACGACATCGCAACGTTCTTTCAGCAGGTTCAATTCACGATGCACTGCCAGTGCCCAGTCATCCCAACCGACATAAAGCATATCTCGCACCCGCTGACCATGCCCCGGTAAAAGCATGTTTACGGTGACAATGCCGCGAGCCTGGAGAACGTCTTGCAGTTCAGCCATATCACCCGTACTGCCGTTCAATCCGTGTACGAGTAGCACACCTATTACAGGCTGCGCGGCCTGGTTATGAGAGTTGCACAGCGGTTGAGATGTTACCATGTTGTCCGGTTCCTCATACAAATAAAGAAAGAAACTACCCGTTTAAAGTGTTTCCTGGTGTATTTTTATGTATATAACATACTAGATAGTAATACGTTTGGGCAAGTGAAAAGGTTGGATATAGGAATGAATCACTCATCCTCAAATGAGGTCGGTTGCTACACCTGTACAGTTTTTCAAGACTTCTCTAGGCCATTTTCATCCCAAACATCAGCCTAGCTGCACATTCCTGTTGGTCCGACTAGCGAGGATGTCAACTGGTTAGGGCTGGTCACCATTATACCTCCTGGTTCTGGGTAGGTGTGATCGATAGGGAGATTGCCTTGCCATGTGAAAGTGTATGTTCTGGTGGTTTCTCCTGGGACAAAGGTAAGGCTCGCCATACTTTCAGCACGCCCATTGTTTACAGTATATCCAAACTGAACGATGCCTCCAGGGCTGCTTGCAGGAACATGGAAGGTGGCGGTATAGGTTACAGTCAGGTTTGTGCTGCAGGAGACCCCTCCGATAGAGGTTGGATTAACCGCCATATCAATGCTTGTGACTTTGAATTGGGCAGCAGGATTAGGAGCTGTGGCTGTGGGTGTCGTGGGTGTCGGCGCAGGCGTTGAAGTCGAAACGGATGTAGGAGTGGCGCCAGGGGTTGGTGTGGGTGAGTTGCTATTGCCACCACCACAAGCTGTTACCGCAAACAATAATAGCAGGCAGGGGAAAAAAGCAGCTCTCATTGAGTGTTTGGCTAGATTGAAGTTTTTTAACATTGCGTTCTCCTGGCGACGTTTTTGTACTTTTTTTGTAGCTATTCAGGACTGCTCGCCGCCTGCGGCGGCTCACCCCGGTAGGGAGTGGGTGCGAGCTTTGCAGCCTGCGGCTTGCAAAGCTCGCACCCACTCCCTACCCCTCGCGAACTGCCATAGGCAGTGAGGAGTCAAGCAGCGGGCAGACCTGAATAGTTACCGTTTTTTATACATGGCTCGAATTGAATCTTAAAAAGGAAGAGATTTTCACTGCTAGTAGTGTAACATACCTCTACAATAGTTTCCGTGAAGCAGCCAACACATCTAGCATTCTGGCTTTATATCAAGGCAGGTTGGGCCGAGGGCGACTGTACTTCCTGGCTATATGTAAAGGTTCGTTGCTCTTTGGGCGTAAAAGTGATATAGTCGCATTCGTTATCAGATTTTTGTGAAGTATCCAGGCTGTTAGATTGAAGCAGAAGCAATCAGCAAGCCAGGGTAAAGGAGTATTCTTATGAAGTTCGCAACAAAAGCCATCCATGCGGGGCAGGAGCCTGATCCCTCCACGGGCGCTATTATGACTCCTATTTTCCAGACTGCAACCTATGTCCAGGAAGGGCTGGGTGAACATAAAGGTTTTGAGTATTCTCGTTCTGGAAATCCGACACGCTCTGCGTTAGAAGCATGTATAGCGGCAATCGAAGATGGCAAATATGGATTAGCTTTCGCATCTGGCATGGCGGCCGAAAGTGCTATTCTCAGCCTACTCAGTTCGGGCGATCATCTTGTCTCCTGCGATGACTTATATGGCGGCAGCTATCGGATTTTCGAGCGTGTTATGCGCCGCTATAACATTGAGACCAGCTATGTACCAGCGGGTAATGTGGCTGGCTACGAACAGGCCATTCGGCCAAATACGAAAATGATCTGGCTGGAGACTCCTACCAATCCTCTCCTCAGATTGGTGGATATCCGGTCAATTGCGGAGATTGCGCATCGACATAATCTACCGGTGGTTGTCGATAATACGTTTGCCAGCCCTTATTTTCAGCAGCCATTAAAGTTGGGAGCGGATATTGTTGTACATAGCACCACCAAGTATATCAATGGGCACAGCGATGTGGTTGGCGGCGCACTGGTGCTGAATAATAAAGAGATGTATGAGGCGATCAAATTTTATCAGAACGCGGCTGGGGGTGTACCTTCGCCTTTCGATTCGTGGTTGACGCTGCGTGGCATCAAGACCCTTGCTGTTCGCATGCGGCAGCACGAGGAGAATGCACGGGCAGTAGCTACATTCCTGGCAGAGCACCCACGAGTGGAGAAGGTATATTATCCTGGTCTGCCCTCACATCCCGACTATGAACTTGCTAAACGACAGATGAGAGGGTTCGGTGGCATGGTTTCGTTCCAATTCAAGGGTACCTATGCGGATGTCGCGCAAATTGTGCGCCGCTTCAAAGTATTCGCGCTGGCCGAAAGCCTCGGCGGTGTTGAGTCGCTGGTATGCCATCCCGCTTCTATGACGCATAGCTCGATACCAAAAGATATTCGTGAGTCGCGTGGTC
>Ga0099829_10002556_pt1 | contig 10509 bp, 5 predicted proteins | sample CZO8metaG_3_FD_79336 | JGI IMG/M metagenome (GOLD analysis project Ga0099829, IMG submission 79336) | Vadose zone soil microbial communities from the Eel River Critical Zone Observatory, Northern California, USA - CZOApr15con2H2.8 metaG | ecosystem: Environmental > Terrestrial > Soil > Vadose...
ACGCGGTTTTCGTTGGTGTCGAGCAGGGCGCAGGCTGCGCGCCAGTCGCCGTCGCGGGGCTGTCCCGCCGATCCCGGATTAATGAGGTATTTGGCCTCAGGCATAATGGCCAGGTCACAGGATTCCAGCTCGCGTTTGGTGCGGTACATCGGACGCAGCGTCTCCCATTCTTCTCCATGATTGCAGAATCCGCCTTGGATATGCGTGTGGCCGAAGAAGGTAATGGTAGCGTCGGTGGCCAGCAACGGTTGATAGGCATCGCGCATGACGATGATGTATTCATCTTCGTCTAAAGGCGACCCATGTACGCACTGCACTTTCACCGCATGGAGCGGATCATTATTTGCAGGCCAGATATTTTCCAGCTCAATCGGCCCCTGGGGCAGGGCGCGCAACCACTCCAGGTTTTCTACGGTGAGGGTTTGCTGGGTCCATATGGCCGCCATACCCGCAATCGGATTAAAGTCGTCAATGCCGGCGAGGCCCGTGCAAGCTTTATCGTGGTTACCGCGTACGAAGACGTGGCACAACTCCCGCGAGCGGTCGCTGACCTCATTGGGCGAAGCACCATAGCCCACGATATCGCCTAAATTGACGATCATATCGTGCCCCGGTACGCTGGCTACGCATGCCTCCATCCCTTCCAGGTTGGCATGTATGTCGGTGAGAAACAGAATTCGCAAACTGGAGCTCTCAGTACTATTAAAGTCTTGAATGTATCTCTTAAAAAAATGTTACGGCTGATTCGCGGGCGCTGATTATATCAACATGTTAGCGCTCCGCATTCAACATTCCGTTACCAGAAGCCATCTCATAAATGGTTTTTCTGGTGACGCCCCTTACCCGGTCTTTATCTCCATAGCTGCATCCCAACCGGACATCTTGCCCAATGTCCCGGTTCCGCCTCAAGCAGCGGCGGCAAGCTCACCTGACACTGCGGAATTCGTATTGCGCAGCGTGGCTCAAATGCGCATCCTGGGGGGAATCTATCGGGAGAGGGCACCGAACCTTCAATTGTAGCTAAAGGTGCGCTCCGATTCGAGTGCAGAGTGGGTGCCGCCTGCAGCAACCCGGCTGTATAAGGATGCACCGCGCGCCGGAAGATGGCCTCCACTGTCCCCATCTCGACTATGCTGCCGCCATACATGACCGCAACCCGGTCGGCCACCTGCGAAACCACCGCCAGGTCGTGCGAGATCAACAGCATGGCCAACCCGAACTTGCGGCGCAGCTCTGCCAGCAACTCCAGCACCTGGGCCTGCACGGTTACGTCGAGCGCGGTGGTCGGCTCATCGGCAATCAGCAGCCGCGGCCGGTTCACAATCGCCATAGCAACCATCACCCGCTGGCGCATTCCCCCGGAAAGCTGATGCGGAAAATCCCGCGCCCGCCGCTCGGCATCCGTAATAGCAACATCGTTGAGCGCCTGCAGCGCCTGAGCGTAAGCTTCTTTTCTGGAAGTTTTTCCGTGCGCCCTCGCCGCCTCGGCAACCTGGTCGCCGACTCGCATGACTGGGTTGAGCGCAGTCATGGGCTCCTGGAAGATCATGGAAATCTGCGCGCCCCGCAAGTCCCGCATCTTTTCTTCCGGACGCCGCAACAGGTCCTCGCCCTGAAACAAAATTTTTCCTTTGATGCTCGCCTGTGGTGGCAGCAGACGCATAATCGCCAGGCTGGTTACCGATTTACCTGAACCGGATTCTCCCACCAGACCCAGTACCTCACCCGGCTGCAGCGAGAAAGAAACATCCCGTACGGCAGGTGGCTGTTTGCCGTCAGCGGCCCGAAAAAAGACGTTAAGGTTCTCAACCGAAAGCATGGCTGCGATTGAATTCATTGTCTCATCCCGATGAGGGAGTTTGAAATTGCGATCTCTCCGTCGTTCAGGCTCTTGCTTTTCCCTGAGAACGGAGAACTGTTTTTTAACTGCGTATTCCTCAGATATAATGATCGCCAAATATCACACAACGGAAAGTTAGTCCCTCGCATTGCACTTGATTCTGTGCAATTTCCGATTGTGAAGAGACGATGAATTTTTCGTAGCCACGTCTCATCTCATTTCTATCGTTACTAAGATTATTTATGATTGGCGAACGCTACCATGATTAATAATCACCTCGTCATAGGACTCGGCGGCACCGGCGGAAAGGTCTTGCGCTCTCTGCGCAAGACGGTCTACCACGCCTTCCGCAGTGAAGGTCCTGTGAACGTCAACGTTCGCTACCTTTACGTTGATTCCAGCGACGAGATGATGGCCCCGGACGATCCCACCTGGAAGGTCCTGGGACAAAATGTGCAGCTCAGCAAGGCCAGCCAATTAGAAATTTCAAGCGTGAATCTGGCTTCGGTGCTTGACAACCCTGAGAGTTATCCGGGGATCAGCCCCTGGATCGGCAGCCGCGAGGCATTTCGCGGCATATTCAATTCAACCGGCGTCGCCAGCATCACTGGCGGGCAGAAGCGGCGTCTGGGAAGGTTGCTGTTTGCCTGCTGCGTCGCCCAGTTCCGCGAGCAAGTGCAAGCGCTGGTGAGGGAGATGGAATCTGGAAGCACGGCCCCGGTGACGTTTCACGTGTGCTGCGGATTGGCCGGCGTCACCGGCAGCGGATGCATCGTGGATGCCGTTTCCCAAATCCGGACACTGTATCCGGGCAAGGATTACCGCATCATAATTTATGCTTTCCTGCCCGACCGAAATCCCGGCGCAAACCGCGCTGGCGCCAACTACCATGCCAACGGTTATGCGGCGCTGGTGGAACTCAACGCGCTCAGCATCGGGGTTTTTAGGCCTCATGATCTGTCGGGCGAGAAGAAAGACCGCCTTGAACTGCAGGACCCATTCAACTGCTGCTATCTGTTCGCGGAAGAGAACGAGGACCACAACAAGATTGACGTAGACAAAGAAATACCTGACCTTGTCTCGGCATTCCTTTATCAGAAGATTGTTGCCGTTAAAGACATGGTCTGGGATTCGCTCCGGCAGCAGGAAACCTTTGAGAACATGGATTTTCGCCCCGAGGAATCTCCTTTCAGCCATCATCCCGAGCGTTCCCGCCAGTTTTTTACCTTCGGTATCAAGCAGATTGTCTACCCGGAACAAGAGATTCAGGAGTATTTGACGTACACCTTCGCGCGGCAAGCTGTTTTGCAGCTCCAGTTCAACCACTGGACCGAATCGCGAGGATATTCCGATGGACCCGGCAACCGAAGTTTCAGCGAGTTCGTTCATCTTAAGGAAACACATCAGAAGTGGCACTTGTCGGATGAGCACCTGTACTTGTCCGAAGGTATTTTGCCCGATGAGATTAAAAACAAGCGCTGGAAGCCCGTCAACACTTTCTGGCTCAACTTGGTTCTGAATCTCGAGTCGCACATCCGCGAATCGTTCGCCGACAATGACCGGGTTTGGCTGGAGGAACTCTCCAAGCTCTGCGAGACCGCCTATTCCCAGAATTATCGTGATGTTGGCGTCCACAATTTCTACGAGACCAAGCGCGGCGAGATCAAAGAGCATGTCTGCGAACTGCGCGGCCGGATTGAAAAGGACCTCTTCCACGACTGGATGACCGGGCAGAGGTCCATGCACGATATCTCCCGCCTTTTGGCGGCGCTTCTGGCATCGCTTGAAGAACGCCAGCAGCAGATGGAGAGCAGGCTCGCCAAGCATCGCCAGATGGAAGAAGAGGCCGCGGCCCGGGTCACCTCCAATGCCACCGAATGGCTCCGCCTCGGAGTGATTTCAGGCAGGGCCAAACGCCAGAATCTGCTGAACGCACAAGTGGAGTCCCTGCAGCAGTTGTATATCTATCGCACTCGCATCGAAGGCCTGGATTTTGCCATGAAGCTGCTGCAGTCGCTGATCGCCGATCTGGCGATTCTGGCTTCGGAAGTGGATCGCTGTGTAGCCATGATGGTTGAGGTCACCAAAGATTTTACCGGACGCATCGCCGAGCGTTGCGCGGATCTAGGCCAGGCCGACCTGCAGAAACCGCTCATTCGCTTTTACAACCCCGAGACGGTCAAAAATTTCGCCAAGGCCCTGGTTTGTGACCGCACCGAGCAGCAAAAGCAAACCACGACAGTACGCGCCGCTTTGGCCCGCTTGCTTGGAGAAGATCAAAACTTCAGCAATTTAAATCTCCGCATTCCCAAAGAGAAATTCATTGAGGTGCTGGAAAGCATCAGCCTGAAGAACGTGACCGCGGCCCACAACAATTATGTGGCCGCCCACAGTGATCGTGCGCGCATCCTGCAGTTGAACGTCCTGGAACGGTTGCAACGCGAATACACAGAAAACCCCGAGGCCCTGCGGGCTTATCTTGGCAGCGTTGTTTCCCGGGCCAAAAACCATCTGTGCTTTAACGAAACTGAGGTAACGCGTCAGGGACCGGGTACCTTTCAGGCAAGCGAGTTTGTCTCCTATCTTTCCATGATTCTCCCCGAAGCCCCTGGTTTGACAGACTTTCTCGAGTGGCTACGCAAAGAATTTCAGAATGCGGCCCCAGGTGCGAAAGATCAGGTGACCAGCAAAGGCAAATCCCGTGAAATCACTTTGGTGAACATCACCAATCTGTTTCCGCTTCGTTTTGTGCAGCAAGTCGGGTTTCTGCGCGAAAAATACGAGCAGCGAATCAAGTCGAGCGACTCCGCGCAGGCCAGGATGGAGCTTCATCTCGAGGCGGACGGTTCCACGCTGCCTAATCTCTATGTCGGCGATGTCGAACTGAAGAAGTTCCTGGCTTACCTGATGATCGGCAAGGCCATGGAGGTGGTGCAGACCCTGGAGGATCCCGAGACCGGCCTCAAGAACCTGTATCTGGTCAACAAAAATGAGATGGGACGCGAAAACCAGCCGGTCCCCCTTGGCCGCGACCTCAACGACGCGATCGGCGAATCCAACCAGCTCACCTTTAACGCTTTGGTTGCCACCATTCAGCCTTTATTGAAAAAAGAGTATTTGCATATTCAGAAGAGGGAAGCCTTGAGCGCTTCGGTCCAGGCGCAGATTGATGAAATCAAGGCCAAGCGCAAAAATCCTATGGATAAGGTTTATCGGATGTTTTACAACGCAGGAGAAGCCGCCGTTGTTCTCCTGGGAACGAGACAATAGAAAATATGCCTGCACGCACTGGGAAATGCACGAACTTCGGCATGTGCAACAAGGCCGACAACAGAGAACTCATCACCTTAGCAGAAGGAAAAGCCTTCACCTGCCCCGAATGCGCCAAACCGTTGGGCCCCATTTGGAAAACTCCTTCGAAATCCCGCCCTAAGTTTCCGGTTACAGCAGTGATGGGCCTGCTCGGAGTATTGCTCCTTGGCGGCGTGTTGTACTTTTTCTGGCCACAGATTTCTGCCCGGCTTCATGGTAACGCTGCTGCTTCCTCTGCCGGAGCAATTCTCAAGCTAAGCGGCTCGAACACCATCGGCGCTGCTTTGGCGCCGGCCCTGGCTGAAGGGTTTCTCAAGCAGCAGGGGGCAACCGAAGTAAAAACCGTTCCCGGTGACAAAGAGGATGAGGTGCGCGTCCAGGGCATCATGCCGGGCGACTCCACTCCCCGGGTGATTGAGATTCACGCTCACGGTTCGGCAACTGCATTTGAAGATCTGCAGAAGAACGCCTGTGATGTCGGCATGGCCTCGCGCAAGATCAAGCCCGCCGAAGCCGGCCAGCTCGCAAGCTTTGGGGATATGACCTCACCCGCCTCCGAGCACGTCTTAGGACTCGACGGCATCGCCGTGATCGTAAGCAAAACCAACCCCGTAGAGTCGCTCAGCAAGAGTCAGGTTGCGCAGTTGTTTACCGGGGAAATTAACAATTGGTCGCAAGTCGGTGGCCCCAGCGCGCCCGTCAACGTGTTCGCCCGCAATGATAAGTCAGGGACGTATGACACCTTCAAAACTCTAGTGCTGGGCAGCAAATCTCTGGTCGCCTCCGCGCACAGAGTGGAGGATAGCCGCGAACTTTCCGATTCCGTCGCCAAAGATCCCAGTGCTATTGGCTTCATCGGGTTGCCCTACGTTCAATCGGCCAAGGCCATTGCCGTCTCCGACAGTGGCAGCCGCTCGCTCATGCCCAATCGCATGACGGTTGCGACGGAAGATTATCCGCTCTCGCGCCGCCTCTTCTTCTATACCCCTGCCAGCCCGCCCAACGATCTGACTCTCAAGTTCGTGAATTTCGCTTTATCCAGCGAGGGACAAAACATCGTCGAGAAGATCGGCTTCGTCGGCCAAAACGTGCAGCCCGTTGCCGGTCCCGTTCCGACTGGTGCACCCACGGAATACCGCCGCCTTATCGAGGGCGCGCAGAGGTTGTCGTTGAATTTCCGCTTCCGCGCCGGAAAATCCGATTTGGATAACAAAGCCGTAGATGATCTCGACCGCGTCGTCACCTTTTTGACCGATCTGCATTATTCCGGCGACAACATCTTCCTTCTCGGATTTGCCGACAATAAAGGAAGCGCACGCGTGAATTGTGATCTCTCCAAGAAGCGCGCCGAATCTGTTAAAGAGCAGTTCGTTTTGCGCGGAGTGCGGCCGTCAACGACTGCGGCCTTTTGTTCCGAACTTCCCGTAGCATCCAACGACTCCGAAGACGGACGCGACAAGAACCGCCGCGTCGAAATCTGGTTGAAAAAATGAAAATCTTCGGAATGCCGTGGACGGGCGCTCTCGAACTGAGAAAAGCATAAAGACCTTCGCCGCGGATCAACGCAGATTTTCGAAAGATTGTGCGGGGCCCCCCACTTGCTGGCAAGTGTTTGAAGTGCCCGAAATCGCGTTTGACCCTCGTCATTACTGACGAAGATCGATTCGGGGTGGGGGACTAGCTGAAGCAGCTCTCAGCAAAAGCAACCGCAAAATCTTTCGCCGCAGATGAACGCGGATCAACGCAGATTTTTCGGAAGATTGTGCGGGCCCCCCACTTGCTGGCAAGTGTTTGACGTGCCCAAAATCGCGTTTGACCCGCGTCACTACTGACGAAAATCGATCCGGAGCGGGGGACTTGCTGGTAGTGCTCGGAGCAGTGGGTAGAGTCACAAGAAGACAGCTTCAATCTCGCTGTTCCACGATTTTTTCAAAGACCTGAAGGGCTACAAAAAAGCCTCCGCATTCTTGAATGCGTAAACGTAAACACACGTCTGGCCCAATTTTGACCCGCAGTTCTCAAGAAAGCAAGGTTTTGGTGCCAGAATGGTATCAGTTTTAGTGGAAGTGGTCGCGACTTGCGGAGCAGAAAGCGGACGAATGGTTCCGGGGCGGGGGGCCGGGCTAAGCTTCTTCATTGTTATTAAGCATCCTTCTGTTCCAGACAAGAACAAAAATGTTTCGCAGAGCATTTTGCGGGCGAGTCCTTGCGGAAGCATCTTGTTTGGGCTAACCGCCGCCGCACCCTCCTCCACCGCAACCACCGCCGCCACCATCTCCGCCTCCCCCACCATCTCCACTGCCACTGTCTCCGCCGTGGCCGCCAGCATCACCACCATGGCTGCCGCTATCGCCCGCATGTCCGCCCTCGTGGGCACTGCTGTCTCCTGCATGACTGCTGCCGGCATCATGGTGACCATGCGAGCCGTGACTATGGGCGTGACTGGAGTCGCCACTGCTGCATCCTCCACCATCCGATCCGCCATCGTGACGTGAGCTGCGTGAATCGCTCGAATCGAACGAAATGTTATCAATGTTGTACTGGGCGTAGACTTTGCGCCGGCGCTCGTCGGCCTTGCGCTGCCGTTCGGCATCCAGTCCTGGGGTGTGGTCTATGTAGTGGCCGAAAACTCTATCGCAATCTTCGCGGTACCTGCGCGTGTCAAGGATATGCTGATGCCAGAACTCATCCACCTCCTGCGACGGTGGCGAAAGAACCTCTCCTTCGCGCCTGTGGGCCAGCGCATAGAGGAACCGCTTGTAGTCGCCCTCTACCCGCGCCGCCTGGTCCTGGCTCCAGTCCAGCTTTTCTACGGCCTTGGCGCGCACCGATCCCAACTCCAGCTTCTCAATGTGCCGCTTGGCAAATAGTTTTTCGAGCATGGCGTTGTCTCCTTATTGCTTCTGGTCAGCAGAGATTTCCTGCATCTGGGCCCAATCAATCTTAACGGGATTTCGGGAAATGTAATCCAGAAACATGCCGCCTTCGACGGTCGTATTAAATGCCGGGTTCAAGATCGAACCCGAGTTCAACGCGTTTCCCCCGGGCCGCATGCCAATGAGAATCGCGCCATGCTGTTCGCGGAAGTGGTGCGCCAGCAGGCCGAAGTTGAAAGTATGGTTCCCCTGTGGCACCCGGATGCTTCTCAGGTCCTGCCCTTCCGGCGAGAGCAGGTTCTCCAGCACCTGGGTGATGCCGGGGTTGTGAATCTCACGCACAATCATGGGTACATCCACTGCCTTGATGCACAGCACCCGGTTGCGATCCACGCGCTCGATATCAACCTCTTTCCCCGGGTCGTTTGCCCGCACCACGATGAGCGCCTTGTGGTTGATTTCCTTTACCGCCAGCGCGATGCAGATGCTCTCATAGTCGGTGCTGGAGTGAATAATGATCTTGGCAGCATCTTTCACGCCCGCGCGTTCCAGCACGTCGCTGCTGGTTGGCTCGCCCCGCACGAAGCCAATGAAATCGGGGAACGGATTCCGCTCCGTGTTCTGCGAGCACAGCACGATTTCCGTGCCGCTCGACTGCTGGTCGGCGATCAACTGCTGAATCAGGGCCGCCGTCTCGGCGCCTCGATTCCCAAAGATGACAATGTGTTCTTTCATATCGAACCCCGCGAACCCCTTTTCTCGCCGCTTGATGAAGTTCCCGATCGAGTTGAAGATGTTGCCCAGGGCCACGGCTGCCGCGCCGATGCCCCCAACGGCGATCGCGCCCGCTACCAGCCGTCCTGCCGTGCTGACCGGAACCACGTCGCCGTAGCCTACCGTAGTGACCGTTACCAGGAAGAAGTAGGTATAAGTTGGCAGCGAACGTATGGGATTGCTGGCCGGCTCGGTGCAACGCATCATGATGTAGCCGGCCACATACAGCGTGACGATGAGCGCACTCAGCGTGGCCCACGGAGCTCGGCTCCACCATTTTTGGATTCTCCGTTTCAAAAGGAGAAGCATCGGCACTCTGCACCCGCCTGGAAAGGGATGAGTCTAACAGAGCACGGAACCAGGAATAAGGGTATTCATCACTTGCTCTTTCTTAAGTCTTTCTCCGTGTCTCTGTGCCTCCGTGGTGAAAAAAACAGTTGTACTTCTTCCCGTGATCTTTTTCTTCCCTCGCATTAACAATGGATTAACACAACTTTTGCACAGCGAATTTCCGCGCACGAAAAACAACTCTTGCAATTTGCATCGCAGCACACCTGCAAAATTCGCGTGAAATTCGCAGCGCCGCAAAAACCCTAAAATCATGTGCACAAAATCTGCGGCACCGCCCTGTGGACGGGCTGCATCCCTCTGAAAACAAAGACGATAAAAGTTCGCTAATTTTATTGACATAAAAACTGAGAGGCGTAAAACCATAATCGTTCTTTGACATTTTTCTAAGTTTTCCCAGTTGGTAGTGCGTCCGGGGCTCAAGCTTAGATCACCGCCAAATGCTTCCACAGCGTAGCGGCGCTCGGGAGCAGAAAACCATCAGGCCCGCAAGCTTGATGGGGGCTGCGCCGCAAGGCGTAGTCAAAAAAGGCGGAGGGTCGGTGAGGGTCTATAGCAATCTGCTGGGTGAGGAGAACGGAAATCTTGTTGAAGGCAGTATAGAGTCCCGAGGAAGTTAACCGGATTTTCCCGGTTGGTGGTTAGCCCGGAGCCCGAGCATGATCGCGCGCAGTTTGCCGCGGTGAAAGCCGCACAATCTGCGAGAGCAGGTCAGCGAGGGTCTAACGCGAGCTGCTGGCAGAGGAGAATTGGTGAACCGCCCCCTCGGGATTCTTTTATTTTGAACTCCTAGCTCCTAGCCTCTAGCTGTTCTTGGTTCGCGCAGTTCCCAAACAGAAAACTCGCCCCACAAAACAAGTGAAACCGCAGAGGTCGCGGAGTTGCGCAGAGGCTTTTGAGTAATTTTCGAATCAGCGTTAATCTGCGTTCATCTACGGCGTTTTTGTTTTTGGAAGCTAAGAGCTCAAGGCAAAAGCTTAAGAGCTAACAGTCTGAAAATGTGCTAAAACTTCTGTGCGAGGGGCAAGGAAGTGCGGTTTTGTCCACAATGCGGCCAAGCAGCGCAGGATCAACAAAGGTTCTGCATGGTATGTGGCACGGATGTGAGTGCAATCCCCGCCGTTGGCCCCAGCAGCAACTTTCCGGCGCCGTTGTTTCCTCCTCCTACTCCTGCCAAAACCAGCTCCAAGACGATTTGGCTGGTCGTGGGCGCAATTCTGGTGATTGTTGCCATTCCTGTCCTGGCGATTGTTGCAGCCATAGCTGTTCCCACCATCATTAGCAAACAGATGAGCGCCAACGAGGCGGCCGCGGTCCAGAGTCTGCAGAAACTGAACCATGCTTTGACCGTGTACCACG
>Ga0099829_10002559_pt1 | contig 10503 bp, 11 predicted proteins | sample CZO8metaG_3_FD_79336 | JGI IMG/M metagenome (GOLD analysis project Ga0099829, IMG submission 79336) | Vadose zone soil microbial communities from the Eel River Critical Zone Observatory, Northern California, USA - CZOApr15con2H2.8 metaG | ecosystem: Environmental > Terrestrial > Soil > Vadose...
CTCACTTGCTGGCCGGTAGACGTTGGCACGCAGTATAGTCCCATCTCTCATTCTGGCTGGAACATCAAAATCTAAAGTGATCCTTTGGTCCAATTGCATTGCCATAAACGGAATGCTCCTCCTGTGTGTGGTTAGTGTTACTGTTGACCTGAAACAAAGGTAACTGAACGTCATATTACAACTTCCAGGCGGATCAATGCCAATTGTGTCTGATAAATAGAATCCCGCCGAGCGAAGCGATGGCGAACCTACGGCCCAAAAAATACGAAAGGAGCAGGGCAAGTCTTTTTGCGCTTGACACCCCTCCCTGGCATTAGCTATACTCAGTCCATAAACAGTTGGAACATCATTCCACTGAACAGAACACGCGCGCCAGTGTTGTGACATCAGGAAAAAACATGCGTCATGGAGAACCCTTGGACGGGGAAAAAACAGTTCAGATCGTCCACCGTATCGCCAGTGTTCTACAAGCCTTTGGAAACCAGGGACTGCTTGGTATTACGGATCTTGCCAGCGTTACAGGTCTGCCAAAATCCACCACTCATCGACTGGTGACAGCTTTAGTAAACGAGGGATTACTGGTACAAGACGAGGATAGCCACAAGTACGCGCTGAGCTTGCGCGTTACAGCTCTTGGAGCTAGTATCCTGAGTTCCCATACAGTACGCAAATCTGCACGGCCAATCCTCATGGAGCTGCGTGACCAGACACACGAATCGGTACACCTGGCAGTACTGGAGGGCATGGAAGCGGTCATTATTGACACCGAAGATTCCTACTTCGTCGTACGTGCAGTCAATGTACCCGGACAGCACCTTCCCGCGCATGCCGTCTCTACCGGGAAGGTGCTGCTCGCCTATCAATGGGAGGTACGATTGCGCGAGATTCTCAACCATATGAACCTCGCGCGTTACACGGATCGCACGATTACCGATCCGCGTTTACTGCTCGAGGAATTGCGACATGTTCGTGCCAATGGCTACGCGATCTCATGCGGTGAGTTGGAGGATGGTATCGACGCCGTCGCGGCACCTATTTTTGACCATCTCAACACAGTCGTTGCCGCGGTTTCAATTGGTGGTCCAAGCGAACGCTGCCGTCCCAGGCAGCCAGAATTGATCGCTGCTGTGACCCGTGCCGGACACCAGATTTCACAAGCTTTACGCTATGTCGGTTGGCACTGATGATGGAGTGCGTGGTGACAAAGACGAAGCATCCGCCATTGGTTGCTGTAAAAGGCGCTGGCGATCTTGCTACAGGGGTCATGCATCGTCTATCCAGGGCAGGTTTTGCAGTTATGGCAACAGAATTGCCTCAACCCACTGTCCTGCGACGCACCGTGGCGTTTGCAGAGGCCGTGACGCTGGGACAAATGACGGTTGAGGGTATAACGGCCTGCCGTGCCAGTTCGATAGAGGATATTCAGGCAGCATTAACGCATGGTTTCGTGCCAGTTGTGGTTGATCCCGGCGGAACGGTGCTCAGGCAGTTGCAACCCGATGTACTGGTGGAAGCGACTCTATCTAAGTATAATAGCGGCATTACAATGGTCGACGCTCCCATTGTGATCGCGCTTGGCCCTGGTTACGAGGCGGGCAAAGATGCGCACGCTGTCATCGAGACGAATCGCGGCCATAACCTTGGCCGTGTCTATCTACAAGGTTTCGCTGAGCCAGATACCGGCGTACCTGGTACAATAGGTGGATATGCTGGCGAACGTTTGCTGCGTGCCCCTTGCGCTGGTAGACTGTACGGTGTGCACCAGATCGGAGAGCAGGTACAGGCGGGAGAGACGGTAGCGGTTGTACTATTGGGTGAGGAAACCATTCCTATTACCGCAGCCATTTCAGGCATACTGCGTGGCCTCGTGCGCGACGAGCTTGAAGTGAACATCGGAATGAAGGTCGGAGATATTGACCCGCGTGCCGTTCGCGAGCACTGCTTCACTATTTCAGATAAGTCACGCGCCATTGGCGGAGGCGTACTCGAGGCCATCATGTATTTTATGAATAGATGAGCTTGCAGTTTGCTCAGGATAGTATTACAGTTCAATCACATAAACTGCGCTCTTGTTGAGGTATTTTATACATGCTCAAGATAGGAGCCTATTTTAGCCCCGCTACTCTAGACGAAGCTGTTACCTTGCTCGCGCAGGAGGGGCGAACCGTCATCGCAGGCGGTACAGACCTGCTCGTGAATCCGCGCTACATGGTCGGTGTGCGCGAAGTGGTGGATATCCGCAAGCTTGGATTAGACTATATCCGCGAAGAGAACGGCTGGTTATATATTGGTGCCGGGGCTACCATGCGCACGGTAGCCAGGCACCCAACGATACAGAGGCTTGCAAATGGCATTCTGGCGCGCGGGGCTGCTGTCTGTGGCTCGCCAAATATACGCAACATGGCAACGTTAGCGGGAAACGTTGCCTCAGCCCTACCGTCCGCCGACACCCTACCTGCTTTATTAGCTCTTGATGCCCAGGCTGTACTGCTGGGGATATATGGTGAACGCGTCGTGCCATTTGACAGTTTTTTTGTTGGCCCGGGTAAGAGCGTTCGCGAACGCGAGTTAATCCGTGAACTGCGCATACCGCTGGCCTATTTTCATACTATACAAGGTGGTTTCTATAAGATCGGCCGCACCGCCGAAGATATTTCGATCGTAAATGCCGCTGCAACAATCTTGATACAAGACGATATCATCACTACTGCCCGCCTGGTGATGGGCGCCGTGGCTCCTATACCACTGCGAACCGCACTGGCAGAGGAAGCTCTCATAGGACAACCGCCAACAGAAGAGACTTTTCAACGAGCAGCAGAGCTTGTCCGCGACGAAGTGCGCCCTATCAGCGACCAACGCGCCTCAGCCGATTATCGACGGCGTATGAGTGGAGTAGCAGCCATCCGAGCGTTACGACAGGCGGCGGGACTGGCACCCCATGGGGAGGAATGGCACCATGCCTGAGATCGAGATAAAACTGAAAGTCAATGGACGCGCAGTACGCTGGCATGTGCCCCCTGGCGAAACATTGTTGGAGACGCTGCACGCCCATCATCTCAAAGGAACAAAACTTATTTGTGGCACGGGCGATTGCTGCGGCTGTGGAGTGATCCTGGATGGGCGCTCAATTAATTCATGCTGCATGCTGGCGGCACAGGCTGATGGCGCTGACGTGCTCACGATCGAGGGGCTGGCACGCGATGGGAAGCTCCATCCGATCCAGGAAGCATTTGCCGAGGAGGGGGCAGCGCAATGTGGATTCTGCACACCTGGTTTCATTATGCGCACCTATGCCTTCCTACAGGAGCATCCTCACCCTACGGAGGAGGATGTACGGGCTGCGCTGGCAGGCAACATCTGTAGATGTACCGGCTACGTCAAGCCTGTTGCGGCGGTTCTAAGGGCTGCGGAGGCAATGCGGTCGTAGGACCATACTTCTGGGAGTAAGACAAGGCAGCGGCTTCGTCTGTATTCAGAACTTCATTTGAGCACATTACCATGGTGTTCCTACTCCATTCTCAAAATCCGTGTCAAAAGTGGATCTACACGTAAGGACGTACTACTTGTTTCCAGGAAGTATGGATGATATGATTTCAGGAAGCGAGGATGGAAGGGGCAAGCCAGAAGATGAAAGTTCGAGAAGTCATTAAGCTAATTGAAGTAGATGGCTGGTACCTGGTTAACATGGAAGGAGACCATCGGCAATATAAACATCCAACTAAGCGAGGGCGTGTGACTATCGCAGGACACCCTAGCAAAGAAGTTCCACCAGGTACCTTGATGAGTATTTTCAAGCAAGCACAACTCGCAAGGAGGAAATAAGATGTATCGTTTTCTTATCATCATTGAAAAGGGAAATGAAAATTACGGAGCATACTCTCCTGATTTGCCTGGATGTGTAGCGGTAGGAGACACGGTGGAGGAGGTTGAAAAGAATATGCGCGAAGCAATTGCAATGCACTTACGAGGGATGATTGAGGATCAGGAGCCAATTCCTACGCCTCAAACCACAGCGAAATATGTAGACATCTCCTTTTCCGACCCGGCAGCCTAGCAGGGTTCCGAAAACAAATCTATGGGCAACGAATACTATGAACCCGGCGCAGGCAACACTGCCGGCGCCGCACATCAACAGGCGCGCCAAATAGCACGCACTCGCGTTGTTGGGCAAAAAGAACGGCGCGTAGATGCACGACCGCTCGTCACAGGCTCTCCTGTTTACGCGGATGAATTTGAACAGCCTGAGATGCTGCATGCTCGCATCCTGCACTCTCCACATGCTCACGCCAATATTCGCAGTATAGATACCAGCAAAGCTCTCGCGCTAGCTGGCGTACTTGCTGTACTGACTTATAAAGACCTGCCCCGCGTAGCACACAGCACCGCCGGTCAGCCGTTCCCGGAACCATCGCCCTATGACACCTACCTGCTTGATAATCGTGTGCGTTACGTTGGAGACTGGGTTGCCTTTGTCGCCGCTGAAACACCCGCCATTGCCGAAGAAGCACTCGGACTGATCGAGGTTGATTACGAAGTACTGCCAGCCGTATTTGATCCACTCGAAGCCATACGCGAAGGTGCGCCCCAATTACACGAACCAGATACGACGCACCCCAATACAGGCAAAGGCCCGGGCAATATTTACGATGCGGCACATAATATCGCTGCGCACGAGATCATCGAACATGGCGATTTTGATACCGCCTTGCGCGAGGCTGACATTGTTGTCGAGGGAGAATATCGCGTTCCATATATCTCACATGCCGTACTGGAACCGCACGTCTGCGTTGCCTACCTTGATGGCTACGAGCGCCTGATTGTCGTCAGCAGCACACAGGTGCCCTATCACACACGCCGTCAACTGGCAGCCGTCCTGCAGTTGCCTATCTCTCGCGTGCGAGTTGTTAAGCCGCGCGTGGGTGGTGGTTTTGGCAGCAAACAGGAGATGTTGCTGGAACCAGTCGCAGCCGCCTTAGCCCTTAAGGCACGTCAACCCGTGCGTATCGAATATAGCCGCCAGGAGGAGTTTACCTCGGGTCGCTTCCGTCACCCAATCATTATGCGCATGCGCAGTGGCATTAAGCGCGATGGCACATTAGTGGCTATCTCGATGCATTCGATAGGCAACGCTGGAGCATACGGAACACATAGCTTTACAGTTACACGCAGCACGGGCCACAAGACCTTGTGCCTGTACCGCGCAAAGGCCTATCGATTCCAGGCAGATGCCTTCTATACCAATTTACCTATTACTGGCGCAATGCGCGGATACGGCGCTCCACAGGGTTTCTTCGCGCTGGAGTCGCACATCGATGAAATCGCGCATCGTCTCAATATGGACCCATTGGAATTCCGGCGCAAGAACCATGTCCAGAAAGGGGATTGGGACCCCATCGAAGGGGAAGAAGTGGATGGGGTGTGGCACTCGAAACGTCATTTCCGCTCTTGTGGCTTGCCACAATGCCTTGAGCAGGGCGCAGCAGCTTTTGGCTGGAACGAACCATTTGACCGTGGCGATGGGCGCCCTATGCGTAGAGGGCGGGGTATGGCAACCGCAATGCAAGGCAGCGGTGTTGCCAGCTTCGAGCTTGGCGGAGCATCTATCAAGCTAAACGAAGATGGGTCTTTCAATGTAATGACGGGCGCTACAGATATCGGGCAGGGCAGTGATACAATTATGGCTCAGATCGCTGCTGAAGCAATTGGTGTGGGCATGGATAACATCATCATACACTCTGTGGATACCGATTCAAGCGTGTTTGACTACGGTTCGTATGCTTCCAGCACCACCTACATCAGCGGTGGCGGTGTGAAGGTGGCGGCTGAGCGCATACGACAGCAGATCCTGAATGTAGCAGGTGATATGTTGGATTGTGCACCCGAAGACATGTCTATCATCGACGGGGTGATCTGTACCCCTCGCGGTGCCAGCCATCTCACGGTGGCGAATATCGCGAACGAGACGCTGTACGGCAAGCACCGCCAGCAGATTATGGCAAAGGGTGATTTCTGGACAGATGATTCGCCTGCCCCTTTCTTCGCCCAATTTGTCGAGATCGAAGTAGATACAGAAACGGGCAAGGTACGTGTGACAAAGGCTGTCAATGCGCTCGACCTGGGCAAGGCAATCAATCCGACGCTAGCAACTGGCCAGGTCGAGGGTGCAGTCGCAATGGCTCTTGGCTATGCACTCAGTGAAGAGGTAAAGTTCGACGACCAGGGCCGTGTACGCAATTCCGGTTTTGTTGATTACAAAGTCATGTCAACGCTGGACATGCCGCACATGACTACCATCCTTATAGAAGATACGGAGTATACGGGACCATTCGGAGCCAAGTCGGCGGGCGAGGTGCCTACAAATGGCATGGCTCCCGCAGTCGCCAATGCCGTCTACGATGCGCTGGGGGTGCGTATTCGTAGCTTACCAATCACACCTGAGAAGATTTTGCAGGCCTTAGACGAACTGAAAAAATAGGTATTTGAAGGACTAGAATGGAGGACATTACATGGTACAAGAGCCACCAGAGTCCACAACAACATCATACCTTGTCATTCAAGACGGGCCGCGAGCTGGCAAGAGATTGGAAATATGGAAAGATCGCACAACTATTGGCCGCAGTCGTGATTGCGATATCTTTCTTGAAGATATTACTGTGCATCGCAAGCAGGCCAGCATTGTGAGAACAGCTAACGGTTATGTCCTGCGCGACGATCACGGCAGGGGCGACAGTTTCGTGAATGAAAGACCTGTAAAAGAACACTTATTAAAAGATGGTGATCAACTTCTATTTGGCAACACTAGACTTTCATTCTTTGGACACGAGGGCACCAGGCCTTTTCAATTAGCTTCTTCGAGGGGTCGCGAACTACACATCATGAGAGACCCTGAGCCTGCTGGCAGTACGATCCCTATGCTGGACCTCGCCAGTGCCCGTGGACCTTTGCGCAGCTTTGAAGTGCTCGCGGATATGACTATCGGGCGCAGCCGTGAATGCGATATCTTCCTGGAAGACCTGGCCGTCAGCCGTCTCCACGCCACCATTCGACAGTTGCCCGACGGCGGATACGAAATAGAGGATCATCGATCCGCCACCGGGACATATGTGAACGGCTTGCGTATCGCCCGCTACCGCCTGCTCGAAGGTGATGTTGTGCAGATCGGTTCAAACAGGCTTACTCTTCGGCGTTCGCATGCTTGAGCGCTGCCTCAATGGCTTGCATGCGTTCACCATAATAATCGATCTTCGAACCATCCGGAAGTTCCTGGGGCAGCGAATAGGCATGAGTTTCGCGTATGAAGCGCCGCACTTCAGGCGGCACCTCTTGTTCATAGGCCTCTGGATTTTCTCGTATGCGTGTCGACGAGATCTCTCGATAGGTCGCGTTTAGTGGGAGCACATGAATATGGCTGGCGAACTGCCGGTTTTCAGGCTTATCCAGAAGCTGAGCCAATTCTGCTGCTCCCGCTTCTCCTCGTGGCGCGACCAGTAATTCTGCCAGGGCAAAAAGCTCGCGTAGAGCAGCATCACGGTCCTTATAATAGTGGGGATCGAGTATCTGCATTATCTTATCGTAACCTATCAGAAAATATAGCTTCGTCACCTGTGGGAAAGAGCTATGCACAGCCTCAGCCTGCTCCACGTACAGTCCCCGATTGAAGAGCATAATCCCCGTATGACGTAAATGGTGACGAAGTACCATATCAAGCAAGATAATACGGTCAACTAACAGAGGACGCTGGACATTCTCTTTATCGGTAATGTGCGTGCTTATTGCGGCATAAACATGCATAGGTCCATACACGCGGGCGAATTGCCATGCCTGTTTCAAAAGAGCAAGGTGGGCTGTTGTCGGCGGATTGAATGAGCCGGGGAACACGATGATTTTGCCCTCAGGCGTTGGTGAGCCAGGCACAACAAGAGCCCTTGGTTCAGCTTGAGGATCTAATTGGTCAAGCAATGCCTGCACTTGCTTGAAACACTGGATTGTGTATGAAGAGAAATGGATATTCATTTGCTTTGTAATTGTTATTTTTGGCATACCCAGATTATACCACTGGCTCAAGGATGCTTAATAGCACATTAACTCGCGCTCCCCTAACACGAAAATTTCACCATTCGAACGTTCTTTATGTATTGACAAATGAACGTATTATATGTAACGATATAAAAGGTAGAGCTAAAATACAAATGAGAACGTGAGGTGGGTGAGCAATGGAGCAGCTAAGGGTTTCTCGTCAATTTCTGATCAGCCTTTTCTTCATCATCATACTAGCAATCCTCGTTGTACCACCATCGGATATCTTTTCGCTAAAACCTAACAGCCCTGTGCATGCCGCTGTAAAAAATGGATCAACATCATCTTCTGCTTATCATGAATCAAAATCGTCGCGGAAATATCTAGATAACCTCGCGGTGCAATCTATTGCTCAGTTGTACATGAAGGCTCTGCTGAATCAGCAGTATGATGTGATGTGGTCTCTGCTCCATCGGCAGGTCCAGGCAAAGTGGCCGAATGAACGAGCATTTGCAACATTCTGGCAGACCCGCTTCAAGGACTACACACTCCAGGATTTTGCGCTCGGTCATGTTCAGGAACTCTCCTACTGGGTCGATCCAGAGACGATGGTAGAGTACACCCAGTTGGAAGAACTTCCTGCCTCGCTCCAACTTGTGCCCAGGGTTACTACACATCAAGGCTCTAATCTCACTCCGGAGGACTTGCACCCCAGTCAACTCTTTCACAATCTTCCTATCATTATGCAATATGTAAGCGATCAAGGTGACAAGGTTGGGAATTGGTTCATCCTGGACGGCGGTCCTGCCGATCTCGAAGCACCCATCCTTCCGCCTATGACCCCTGTCAACAGGATGATCCAGGTACCTATCTTGATGTACCACCATATCACGCCCTATTCATCAACGAATCCTTTATCGGATTATCTCCCCACATGGGTAGTTCCACCAGAACGTTTCAGCCAGCAGATGGACTACTTGAAGATGCATGGCTATCACACCATCACCTTTAATCAGTTTTTTGATGCACTCTACTACGGAGGCCCGCTCCCCTCAAAGCCCATCATGCTCACTTTCGACGATGGAGATGCAGATCACTACCAATTCGCCTACCCCATTCTGCTCGCACATCACTTCAGCGGCATGTTCTACATCGTTACGGGATGGGTTGGTTGGTATGGCCGTATGACGTGGCCTCAACTATACGAGATGCTTTCACATGGAATGCAGATGGGTTCTCACACCATTCACCATGTTGATCTTGCGCTATGGCTGTTTATCTCAGAGGCTGAGGTACAACAGGAGCTACAGCAATCACAACTCACACTAGAAAAGAATTTAGGGATCGTCATTCAACAATTTTGCTATCCCTATGGGGACCCGTTCAATCGTGGCAATTGGTTCCAGCGCCAGAGAATTATGACCCTGCTGGCAGCTGATGGGTATGTAGGCGCAACAACGGCCTTCGGTATGACTGGCAGCATGCAGGATAGCTTCTACCCACTCGCACTGCTACGCATTCCGGTATATGGATTTGAGTCGTTCCAGGGATTTGTGGTGAGCTTGCCATGGGAATGAGCCCTATTCACTTCAGGAATCTTAAAAGAGGTGGGCTCATAACCAGCCCACCTCTTTTCTATTATGTTATTCTTCTCTGCTCTGCCAGCATGACTTTTCTCTCTGCATTCAAACTATACTATTGCAGTGTTAAACTATCTTTAATGGTTTAGTCCATCTATGTTAACAAATGGTAACCATTTAGTACGTTGTATTAAGCCATTGTTAATGAATTGCTTAAAAATGTTAAGAAATATTAAAATTGAAATTCCTATACATTTTATCTATAATAGTTCCGAAGCTCGTGTACAATATAGCCATTGTTATACTCCTGGTTTGCGGGTAAACTCGCTTCAGGTACCTCCTCCTGGGGGTATTCATCTTCTCTGCAACCTCTGTTTCTTTTTGGATAGGGGATATTTCCGCATCTTTTGCTCTGCCTGAGATAAAACGAGCTTTTCGTTACGTAATATACACATACTATCTTTTTTTGGATAGGCGCTTGTATATATGGCATTCTATTGTGCTGCACATTTGTTTGTGTGGTACTTTATTTCTTTTTCTTATTGTTACACTTTATCCAGCATATGGAGGTATCCTGCATGGACAGTCGAGAACAGGAGTTGTTTGACACATTACGCTCCAAGCACAACCGTCGTGATTTCATCAAGCGTGCTGGCGCTCTCGGCCTTTCGGCGAGCGCTTTGACCGCCTTTCTTGAGGCGTGTGGCAGCAGCACCAGCACTGGTAGTTCTACTTCAAGTTCCGGGCCTAATATGGCAGGGCCCATCGACATTCAGACGTTGACCACAAATGCAAAGAAGGAAGGCGGACTTCAGGCAATCGGTATTCCGCCAGAATGGGCTGACTATGCAGACATCCTGGCCGGTTATACGAACCACTACAGCATTCCAATCTCCTACAAAGTAGA
>Ga0099829_10002564_pt1 | contig 10493 bp, 8 predicted proteins | sample CZO8metaG_3_FD_79336 | JGI IMG/M metagenome (GOLD analysis project Ga0099829, IMG submission 79336) | Vadose zone soil microbial communities from the Eel River Critical Zone Observatory, Northern California, USA - CZOApr15con2H2.8 metaG | ecosystem: Environmental > Terrestrial > Soil > Vadose...
CATGCGTGCCGTCGACCAGCGCGAAGAAGCTCGCCTCCTCGCCCTCGAGGAATTCCTCGACGACGACCTCCGCGCCGGCGGCGCCGAAGCGCTGCGCCACCATGGCCTCGTCGATGGCCGCTTCCGCCTGCGCGACGCTCGTCGCCACGGTGACGCCCTTGCCCGCCGCCAGCCCGTCGGCCTTGACGACGATGGGCGCGCCACGCTGGCGCACGAAGGCCTTCGCCTGGGCGGCGTCGCGGAAGCGGCCATAAGCGGCGGCGGGGATGCCGTATCTGGCGCAGAGATCCTCGGTGAAGCCCTTGGAGCCCTCGAGCGCGGCGGCCGCTTCTGTCGGACCGAAGGCGCGGATATCAGCCGCTTCGAGCCGGTCGACGAGGCCGGCGACCAGCGGCGCCTCCGGCCCGACCACGACGAAGTCGACCCGCTCGCGCCGGGCGAGGGCGAGAATTCCCTCGATATCCGTTGCCGCGACCGGGACGCAGGTCGCCTCCTCGGCGATGCCGGGATTGCCGGGCGCGCAGAAGAGCGCGTCGCACAGCGGCGAGGCGGCGATCGCCCAGCACAGCGCATGCTCGCGCCCGCCCGACCCGATCACCAATACCCGCATCCCGTTCTCCTTGAAGGCCAGCCTCAAATTCGCAGCCCGGTGCCTTTGCTTCTATACCAGGAATGCAGCCTGCCGCCGAAAGCGCTCTTCGCTGCCGCCAGCGATAGCGGCGATGGTGCGGCGGTGGCGCCGTATTGGTGCTCGGGATGGTCCGGTGCGGTAGCGTAGATGTAGCGGATGGCGCGGCCGAATGGTCCACTCGGGCCGCGATGTATAGGTTTCACGTGGCACATCCGAGCGCTTTTCGCGCGGGTTTCCGCGACCCGGCAGCGCCGCCGCGCCTGGGCGAGATGGTCGCCGCCGTTTTCCGGGATGGTGAAACCTGTAGCACTCGCCGCAGCGGCACCATGCCTCCGCCACGCCAATTTCCCCGCCGCCGCGGGGTCTTGTATCATGGGCGGCGATGACAGGAACCCCCCTCCAGACCGCGCCACCGGTCCGGGCGAACCTCCCCGAATACACGGTCAGCGAGCTCTCGGCCGCGCTCAAGCGCACCATCGAGCAGGACTTCTCCTATGTCCGGGTGCGCGGCGAGGTGTCCGGCTTCAAGCGCCACGGCTCCGGCCATTGCTACCTCGCGCTCAAGGACGCCGAGGCGGTGCTCGACGCGGTGTGCTGGCGCGGCACCACGATCCGGCTGGCGGTGAAGCCCGAGGACGGCATGGAGGTGGTCTGCACCGGCCGCCTCACGACCTATCCCGGCCGCTCCAAGTACCAGCTCGTCATCGAATCGATGGAGCTGGCCGGCGTCGGCGCCCTGCTGAAGTTGCTGGAGGATCGCCGCAAGCGTCTCGCTGCCGAGGGGCTCTTCGACGAGGAGCGCAAGAAGCGGCTGCCCTTCCTGCCGCGCATCATCGGCGTCGTCACCTCGCCCACCGGCGCCGTCATCCGCGACATCCTCCATCGCCTCAACGATCGCTTCCCGCGCCATGTGCTGGTGTGGCCGGTGGCGGTGCAGGGCGAGGGCGCGGCCGAGCAGGTGGCCGCGGCGATTGCCGGCTTCAACAAGCTGTCGCCCGGCGGCAAAGTGCCGCGGCCCGATCTCCTCATCGTCGCACGGGGCGGCGGCAGCCTCGAGGATCTGATGGCGTTCAACGAGGAGATCGTGGTCCGCGCGGCCGCGGCCTCGGCGATCCCGCTCATCTCCGCCGTCGGCCACGAGACCGACACGACGCTCATCGATTACGCCAGCGACCGGCGCGCGCCGACGCCGACCGCCGCGGCCGAGATGGCGGTGCCGGTGCGGCTCGATCTCATCGCCGAGCTCGAGGCGAAGGCGATGCGCATCGTCTCCGGCCTGTCGCGCTTCCTGAGCGAGCGCCGCACGCGGGTCGAGGGGCTGGGACGCGGGCTGCCCGATCCGCGCAGCCTGCTCGACACGGCGCGGCAGCGGCTCGACGATCGCGCCGAGCGCCTCGAGCTTGGCCTGCGCCAGGCGATCGCGCTGCGCCGGCACCACCTCGAGACCGCCGGCGGACGCCTCAGCAAAGGACTGCTCGAGGCGCAGCTCGTGCGCGGGCACGACCGGCTCGCCGACGCGCTGCCGCGGCTCGAGCAGGCGCTGCGTCGCCTGGTGGACCATCAGCAGCATCGGCTCGAGAATGTCGGCGGGCGGCTGGAAGCCTTCCGGCAGGCCGTCGCGAAAGTGCTGGCGCGCGGTTATGCCATCGTGCGCGACGCCACCGGCAAGATCGTCGAGTCGGCGCATGGGATCGCCGCCGGCGACACGCTGACGCTCATCTTCCATGACGGCAAGATCACGGTGACGGCGGAAGACGCCGCCAAGCAGCCGCGCGCCCGGCCGAGGAAACCGTCATCGCCCGATCAGGGGTCGCTCCTGTGAGGCGTGCCGCTGCGGCGATCTTCGCCGCTCTGATCGCGGCTCCGTCCTGGGCCGGAACGCTGACCCTCGAGGGCGCCATCGAGCAGGGCGGCCTCGTGCGCGGCAAGACCGATCCCGGCGCGCAAGTGACGCTCGACGGCCGCGCCGTGCGCGTCGCGCCCGATGGCGGCTTCATCTTCGGCTTCGGTCGCGACGCGCCCGATCACGCCGCGCTCGACGTCACCTTCGCGGAGGGCAGCCGCGAGCATCGCGATCTCGCGGTTCAGGCGCGACACTACGATGTGCAGCGCATCAACGGGCTGCCCGAGCAACAGGTCTCGCCCGATGCGGTGACGCTCGAGCGCATCAAGCGCGAGGGCGCGGTGATCGCGCGTGCCCGCGCGGCCGACACCGACCTGCCCTTCTTCGAGGAGCCATTGCATTGGCCGACGACCGGCCCGATCTCCGGCGTCTATGGCAGCCAGCGCATCCTCAATGGCGAGCCCCGCGCGCCGCATGGCGGTGTCGATGTCGCGGCCGCGCGCGGCTCCGCGGTCGTCGCCGCGGCCGGCGGCACCGTGACACTGGCCGAGCGCGATCTCTTCTATACCGGCGGCACCGTCATCATCGATCACGGCCATGGCCTCGCTACGACCTACCAGCACATGGACAGCGTCGGTGTGACGGTCGGGCAGCATGTCGAGGCGGGCGAGCGCATCGGCACCGTCGGCGCCACCGGCCGCGTCACCGGCCCGCATCTCCACTGGTCGCTCAACTGGTACGAGGTGCGCCTCGATCCCCTGCTCGTCGCGGGACCGATGCCGGAGCCGCGTTGAACGTCATGCTTCTCAGGTCGCGTTGTTCAGCTTGCCTGGCATGGCCACGGTCTTGTCGCTCTTGCGATCGTATTTAAGAAAGCTACCGTCGAGCGTGCCGACATAGGCCGCCACGAGGCCATAATCTTTGGCGACGTCCTTGTCTTCAGGAGAGAACTCGTTGAAGTCGGCCTTCATCCCGCCGACCGAATATGTTGGGTGCGTGTGGTAATAGGCGACGGGCGTCGTGCCCGGCGGGCAACTGCAATTCGCCGCGTGCTGGCCGACATCAACCATCGTGGGGTCGCCTTGCGTGCGTGGCGGCATCGCGACCAAGGATTTGCCCTTCATGTAGATCATCCCGCCATATTCCTTTCGCTCGGCAATGGATTGCGCCAGGATGCTGTTCAAAACCATCCGTGCGATCTGGTCGAGTTGCAGGACATTCAATGTTTCATTGCCCATGATACGCGCTCCCTCTCGCGCAAGGTGGTGCAAGTCCCAGTTTATACGCGAAACGCTTTCTTCGCAGCACAGAGTCTCGGCCGGGCAGCTCAGCGAGCGCTGACGCGGTCGATGAGGCGATCGAGCGCCGCGACGTCATCGAATTCGGCGGTTACGGAGAGCACCACGACGCGGGCGCGCCATTCTGTGGGCAGGCGCACCGCGTCCTTGGCGGTGGTGACCAGCACGGCGTGCGCCGCGTCGGCCTGGGCGAGAAGGCGCTGCAACTCCCCAGGGCGGTACGGGTGGTGATCGGGAAAAGCGTGACGCGCCGCGAGCCGTGCGCCGATCCGTTCGAGCGTGGTGAAGAACTTCGCGGGGCGGCCGATGCCGGCGAAAGCGACGACGGCACGGCCGGCCAACGCGGCAGCATTCTCCGGCGCGAGGCGCGCTCGCAGCACGGTCTTGCCGGCAAGCAGCGGCGTTACGCCGGCACGGTCCTCGCCCATAAGCACCACGGCATCGGCGCGGGCGAGGCCCGACTGCAGCGGCTCGCGCAGCGGGCCCGCCGGCAGCACGCGGCCATTGCCGAGCCCGTACGCGCCGTCGATGACGAGCAGCGAGAGATCCTTGGCGAGCGTCGGGTTCTGCAGCCCGTCATCGAGTAGCAGACATTGGGCACCGGCGGCGATGGCGGCGCGCGCGCCGGCGGCGCGATCGCGGGCGATCCACGTCGGCGCGGCGTCGGCCAGGAGCAGCGCCTCGTCGCCGACTTGCGCGGCGTCGTGTCGCGCGCGATCGACCGCGACCGGGCCGGCGAGGCTGCCGCCATAGCCGCGGCTCAACAGATGCACCGCATGGCCGCCCGCCTGCAGTCGCCGCGCCAGCGTGATCGCGACCGGCGTCTTGCCGGCGCCTCCCGCCACCAGATTGCCGACGCACATGACCGGCACCGGCGCGCGCCAGGGATGGGTCCAGGCTTGCCGCGCGGCGCCGGCGGCGGCATAGGCCCAGGCGAGCGGTTGCAGCAGATCGGGAACGAGGCCGGGGCGGGCCCAGAATTCAGGCGCAGGCAGATGCGGCATGCGGCGTCAGGCGGTCGAGCCAGGGCGCGATGCGCTCCAGCACCGCATCGAGCACGGCGCGGTTGTCGGCGGCCACCTCGAGCCCCGCGGCGGCACGGCGCGCGCGCTCGACCGGATCGCCGATGAGCTGCGCGACCGCGGCAGCGAGTTCGGCGTCGTCCCGCACGGTGAGGGCTGCCCCGGCCGCGACAAGATCGCGAACGATGGTGGCGCAATTGCTCATATCCGGCCCATGCAGGAGGGCGCAATCGAGCAGCGCCGCCTCGAGCGGGTTGTGCCCGCCCATCGGCACCAGCGAGCCGCCGATGAACGTGACCCCGGCGAGGCGATAGAACAGGCCGAGCTCGCCCAGCGTGTCGCCGAGATAGATCTCGGTCGCGGCCTCGATCGGCTCGGCCAGCGAGCGGCGGGCGACGCTGAAGCCCTCGCCCTTCAGCATGGCCGCGATCGTACCGGCACGTACCGGGTGGCGCGGCACAATGATCGTCAGGATATCGGGCCAGCGGCGCTTCAGCGCGCGATGCGCCGCTGCCGCCGTATCCTCCTCGCCGGCATGGGTGCTGGCGGCAAGCCAGAGCGGGCGGCCGGCGGTCTGCGCGGCGAGGCGCACAAGCTCGGCCTCGCTCACCGGCAGCGGACCGGCCGCGGTCTTGAGATTGCCGACGCAAAGGGCGCGCGGCGCGCCGAGCTGACGCAGCCGCTCGGTCTGCACCACGTCCTGGCCGAGGCACAGATCGAAAGCGCCGAGCAGCGGGCGAATGATGCTGGGCCAGCGCTGCCAGCCCTGGAACGAGTCCGCGGACATGCGGGCGTTGACGAGCACCAGCGGTACGCCGCGCGCCTTGGTCTCGAGGACGAGGTTGGGCCACAGCTCCGACTCGACCCAGAGCGCCAGGTCGGGCCGCCAATGATCGAGGAAGCGCCGCACATAGGCGAGGCGATCGACCGGCACGTATTGATGCCAAGCGCGGTTCTCCGGCAGGCGCGTGGCAAGCAGGCGCGCGGAGGTCACCGTGCCCGTCGTGACCAGCACCGATAGGGACAGACGCTCGGCCACGAGCTCATCGATCAGCGCCAGCATCGACACGGCCTCGCCGACGCTCGCCGCGTGCACCCAGACGAGGGGTCCATCCGGCCGCGTACGGCTCGCCACGCCCCGGCGCTCGGCGAAGCGACCACGATCTTCTCGGCCGGCGGCAAGCCGGCGTATGAGGTACAGCATCACCACCGGCCCGAGCACCGTGGTGAGGGTGCGGTAGAGCGTGAGCGCGCTCACGGCGTTTCGCCCGGCGCAGTGCGGCGCATGGCGCGTAGCGCATCGCGCGCCAAGGTGCCGGGCGCGATGGCCTCGCGGCCGACGCGGCGGTCGGCCTCGGCGGTTTGGGCGATCATGCGCTCCTCGATGCGCCAGCGCCAATTCTCGATCTCGGCATCAGCGAGATCCGGGGGCACGACGATCGGCTCGCCCCAGAGATAGACGCCGCGGCTCCACGGCAACGGCAGATGAAAGCGGTCCCAGGTCTTGAGCACCCAGCGCCAGCGCGTCGCATAGGTCACGGGAACGATCGGCGCACGCGAGATCTTCGCGGCGATGACGATGCCGCTGGTGGCGCGCATCGCCGGCCCGTTGGGGCCGTCGGGCGTGATGCCGACGCAGTCGCCGTCCTTGACATGGCGGATCATGGCACGCAGCGCACCCATACCGCCCTGGTTCGAAGAGCCGGCGATCGAATCGACGCCGAAATAGCGCACCGCGTCGGCGATGATGCGGCCGTCGCGGTGACCGGAGATGAGCATGTGCATGGGCGCGAGCCGCTGCCACGCCATCGGGATCATCAGCAGGCGGCCGTGCCAGAAAGCCAAAATGAACGGCCGGTTCTCGGCGCGCAGCCAGCGCGCGACGTCGGCGCCTTCGACCGTCCAGCGGCTCGTCGCGTAGACGAGGCGGATGTAGAGATGAATGAGCCAGCAGACGAAGCGCCGGACCGTGTCCGAGCGCAGCAGCCGCTTCGCCTGCTCCTGCATCGCTCAGGCCCCGACCGCGCGTGCGCCGCGCGCAGGGCCGGGCATCCCCTCTTCGACGAATTGCAGCGTATAGAGCCGGGCATAGATGCCGTCGCGGCGCAACAGCTCGGCATGGGTCCCGGTCTCGACCACGCGCCCGCCGTCGACGACATGGATGAGGTCGGCGTCGACCACGGTCGAGAGGCGGTGGGCGATGACGAGCGTGGTGCGGCCGCGCATCAGCTTCTTGAGCGCCGCCTGCACCTGCCGCTCGGATTCGGTGTCGAGCGCGGAGGTCGCCTCGTCGAGCAGCAGGATCGGCGCGTTCTTGAGCATGGCGCGGGCAATGGCGAGGCGCTGGCGCTGGCCGCCCGAGAGCTTGACGCCGTGCTCGCCCACGATGGTGTCATAGCCGTCGGGCAGCGCGCGGATGAAGTCGTCGGCCGCTGCCGCCTTGGCGGCGGCGACGATCTCGGCCTCGCCGGCGCCGAACCGGCCATAGGCGATGTTGGCGCGGACCGTGTCGTCGAACAGGCTCACTTCCTGGCTCACCAGCGCGATCGTGCCGCGCAAGGACGCGAGCGTCGCCTGGCGCACGTCCACGCCGTCGATGGTGACCACGCCCGACGCGGCGTCGTAGAAGCGCGGGATGAGGTTGAGGATGGTCGATTTGCCGGCGCCGGACGCGCCCACCAGTGCGACCGTCTTCCCGGCCGGCACGGCGAGGGTCGCGCCCTCGAGCGCCTGGGTGCCGTTGGCATAGGCGAAGCGGACGTCGTTGAAGCGGATCTCGCCGCCCTTGACGGTGAGCGCCCGTGCGTTGGACGCCTCGCGGATCTCGGGCTCGACATCGAGCACGGTGAAGATGCGCTGTGCCGCGGCCAGCCCCTCCTGCAGATTGGCGTTGAGGCCGGCGAGCACTTTGACCGGCTGATAGGCGAGCAGCAGCGCGGTGATAAAGGAGAAGAAGGTGCCGGGGCTGCGCAGCCCGCTGATCACCTGGTGGCCGCCATAGAGGATCACCAGGGCGATGGCGACGCCGCCCAGCGCCTCCATCAGCGGCGAGGCGACCGAGCGGATGCGCTGCGCCCGCTCGACCAGAGCGTAGAGGCGCTCGATGAGGCGCTGCGCGCGCTTCGTCTCATAGGCCTCCATGCCATAGGCCTTGACGTGCCGCGCGCCCTGGAAGGTCTGGTCGAGCAGGGTGGTGAACTGGCCAAGCTCGCTCTGGGTGTTGGCGGAGACGCGCCGCATGCGCCGTCCGATGCTGACCACCGGGCGGATGGCGATGGGGAAGACGACGAAGGAGATCAGCGCCAGCACCCAATCCTGGTAGAACATCAGCGCGATGAGGAAAGCCGCCGTCACCGCCTCCTTGCCGATGCCGGCAAGCACGGTCGTGGTGGCGCCGCGCAGCATGGTGGCGTCGTTCGTGAAGCGCGAGATCAGGCTGCCGGTGGGATTGGCGTGGAAATAGGCGAGGTCGGCCCGCATCAGCCGGGCGAACAGGGCGAGCTGGATATCGGCGACAATGCGCTGGCCGACCGTGGTCATCAGCACCGACTGCCAGTAGCCGGCAAACCCCTTGACCAGCGCCAGCGCCACCACGGCGAGCGGGATCAGCCATAGGAGCTGCTCGTCATGGCCGACGAAGACGCGGTCGAGCATCGGCTGCATGAGCCAAGCGTTTCCCGCCGTGGCCGCCGCCACCAGGGCCATGCACAGCAGCGCCACGACCATGCGTCCGGTGTAGGGGCGCAGGAAGTTGCCGACGAGACGGCGCACCAGCGGCGAGGTGCGATGGCTGAACTCGGCGCCCGGCGCGCCCGGCGGCTCTCGCTGATCGACCTCGGCGCTCAATGCGGACGGCTTCCCCTCGTTGTGTGGCAATCATAGCATGGCGTGCATGTTGTTAACGAAGCCTCTGCCGGCAGGCAAGTTCCGCGCCGCCACGGCTGGAGCACGGATGGCCGATGACCGCGAGGCCACCTTGGGTTAAAGGAAGGCCGTGGAGATGGGGGCGCATGAACAATAACGAGGGGCGGGCACGCCGCCTCCTGGTGATCTACAACCCGACGGCCGGGAGCCACGCGCGGCGGCGGCTCGCCGGGTGGATTGCCTGCCTCGAGCGCCTGGGCGCCGCCGTCAGCCTGCGCGAGACCACCGCCCCCCGCCATGCCGAGGCGCTCGCCCGCACGGCCGACCCGGCCTCGGTCGACGCCGTGGTGGCCGCCGGCGGCGACGGCACCATCAACGAAGCGGTGAACGGGCTGGCTGGATCGCCGCTGCCGCTCGGCATCCTGCCGCTCGGCACCGCCAATGTCCTGGCCGGCGAGATCGGCCTGCCGCGCCAGGCCATGGCGCTGGCGCGCATCCTCGCCTTCGCGCCGGCGCGACCGGTATGGCCGGGCGAGGCGATGGGGGACGGAGCCGGCGTGGGTCGGCGCTTTCTGATCATGGCGGGGATCGGCTTCGACGCCGATGTGGTCGAAGCGCTCGACCTGCCGTTGAAGCGCCGCCTCGGCAAGCTCGCGTATGTCGTGAGCATCATGGGCCGGCTGCGCGACTACCGGCGACGCAGCTACCGCTCCGAGATCGATGGCGTCGCCGTCGAAAGCGCGTCGCTGGTGGCGGCCAAGGCGCATTTCTACGGCGGCCGCTTCGTGCTGGCGCCGGCGGCTCGCCTCGACGATCCGGCATTTCAGGTGGTGCTGTTCGGCCGCGCCGGCCGCGCCGCGGCGCTCGGCTATATGGCGGCGATGGCCGCGGGCGTGCTGCAACGCTGCCCGAGCGTGCGCATCGTGCCTGCCCGTGAGGTGCGGCTCATCGAGCCGCCCGGCGCTGCCGTGCAGCTCGACGGCGACGTCCATATCCGCCTTCCGGTGACGCTGCGCATCGCCGCCACGCCGCTGCAGCTCATCCAGCCGCCGGGGTAGCGCAAAACCACAGCTTCGACCTGTCGCCGCCGCAGTTTCGCCCGACTGACGGTTGAGCCTTTGCCTTGGGGCGCGGCGTTAGGCCCGCGCCGGGAGCGTGACCCGTGCTTCCGAAAGGGTGGCCAGCGGACGCCCGCTATTATCAGATCGCCGCGCTGAGCTCGCTGCTGGCGGTCAACATGACCGTGCTCGATCTCGGCGCACGGCCGTTGCCGAGCGCGCTCGCCATCGGCAGCGCCCTCGCGGCCCAGGCGCTGTGCTCGCGGTTGTGGCGCCTGCCGCGCATCGATTGGCGCTCGCCGCTCATCACCGGGCTGTCGCTCAGCCTGTTGCTGCGCGCCGACGAGCCCTGGCTTCACGCTGCCGCCGGCGCCATCGCCATCCTGTCGAAATTCGCGCTGCGCATCGACGGCAAGCATGTCTGGAACCCCGCCGGCTTCGCCATCGTCATGCTGCTGTTCGGCACCGATCATGCCTGGATCTCGCCGGGACAATGGGGTGCGAGCCTGTGGTTTGCGGCCTTCGTTGCCTTCTTCGCCATCCTCGTGCTCCAGGCGTCGCGCCGGTCGGACATCGCCCTGTTCTTCCTCGGCAGCCACGCCGCGCTGCTTTTCGCTCGCGGCTGGTGGCTCGGCGATCCCTTGGCGATCCCGATCCACCAGCTCGAGAGCGGCGCGCTCCTGATCTTCTCGTTCTTCATGATCTCGGACCCGAAGACGTCGCCCGATGCGCGGCTCGCGCGCTTTCTCTTCGCGCTTGCCGTGGCGCTGCTCGCGC
>Ga0099829_10002570_pt1 | contig 10481 bp, 17 predicted proteins | sample CZO8metaG_3_FD_79336 | JGI IMG/M metagenome (GOLD analysis project Ga0099829, IMG submission 79336) | Vadose zone soil microbial communities from the Eel River Critical Zone Observatory, Northern California, USA - CZOApr15con2H2.8 metaG | ecosystem: Environmental > Terrestrial > Soil > Vadose...
CAAGGGCACGCATCGGCGTCAGGCGCTCTGCCGATGGGCCTCGTGGGGACCAACTGGGCACTGGACTTCAGGCAATACAGCTTTCACCCTGCCATGCAGGTCTTGCGGGGCTGCGCTGTCTGCGCCTTCTCTGCGCCTCCCGCTTTTCGGCCATGCTATCGTCCCTTCTGCCTTTCGGCTCCGGTAAGGCGGCTGACCTCTAGGATATCCTCCTCATCCTATCCCGATTCATCGGGGATACGGTTTGAGCTGTTGCGGCGCACAGCGAGGCACGAGCGGACGCTGGAGGCAGTCAGCTGCAAGGCGTTGTTCGGCGCAGACTCGGCCAGCGAGGTCCAGCCAGCTGGTGCATCCGCATTCGTCTCTCGTTTCCTCGGGTGTTATGGCGTCTTTAGCGCCAGTCGTCAATGACAAAACAGTCGGGACGATTGTAGCCGGGCTCGTTGGGCCGCTGCATGGCCACCCCTTCCAGAAACGTCCGGAAGCCACGCGCAAGCATCATTCGATAGGCCTCGTGGCGTGCGGTGTTGACCCCCGCGATCAGCTGTTCCATACCGCGGGCACTTGCCAGAGCTTCGCAGGCTGCGAGCAAGTGGTCAAAGGACTGCGCGGCGCCAGGACCAGGGTGTACGGCGCCAAACTTGACGTACGCGGCGCCGGTGCCCGCCTCACTGCCCCTGCCAAGGTGGCAGATGGCGAACGCAACCAAGTCCGTGCCGTCATGAATGAGGACGGTGTCGCCGAGCTGTTGCTCGACGACTGCCCGGATCTCGCACTGGACATCGAGCCCGGGATACACCGCGTGGGTCAGCGCGCGACAGGTGGCGAGGCAGGTCTCGCGGGCGTGCAACGGGATCTCCGAGTATGTCGACCAGCGCTCGGCGGTGATGACGCGCCCAACCGGCTTGGACATCACTGGTGTCAGATACTGCGGCCAGAAGTCGAATTTCTGGTAGAGGGCGAGATGTTTGGGGCTCTGAGGAAGCGTGAACAGCGCGGCTTGGCGCGTGCCCCATTGCCTAAAGAGTTCCATGGTCGCCGTGAGCAGTCTTTGGGCAATGCCTTGGTCCCAGAGGTCGGGACGCACGGTCAAGGGGCCGAAGAAGCCGAAACTCCCCCAGTTCGTGGCGACGTTGGAACCGACCAACGCGTTATCGAGGTAGGCACCGAGTGTCGCCGCTGGGGCGGCGCGCCACCGCGGGCTCACCAGGTCGGCGTCACCCATGAACGACATGGGATCGGGAAGCCCGAAGAACGTGCCGAAGGCGAGGCGAAAGATGCGCTCGGCCTCGGGCAGGTCGTGTTGGTCGAGAGGACGAATCGTGATGTCCATGCTCTTTGCTCCTTCTCTTAGCACTGATGATTGACGAGCACTGTGTGAGGCCGAACGCCAGCGCTCACCTGCTGCCGGAAGCGGGAGCGACGCAGGAGCGGACACTGTAGGCAGTCAGGTGCAGCGCTTGGTTAGGTGCTGCGCGGGTATGGGATTCTCGCCTCGACGTGCTTTCCATCCTTCTGCCTCCTGGCGGGGGCCATTGTATAGGGCCTGAGCGCCTCTATGGAATGCCCAAAGCGGCCTTGAGACAGGTGTTCATCTGCTCCATGGCTGTAGCCGAGAGACGACCCAGGACACGCAAAATGAGCGCTTGATCGTACGTGAGCAGATTTTCGCCTTGGATGACAGAGTTGAACCGCAGGCCCGTTTGCTGCCCCTCCGCAGTGGTAATGTCAATGGCCAACTGCGTAGCGGCACCAATGCGGCGATGCCGACTACTGGTAATGAGTGCCAGAATGGTATCGTCGAGGCGTTGATTCAACATATCCGCTTGCACAACAAGCGCCGGACGGACCTTACTTCCCGTGGGGTCGCTATAAGGGAAGTCGACCAACACCACCTCACCACGGCGCACCTTCATGGTTGTCGCCGCGGATCGAGTTCGTTATAGACGTCCATCTCTGGATCATCCCACCCCGCGCGTAAGCCCGCTTGGATAAGCACCGCACGCCTCTCGTCAGGGGTCAGAGGGGTTTCATGGTCCAACAATCCGTGGAGTTGGTCATATATGTCGGCCTGGAGCAATACATATTCCGCGTGTGTCTCTGGGTCTGTAAGCCGCAGGGGACGGCCATGCGAGGCACGTACCGCCTGTTGCAGTTCTTTGGGCATAGTAAGCATAGATTGTCCTCCTGGAACGATTATCCCAGAAGGATTGGGTCGCGGCAAGCCAGGGATACAGTCCTGTAAGCACCTAACGTTGCCGATCACCTGCCGCCGCCCGGACCGTGTCCGTTCAGTTCAAGCAGACCCGCCAGCGGGCGACGGTCAGGTGGAACGGTGAGTTAGGTGACGACTTTGAGTCCTCTCCTCTGACGAAGAGACGCTTCCAACTTGGGCTTTCATGAGATGAGAGGAAGGGAAAGCCCGGAGCCCATCCCTCCGGCCCGCAAAGTAGCGCGTGTTCGCGTCCTCTGGCCTGAAGTCCCCGACCTCAGCGAACCCTACCTCCTGTACTCGCGCTCGCAGGCTGGCGGGGTCGAAAAAGCTGAGCCACGGTTCGCCGCGCGCTGCCACGAACGTTTTGGTCACCGCTACTATGCGCTGGCTTTCGGCATCGAGCTGGGATTCGAGCTCCTCATACTGGAAGATAATCTCGGTCCCAGCCGCCAAGGACGCTACGTCTCGCAATGTGCTCAAGATCGCGTCTTCGGTGAGATACACGGTGACGCCTAGCCATGAGAAGACGCCAGGCTCCTCCATGCGGTAGCCTCCCGCCCGCAGCCCTCTCGCAGCGTTTGCTGCTCAAAATCGATGGGCACGAAGGTCACATTGGACGGGATCTCCACGCCCAAGGCGTGCAGGCGTGCCCGTTTCCAGTGTTGCGTGGCCGGGTGATCGACCTCAAAGACGCGTACCACCCCGGCGAGGTCTCGTCTCCGGTACGCGAACGAGTCGAGCCCGGCCCCTAGGATGACGTACTGCGCGACGCCGCGCTGGAGGGCCTTCTCCAGTTCGTCCTCGACGTACCGACTCCGCCACGCCATCAAAGCCCGTGTGGCCCGAGACAAGGTGTGCGCGAATTCTGGGGTTGTTTTCTGCGCGATCTCTGCTTGAAACCCGCTCAGGACCGCCCGCAGCGCTGCTTCATTTTCGACCCCACTGAGCCCCAAGGCGAGATCATCCCGCAAGATCTTCGGCTCGTTGTCTAGAAGCACGTGCGCGGCGCGCATCATAGCCGCTCCTATGGCAGTTGCACTCGGTTGTCCTTCTTCCATACGATTCCTCCGAATCCCTGAGGGGGCCTCTGCGATACCTAACGCCACGCTTCAGGCGCCGCCGATAGCCGCAGCGAGGCACGAGCGGAGGCTATTGGCGGTCGCCTGCAAGCGATTGTTGGGCTGCCCCAATTGCCACGCGCGTGGTCTCAGACCTCCGCGCGCATATAGGCATCGTTGACCAAGACAGGCGTACACGTACTGACGTTGAGTTGTGCAGCCAGCATCACATCAGTGGCAAAACCCCACTCGATGAGTTCTTTGCCCGAGCTGCATTGGCGCAACGCATGGTCCAGCTCCGCCTCCACGGCCCGAAAGGCCGCCAGGGCCACCAGGGCTTCTGGCGACCGCCGGCCATGGAGATGACTGATGATGGCGCCGGCACCAATGAGGTCTTCAAACGCTGGACGCAGACTGCCGTCGTCTTTCCACCGTTCGCCCGCCGGGATCACCGCGATCTTGTGGCCATACTGCCGCGCCACAGCCGCGACGGCCCCTGCGTTGCGCAGACAGCCCGCTAGAACGGGGGTGGGCTTCGCGGCTAACGTCAAGGTGGCGCCATTCGGTGAGGGCAACACAAGCCGCGTGCCCTTGGGGATGCCGGTCAACGACGCGGGCGACAATGAGTATCTGGTCGGATTTCGTCCAGGATCAGCCAATGTTGCTCCGACGGACACGGCATAGGCCCGGGCGGTGTCATCGCGCCAGCGATAGGGGAAGACGATCGCGCCCTGGGTCACGGCTACATCAACGCTTGTCGAGAAAGAAAGCACATCGATGATAATGATCACATCACTGCTGGGGGCCAGGACCGCGATCCCATGCTCTCCCCACTCACAACGGATATCGAATTCCTGCTGATCGAATATCATGATGCTTTGTTCTCTCTCTCCAAGAGTACGGGCGGTTTAAGGCTGCCCAACGCTATATAACCAATGGTGTTAGTCTCTGATAAACCAAGCAACGATGTTGGTCTTTTACAAACTAAGCTCCGCAATCGAGAGGGGCACGAAGCCCGACGCGTTGGGTTGTAAACCGTGCCACTGGACTAAGACATTGAAGGCGGCCATGGTGAATGCCAGGCGCGCCTGAAAATAGGCCCAGCCTCGCTGCATCACCTTTTTGCAATGGAGTACCACCGTCAGCATCGAGAGCACCGTCTCGACGAGCATGCGATCCTCCCACTTGCCGCGCTGACACAGTTTGAGGTTGGCTGGATCCCCCTCGGTGGCATGGAAACCGGTATCGCTCAGGACAATCATCCGTTCGTCGAACTGCCGAATCAGCCACTGAAAGGTAGTATCTGCGACATTCGCGGTGGCACACGCCCACCCTACAATCAATCCCCACTGATTCAACACGAGACACAGTTTCCCGCCGACAATCCACCGGTGATTCGAGAGGCCTTTGCGGCCGATCTGCTGCGGGCTGCGGCCTTCGCGCATGGGATGGATCAACTCGATGCCGTAGGTGTCAATGACGCCGAGCACCGTTGGAGCAGCCAAGAAAGGTCACGTATGACGTGGCGGAACTCGATAAGGTTGCGCTGGCCTATGCCACGACGGTCCATAAAAGTCAAGGATCCGAGTATCCCGCCGTCGTCATCCCGCTGGCCACCCAGCACTACCCCATGCTGGCGCGTAATCTCCTCTATACCGGCGTCACGCGGGGCAAGCAGCTGGTGGTGGTAATCGGGCAGCCGAAGGCCTGCGCCCTCGCCGTCTGCAATGTGCGCGCCATGCGGCGGCTGACCAACCTGGCGGCGCGGCTACGGCAGCAGAACGCCAGCGGGTGACGAGACCAGCGATCGTGACATCACGAGGGCCAGTGTGCGCCTGACGGAGCACTCCCTGATATCCGTTGGTTGTTCCCGCGCTCACCGCCCTTCCCCCCTCTCCTCGACGAGCGACACGGGGAGTGGGGCACCCAGTAAGGCTTCCAGGCGTGCCTGGTGCGCGTAGACCAGATCGACCGCGAACAAGGCAGCCAGCTCCTCCGCACTGGCGTGCAGGTGCTCGATGGCCTCATGGATGTGGGAGACGGGCGACGCCGCTCCATGCTCACGAGGTTCCAGGTAGGCCGCTAACTGGGCACTGGCCCGACTGAGGTCGAGCACCACCTGGAGCAACGGTTCGGCCTTCGGCGTGCCCATACCAGCCTTGCGGTGGGCCAGCACCGTCGGCGCCCCCACCTCGGGAAACAGATTGAGCAGCTGACTCCGATAGATGGCCACATCCGGGAGCACGTCGTCGCGGACCCGCGCGAGCGCGTCGGTCCCGGACGTCGCTCCCGCTCCCTCGTCGTAGGCGGCGACGACTTTGCCCAACGCTTTGGCCACATGGAGTTGGATATGCCGGGCTTTTTGCTCACGCCACGCCGCGACGTGCCACTCGGGCTGATCAAAGCGTTGCGCATCCCACCAGGCTTGTGCGTGCAGTAACAAATGATCCATAGCTGGTCGCCTTTCGATCGTCCCCTCCCGGAGCCGTGGCATGCCTCCCCGTGCCTGCGCTCGGCCCAGGCGCTTCCCGGTGCCTCTGACGCCTACGGCTCCTCCTCAGTCCTATGACAGGATCGCTGCCAGTAAGGCCAAGCGGGGTCGCTTGCTATCCTCAGGCGTGACAGGCATGGCCACACCACCTGTGCCGAACATCATGGATGGGGACCATGCTCGCGGGATAGGCCTCAGGCATGCTCTCTTGCTTTGTCGCTCTTCGTCGTCGTGTCCTTCTGCCGCTGTGCTCGGTGCTGCCCGCAAGCGCCTCAGACCGCCAGAGCGGCGCAGACCTGCCCCGCAGAGCGGCGCGGTCGCCGCTGAGCCCCTGGGGGCGCTCCCGTGCGCCGCACGGGACAGCGAATGGGGGACAGCGCCGGAGCGGGAGCGGCGGCCAGACCAGGCCACCGGGCGACAGCACACGGCCCACTTCGCGCAGGGCTCAGGGGTGCCGCAGCGGATTATCAACGGGGAATCCTTCGGCCCTCGCCGCCACCAGCAACGTGTCATCCGCCGCGACAAACAGGGGTGGCGGCATCCCCCGCTGGTGCATCAGGCGCTGCACCACCAGGGCGCAGGCGAGCTGGACGGCGTCGTAGGCCCGTAACGGATGGCGTTCGAGGACCAGCCCGGCCTGTGTGACGATCGTCCGGGTGATCCGGATGACCTGGTACCGTCGGGTGAAGTGCTGCGTCACGCGCTGGGTGAGGCGCTGGGCGTGGGCTAGGTCCAGGCGGCCTTCGCGGACCAGCCGCTGCAAAGCACTCCGCACTTCCACCTCGGTGAGGGCGGCTGTATACAGCACCTGGTGCACGGGGCGTGCCACCGTCCGGCGCACCCAGGCTGAGCCCACTTCCGCCACATAGCGCTTGACGAGGGCACTGCTCTCGACGTAGAGGGTGGCCACTACCGCCGCTCTTCCAGAATGATTTCCGAGAGCGGTTTACCGGGAATGACTTCGGGCTCAAAGTCGTCGTCCGCCTCGTCGGCCTCGTCCAGGGCGCGGAGGGGCGGGAGGGCTTCCAACAACCCCTCGGCGACCATCTGCTGGTGCACCAGGTGGTACTGGTACTGCTCGTAAGCCAGGAGGCAGAGGCGAAACATCTCCTCCAGAGGTCGCTGCTGGCGCTGGGCCAGGTCCGCTAACTGGTGATACGTCTCCTCCGACAGTTCAAGCACTTTGCCCATCGTGTCTTCTCCTTGTGGTACAGAGGAGGTGGGCGCGTGGGGGCCTCGCCGTCTGTCCGGTCGCGGCGTGCCTCACGCTGGAGCTCCCGGGTCATCGGGAGAGGGCTCTGACTCGCGGAACGCGCGGCCCAAGGCCATCACCTCGTCAAACGCTGGTGCATCTTTGCACGACCCGATGAGCGCGTCGAGCCAGTTCGAGGTGGGCAGCAGGGCCGCGAGACGGTGTTCAAGCGCTTTGAGCACGGTCTCCACTGCCAGGAATCGGGCTTCAAGCTCTGTCTGGGTCATCATTCCGGTCTGTCCTTGCCCCATCTCCTCCCCCTGCTTCCCCTGCAGGCAAGATGCTCAAGCCCCACTGGCGGCAGCAGTTCGGCCGCCCGTGCGCACCGTTTTCCCCAGCACGTGTGGACAACTTGTTGGCGCAAGCACTGGCGCGTGCTCGGTCCCAGCCGCCGTGGTTCGCCCAGGCAGCGGCACGGGGCAGCCCTCGCTGGCGCTGCCAGCCGCTGGCGCAGCGCGGTGGCCGGCGGCCGTGGCGCGCGCCAGCGGCAGTGTCCCAGGGACACCTGGCCGCGCCGCCGTTAGCCGACCAGCCTGCACGACGTTGAGGCGGCAGGGTCGTGCGGGCGCGCGGGGCGAGTGCGAGGGCCCACGCCACCGTCGTCCACGGCTCCGCCAGGAGACACACCGCCGAGGCGATGCCTCCGCGGCGTCCAGCCCACCACAGACTCGCGCACGAAGGGTCGAAAATGTATGCCTGTCTGCGCAGCCGCCCGCGGACCGGTCAGTGCAGCGGCTGATGCAGCGTCGCCGCTGGACTGCCCCCGCGCACCGCTGGGCAGCCAGGCGACGTCTGGCCCCCCGTCGGCTCGGCAACGCGCTCGAACAGCCGCTGCGCCTTGCCTCACCTCGCTGCCCCCCAAGGGGCACAGCGGTAAGCACCGGCGCCGCTGCGCTTCGCCCGTGCCGCTCGTTCCTGTCACCCCCCCTCCCCTTGTGAGGGGGCTCTGCCAATCGCTCGCACTCCTAAAGGTAAGCGGCTGTGCCGCTCCTGCCGGCTCCGTGTGGCGGCACAGGCGCGCCGCCCTAGGCTTCCTCCCAACACGGGCGTCGGCCTGCCACGGTGAGCGGGGTCGCTCGGCCTGCGTCTGTCTCTCTACGGGCTTTCCTCCCTCCTTGGAAGGCTTCGCACTGTACTGCCGCCGGGCTCCTGCGTCAAGGCCTGGCCCTGCGCTGCGCTCCGGGTGGGGCTCCGCCCCAGCCTTGACACGCGCCCCCCACCGGGGCTCCGCGGCGAAAGGAGGGACGAAAGACAAAACCGCAGCGGGCCACCGCTGATGCGGACGAGCTCCCCCGTAGCGCGAGTTTTACCTCCCCATCACAGGGAGGAAGCCCAGGGAGAGGAGCTCCACACCATGGCCCAAGCGGGGTCATACCCCGGCAGGGAAAGCCAGACAAGCCAAAGGCATTTTCCATGGAAAAAACCAAAGCCGTCAGGGAGAGACGCACATCCCAACGGCCCGAGAGCTCAACCGTCCACCACCAGGGAAAGGAGACAGACCATGCAGCACTTTCACCGCGACGGCCAGGCCTATTGGGGCGGGATCCACCGGCAGTTGGGTCTCCTCATCTATGACCCGCGCGACCAACAGCGTCTGGCTGCAGACAAGGTGCGTTTGTACGTGGTCGCCGAACGACGGCGGGCCACGTTTGTGAAGGACCTCGTGCGGGCCGGGTTGGTCCCGAGCTGCCTGGCGACATGGTGGTGTCCCCAGCATGCAGTCGTGATGCAGCCGTGGCCCCAGGCGCAGGGTACCCGGTATAGCCACCAGGTCGCCGACGGCACCTGGTGCACCGGCACGATGAAGCCCACCGCTCAATAAAAAAGCCGCTCGGGAGGTCGCCACTCCCCAACGGCTCGGTCCATCAACCTTCCACAGCAATGGAGGTCAACACTATGACTATAGCACAGATCGACACACCGTACCAGCTCATAACCGACCGTCTTCTCGCCCTGCTCGATCAGGGCACGGTGCCCTGGCAGCAACCCTGGGACCCCACGACGGGGGTGCCACGCAACCTCTTCAGCCAGCGACCATACAGAGGGATAAACATCTGGCTGTTGACGGCGATGGGCGACGCGTCCCCGTTCTGGGCGACGTTCCATCAGGTCAAAACAGCCGGGGGCACCGTCCGCAAGGGCGAGCGCGGCGTCCCGGTCGTCTTCTGGAAGGTGTACACCACAGAAGACCAAGAAACCGGGGAGGAGGAGCAGCGCTTTGTGCTCAAGTATTTCACCGTCTTCAACGCGGCGCAGCTGGAAGGCGTCGCGGTCCCCGAGATCCTCATGACCCCGCACCGCTTCACTCCTATCGCGCGGTGCGCCCAGCTGGTGGACACCATGCCCCACCGCCCGGCGATCATGCGCGGCCATCAGCGGGCGTTCTATACGCCCGCTACCGATACCCTGCACATGCCAGCGCCGCCATGCTTTGCGAGCCCGGAAGCGTATTACGCCACGCTGTTTCACGAGCTCGTCCACGCAGTCGGGCATCCGTCGCGGCTCAACCGCACCACCCTCACCGAGCTGTGCCTGTTCGGCTCGCCCACCTATGCCAAAGAAGAACTCGTGGCCGAGATGGGAGCCGCGTATCTCTGTGGCGTCTGCGGCATCGCGAACGTCACCCTCGACAACAGCGCCGCCTACCTCCAGAGCTGGATGCAGGTCCTGCGCAACGAGCCGACCCTGCTGGTCCATGCGGCAGCGCAGGCCCAGAAAGCGGTGGAGTACATCCAGCACCTGCCACCCGAGGTGGGCGCGTCGGACTCTCCCGAGGAGCCACACCCAGCGCTAGGCACCGCCAGCGCCCTGCACCATCCACACCCATGGAGGTCTGTATGAGTCGCTATCACTTCCCCGCACAGGACCCACGCTTCATGGCGGTCGTCGGGTGGGATAACCCGCTGGCCACGTTCTTTGCGCAGGTCTTCAACCCGTTGATCGACGACGACGACGAGGCGTACGTCCTGTGGATCGGCGCCGCGCCGCAGGCCATCCCCACGGTGGCGGCGCTCCAGGCCCAGCTCGTCGGCTGGGCCACGCTCCCCCCCGCCATCGTGGACCGCCTCATCCGCGAGCAGCAGGCCGCCTCGCCGCCCACCCCGCTGCAGCGCTGGGCACTCCAGCTTCTGGACGGCGCCTAGGCCGCTGGCGGGTACACGTCCCCGGCACTGCGCGTGTCCCAGGCCCCACCTGGGGGCGACCGTAGAGCCGTCCTGGTTCCAAAAGCACAAAGAAAGAGCGTGTGGCTCACTCCTCGCAAAGTACCGCCGCACGCTCCTCCATAACCCTCCACAAGGGAGAGTTTCGTATGTCCACTCTAGCACACTCTCTCCCATCCCGCATGACCCACAACGTCGCGGCCCTCTTCGGCCACACCGACGACACCCTGATCGCCTGGCAGCAGGCCTGCGCGCAGGCGGCGGATGCGCTGCGCCCGCCGCTCGACCCGGAGCGGCTCGCGAA
>Ga0099829_10002572_pt1 | contig 10476 bp, 2 predicted proteins | sample CZO8metaG_3_FD_79336 | JGI IMG/M metagenome (GOLD analysis project Ga0099829, IMG submission 79336) | Vadose zone soil microbial communities from the Eel River Critical Zone Observatory, Northern California, USA - CZOApr15con2H2.8 metaG | ecosystem: Environmental > Terrestrial > Soil > Vadose...
TAGTCTCGGCACAGAACGCGGCTGGCGAAAGCCCTAACTCGAACGAGGTTTCGGCTACTCCAGCGAGTGGACCCGTGATTGCCATCAATGCCGGAGGACCGGCGGTAAGCCCGTTCGCGGCCGATATGGGCTTCGCTGGCGGCACGACCATCAATCACGCCAACACGATCAATCTGACCGGCGTAACCAATCCGGCGCCCATGCAGGTGTATCAGACGGCGCGGATTGGGAACTTTACGTACACAATTCTGGGGGGTACCGCCGGATCGAGTCATACCGTGCGGCTGCACTTTGCCGAGACCTTCTGGACGGCAGCGGGCAAGCGCAGGTTCAATGTGTCGATTAATGGGACGCAGGTGCTTACCAACTTCGACATCTTTGCAACAGCGGGCGCCATGAATAAGGCAACGATCCAGCAGTTCACGGTCAATGCCAATGCGTCCGGGCAGTACGTGATTCAGTTCACCGCGGTCTTGGATAAATCCCTGGTGAGCGGAATCGAGGTTCAGTAATTGCGTTTATCTCCTTCGTTTGTTACCGGAAATGGCAAATCACCCAGGTGCTCTGGACATGCTGGAGCACCTGGGTGCAGGCCAAAATGTGAACGGCCTAAATCCCGGAGCAAAATCGAACACGGTCTGAGGAGAGTCATGACATTGCCACGTAAACCCGCACGTCGCGGTACGTCGCCATACCGCGTTCAGGTACTCGACCGCGTCGTGGCTGTTCTCACGGCGCTTGTAGAAGAGGGAACGGAGCCTGCATCCGGCTGGCTACGACCCTGGGGTGCAGGGATTCGCTTTTTGCACCGCCGCAGGGACGGCCATAATGGCCATCATGTCGGAAGAGCAAATTGATGCTTCGATACAAAAAATATGGATTGCGTCCTGTGATGAAAAAAAGAATAGGACTCAGCTCGCGTGCAGAGTTTATGGCGGAAGCCCTTGGAACAACAACAAGTAATCCACATCATTTTCACGCACGAGAGTTTGCGCGGAAATAGATTGTTAAGCCTAAAAGAGGGTCGTTAAGTTAACCCGTTAAACAGAGACAATTTAACCCAATGAAACTTGACTATGCCTCGTGTGGCGGGAGAGACTGCACGCGGCAATGGCTTCATGGGCAGCCGACGAGAGTCGGGTGGAGGGGCGCTGAACGTCAAACACGGCTAGCTTGGGCATACTCGTTGTCTCCAAAAACCTCGACATTAGGGTGTAAGGGCGCTAAAAAGTGCGGGCCGCAATCGGAGGTGTTCCTTACATGCTCTGCGGGTGAATGATCAGCAGAGCCTCTGGTCCGCCGAGCACGCACACCACTACCAGGAAGAGGCTATCTTTGCGGAGCAAGACAATAGCGCAATCTGGCCAATTCTAGATTCAGCAAGCCGCTCTGTGCAAAAACCTGTACGAGTGACTACTTGAGCCTCAATTAGTTAAATACAAAACAAAACATAGTAGAGACAGTAAAAACTTGGCAAAACTCTGGAAGGAGAGAACAGCTTATGAAAATCAAACGACAGTCGAAGCAAGGGCTACACGCGGGCATGGCCAATCGCGGGTATTTTCAGACCCCTCTCTTTTTACAAGCAGTAGAACGATTTGGCTGGTTTGCGCTGGCGGTCTTCGCAGTCTTAGCCACGGCTTTGTTCCTGGCCACATTTGTACAGCCTGTCAGTGCGCAAGACGTCTTCGGTCGTATCTCGGGAACGGTTACAGATTCGCAAGGTGCGGTTATTCCGGATGCGAACATCACGATTACCAACGAGCAAACGAAGCTCACACGGACCCTTAAGACCGATGCTCACGGCTTCTACGTCACGGATGACCTGCCCGTTGGCATTTATACCGTGGGTGCGTCCACACAGCAAGGTTTCAAGGCATTCAAGAAGACGGGCAATGATTTATCTGCGGGCGCACGCCTGACCATCGATGTGAAGCTTGAGGTGGGCGCCACTAATGATGTCGTTGAGGTCAACGCTACGGGGGAGGCAGTGAATACCGTCTCGGGCGAGATCACGCGAAGCGTGGATATCAAGCAGGTGCAGAATTTGGCGCTGAATCAGCGCAACTATGTGCAGTTGGTTTCACTGATTCCCGGCGCGGCACTTACCTCGTTCGATCAGCAAGCGCTGACAACCGGCCAATCCACGACCGCCTCAAGCGTCAATGGACGTCGCACCGACGGCAACAATTTTTCCGTTGACGGCGGCTTCAACATGGATTCGGGTTCAAACGGCACCCAGCTCAATAACGTGGGCATTGATTTTATCCAGGAAGTTTCCATCAAGACCTCCAATTTTTCCGCCGAATATGGACGCAACGATGGCGCATCAGTCAACGTGGTGACCCGCAGCGGAGGCAATCAGTTCCACGGTGGGGCTTTTGAATTCATACGCAACGACGTAACCGACGCGGTGAATCCGGCGAACAAGTTCGTGATACCCGCCGGTACGACGCTTAAACAATTGAAGCCGCCTCTCCGCTTCAACGATTTCGGATGGAACTTTGGCGGTCCCATCGTCCATGAGAAATTGTTTTTCTTCGTCGGGGAGGAATGGAAGCGGATTCGTGCAGGTCAGAAGGCTCAAAACCTCGAGCTTCCGACCACCGCCGAGATGGCGGGCAACTTCAGCGCTTCAGGACTGGCAAAGCCACTGGCGCTGCCGACAAATCCAGCAAGTGTCCCGGCAGGGTGTACGATCACCGCCAATGTGTTATCGCCGCAGTGCATCACGCCTGACGGCGCTGCCATTGCTGCTGTTTATGCCGCAATGGCCAAGACAGCTTCCACTTTCACGAATACGAACTCGCGTACTAATAATGCGCTTTTTCAACCCGGCGGCCCGCAGAACTGGCGAGAAGACATCGTTCGCGTTGACTACAAGCCCAATACTGCTCATAGTATTTATGGCAGGTATCTTCACGATGACCTTATCCTGATTGATGCTTTCGGAACGTTCTCTGGACCTAACGGAAACGGGACAAATGTTCTTCCCACCACTCCCACTACCCGCATCCGCCCCGGCTATAGCTATCAAGTCGCCGACGTGTGGATTATCAATCCGCATCTCATTAACGAGGAAAAGTTTAATGTCTCCTGGAACAAACAGCGCATCCCTCCCGCGGGTACCAGTTGGGTACGCTCGACGTATGGCTTCCAATTCCCCTCTGTTTTCCCATCTGGGTTTGGCGGAAGATTTCCCAACGGAATCCCCAACGTTAGCTTCACTGGGATCGGTAGCAATGCTCTAACAGCGGCCCCTACTCAGTTCACTGGTCCATCTTTCTCGCTACTTGCCCCCACTGTGGATATCAGTCCGTCTGACAACCTCACGTGGACGCTGGGAAGCCACACCTTAAAATTTGGGGCTATGTATGCCCGTAACCGAAAGGACCAGAATTCCCGTCCGAATTCTCCCAACGGCTTAATAAATTTCCAGGCTGGTAATCCAGCATTCTCCACAGGCGATCCCTTCGCAGACGCGCTCATGGGAAATTTTGCGACCTACTCGCAAGTGTCGGCTGACCCTGTCGGCCACTTCCGATACAACAACACGGAAGCCTACGTTAACGATAGCTGGAAGGTCGCCCGCAAGTTGAGCTTGGAAGTGGGTCTGCGTTATCAATACATAGGGCCGACCTACACGCAAGGCAATAATGTCGTTAACTTCATTCCCAGCCTTTATGGCCCGCTTACCCTGGTTCCCGATAAGAATGGAAATTATAATCTTCCTGCTCCCGGTAGCCCCTTTCTCAACAACGGATTTGTGATTGATGGATTAGTGCGGCCTGGCAATGTACCGGCGGACCAATTGGTTCGCGTGCCTGGCGGGAATAGTGCTTTTGTGCAGGCTGTGCCTACGGGAGGTTCGCGTGGCCTGTATGGAGGGAAAAACCTGTTTGCCCCGCGTTTTGGTTTCTCCTTCTCGCCGTTCAGCGACGATAAGACCGTCTTTCGCGGTGGGTTCGGCATTTTCTACGATAAGCCGGAGGGCAACATCATTTTTGGACAACCGGGTCTGGTGCCTTTCGTGCAAGCGGCACAATATACCAATGGCAATCTATCGAATATTACCAATGGTGCTGGGGTTACTCCACCCATCTCTACCATAAGCGCAATAGATCCGAAGTTCAAAAATGCTTATTCCATGCAGTACAGCTTTGGAGTTCAGCATGAGCTTCCTTTGGGCGTTCTCATGGAACTTTCTTATGTAGGGAACCAGGGACGGCATGAAGTACGTGAACCTAATATCAACGCGCCAAGCTTTAGCGCGGTTAACGCGGCCTTCGCTGCCAATCCTGCACTAACCAACATAACCAAGGTGCAAGACAACCCCATTCGTCCCTTCCCGGGGTATATAGATATCAACCAGTATCGCAGCGATAGCAACTCCAACTACAACGCCCTGCAGGTTTATGCCAGCAAGCGCAAAGGCAACTTGCTTACCACGGTCAGCTATACATGGTCGAGGGCACTAGAGGATGCCGACGCCTATAACAGTAATCCTGAGCCGGAATGCGCGTTTACTTGCCAACTCCCGAACGGCCAAATCGTACCTTGGCAGACCTTCTACCACACTCGGGCCTCTTTTGACCGGCAGCACGTCTTCGTCATTACCTACAACTATGCCTTTCCGTTTTTCCGGCATAGCGGCGGTATTAGCAATGTCTTCTTGGGAGGCTGGGAGGTGGGCGGCATTACCCGGGCCCAGACCGGTCAGCCCCTGACCATAACTGCTAGCCAAGAAGTGGGGAACTTTAATTTCACCCGGCGCGCGGATATCGTTTCTGGTATGCCGCTCTATTCCGGATATACTTGCCCGGCGACATCCAAGTGCTGGTTTAATCCCGGCGCTTTCGTTGCCGCAACCGTAGCTACGGGAGTCGGACCACTCAACCGGCCAGGCGACGCTCCCGCAGGAAAGATCATCGGCCCAGGCTATTATGATTGGGATATGTCGGTACGCAAGCGCTTCAATCTACCCCGGGAAGGCATGGGACTGTTATTTCAAGCAGATTTCTTTAACGCCTTCAATCGCGCGAATTGGGGCAATCCTGGCACGACGGCTGGCGGAGCGGTCGGGCTCATCACCTCGTCTCAACCAGGCCGCCAGATGCAGTTCGGTTTAAAAATCAACTTTTGATCTGTGGGGGAGGACTCTGTTGCGAGAACTACAGGTTCTCGCAACAGAGTTCCATGTAGCCGTTGATATTTGGATGCTTTCGATGTCGCAGTTCGGGGGAGATCAAGTCCTTTTCGGGGATAGCGGGAAATAACTCGTCACCAATTCGTCCCAAACTAGAAGGGATAGATTTGCGCATAGTTGCCACTACAAAGTAAGGCTCCATATCTTCTGAACTTTCTGATAACGGAGGACAAACTATGCTTGAGCGCGACCCCAGCGTGCCGCCGGGAGGGGTGTGCTTGAATCAATTGCGTACTACAACTACGATCGGTTTTCAGGGGACCAGCCTGTTAGGTTAACTTTTAAAATTGTTACAAATTGTTAGATTAACCCAATGAAACTTGACTCAACTGGGTCTCAGACGGAGAATATCGAGGCCCTAACAGACAGCGATACAATTTAAGACGACACTGGCGGAAGTGTGTGCTTTTGTGAGTTTGGCAGTGCTCAAACTTTCAAGGATGCATCGGGGCGTAAATGCTCTTCCAGGGGGTCGGGTAAGCGGAAAGAAGACCATGAAGACTATGAAAACGTCGGCAAAAGTAAATTCCTAGGAGAAACCATGTTACAGCGAATGACTCTTACCCTTCAGCAAATTCCCTCGTGCAAGGCAATAAAACAAGCTGGCCAATTGGCGGCACTTCCATTCATTCTCGTTGTCCTGCTGGGACTCCTGGGCCTTCCCGCGCGTGGGCAGGTTAGTGTCCTGACCCAAAACGCCGATACCGAGCGCGATGCAGTCTACAGCAATGAGATCCAGCTTACGCCGACCTCCACCATCCACAAGCTCTTTACTACGACGACGCTCGACGACCCCGTGATGGGACAGGCGCTGATTCTCGGCGGAGTGAACGTGCCTGGCTTTCCAACCAACATCCTTTTGGTTGCCACCTCGCCGAACCATAACGCGGGCGGAACAAGCGCCTATGCATTCGACGCGGACACAGGAAGGCAACTCTGGCGATTGGGTCTGGGGACCAACGCGCCTTTCAATACGGCGACGCCCGTGTTGGACCCCAATTTGGGCCCGCATGGGGCGCTCTTCGTGGTGACCAAGGATAGCGTCACCAATACGAACAGCTTGCATGCGATTGATGTTATTGCCGGAGCCGAACTCCCCGGAAGCCCAATCACCATCTCGGCCACGTCCAACGGAGTCGGCTTCAATTCGGGCCAGGAGAATGCCCGCGCGGCGCTCTTGGACATAAACGGCACCATTTATGTAGCGTTCTGCCACATGACGGACTCAGGCACCTATCACGGCTGGCTGATCGGCTACAAATACACGAACGGCTCTGGCTTCAGCCAGAACGGCGTGTGGTGCGACACCTGCGCCAACGGCGGAAACCAAGGCGGGCTTTGGGGGGGCGGCGACGGCACCGCCTATGATGGGACGAACATCTTTGTCGAAACGGGCAACGGCTCGATTGGTAACGGGGACTGGTCGATGAGCATCGTGCAGATAAGCCCATCCGCGCTTGGCACCGTGACCTCCTCCTTCCTGCCGCCAAATGCGCAAACCCATAGCAACAGTGACCAGGATCTGAACGGCGGTGGCATGGTGATCATGCCGGGGACCGGAGGCAAGATCTTCCAGGGACCGAGCAAGTATGGCTCCCTGTATCTGGTGGATTCAACGCATCTTGGCAACGCCGCCATCAACACCTACAGCACGAATTCGACCATTGGCCATTCCCCGATCGCTTGGAATTCCGGTTCCGCGCAGTATGCCTACGTTTGGGCTAGCGGGAGTGCCATCCAGCAGTTCTGCTATGCGGGGGGCAGCACCGGCGGCGGTGCGTGCCATACATCCTCATTCACGAGCGGCGGCACGCTGGCCATCTCATCCGATCCCACCGGCGGGAACGCTATTCTGTGGGCTTTTGGAGGCAGCGAGCTGCACGCCATGAATCCGGCGGATGTTTCCGCTCCGGATTATTGGAACAGCAATATGTCCTCCGGTGATGCCACGGGAGCGGGCGGGGCATTTCAATACCTTGCCATCGCTAACGGCAAGGTTTATGTGCCGGCCGGCAACACGATCATCGCCTATGGCTCGGTAAACACTTGCACTACGGTGCCGACGGCGCCGAGCGGTCTGGCGGCGTCAGCTATTTCAAGCAATCAGGTGAACCTGAGCTGGACGGCCAGCAGTACGACCTGCACGGGAGGCGTTGTTTACAACATCTTCCGCAGCACGACCAGCGGCTTCACGCCTTCCAGCAGCAACCAGATCTCCAGCGGAGTAAACGGAACCACTTTCAGCGACACCACGGCTCAGCCCAGCACAACATACTTTTACGTTGTCGAAGGAGTCAATTCCGCTGGAAGCTCTCCAGCATCCAACCAGGCCAGTGCGACAACTCCTTCAGGCTGCGTGCCGCCGGCGGCGCCGAGTGGGCTTGCTGCCACGGCGACTTCGAGTAACGCGATTAGTTTAAGTTGGGGGGCGGTCACGACGACGTGTACGGGTGGGGTGACGTACGACGTGTTCCGCAGCACGACCAGCGGCTTCACGCCTTCCAGCAGCAATCAGGTCGCCAGCGGGGTGACGACGGCCTCCTTCGTCGACTCGGGACTGACGGCTTCAACCACGTATTTCTACTTGGTTGAAGCAGTCGACACCGGCGGCACCTCGGCCGCGTCGAACCAGGCTTCCGCGACAACTCTGCCGCCCGGGAATGTGTGTCCGCGATTTGCGCCGGGGAGCGTAGTGAATCCGCCAGTCGATCTATTCAGCTCGGGCGGGACGCTGACGGTGAACTTGACGTACAACACGGATACGGACGCGGCCGGGCGGACGGTCTACTGCTTCACCACGTCCACTGGGGCGGAGTCGCCGACGCTGCATGTGAATCCAGGCGATCATTTGACGATCAATTTGACCAACGCATTGCCGCCGGCCACCGGCGGGATGACCGTGAACACTCCCTGCGGGCCGTCGTCGCTGATGAACGCCTCGTCGGTGAATATTCACTACCACGGGACGAACATGTCCCCGGCGTGCCATCAGGATGAAGTGATCCACACGCTGGTGAATTCGGGACAGAGCTTCACCTACAACGTAACGTTTCCGACCGACGAGCCGCCGGGGCTCTACTGGTATCACCCGCACGTACATATGAATTCGGAAACGGGAGTGCTGGGCGGAGCCACGGGCGCGATCGTGGTCGAGGGGATTCAGAACTTAGTGCCAGCGGTGGCCGGGTTGCCCACGCGCATTCTCGTGGTGCGAGACAACACGCTGGCGGGGACGGGCGGAGCGGGATCGCCCTCGAAGGACCTCTCACTCAACTACGTGGCCATTGATTCGCCGTCGGAGACGCCGGCCATCATCCAGATGAAAGCGGGCGAGCAGCAGTTCTGGCGCGTGCTGAACGCGTCGGCGGATACGCCCATGGACTTGCAGCTCGTGTACGACGGCGTGGTGCAGCCGCTGACGGTAGTGGCGCTGGACGGCGTACCCACCGGCTCCCAGGACGGAGGCGGGCAGGGCACAGCCATCACCAAGCAGGACATATTGCTTTCGCCGGCCGGCCGCGCCGAATTCATCATGACCGGACCGACGGCCTCGGTCAGTAGCGCTTCGCTGATCACACTGGCTGTGGGTACGGGAGCGGCCGGAGCCAGCGTTCCGCAGCGCACGCTGGCCAACATTCAGCTCAGCGCCACGGCGCTGGCGCCGGTGCACTCGGCGGCAGTCGGCAAGGCGGGACCGCAGCGCTTCGCGGGATTGGCAGCAGCGACGCCGAACACCACGCGCTCGCTGTACTTCTCCGAGTCGAGTCCGGACTTCTTTATTACCGTGAACGGGGCCACGCCCGCGGTGTTCAATCCCAACAATCCGCCGGCGATCGTGACCACGCAAGGATCGGTTGAGGACTGGACGGTGGAGAACCGCACCACCGAGGTGCACGACTTCCACATTCACCAGATTCACTTCCTGCTGTTGCAGCGCAACGGCGTGGCCGTCTCCACCGATGACATGCAGTATCTGGACACGGTGCACATTCCGGCGTGGACGGGAACAGGGCCGTATCCGAACGTGACCGTGCGCATGGACTTCCGCGGTCTGGACATCGGGGACTTCGTCTACCACTGCCACATTCTGTCCCATGAGGACAGTGGGATGATGGCCATCATCCGGGTGATTCCGCCGGTGCAAATCAACGCGGGCGGCCCGGCAGTGGCGCCGTTCGTGGCCGACGCGGACTTCAACGGCGGGGCGACCATCAACCACGCCAACACGATTGACCTGAGCGGGGTGACCAATCCGGCGCCCATGGCCGTGTATCAGACGGCTCGGGTCACGGCGGCGGTCGGCGCGGGCACGAGTTTCAGCTACACGATTCCGGGTTTTGTTCCCGGATCGAGCCAGCTCGTGCGCCTGCACTTTGCCGAAACATTCCACACCACGGTGGGCTCGCGCGTCTTCAACATAAGCATCAACGGCACGCAAGTGCAGGCCAACTTCGACATCTTCGCGGCGGCCGGCAACACGGCGAACAAAGCGGTGATCAAGGAGTTCACAGCCAACGCCGACGCCAACGGCAATTACGTGATCCTGTTCACCACGGACACCGACAAGGCGCTGGTGAGCGGCATCGAAGTGATGGCGGGCGAAACCAGCACTACATGCACGCCCCCGAGCACGCCCACGAATCTGGCGGCCACGGCCGTTTCCAGCAGCCAGATCAATCTGACCTGGACGGCGAGCAGCTCGTCCTGCACGCCGACCTACAACGTGTACCGCAGCACCACGCCCAGCTTCACGCCCTCGTCGGCCAATCTGGTGGCCAGCGGGTTGACCACCACGGCGTTCTCCGATACCGGGTTGAGTGCTTCGACCACTTACTACTACCTGGTGGTGGCGGTGACCTCCGGCGGCATGTCGGCGGCGTCGAACCAGGCCAATGCCACCACGCAGCCGACCGCTTGCGGCGGTGTGCCCACCACGCCGACGGGCTTGACCGCCACGGCGGCTTCCGCCACGGCGATCAATCTGAGCTGGACGGCCAGCACGGCTCCGTCGAACTGCACCATCACCTACAGTGTTACGCGCAACGGAGCGACCGCCGCCAGCGGCCTCACGGGGACGACGTTCGGCGATACTGGGCTGGCGTGCAGCACGACCTACACGTACACGGTGACGGCGGCAGACGCGTTCGGTTCTTCGGCAGCGTCGAGTACGTCCAGCGCGACAACGCCGCCCTGCCCGGCCGTGCAGATCAACGCGGGCGGGCCGGCGGTGGCGCCGTTCTCCGCCGACGCCGATTTCACCGGAGGCGCAA
>Ga0099829_10002580_pt1 | contig 10464 bp, 5 predicted proteins | sample CZO8metaG_3_FD_79336 | JGI IMG/M metagenome (GOLD analysis project Ga0099829, IMG submission 79336) | Vadose zone soil microbial communities from the Eel River Critical Zone Observatory, Northern California, USA - CZOApr15con2H2.8 metaG | ecosystem: Environmental > Terrestrial > Soil > Vadose...
AGAAGCACTTCGATGATCTACACGGGAGTGGTGATGGCGCCGCTGGCTCTACCCCGCCTGGTACGCATCCCCTCAGAGGGCACGGCTGACTTCATCTTGCTGGCGGACCTGATCGCTCACTACGCGACACGGATGTATAAGGGCTACGAGATTGTGTCGTTTGCCTCTTTTCGCGTGACCCGCAACAGTAATCTCTATCTGGCAGAGGAGGACTCCCGCAATCTCCTGGAGTCAGTGCGGACCGAGATACACAATCGGCGTAAGGGGAGTGCCGTCCGTCTGGAGATCGCAGCGGAGGCGGATCCCGAAATTGTTGAGCGCCTGCGGACGAATTTCGACGTGGAACCGTGGCAGGTATTCGCGGTTAGCGGTCCTGCTCTATCGCGGCTCTCCGCCATCTACCAGCAAACCGCATATCCAGAGCTCAAATTTAAGACCTTTGTTCCACGGCAGCTTCGTCTGACCGGGCAGTCCCGGGACCTGTTCGAAGAACTGCGGCATCGCGATGTGCTGCTGCATCATCCGTTCGACTCGTATGAACCGGTGGTCTCTTTCGTCGAATTGGGGGCGGAAGACCCTCGCGTCCTTTCCATGAAGCAAACGCTGTACCGAACCAGCGCACACCCGCGTATCGTGCCGGCGCTCATGTCTGCAGCTGCGCGGAAAGAGGTCACCGTGGTCGTCGAATTGAAGGCGCGCTTCGACGAAGCCTCGAATATTCGCTGGGCGCAAGACCTGGAAGAGGCGGGAGTGCAGGTGTGCTACGGAGTGCTTGGGCGCAAGACACATTGCAAACTTTCGTTGCTGGTACGCCATGATGAGGACGGCGTGACCCGGCAATATGCCCACCTCGGCACTGGGAACTACAACTTGACTACGTCCCGGATGTACACCGACCTCAGCCTGCTCACGGCGGATCCGAAAATCACCAGTGCCGTCCACGACGTGTTTAGCGATCTCATAACCACTGCGGAACATCCCCACTACGATCCGCTTCTGGTTGCACCGGTAGACCTTGCCGAGGGCTGCCTGAGCCTGATTGCTCGGGAGGCAGAGCACGCGCGCCACGGCCGACCTGCGCACATCATCGCCAAGATGAATGCACTGTTAGATAAGAACATCATTATGGCTCTCTATCGGGCTTCGCAGGCGGGAGTGAAGATCGATCTGATTGTGCGCGGCATGTGCGCTTTGCGTCCGGGCGTGCGCGGGGTCAGCGATCACATTCGGGTGCGCAGCATCGTAGGGCGCTTCCTGGAACACAGCCGCATTTATTGGTTTGCCAATGGCGGTGAAGAGGAAGTCTATCTGGGCAGCGCCGACTGGATGCCGCGAAATCTGTACGAGCGGGTCGAAGTGCTGTTTCCGGTGAAAGACCCGCGGCTCCGCGAGCGGGTTCGCCAGGAGATCCTCGAATCGTATCTGGGGGATAACGTGAAATCTCACGTGCTGCAGAAAAACGGCAGCTATGTTCCTGCGCGGAAAGGCCTTGGCCGGAGAGAGTCCGCGGCTTCGCCCATGCTTAACGCACAGGAATTCCTGATGAGCCGGGCGCAAGTTCCAGAAGTGCTTGTGCCAAAGGGCTGATGCAAGCCGTCGTATACCGGGTCACTGTCAATCCATTGACAGAAGTCAAAACCCGCGCTTGGCGAACCCTGCCCTGACTTCACTCAACGGTTTTGTTTGCGAATACTTAGCCGCGCGGCTGTCTCGCGATGTTGGCCCATGATTTGCATCGGGTTCGGAAAAGCGATGATGCGAGGAACAAATTTATCCGTTGGGCAGTTATTTTAAAAAAAAACGCAACGGCGGAAGAACCACCTCAATCTCAATCTCTGAACGAGGTACATTTCATGGCCACGGCCGCAAAATTCCGTATCGATGTAGCGATCCACGATCTCCTGATGAACTCCACGCAGCGTCCACCGGCGCCGGCGGAAGCCAGGGGGCTGACCCTTCCGGAGCCTGTCTTCCCGCAGTTTCCGGAACGCCTGAACGATCCCGGCCCTGAGACTCCTCCGGAGAAACGCGAGTGGGGTACAAAGGAACTCTACCGCGCCACCCGGGGGTGGCTGTTTCCTTACGTTCGCTCGCGAGTCCTTCCCGGGGAGTTCCACCCCATCACCGCGTATTTGTTTATCGAATACAAGTGCAATCTCGATTGCTGGTATTGCTGGTCGTACAACAACAAGGTCAAGGGCATGACCGAAGATGTGGCCCGGCGCTCCATCGACTGGCTGCACGACAACGGCTGCCGGGTGCTGGCGCTGATGGGTGGCGAGCCTTTGCTGCGGCCCGACTTCGTACATAAAGTTGTGTACTACGCGGCGAAAAAGGGCTTCTGGGTTTACATCGCGACCAATGGGCGTTTGCTTAAGCCCGACTTCGCAGACCGGCTGGGCGACGCCGGCGTTTCGGTATTCAACTTCGCCCTGGACTCATGGGACCTGAAGCCGAGCTTGCCCAAGGCGCTTGTCCCCGCCGAGAAAAATCTGGAACACATCCTGCGCAAGCAGTACGTGAACGGCTACCTGGTGTTTTTCAATATCAACATCTGCCGCAATAACACGGAGGACGTGAGGCTGCTGACGGAATACGCTCACGACCATCGCATCGCCACCGACTACCACATTAACGAGACTCCGATGCTCGAACAGGACGACCACTTCAAACATCTGTACGACAACCCTACATACATCCGCCCGGAAGACTGGCGCGAGATCGACTCCCTGGTTGACTGGCTGATCGAGAAAAACAAGGCCGGCTATCAGATGGTGAACTCGGTGCCGCGATTGCAGGAGATCAAGGCCTTTGTGCGCATGTCCTCCGGGCTCGATCTGAGGGAATATGGCTGGAACGGCGACGGCTCCCGCGGGAATGGACACCAGGCAGAACTGCTTGCGTCCACGCCAGGGATTGTGCAGGAGGACAACGGCGAGCTGCACTTTGCGGAATGGAACTGCCGCGCCGGGCAGAACAACGTCATCATCCGCACCGACGGCACCGTCGCCCCGTGTTTCCCCATGTACGGCGCAACTTTTGACTGGGGAAATATCGACCAGCCAAAATTCGATCAGGGGCAACTGTCGGCCATGAAGTCAACCTGCCAGCGCCACTGTTTTTCAACTCTGAACCATAACCTGGCGTATTGCTACAACGATGCCCGGGTGATCAAGTGGTTGTGGGCCAACGCCAAGAACAGGTTCCAGGGTGGTGTGCGCAGCTTCGAGGATTAAAGAGGGAGAGGGGAAGCATGGCTACGCCGAGAGCCAAACTCAATTTCTTTCTCCAATCCGCCCTGCTCGTCAGCCTGGCAAGGGAAGGAGCGGCAAGTCGCCCAGGGACGAAGTGGGGGTCGGTACCGAACCTGCGGAGTTTTTGACACGTCTTTGTGTGGAAATGTTCCCACTTGCCGGAGGAACAATGGTTATGGCATAAAACCTAGATACCCCTTGGCAGGAAGCTGCTTTTGAGGAATGTACAGAACATGCTCAGGAGGAGTGTATGGCAACCAAGTACGTCCAGATTGAAAACGACCTCGACATCCAACAGCGTCTGGAAGCAGAGCGCATGCGCCTGCGCAAGATTGCCGGCCTGGACCGGCCCACTCATTTCCACCGGCCGGTAGAGCGCGCGTTTACGGCCGAGGAGCGCAGCAAGGTTACGATCCTGTTCGGCGGATTCACCTGGAAGCATGAGGATCTGATTCGCGCGGTGTTTCAGGGCTGTGGATATCGCTGCGAAAAGTTGCCGGTGCCCGACGTGCCTGCATTCCAGATCGGCAAGGAATACGGCAACAACGGGCAGTGCAATCCGACGTACTTCACCGTAGGGAACCTGGTGCAGTATCTGCAATTCCTGGAGAGGGAAGGGATTCCCCGCAAGGACATTCTGGACAATTACGTTTTCTTTACCGCCGGTTCGTGCGGTCCGTGCCGCTTCGGCATGTATGAAGCGGAGTACCGGTTCGCGCTGAAGAACGCCGGTTTCGACGGCTTCCGCGTCCTGCTGTTCAAGGACAGCGATGGAATCAAGGCCGCTTCGGGCGAACCCGGATTGAAGTTCACGGTCGACTTTGGATTCGGCATGCTGAACGCCATGCACATGGGCGACGTATTCAACGACATGATTTACCAGATTCGTCCTTTCGAAGTGAACAAGGGCGAAACCGATCGCGTGTTCCGCGAGACGGTAGACGGACTTTGCGACGACCTGAGGAATCGGGACTCGTATGAGATCGAGCAGCGGGCGCCGGACTGGGCCAAGCCTAAGTTCAAGAGCAACAAGATTCTACGCAACACCTTTAACGTGTTCGGTAAGATGCACGAACATTTGTGGGGCAAAGACTATCTGAACGCCCTCGCGACGGCGCGAGGGAAGCTGAACAGCATCGAAGTGGATCGCACCAGGGTGAAGCCGGTGGTCAAGATCACGGGCGAATTCTGGGCGCAGATCACCGAGGGCGATGGCAACTTCCACATGTTCGAATTCCTCGAGCGGGAGGGTGCGCAGGTAGTGGTCGAGCCGATCGCAACCTGGGTGGCGTACCTGATGTATCAGGCCAAGGCCCACGCCAAGGCCAAGTGGCCGGTGAATCGTCCGCACCGGAACCCGCAATGGTGGGAACTGAAAAAGCACTTGGCGAACGATTTGGGACTCCGCAAGAAGTTGATGGGGATCGGGGCCGGGGAGAAGATGTGGAACTACCTGTATCACCGAACCATCAAGAATCTTGGCGGGATTACGCATCACCTGGTGCCGCAGACCGAGCTGGCCGAAATGGACCATTCCTTCTACAACCAGTTCGCGCGCGGCGGAGGAGGGCACCTCGAGGTCGGGAAGAATGTGTATTACACGGTGCACCATCTCTGCCACATGGTGCTGGCGCTGAAGCCGTTCGGGTGCATGCCGTCGTCGCAGTCGGATGGAGTGCAGTCGGCGGTAGTGAACAAGTTCAAGGACATGATCTTCCTGCCCATTGAGACTTCGGGCGAGGGCGAAGTCAACGCGCACAGCCGGGTACAGATGGCGTTGGGCGAAGCCAAGGTAAAGGCCAAGACAGAGTTCGAGCAATGCTTGAAGTCTACGGGCAAGAGCCTTGATGAGATTCGGGAGTATATTGCGGAGCATCCCGATCTAAAGCAACCGTTCTACCACGTGCCGCACCGCGAGGGCGTTGCCGGAACGGCGGCACAATTCATCCTGCATGTGAGTGATCGGATGGACAAGAGCACGCGGCTCTGGCGTCGCGCGCGCGTTCCCGCAGCTCTTCCGAACGCTGCTTAACCGATCGGCCGGCGGACTCAAGGTCCTCTGGCCCTCTTTTTCTTTTCCTAACCCGATCGGAGAGATTTAATGCACGACCATCTGGCAGGACACGAACAAAAAACACCCCAGCTATTCCAGATCGCGGCAGCTCCGTTCCAGAAGCCGCATGACCACCAAACGCAGTTTCTGGTAGGCCTCGACGTTGGTTCGACCACAGTAAAGGCCACCATTGTGGACGCTGCAACCGATCAGATTCTCTGGCAGGATTACCAGCGCCACGAGACCAAGCAGCCGGAGAAGACCCTGGAATTTCTGCGCCGGATGGAAAAAGAAGTCGGCATCAACCGCCACAACACCCGGATGTTCATGACCGGTTCGGGCGGCGGGGGGATCGCGGAACAGATTGGCGCGAAGTTTGTGCAGGAAGTTACAGCGGTGTCACTGGCGGTGGAGAAGCTCCATCCCGAAGTGTATTCGGTGATCGAACTGGGCGGGCAGGACGCGAAGATCATTGTCTTCAAGGATGATGATGAGACGGGCCGAAAGAAAAAAATCCCGTCCATGAACGACAAGTGTGCTGGCGGTACCGGAGCAGTCATCGACAAGATCAATGCGAAGCTGAAGATCCCGACGGCCGAGCTTGCAGTGCAAGGCTACCGCGGAATCAAACTGCACAAGGTGGCCGGCAAGTGCGGCGTGTTTGCCGAGACCGACATCAACAGCCTGCAAAAAGTGGGAACCCCGCCGGACGAGTTGATGGCCTCGTTGTTTGAGGCCATCGTGCTGCAGAACCTCAGTGTTCTAACCCGCGGCCACACCCTGCGGCCACACGTTTTGCTGCTGGGCGGGCCGAACAGCTTCATCAAAGGGATGCGCGAGGCGTGGCAGGCAAACATTCCGCGCATGTGGCAGGAACGCAAAGTCGCCGTCCCCGACGGCTCGAAGCCGGAAGATCTGATCAAGGTCCCGAACAACGCGCAGTACTTCGCGGCGCTGGGCGCGATTGAGTTTGGCAAGAGCGAAGACGAATGCGTCGGCTGCTACCAGGGCTATGACAAGCTGGTTTATTACATCGAGTTCGGCCGACAGGAGGAGAAATCGAAGTCCGGCGCCAAGGGGTTGGTTTCGAAAGACGGGGAGCTTGACGGATTTAGGCAAGCATATCGCCGGAAGAAGTTTATTCCGGCAACGTTCCAGAAAGGCCAGACGGTTGGCGGCTTTATCGGCATTGACGGAGGTTCGACTTCTACCAAGGCTGTTCTGCTGGATGACCGGGGCGACATCCTGTGCAAGGCCTACCAGCTTTCGAACGGAAATCCGATTCAGGACACGATTGAGATGTTCGAGAATCTGCGCGGACAGGTGGAAGCGCAGAATGCGAAGCTGGAGGTGTTGGGAGTCGCGACTACCGGTTACGCGAAGGACATTCTGAAAGACGTTTTGCATGCCGACGTCGCGCTGGTCGAGACCGTGGCCCACACCGAGTCAGCGCTAAAGTTTTATGAAGATCCTCACGTCATCGTCGATGTGGGCGGGCAGGATATCAAGATCATCATCCTTCACAACGGCCGGGTGAAGGATTTCAAGCTGAATACGCAGTGCTCCGCGGGCAACGGATATTTCCTGCAGTCCACGGCGGAAGGCTTCGGGTTGGGCGTCGAACAGTATGCCGATCTGGCGTTCTCGGCTCAATCCATGCCCGTTTTCGGTTATGGCTGCGCGGTATTCATGCAGTCGGACATCGTGAACTTCCAGCGTCAGGGCTGGCGGGCCGAGGAAATCCTGGCGGGCCTTGCGGCGGTGCTTCCCAAGAATGTTTTCCTGTACGTTGCCAGCATTCCCAACCTCGCGGCGCTGAACGCGTTTCGTCCTGCAAGGCGGAACGCAGAACAACATGGCGGTGGTGAAAGCCGAAGTCGATTTCATCAACAACAGCTTCCGCGCGGCGGGCAAGAAACCGGAGATCATCGTTCACGAGTTCTGCGGCGAGTCGGGAGCCATCGGGGCTGCGGCGGAGTCTCTCCGGCTATGGCGCAATGGCCAGCAGACCACGTTTGTCGGACTGGAAGCAGTGCGCAAGATCGAATACCGGACAACGCGGAACGAATCTACCCGCTGCAACTTCTGCAAGAACAATTGCCTGCGCACGTTCATCGACATCAGAACCGTTCCCAAGGATGACATGAGCTTCGTTCCCATTCAGAAGGTCACGAAGGTTCCGTTAATGCATGGGGAGCAGCGCTTGATCATCGCGACCTGCGAGAAGGGTCTGGTCGAAGATGTGAACGATATGAAGGACATCAAGGCCGGCCTCGACGAAATTAAAGAGAAGCATCCCAACTTCGTGGACATGGCTGCCCACGAGGTCTTCCGGCCGGTCAATCCCAAGAGCGTGGCCGACCCAATTCCGGCGGTGAAATTCTGGCACAAGGCGGGGAAAGAGCGCATTCCGCTGATGGAAAGCCGCAAAAAGCTTCGCGTCGGTATTCCGCGTGTGCTGAACATCTATACCTACGCGCCGCTGTTCAACGGATATCTGGAAAGCCTCGGGGTGCAGCCGGAAAACATCATTTACTCCGACTACACCAGTTCGGATCTGTACCGGGCGGGAGCGAGTCGGGGTGCAATCGACCCGTGCTTCCCGGCGAAGATCGGTATTTCGCACGTGTACAACCTGATCCAGGAGAAACATCGGAAGAAGCCGCTGAACGTCATCTTCTTCCCGATGTACGACGTGCTGACCTCGCCACTGGTGAAGATTGTGGCGGCGAATGCATGTCCGACGGTGACGGCGACGCCGGAAACGGTGAAGGCCGCGTTCACCAAGGAAAACGACGTGTTTGCCGAGCACAACGTGAAGTACATCGATCCGGTTCTGAACTTCGCCGATCGCAAACTGTTCGCCCACCAGATGCTGCAGGCGTGGCAACCGGTTCTCGGCCTTTCTCAAGAAGAAAACGACCGCGCGGTTGAGGTGGGCTACAAGGCGCTGGCGGACTACGAAAACAGCATCCGCAGGCGCGCGCGTCAGGTGATGGACCAACTGGAACGCGAAGACCGCATCGGCATTGTCATGCTGGGCCGTCCGTATCACCACGATCCGGGACTGAATCACGAGATTCTGGAAGAATTCCAGAAGCTGGGCTATCCAATCTTCTCGCAGAATACATTGCCTCTGGACGAAGACCTGCTGGAGCGTCTGTTTGGCGATGAGGTGCGCTCCGGTGTGATCAGTCACGCGCTGGATATCGGCGACGCCTGGAAGAACTCGTATTCCTGCAGCACCAACCACAAGGTGTGGGCGGCGAAGTTCACGGCACGGCATCCGAACCTGGTGGCGCTGGAGATTTCGAGTTTCAAGTGCGGGCACGATGCGCCCATCTATGGCGTGATCGAAGGAATCATCGAGCAGTCGGGCACTCCTTACTTCTGCTTCAAGGACCTGGACGAGAACAAGCCCTCGGGCTCGATCAGGATTCGGGTCGAGACTATCGATTACTTTCTGCGGCGGTATCGCGAGGAGGTCATCCGGAAGCGCACGGCGGCAGAGGACATCGAGGCCCAACTTGCGGCTTACGAAAACCAACTGCGGGGACAGATGCAGACGGAGGCGCAGGAAGTCGGCGCAGATTGATTCTTGGTCTACGCGAGTAGACCCGGCGTCCCTTCGACTCCGCTCCGGACAGTCCTGCCGGCTGTCCGGAGGGGGCGTTTCGACTTCGCTCAGGGTAGGCTGTGCCCTCCGCCGCGGTTCGTTGCTTCGACACACTCGCTTCGACACACTCGCTTTGGCACAGTTGCTTTGGCACTCGCCATGTTTTCACCTCTCCCTTCATAATGGTTCCCATCCACAATACGTGCTTGCTGTCACTTAGCGGTCCATCGCTGTACCACATTTTGGAACGGCGCTTGCTAGTGGATCACAGGGACTAGAGAAGCGACTGACCCAAGCCATGAAAATTCTCGTACTCAACTCCGGTTCCAGCAGCCAAAAAGCCTGCCTCTACGAAATTGGCGATGCGCTGCCGAAGCATCCGCCAGCTTCCCAGTGGGATGGGAGGATCGAGTGGGAAAACGATAACGCCACGATTGCGGTAAGAAACTCACGCGGGGGCATCCAGAAAGAACAGCTTAAGTTCTCCTCGAGGGAGCAGGTGGTCAGGCACTTACTGGGCACCTTGGTTGACGGAAAAGCGCGTGCCATCGCTTCTATTTCGGAGATTGACGCCGTGGGGCACCGGGTGGTCCACGGCGGCGAGAAGTTCGAGGATCCAGTGGTCGTGACGCCTGAGGTCCGCTCGGCCATCGCGAGCGTTGCCCCGCTGGCGCCACTGCACATTAAGTCCGAACTGGAGGGCATGGAGATTGTCGAAAGCGTGCTGGGCGCGGTCCCGCAGATCGCGGTTTTCGATACCGGCTTTCATCGGCGAATGCCGCTGGAGGCGGCCGTCTATCCAGGACCCTACGAGTGGTTCGAAAGCGGCATTCGCCGCTTCGGATTCCATGGCATCAACCATCAGTACTGTGCCGGACGCGCCGCGCAGCTACTCGGCAAGGACCTGAACTCGCTCAAACTGGTGACTTGCCACCTGGGAAATGGATGCTCCGTGGCGGCAATTCAGGAAGGCCGCAGCGTCGATACCACAATGGGTTTTACTCCCCTCGAGGGGTTGATGATGGGCACGCGCTCGGGCTCGCTAGATCCGGGGATTTTGATTTTCCTGATGCGGCAGGGGCATCTCGATATTGACCAGATTGACCGGGCGCTGAACGAAAACTCGGGTCTGCTCGGGATCTCAGGCCTTTCGGGCGACATGCGCGAAATCCTCGCGGCCGTTCGACAAGGTCAGGAGAGAGCTAAGTTGGCATTCGACATCTATGTGCACCGACTGCGAGCGGCGATCGGCGGCATGGCCGCCGGGTTGGGAGGAATGGATGCGCTGGTGTTTACGGCGGGAGTAGGCGAGAACTCTCCCGAGGTGCGAGCCGCGGTGTGCAGCACGCTGGAATTCCTCGGTCTCAAACTCGATAGCGGCAAGAATGCCAAGCCTTCTCTAGACCAGGATATCTCGACCGCGGATTCTCGGATCCGCGTGCTGGTAATTCGGGCGGAGGAAGACTGGGCCATTGCAGGGGAGTGTTGGAAGCTGGCGCGCAAGGCCGCACCAGTGAGCGCGACAGACTAAAGCGTCGCCA
>Ga0099829_10002584_pt1 | contig 10459 bp, 8 predicted proteins | sample CZO8metaG_3_FD_79336 | JGI IMG/M metagenome (GOLD analysis project Ga0099829, IMG submission 79336) | Vadose zone soil microbial communities from the Eel River Critical Zone Observatory, Northern California, USA - CZOApr15con2H2.8 metaG | ecosystem: Environmental > Terrestrial > Soil > Vadose...
AACCGCCATGCCGGTCATACCGAGATACCCCATGATCAACACCACGGCGAGCGCAAACCCTACGCCAATCGTCTGCATCGGACTCTCAAGAAATTTCATAGTATCTCCTCGCTCAGTGTACTGCTCAATGTATTGCTAAGTCGCTGTCTGTACTGTAGGCCCACTTCTCTTGTCAAGCGAGCCTCCTATCACGATCGCGTTACGCCATTAATCGATCGACTGCTGCGCAGAGTTCGCGCACCGCGCTAGCAGAGATTGCCAATGCCGCCCGCTCCTCCGCCGTCAGCTCATATTCGACCACCTGCTCCACTCCACCTCGACCCAGCCTGACAGGCACACCAACGACGACATCCATTAATCCATACTCGCCCTCGCAGAGAACCGCACAGGGCAACACCCGCTTCTGGTCCTTCATGATCGCCTCAACCATATCGACGGCCGAGGCCGATGGGGCATAGAACGCGCTGCCCGTATTCAACAGACCCACGATTTCGGCGCCCCCCTCGCGTGTCCGCTTCACAATCGCCTCCAATCGGTCCTTCGACATCAGCTCCGAGACCGGTTTCCCCTTCACCGTCGTGTACCGCGACAGCGGCACCATCGTGTCGCCATGCCCCCCCAGCACCATCGCAGCCACGTCGGGACCCGGCACACTCAATTCAGCGGCGATGAAGGAACGCATCCGGGCGGAATCGAGTACCCCCGCCATACCCAAGACTCGGAACTTCGGCAGTCCGCTCACACGACGCGCCACATGGACCATGGCATCCAGCGGGTTGGTGACGAGAATCAGAATGACGTTCGGCGATCGCGACACCAGCGCAGAAACGACCGACTTCACGATCTTCGCGTTCGTGGTCAACAACTCGTCACGGCTCATCCCCGGCTTGCGAGGGATTCCTGAGGTGATCACCGCCACCGACGAGCCGGCCGTTTCATCATAGCCGTTGGTGCCTACCACGCGGGTGCTATAGCCGCAGACTGGCCCGGCCTGTGTGATATCGAGAGCCTTGCCTTGCGGGACGCCCTTGACAATATCGACAAGCACCACCTCGTACTCGTCCTTCTCGGCCAGCCGCTGCGCCATCGTGCCTCCGACATTCCCCGCGCCCACCACCGTAATCTTCGGTCTCCCCATCATCGACTCCTCGTTAGGCGTACATCGTGAAACGTGAAACGCAAGATTCCCTTACATCTCACCTTTCACCTCTCACGTATGTTCATGCTCGGTCCAGCCCGCGACTTTAAAATTGATCGTGCAGACGAAATTGTCCCCGTCATAGAAGTTGACTTTAATCTTCTTCTTGCCATAGGTCTTTGCCAGAAAGGCATCCGGATCATCGACCAATTCCTGATACCCTCCCGCCGGATATTCGCCGAGGTCGTGGAATACCACGATCATCCCCACTTTGACTTCTTGAAGAATCTTAGCCCAACAACGGGGGTAGACCTCCCAAAACTTGGCCTCGATCATCTCCTTTGTCGGCTCCTGGCGATCCTCCCCCGGCTTAATGGGCTGTGCAAACTTCGCCAACCGACGGACATAGGGATACTGATGCCCCGTAAACAGCTTGTGCAGCCAGGGCGGCACAGTCGGTCTTTCAGACGCGTTCGCCATTTTCTGTCTCTCGTGAAAAGTGAAACGTGAAACGTGAAAGGATTGGCTCTTGAATGCCACCTTCCGCTTTCCGACTCCATTTACTTCTCACGTCTTACCTTTCACGTCGTGAGCCGCTGATAGATCCGCGGCAATCGCTTCGGCAAGGCTTCGAGATGATCAATGACCGCGAACTGCACGTCGCCGTACATTCTCCGGACATAGCCATCGGCCTCCCGATCGATCGTGATACAAAACGGATGCACCCCCCGCTGACGCGCCTCTCGTAACGCAGCCTTGGTGTCTTCCAGCGAGTACTCGTCTTTATAGCCGTCATCGAGCGGACGCCCATCGTTGATGAGGACGAGCATTCGCGTCCGCGCCTCTCGCGCCAGCAATTTGGCGGTGGCATGGCGGATGGCCGCCCCATCGCGGTTTTGCCGCATGGGAGCCAGTCCGCCCAAACGCTGCGCCGCCTTCCCGCCCAACTGATCGTCAAAATCTTTGACCACAAGAAAATCCACTTGCCCGCGGCCCTGGCCCGAATAGCCGTAGAGCGCATATTGGTCTCCGACCGCTTCAAGCGCTTCACACAAGAGCACCAACCCCTCTTTCTCCAGATCGATCACGCGGCGGCCGCTGTCCAACTGGCGGCTGGTTGACCCACTCACGTCGACCAGAAACGCAGCCGCGACATCCCGTTCTTTTCTCTCCCGCCTGACGTAGATCCGGTCCGACAGGTCCGCTCCCGCCGCCCGCTCAGCGCACATACGGACCGCCGCATCCACATCGAACTCGTCGCCGTCGGCTTGGCCCGGCACGCGCCGCAACCCCGGGGGCCGCAGACTTTCGAAGAATCGTCGAAGTGCCGAGACCTCGGTCCCGTGCGCGCTCAACGTGGCAGCCACGATATCTCCGCTTCCCTCTTCCGCGGCACGCTCGACGACACGGCACCAGTTGAGGCGATAGTCATCGATCTCCTGATCCCATTCCGGATAGCGCACTGCACGAACGCCCGACCCGACATGATCAAGCGGCGCCAGCTGCTCGACCTTCAAGGCCAGGAGTTCTTCCACATGGGAGGACAACTGCCGCCCACCGCCAAGCCTGTCACTCTCGGTCGCCTTGCGCATTCCCTCTCGATTCCGTTGACCCTGCGCTGACGACTCCTGTGCTCCGCCGGCAACGCTCGCTATTCGTTCGATGTCCTCTGATTGTTTCCGATCGTCCGATGCGCGTTCATCCTGGTCATGCTGTCGAATGAATTCAGGATTCATCGCCCCACGATATACCCAGTTGGTCACGGGGCGATAGTCTTCACCCGTCTGTTCGGAGACCGACGGGCCCACACCCAAATCCTTTGACGTGTCATCGGCGGGATCGGCCTGGATCATCGTCCCTTTCGTCGTCAACAGCTCTTCGAGCCGTACGTAGAGCGCATGGGCTACGCGCACGGCTTCTTCCGCCGTCGCTGTTGGAGCCAGAATAGCCTGGCACATCGGCCAGAGTATGGCGATCTCCTCTTTGATGGCTTCGTGAATCGCGACAGACTGCGATGCGGCGGTCGACAGCTGGAGCAGTTGATCGACGACGAGTTCTTTGACGGTCAGCCCGTGGGTCAGCGACCGCGTCGTGACTGCCTCCCGCGCGAATCGCCGCAGGTCCCGCTGAAGTCCCGGGTACTCCTGCTGAAGCAGAAATTCCACCCGTGCATCCTCCACAAGCATCCACAAGTCCTGGATCAGTCCCGGATGAGGATACAGACGAAACAGCGCCGCCAAGGTGTCCGGCGCAACCTGTTTCACATGGCCATACTTCTGGCGCAGGGCCAGAACCAAGTCAGCGAACGGCTCAAGGGTCAGCCGATACGTCCCAAACTCCACGTGCCCCGCTTCGTGAGCCGCCATTACCAAATACAAACGCGTATTCTCTTCAGCAGTGGGATAGCGACGGAGGAGCGCCGGCAGCGAGATGATGCGCCCGTCCTGGCTCACCGTGGCCCGCACAGATGCCTCCCGGCTCAGCGAATCGGGGAGCGTCTCGATCGTCAGATCCGTTCCACAGAGCCCTTGCGCGAAAAGCTTCACGGTGCGGGCCACTTGCCGAAGCGACACACCATTTAAGGCCGCTTCCACCGATGTCAGCGCCTTCTGCGACTCCAGGGCAAAATAGGCTCTGGCCCCTTCGACACTGTACGCCAGGACTTCCATTCCAGCTGTGCACCAGGCCTCGAAGCGAGCCGTGGCCTCGGTAGACTCGCCGATCACGCTCACCAGTTCCGGCGCGCGCCGCAAAAAGGCCAACGCCGTTTCCGCGTCACGCTCTGCCACCAAGGCCCCGTACTGCAATATCTTAAGTCGCCATCCCTCATTCGGCATGGCACGCAACAGACGTGGCGATTCCGATAACCAGGCAATGCCCGACCCAGAATCACGTTCAGCCAGCAACGACCCGACCGTGACGACCTTGGCCCTCACCGACGGGTTTTCGAGATCGCCGAGGATGAGCGGACTGGTGCGGAGGAATTCGATGGTCCCGAAATAGTCCGTCTTGCCGAAACTATTCCGGGAAATGAGTTTCAGTCCGAACGTCGTCCAGGCCCTGGCGTCATGGATCGGCAACACTCGGGCGACCGCGGGAATTTGGCGGATGTACTCCAGCGCAACGACAAAATCGACCTGCGTCAGCTCGAGCCCGATCTCTAACCAGGCCCCCAGCTGCTCCGGCAAGATGACCGTCACCACTTCCGGTGCCACGCGGAGAAATTCCAGCGCAACATTCGCATCCTGCTCGGCCAGTTCCAGGGCGGTTTCCAGCACCAACGAGCGAACCGAGGGTTGCTCTATCAGCCCAAGAACCAGCGGGCTCTCTTTGAAAAACTTCAATCCGATCGCACCGGACGATTCGGCTAACGCAATCCCCAGATCCAGCCAGGCCACCGCATCGCCGAGCCGACCCCGCTGCAGCAAATCGGGGAACGATTCGATCGCTGCGCGAGCGACCTTCGGCGAGACCTCAAGCAATTCATCGAGCAACAGCAAGACACCTTCCACCTGATCCGGTTTCGCGGCGGCCTCGACGAGGCGGGAAACCAGATGCTGGGCCGTAGCCGGCCCCAGCTCCTCCGCCAGTTTGGCAATCAATTGCTTATGTGTGTCCGACATCTCCATCCTCGATCCAATCCTACGGAATTTTCAGGAAGTGTAGCCTGCATTATTCATGAAGGTTCATTGGGAAATCGCTGAGCCGCGTCGCGAGACCGGCGCATGGAGCCCTGAGGCCCCGATGCGTACTCGTGCAGTACGGTGAGGGCCCGAGGGGCGAGCCCGCCAGCCGAAGGCCTATCATAGCAGCGGATCGGCGATTGCAGCAGAAGCGGTCATGAATGATGCGGGTTCGATTGTAAAGGACACCCTAGCGCTTGTAAACTACGCCCCTGCGGCGCAAGTCTCCCATCTAGCCCCTCGCCCAGTGCCTTTTGCCAAAGGAGTTGCGATGGCCGAGCCAAAGCAAGAGAGTCTCGACAAAATGTGGAAGTATGTGAAGGGATTCGCGGAAAAGAGCGGGACGACCATGCATCCCACTCCCGCAGTCACCGAAGTCGTGGTCAAAGGCCTCGCGATGCACATGGACGAGCTGGGCAAACCCCTCTGCCCCTGTAACTTCTACAAGGATAAACAAGCAGAAGCCAAACTCCGCCGCTGGATGTGCGCCTGCGATGAAATGCAGATCTACAAATACTGCCACTGCCTGTTATTTGTGCGGGAAGACGGCCTGCCGATCACGGAATATCTCCCAGAAGGCCACGAAGGCCGGGAAGTCTACGGCGTTGTCACAGACCCAACCCCCAACAAAGGCCGGGCACTGAAACACAAAGCGGCACAGTCATCTTCCCTTCCATCCGACACAAATACAAAGTAGATACACACTCACCACACCTTCCCCCTGCATCACGCGACCACCATCTTTTCTTCCCAGCCATCCTTAGATCTAGATGGCTGGGCAGTTTCTGCCGCACACATCCACCAAACACCTTCTTAGCGGTTACGCTTCTTAAGTCCTGTCACTCTCTCTGGTCTCGCAGCCAGGGCCATCCCGACTGCGACCGTCGAACGAGCACCACACCATCTCAAACAACCTACTGCCTCCTCACTCCCCACTCACGTTCCCGCGAGGTACTTGGTCGATCTCTACTGCGCGCCTGCATCGAGCACCTTCTGAGCGTGCGCGATGGGCGAGCACGGAGATGACCAGGCTACCTTGCTTCTCCCTTACTGCCACCCCGACACGTCATATCCCTTCTCAATCAAACACCGTACCACCGCATCGGCGTATGGAGGGTCCGGCTCAAGCGGCCTGTAGGCTCCACCAACTGAACCGATGATCACTCCGAGGGCGCCGCCGACCGCTGTGCCAATCACCACACCCGGCACTCCACCGATGAGTCCACTCGATGCCCCAACCGCCGCGCCACCAATCAGACCCATCCCAGCTCCAGCGGCCACGTTCCCACTTCGATTGCCGGTACCCGGCTTCAGCCCCGCCGCTTCCGCCTTACTTTGGCAGGCGGCCACCTCCAACTTCGATGCCTCACGTCCCTGTAACTGGAGATGTGCATTCGAACGCAACAACGGCTCCGGCCCCGCACAAGCCACTAAACTCAAGACCGTCACAGCCAAAACAACTTGATAGACGGATATGCAAACCTTCTTCCACGTCCCCCCGCAGTCACGGGAGAGGTGTCTCCTCCTCCTCGTGGGATGGCTCGGTTGGGCTTCACTGCGCGCATCGACCGAGCACTGCTTCATCGTGCGCGGTCTGCGAGCACGAAGACCGACTGAGCTGTCCCACGAACTCTTTACTGCCATCCTGTGACCTCATACCCCTTCTCTTGCAGGCATCGATTCACGAAATTCGAATAGGCCTGATTCGGTTGCGACGATCCTGACGCACGAAACAACCCCATGAGGAATCCCCACACCGCTCCACTCGCCGCGCCGATCATTGAGCCCCTACCGACGGCGCCGAAAATGGCACCTCCAACGGCGCCGCTCGCTGCGCCGACTCCGGCCCCCACTGCGGTGCCGGTCGCCACACGACCGACCTTCCCACTGCCTTCCTCAGCCCCTGCCGCTTCTGCCAATTGCCGACAAGCCTCAATATCCTGCGCTGCGATCTCTTTCCCCACCGACTGCATATGCGCATTGGGATACAGAACAGGATGCGCCGTCGAACAGGCGGCGAGCAACAGCGATCCCCCGATAATGGGCGCCACTTTGTGCATCATGGCTTCGCCGGTCCTTTCTGATGTCTAACCCGCATCATTCATGACCGCTTCTGCTGCAATCGCCGATCCGCTGCTATGACAGGCCTTCGGCTGGCGGGCTCGCCCCTCGGGCCCTCACCGTACTGCACGAGTACGCATCGGGTCCTCACGGCTCCACGCGCCGGTCTCGCGACGCGGCTCAGCGATTTCGCAACGAACCGTCATAAATAATGCAGGCTAAGGTTCAAGCGGGCCATCACCAGTTGCGCAGTGGCCCCTTTGATGAGGACACGTTTGTGCCGTCCGCCTGCACCAGAATGAATCCGCACCGACGTAGAAGGAATCGATAATTGGCGGGCTAAAAAACGGATTAATTCATCATTGGCTGCGCCATCGACCGGTGGAGCGGTCACTCGAATCTTCAGCGCATGACCGTGAATGCCCACACACTCTGTGGTGGAGGCCTGAGGTTGGACGTGAACGGTGAGGATCACTCCGTCTTTGGTGTCCTGCACAATCAGCGAGTTCATCCGCGACGGGGACGCATAGCCATGGGATCAAAAAATGGCCTTCACCAATTCCAGAATGCTGCGCTGCATATCGGGATCGTCGGTGATCGGGCGGGCAATTGCGACATCGCAGGCTCGATCGGTCGCCACGCCTTGCCGAATGAGTGTACCGGCATAGATCAGCAACCTGGTGCTGACCCCTTCTTCCAAACCATGATTCTTGAGGTTCCGCACCTTTCCGCCGAGTTTAACCAAGCTGGCTGCAAGGTCACGGCTGACACCCGCTTCCCGTTCGACCACGGTGGTTTCCACGTCAGGTGCCGGATAGTCGAACTCAATCGCCATGAAGCGCTGCTTCGTGCTTTGCTTCAAATCCTTGAGCACACTCTGGTACCCAGGGTTATAGGAAATCACCAGGAGAAAGTCGTCGGCCGCTTCGAGAATCTGGCCTTTCTTTTCAATCGGCAGGAATCGGCGATCGTCGCTCAGGGGATGGATGATGACCGTCGTGTCCTTCCGCGCCTCGACGATTTCGTCCAAATAGACGATCGCGCCATGCTTCACGCCGAGCGTCAGCGGCCCATCGACCCAGACCGTCTCTTGGCCCCTGAGCAGATACCGCCCCACTAAATCAGAGGCGGTGAGATCTTCGTGGCAGGCCACCGTGATCAAGGGACGACCCAGCCGGTAGGCCATATGCTGGACGAATCGGGTCTTGCCGCACCCGGTTGGCCCCTTGAGCATAACTGGCATCTTGCTGTTCGCCGCGACCGTGAACAAACCGATCTCGCCACGGACCTCCTTGTAGAATGGCTCGCGCGCGATCCGATACTGTCCGACGTCGACTTCCCGTCCTTGCTGCATCGCTGTGTCTCTCTGGTCTGTCTCGTCTATGTGGTTTATCTGATTCGGTGCAGTCACGATAAACGGAACGGAGGCCGAAGATCAAGCGATCTGGCTGGGATATCAGAACACTGGCAAGCAGATGGCCTCCCAATTTCTCATACCTATCTTGGAGGGAGTGGCCAAGGCTGTCCTTTACTGCGCGCATCGAACGAGCACCATCTGAGTATTTACTCTTTTTTCCTGTCACGCTCTCAGGTCTCGCGGCCAGGGCAATCCCGACTGCGGCCGTCGAACGAGCACTGTTTCATCGTGCGTGTTCCGGGAGCAAAGGGATGCTCTGGCTGTGAGACCGTCCCCTGCTAGGCGGCTTTCACACCGTTCAGAACTTCGCGCACTTTTTGCGCCAGCACGTGGGGTGAGAAGGGCTTCGGCAAGAACCCGGTCTGACGTCTCACGCTGCCTTGGTCAAACACCGGATGGTCCGGATACCCCGACATGTAGAGCACTTTGATCCCTGGTCGAACGGTCAAGATCTTCTCCGCGACTTCAGGCCCGCTCATCTGTGGCATGACGACATCCGTCAACAACAGATGGATGGGCCCCACGTATTTTGCGCTGGTGAGGAGGGCTTCGATGCCATGGCGCGCCTCCAGCACCGTATAGCCTTGGAGCCGCAACGTCTGGTGCACGAGACCGCGAACACTCGGCTCGTCCTCAACCAAGAGGATCGTTTCGCGGCCACGCACCGGATCAATCGCTTCGACTGCTCCCGTCGGCCCCGGTACCTCTTGTTCGACCCGTGGGAAGTAGATCCGGAATGTCGTGCCCCGACCAGGAGCACTCTCCACGATGATACTTCCCCCGCTCTGCTTGACAATGCCATAGACGGTCGAGAGTCCCAATCCCGTCCCTTTCCCTTTCTCCTTTGTCGTGAAAAACGGCTCGAACAGATGTGACCGGGTCTCAGCATCCATCCCATGGCCGTTATCACGAACCGCCAGCAACACATACGATCCCGGTGCCACCCCCACGGCATCCAGGCGCACCTCTTCCCCAATCGTCACATTCCGGGTTTCGATCGTCAAGCGCCCGCCCTTGGGCATCGCATCACGTGCATTGACCACTAGGTTCATGATGATCTGCTCGACCTGTCCGGGGTCCGCCTTGATGGCGCCGGTCGAAGCATCGAGTTCGGCACTGAATTCAACGATATCTTCACCGATGAGACGCCGCAACATGCCGTCCATATTGGCAACGAGGGCATTGAGATCGAGGACTTTCGCCGCGATGAACTGACGGCGGCTGAACGCCAGCAATTGACGGGTCAGCCCGGAGGCCCGATCCGCCGCCTTCTTCACCTCCTCCATGTCCTTCCGCATGTCATCGGTGGACCCCAGGCGACCCAGGAGCAACTCACTGTACCCTCGAATCACCGTGAGGAGATTATTGAAATCGTGCGCCATGCCGCCGGCCAATCGCCCGACCGCCTCCATCTTCTGCGCCTGTCGCAATTGCGCCTCGGTTTCCCGTAACACCCCTTCCGTTCGAGCCCGCTCGCCAAATTGGCCGATCTTGAGACCGATGTCTTCCACCATCCTCAACAACTCGTCATCGGGCTGCCGCACCTGGCGGCTGAAGAATTCGATGACACCCTCGATCTCATTCCCTACTAGAATAGGCAATCCAAACGCCCCATGAAATCCAACTTGTCGAGCTTGCGCTACACGAGGGAAATTAGCATCCACCGTGACGTCCGTCACCCAGGCCGACTTGCCGCCGGCCCAAATACGTCCAGGTAAACCCTCGCCGCGTGTAAACACACGCCGCCAGGTGTCCAGGGTAAACGGATCGGCATGTACGGATGGCGCCTTCCACTGATCAAAACAGCGCAGCACCCCGGTCGCCTTATCTACCCGCCAGAATACGCCCAGGTCCCATTCCAGGCTCTCCCCGATTGCCTGGATGATTTTTGGAACAGCCTCTTCTAGGGTCGTCGCCTCAGCAAGGACTCGGGTTACTGCATACTGAGAGGTGAGACGCCGTTCAGCCCGGCGGCGGTCGGTGATGTCCCTGATAAAGGCACTGAAGATGTATGCATCCCCAATTTTTGCCGGTGACACCGCAAGCTCAACGGGAATCTCCCGCCCGTCCCTACGTTGAGCAACAATTTCAACCCGGCGGTTCAAGACCGCTCCAGCCCCTGTTCGAAGAAATTCACGGATGCCATGTTCGTGCGCCTGA
>Ga0099829_10002587_pt1 | contig 10457 bp, 7 predicted proteins | sample CZO8metaG_3_FD_79336 | JGI IMG/M metagenome (GOLD analysis project Ga0099829, IMG submission 79336) | Vadose zone soil microbial communities from the Eel River Critical Zone Observatory, Northern California, USA - CZOApr15con2H2.8 metaG | ecosystem: Environmental > Terrestrial > Soil > Vadose...
AGCGGTCCGATTGCCGGTGAAACCACCGGAGCGGTTCTCTCCGTGGCAGAACGCCAGGCCCCAACCGACGCGGATTTTGCCGCCAAGAAAGATCAGATCCGCGATGGCTTGATGCAGCAGAAGCAAGCGGAGGTCTTTGGTCTTTTCCTCGGCAGCTTGCGCGATCAAATGGACAAATCTGGCAAGGTAAAGAAAAACCAGAAGGAACTGGACACCTTGACCAAGGCGCGAACGGAAGAGGGGGAATAGAACCAGTGGCTAGTGACTAGTGGCTAGTGGTCAGCGATCGCAGCTGCTGAACTATTGATGCTGAGTTTTTATTTGCTGCATGTTTCCTACATCTGATTCGGTGACTGACCACTGACCACTGTTCTATGATCTTTCCTCGCTCGACCGGAATTCTGCTCCATCCCATTTCGTTGCCCTCCCACGGAGGGATCGGCGACTTCGGCCCAGCGGCCTACGAATTTCTCGACTTCCTGGCGGAAGCGCGGCAGGGCGTCTGGCAAGTTTTGCCGCTGAATCCACCGGCCAACGGGAACTCTCCGTATTCGTCAACCTCGGCGTTCGCGGGCAATCCTCAGCTAGTTAGCCTGGAGCGTCTGGCTGAACACGGCTGGCTGGATCCCGCATCGCTCCCCGACTGTCCCGTCGAAGTCGGGCGGATAGATTACGAGCAAGTCAATCGGGACAAGCTTCCGCTGCTCTGGGAAGCAGCGAGAATCTTTCTGGAACGCGCAAGCGGAAATGCGCGCCGGCGCTTCGATGATTTTTGCCGGGAAAACTCCTGGTGGCTGGAAGATTACGTGCTGTTCGACAGCCTCCGCGAGCGGCATGGGAAGAATTGGAGCCAGTGGCCCTCGGGACTTGCCCGCCGCGAGTCGTCTGCCATCGACGCCGCAAGAATACAACTCAACCCTGACCTCTCTGTACGCCGGGTGGTGCAATTCTTTTTCTGGGAGCAGTGGCGCGCCCTGCGGCAGTATTGCGCCCAGAAATCCATCCGCGTGGTGGGCGACGTGGCGATTTTCGTTGATTACGAGAGCGCCGACGTCTGGGCGCACCGCGATTTGTTTCGTCTAAAAGAAGATGACCTGCAACCCGAGGTTGTTTCCGGCGTGCCTCCCGACTACTTCAGTGCTACCGGGCAGCGCTGGGGTAACCCGCTCTACAACTGGGACGCGATTCGCGCCACAGGCTATCGCTGGTGGGTGCAGCGCCTGCGCTGGGCTGCCAAGACGTGCGATCTGGTTCGTCTCGACCACTTTCGCGGGTTCGCCCAATTCTGGGAGATTCCCGCCAGCGAGCCCACTGCCGTGCACGGCCGCTGGGTGGATGGTCCTGGCGATGAATTCTTCAACAAGCTGCGCAAAGAACTCGGCGGACTGCCGTTCTTTGCCGAGGACCTGGGCGTGATCACTCCCGACGTGGTCGCGCTCCGTGATGGCCACAAGATCCCAGGCATGGCGGTCTTGCAGTTCGCCTTTGGAGACACCGACGCGCACGCCTATCTGCCGCACCGTCTGGACGCCGATTGCGTGCTCTACACCGGAACCCATGACAACGACACCACCCTCGGCTGGTGGGCGACTCTGGGCGAAAAGGAGCGCCACGCCGTTCAGGCCTTAGTCGGCCCTTGCGACGACGGTCCGAATTGGGGACTGATCCGCCTCGCGCAGAGCTCTCCAGCGAACCTTTCTGTAGTGCCCTTGCAGGACGTTCTCGGCCTCGGCAGCGAAGCCAGACTCAATATCCCCAGTACACATGCCGGAAATTACCACTGGCGCTATCAGGCGGGATCGCTTAAGCCAGAATTGGCGGAGAAGTTGGCGGCCTTGGCGGAGGTCACGGATCGCCTACCCGATGCGATCGAGACTCCGCCGGGAGCGGAATTCGTCGCGTAAAAAAGCCGGAATCTTTCGATTCCGGCCTTAGTGTTGGCTGGTTCGCCCGGATAGAAATCGCTGGTGTGGGTCGGACACTCTTGTCCGACGCCTTTGACTTTGATCTTGGTTTTTACTCCACTGCAAACATCCCAAAAGCAAAACCAACGTCAAAAGCGTCGGACAAGAGTGTCCGACCACACTGAAACCCCTAGGCGCTGCGGCGTGGACGTATGGTCAAGTCTCTGACCTGGGTCAGAATGCTCGACATCTGCATTCCGTTCAGTTGCGAAACAAAAGGCATCATTTCCGCAATGAACGGGTCTTTCATCAACTCGCTGATTTCTTCCTGGCGGTTGCGTTCTCCGCCACTTAGGAGTTCGGGCACGGCCACCTCCAAGGCTCTGGCCAGGCGCTCCAGGGAAGAGAGCGTAGGCGTTGCTTTTTCATTCTCGATCTTCGAGACATAAGTTCGCGGCACGGACATGCGCAGCGCCAACTGCCGCTGGCTCAGTCCGTTGCGCAGCCGCATGGAGCGGATCGAGGCCGCCAGGTTCAGGTGCCCGCGATGGCCTGGAACCACCATCTGAGGGACCGGTGCTTGGGCGACTTCCGGCTCCTCCTGGTCCAGACACAAATGGCAGCGCCGGCAAAGGTTATTGGATGTGCGAAATTGAACCAGTAGGCAGCGATCACACCGGACAACTTCCCGGGAATCAACCGGAGCAAGCGTAGTGGCCATCGAAAGGTGGGAGTTGCCAGAGCGGGCAAACCCAGGAACCCAACGCATTGAGTTCCAAACGCTGTGCGTAATCTGAGGTACCATGCCTGTGGAAGTCAAGTAAATTCTTGGGCTAAAGACGGAATCGTCCCTACAAAAACCGGAAATAACCGGAGCAAACCAGGAGAACATCGGCGTTACAACATGACGGATCGCAATTCAGCCTGGTGTTTACTAACTGAGTTCACTCAGTCAGAAAGTTTGCGCAAGCACGCGCTGGCGGTGGAGGCGTGCATGCGCGCATATGCCCAGAAATTCTCTGCCGACGAGGAATTGTGGGGCGCGGTGGGGCTGCTGCACGACTTCGACTACGACAAGTACCCGAGCGCCGAGGAGCATCCGTACAAGGGCAACGAGATACTCAAAGAGCGCGGTTATTCCGACGAAATTCGCCGCGCCATCATGTCGCATGCCGACTACACCGGAGTCAGCCGCGAGACTCCACTGGAGAAGGCCCTCTTTGCTTGCGACGAGCTCGCGGGATTCCTTACCGCTGTGGCCCTCGTGAAGCCAGGGAAATCGCTGGCCGAGGTGGAGGCAAAATCCGTCCGCAAGAAGATGAAAGACAAAGCCTTTGCCCGCAGCGTGAGCCGGGACGACATCGTGAACGGCGCGACGGAACTGGGCGTGGAATTAGACGAACACATCGCGTTTTGCATCGAGGCGATGAAGGGGATCGCGGAGGACTTGGGGTTGTAGTACCCCCTGGGGATTCTCTTAGACGGGAAGGGCACGAGTTCACTCGTGCCGGTTTATGCGAGGCAAGGTCCCGGCTTCAGCCGCCGGCGTATGCTGAAGTCTCCTCGCAATGCATGAACCCCTCAGCAGCACTTGACCTTCTGCTGCATCGCCTGATCAGTTTCCTTTAAAAACAGCGCATACGATTCGCGGCTCATGCCAATTCTTTCTCGCGCGCAAAAACGTTCGTACGATGCTTCTTCAAATACCTCGCGCAGGACGGCTCGAATAATGCGAAAGAATTTCATCCCTGCTCCTCCGCCAACCGCGTGATCACGAACGGCGCCTCTTTCAGCCGCGCTTCTTTCTTTCCGCTCAGAATGCCCAACCATTGCCGCGCCGACTCCAACAGAATCAGCGCCACCATCGCCACCAGCCCCACGGTCACCACCGCGTCTAGACGATTGTTGAAAATCAATCGCGCATTTCCTCCGGCCGCAGCCAACTGCTGCGCCTGCGCCAGAAACCCAATCCGCGGATCGGAATCAAACACTTTGTGCCAGGACGCGGTAAACGTGACCGTAACCAGCCACGCCAGCGGCGAGAGCGTCACCAGGGCATACTTGGCGTGATGCATCTTGATAATGATGGTGGTCGCCACGCACAGCGCGACCGCCGCCAGCAACTGGTTGGCGATTCCGAACAGCGGCCACAGAGAATTAATTCCGCCCAGCGGATCGCGCACCCCTTGCCACAGAAAATATCCCCAGGCAGCGACGATCAGCGCGCTGGTGGTCAGAGTGGACGGATACCAGCTTGTGCGCCCCAGCGGCTTCCAGGCGTGGCCGAGTGCGTCCTGAATCATGAAGCGACCCACGCGCGTTCCGGCATCGAGCACGGTCAGGATGAACAGCGCTTCAAACATCAGCGCGAAGTGGTACCACAGCGCCATCACCGCTTGTCCCCCAAGGCTGCCGGAGAAAATGTGCGCCATGCCGACCGCAAAGGCTGGCGCGCCGCCAGTGCGGTTGAACAGCGTCTGTTCGCCAACGCTGTGGGCCAGCGCCTGCATCCCGGCCGCAGTCACCGGAAATCCCCAGCCGCTGATGGTCTGCGCGGCCGTCTCCGGCACCTGCCCCGCAATTCCCGCGGGACTGTTGATCGCGAAATACGTCCCCGGCTCGAGCACACACGCTGCAACCGTCGCCATGATCGCAACCAGAGACTCACACAGCATCGCTCCATATCCCACCATGCGAATCTCCGTTTCCCGGCGGATCAGCTTGGGAGTGGTGCCGCTCGAAATCAGCGAGTGAAATCCAGAGATTGCTCCGCAGGCGATGGTGATAAATGCGAACGGGAAGAGTTTTCCTGCAAAGACAGGCCCGGTGCCGTCAATGAATCTTGTCAGCGGAGGCATGTGGAGCGTGGGGTGCATGACGACTATGCCGACCGCCAGCAGCCCGATCGTCCCCAACTTCACGAACGTACTCAGATAATCCCGCGGCGCCAGCAACAGCCACACCGGCAGCGCGGACGCAGCGAATCCGTAAACGATGATCGCAATTGCCAGTGCCGGTGCCGCCAGCGTGAAGTACTTCCCGACCGCAGGGGTTTGCGATGCCCACTGTCCTCCCCAGATCGCCGCCAGCACCAGCACAAACCCAATCGCCGAGGTCTCGAGCACCCGTCCCGGCCGCAGCCGGCGCAGGTACACACCCATCAAGAGCGCAATCGGAATCGTCATAGCGATGGTGAACGCTCCCCACGGGCTCTGCTTGAGTGCATTCACCACGATCAGCGCGCAGACCGCAAGCAAGATGACCAGAATTGAGATGACCGCGCCGTAGGCGACCAGTCCGCCTATCGGCCCGATTTCTTCTTTCGCCATCTCAGTGAGCGACTTGCCATCGCGACGGACGGAGAAAAGCAGAATCACAAAATCCTGCACGCAGCCGCCGAGCACGGCGCCGATCAGAATGTACAATGTGCCCGGCAGATATCCGAATTGCGCTGCCAGCACCGGCCCCACCAGCGGCCCCGGCCCGGCTATAGCGGCGAAGTGATGCCCGAAAACAACCCATTTGTTGGTTGGGACGAAATCGCGGCCGTTTTCCAGGCGCTCGGCGGGCGTTGCGCGCTGGGCATCGAGAGCGAGGACCTTTGCGGCGATGAACTTGCTGTAGAAGCGGTATCCGACCGCGTAAGTGCAAACCGCCGCCGTCACCAGCCAGAGGGCGTTGATCTGCTCACCGCGATGCAGCGCGATCGTGGCCACGGCGAGGGCGCCCAGCAGTGCAATCGCAATCCAGAGGAGAAGTCGAAGTCCGGGTCTCATCAGAGCGGAGGTATTGTGGCTGGTTTGAACGCTGGATGCAAGCTTGAGTATCGCACGCGGCACGAGCGCGATCAACGACGCTGAAAAAACAAAGCCGCATTTTTCTTGACCAGTTCGAGAGTGTTGGAAATAACCATGAAGTCCAAAGACTCGCCGGGGCCCAGCTTGTCCTGGACGCTTCTGCCAAGCCCATGAACGATTTGCTTCCTCATATCTTCGGAAACCGCCCCCAGCAAGTCGATGCCAATTACAGTGTGACTTGACCATGCCCCGTCGGCTCGGGCAGCCAACTGGAACAGATACAGTCGCTTAACTTCATGCATCGAGTTTGCGATTGCGCTCAAGCTCTCGAGTATCTCCGCTTTCGGTTTCTTAGCAGGAACGCCAATCGCGATTTGTTGGCCGGGACGGAGATGTAACTCTTTCCCACGTTTTGTCGGGGCGGGTATCGTACCTTGTGCAAGCGCCTCGAACTCAACACGTGTTATCCGTCCTGCCGGGCGCAACATTTTCCTTATTGGGTCAAAGGGGTTAACCAGGACCTCTTGTACATCTGTCCTCACAAGAACTTTGAAAAAGTCCTGCGCCTTCAGCCCGACGTACGGAGTATTCGGGTCCCAATTGCGCAACGCAGCAAGGTCGCTGAATACCGGTGTCACCCTACGGCCCTGCCTGTCCGTCAGGAACACCAACTGTAGTTGGGTGTTCCCCTCGGTGGTATTAAAACCTGGCTTCAAGCCGGCGGGCACTTCCGGGATCGGAACGATCAACATCGTCTGGAGCATTATCGCGTAGAGCCGCTTACGATTGTCTGGACTGTCCACGGAGCGCTACTTCCTGCATGGCCTGCACGAAGGAGGGGTTGCCTTCCTCGGGCGAGGGTTGGCCTTTTTTCTTAGCCCACTTTTCAAAAAAACCCAATCAACCTCCCTATTTCCCTACCCACTGGTCCACCCAATCATTCACCGTTTTGTACCAAAGCTGCGAATTCTGCGGCTTGAGAATCCAATGGCCTTCGTCGGGGAAATACAGCATTTTCGACGGCACGCCCTGCCGTTGCAATGTCGTGAAAAGCTGCAATCCTTCCGACACATCCAGCCGGTAATCGAGTTGGCTGTGAATCACCAGAGTCGGGGTTTTGAAATTCGTTGCCGACAAATGCGGAGACCACTTGCGATACATCTCGCGATTGGTGTACGGCGTGCCCTTGAACTCCCACTCGTTGAACCACAACTCTTCGGTCGTGCCCCAGGCCGACTCGCTGTTGAACATGCCGTCGTGCGACACGATGCACTTAAAGCGGTCGGTGTGGCCGAGAATCCAGTTGGCCATGTATCCGCCGTAGCTGGCGCCTAGCGCGCACTCCCGTGTCTTGTCGATGAAAGGATAATGATGCTCGGCGTAGTCGAGGCCCTTCATCAGGTCTTCAAACGGCGCGCCACCCCAGTCGCCGTTGATCGCGTCAATGAACTTCTGCCCGTATCCGGTCGAGCCGTGAAAGTTGATCATAATGACCACGTATCCTGGGCCTGACGAAGTTGGGGCCGCGAACAGTTCGGGGTCCCAGCGATAGCTCCAGTCGTCTCCCCACGCCCCCTCCGGCCCGCCGTGGATGAGGAACTTCACCGGATATTTCTTGTTGGGATCGAAGTCCGGCGGTTTGACCAACGAACCTTCCACCTTGTCTCCGTTGGCACCATCGGACCAGAAAGGCTCAGCCTCTGACATGCTAATTTGCGACAGCAGCTGCTCGTTGACGCGCGAGACTGCCCAATCCTTATTCAAGGAACAGTCCCATTTGCCCGGATCCACAAAACCCGTTTTGGCTGGACAACCATCACCGGCAGCAGGGCTCGCGTAAATTTCATTCGGTGCAGTAACCGACATGCGGGTGAAGACCAAAGTCTTCCCATCGGCGGTGATTGCTACATCATCGTTGTATCCCCCCACGACGGAACGCGTGAGATACTCGACTTTGTTCCTGTCGCCTCTGGAGATCGGAGCTGTCCCTACAGCGTAAATGAGGCTGTGGCGTTCGTGCTCTGCGCTGAAATACATCGTCTTTGAATCGCGCGCCCACACGAAGCTCCCAACCCAGTGGTCGAAGTTCTGTGTCAGGTCCTTTTTCTCCCCCGTCTTCCGGTCGTACAGCATCAAACGCCAGCGGTCACTCTCGTCTCCCGGACGCGCCTGCGCGCGATAGGCGATGTACTTCCGATCCGGCGAATAGAGCGGAGTCTCATCCGCCGCCTTGTTATCGGCAGTGATGTTCTTGGTTTGCGCCAGAACCTGGGCGGACGAAGCATCCGACGGAAAAGTCACAGGCACCGTGAACAAATCCTTGTTCGTCGAAATCGCCTCGACCGGATCGTGGTTCGAGTTGAAGCAAATCTCCTGCCCATCCGGCGAGAAAGTGTAGTCGTCCTGCCCGCCCAGCGAGAATGGCGGTGCGTCGTAATCGCCAGGAGTCAGGTCGCGAGCTGCGTTAACGTCCAAATCGCGCACGGCGTCACCGTCTAAGGTGATTGGCCCGGCCCCTCCCGGAATAGCGATCAGACGGTACGCGGGAATTACAAAAAGATGCGTCCGCTTGCCGCCCTTGTACGCATTCCAATGCCGATACATCAGGTGATTAAAAACCTGCGCCTTGACCTTGGAGTTCTTTGCATCTTCAAGCTTCTTCGCGTTGCAATCGGCTTCGGCAGCGGGAGTCCCGTCGCACTCCGGATAAACATCCGATGTAAAAAGAATGTTCTTGCCGTCGGGCGACCACAGTTCGCCCGCGGCCTCGGTCGCAGCGTTCGTGAGCCGGTGCTTTTCGGTGACCGTCCCGGTCGCGCCATCAAAACCCGCAATCCAAATTTGCGATCCGCCTTCTTTGGTCGAAACAAACGCAAACCGTTTCCCATCTGGCTCCCAGCGCGGCCGGTCGGCGTCCTGGTCAGAGATGATTTCCTGCTCTTTCCCTCCGGCGATCGGCACTACCCACACGTGCGGTGTCTTGGTGTTCGCCTTCAGATCAACATCCACGGCCGCAAATAGCACCCATTTCCCATCCGGCGATGGAACCGGCTCCTCGACGCGCTTGAGCGCCATCATATCTTCGAAGGTGAAGGGATGTTTGGTCTGGGCGAAAGAGGGAAGAACAGTGATTAGGACAAACGCTACAGCCAAGAAGCGTCGCATGAGTGCCTCCGGAACAATTCTCCCGACGAAATCCGACCCAAAAAAAAACCTGTCATCCCGAGCGCAGCCGGATGATTTGCTTCACAAATCATCTGGCGCAGTCGAGGGACCTGCTGTTTGTCGTTGGCCGAGAGAAAAGCAGGTCCCTCACCGCTAACGCGGTTCGGAATGACATCGGTTATTTATTCGAGAACATCGCTGATCCTTCCCTCATCAATGATTCTGGCAATCCGGGCAAAATCCTCATACATCACACGGTCCTTCTCCATCTTCGGTGACACCGCGCGAATGGCCTCGCATGCGCGCTGCCCCCGTTTGCCGGTTTTGAGCGGCGCAACTAGATCCATAGCCTGCGCCGCCGCCATGGCCTCGATCGCCAGAACATTGCGCGCATTCTCGACAACCCGCCGCAACTTGAGCGCTGCCGTCATGCCCATGGAAACGTAATCTTCTTTGTTGCCCGAGGTCGTAATCGAATCCACCGACGCGGGATGTGACAGCACTTTGTTCTCGCTGACCAGCGCCGCGGCGGTCACCTGCGGCATCATGAAACCGGAATTCAATCCTGCCCCCGGCGCGAGGAAAGGTGGCAGGCCTTCGTTCAGTGCGGGATTGACCAGTCGCTCCAGGCGGCGTTCGGAAATTCCCGCGAGAGCGCTCAGAGCGATGGCCATGAAATCGAGCGCAAAGGCGATGGGCTCGCCGTGGAAATTTCCGCCGGAGATGACGACGGCTTCAGGCGAGCTTTGCTCGCTCGGACGGGCGAGGGCGCCCGTCCCCACGTGTTCTGTTCCGGTGCCAGCGCTTGTCGTGAACACTAGCGGGTTATCCACCGCCGAGTTGGCTTCCGTCTCGAATATTGCGCGGCAATTTGCCAGGGTGTCGCGCACCGCGCCGTGTACTTGCGGAATGCAGCGCAACGAATACGCGTCCTGTACCCGGCCGCACTCGCGATGCGATTCGCGAAGTTGACTGCCCTCGAGCATGCTGCGTAAATTTGCCGCCGACTTGATCTGCCCAGCATGAGGACGCGCCCGGTGAATGCGCTCATCGAATGCGACGTCAGTCCCGCGAAGCGCATCGAGGGTCAGCGATCCGATGACGTCGGCGGAATCCACCAGAGTTTCCGCCGCTAGCAACGCCAGCGTGCCCACCGCGAGCATGGCTTGGGTACCGTTTATCAGTGACACCGCTTCTTTGGCTTCGAGAACCAGCGGCTTGATGCCCGCAGGCCGCAAGACTTGCGCGCCGGGGATACGAGAACCTTTTTCATCCAGACATTCACCCTCGCCGATCAACACCAGCGCCAGATGCGCCAGAGGAGCCAGGTCTCCGCTGGCCCCGACGCTGCCTTGCGAGGGCACGAACGGCGTGACCTTGCGGTTCAGCATCTCGCAAAGCGTATCAATCACGACTGCGCGAATGCCGGAGTGTCCCTTGGCGAGGGAATTGGCGCGCAGCAGCATCATGGCGCGGGTTTCTGCCGCGGACAGAGGATCACCAACGCCGACCGCATGCGATCGCACCAGGTTGATTTGCAACTCGCGAATCTGGTCTCCCGCAATGCGAACGTCGCTGAGCTTACCTACCC
>Ga0099829_10002589_pt1 | contig 10454 bp, 4 predicted proteins | sample CZO8metaG_3_FD_79336 | JGI IMG/M metagenome (GOLD analysis project Ga0099829, IMG submission 79336) | Vadose zone soil microbial communities from the Eel River Critical Zone Observatory, Northern California, USA - CZOApr15con2H2.8 metaG | ecosystem: Environmental > Terrestrial > Soil > Vadose...
GGCGGAGGCGCCACGGCGCCAAGCATTACGAGCTTGAGCCAAACCTCCGGAGCTGTAGGCACCGCCATAACGATTACCGGTTCTAACTTTGGGGCTTCACAAGGCACAAGCACGGTTACCTTCAACGGGACGATTGCGACGGTGTCGAACTGGAGTGCCACCAGCATCATTGCGCCGGTTCCAGCGGGAGCTACGACTGGACCGGTGGTAGTCACAGTGGGCGGACTGGCGAGTAACGGCGTGACCTTTACGGTTATCCAGGCTCCCAGCATTACCAGTATCACCCCCTCTTCGGGTCCATTCGGCACTTCCGTGACGATCACGGGCACAAATTTTGGTGCCAGCCAGGGATCAAGTACGGTGACATTCAACACTATTACCGGAACGCCGACGAGTTGGACCTCGACAGGCATTGTTGTCCCAGTCCCCAACGGAGCGACAACCGGTAATGTCGTCGTAACTGTTGCCGGAACCTCCAGCAACGGCATGCCCTTTACCGTGACTACGTCAGGCCCGAGCATTGCGAGCTTGAGCCTGACTCAGGGTCCAATCGGGGCGGGCTTAACGATAAATGGCTCGAATTTTGGGTCAACCCAGGGAAGCAGTACTGTCACGTTCAATGGCACCCTCGCGGCAACCTCGAGCTGGACCGCATCGGGCATCAATGTGACGGTCCCTTCAGGCGCAACAACAGGCAATGTGGTCGTCACGGTTGCTGGTGTGGCGAGTAACGGTCTGCTCTTCACAGTTACACCACCACCAGCCATCACCAACATCACTCCCACCTCCGGTCCTATTGGGACGAATGTAACCATTACCGGCACGAACTTCGGGCCAACCGTAGGGACAATACAGAGCTTTGTCACCTTTAATGGCACGCAGACTAGGGCATCGAATTGGACCGATACCAGCATCACGGCTCCGGTGCCGACAGGGGCGACCACCGGCAATCTGCTCGTGAATGTTGGCGGAGTGCCAAGCAACGGTGTGCTTTTCGGAGTCACCGCACCACCGAGTATTACAAGTCTAAGTCCCAACTTTGGGCCGACGGGAAGCTCTGTGACGATTGCCGGCGCCAACTTTGGAGCATCGCAAGGAACAAGCACCGTCACGTTTAACGGAACCACGGCCACACCGACAAGCTGGAGCGCCACGAGCATAGTCGTGCCGGTACCGACCGGAGCAACCTCCGGCAACGTGGTGGTTACAGAGAGCGGCCTGGCCAGTAACGGAGTGAACTTCACCGTAACCGTAGGCTCCGGCAATATCGCACTTGTGCAACACACAAGCGTGGACGCTGGCACAACTGCCTCGGCCTCCCTTGCGTTCAAATCAAACACGGCTGCAGGAAATTGGATCGCAGTATGTATCCGTGCGGGCTCGACCACGGCCGAGGTCTTTACCATCACTGATTCCACCGGGAACACCTATAAGCAAGCGTTCCAATTCACATTGACTCCGAGTAACGTAGTTTTTGCGATTTACTATGCTGAAAATATCAAAGGCGGTGCAAACACCGTTTCGCTGTCAGATACCGTCTCTGGACCTTTGCGTTTTGCCATCTTGGAATATTCGGGTGTTGCGACGAGCAACTCGCTTGACGCCACTCCAACGACCGCGCAGGGAGGCAGCGCCACTCCTAACAGCGGAATCGTGAATACGGGAGCGAACGGCGATTTATTGTTAGGCATGATTGTGACAGCAAATGCCGGCACGTTTACTGCGGGCAGCGGCTACAAGATCGAAGATTTTGTGCCGGCGGAACCAAACACAAAGCTCATCACCGAAGATCAGATACAAGCCGGAGCTGGGGCGGCTTCGGCCACCGCATCTCTGGCCGCCGTAGATAACTGGGGTGCCGGCCTTGCGGCCTTCCGCTCAATCAGTGGCGTTGGCTTTCCGATCTCGGTCAGTGTTTCCCCATCCACCACATCCCTTCCATCGGGATATGGGACGCAAGCGTTTACCGCCACCGTAACGAATGATTTTCAGAATCGGGGCGCGACTTGGTCGCTTTCGGGCGCGGGCTGTACAGGCACTACATGCGGCACTCTTTCCAGAATCACATCTACGTCCGTTACTTACAATGCTCCGCCAAATACACCCAATCCGGCCACTGTAACGCTAACGGCGACCGCTGTTGGGGATAACACGAAGTCCTCTTCTGCAACGATCACAGTGACACCAGGGGTACTCACTGTTGTGCTTAGCCCAAAGCGTGGAGCAGTGACCCTATCCCCGTCACAAACTGTGCAGTTCAGCGCCACCGTCTTTAATGATCCATCGAATGCCGGTGTAACCTGGCAGGTCGACGGTAACAATGGTGGCAGCGCCACGACCGGCACAGTTTCGTCCTCAGGACTCTACATCCCTGGCACGCAACCGGGACAGCACACCGTAACAGCGTTCAGCAATGCTAATGCTTCCGTCAGCGGTTCTGCCTTAATTGCTGTGACGGATCTAGCGGGCGTGTATACGCATCACAACGACGCTGCTCGAACCGGCCAAAATCTGCAGGAATATGGTCTAACGCCAACCACGGTAAACTCTTCTACATTCGGCCAGCTTTTCTCATGTCCTGTTGACGGGCATGTTTACGCAGAGCCGCTTTGGGTTGCCAATCTGACTGTTGGCACGACCACGCGCAATGTCGTATTCATCGCGACCCAGCACGATAGCGTCTACGCCTTCGATGCCGACTCACCGTCTTGTATTCAGCTCTGGCAAGTAAGCTTCCTGGGGAGCGGCGTAACGGCCCTCTCGCCGTCGGACATCAACGGGAACGGCGATATCGTCCCTGAGATCGGGATTACATCCACGCCCGTAATTGATGCGGCGACAAACACCATTTACGTCCTTCCCAAGACCAGAGAAACGGTTGGCACAGTGAATGGTCAAGCATGCTCTACGAGCGCGCCCTGTTATGTCCACCGTTTGCATGCCTTGGATCTGATTGCAGGAGCTGAGAAGTTTGGAGGACCTGTCGTTATCTCAGCTACAAACTTTACGCCTGCCAGACACCTCCAGCGCCCAGCGTTGCTCTTGGCCAATAACACCGTATACGTTGCCTTCGGCTCTCATGGCGACCAATGCACGTATTCGGGTTGGGTAATGGGCTACAACGCATCAACGTTGGCTCAGGTGTTTGTGCGACCCCTCGCCAATTCCTTGCCATCCCAAGGGTGTAATAGAGGCGGAATCTGGCAAGCTGGCGCTGGACCCGCCGCTGACGCCAGTGGCAATATCTATGTCTCCACTGGGAACGGCACCTACGATGGTGTGACTAATTGGGGCGATTCGGCTGTGAAGCTGAGTCCAACTGGATCCGTTCTCGACTGGTTTACTCCCTTTAACCAAGCCACCTTCAATGCGAATGACATCGATTTGGCTTCAGCGGGCGTGCTCATCCTTCCGGATACAGTAGGTTCCACCGCGCATCCGCATTTGGCGATCGCGACGGGCAAAGTCGCCATCCTGTACCTCCTGGATCAGACGAACATGGGGAAGTTCAATTCGTCAATCAATAAGGATTTGCAGGAGGTGGTCCCTGTGCCGCCGCCCAATACAACATTGCTTGATGGCGGCAACTATGGCCTTCCAGCCTATTGGAATGGCAACATCTATACTACGGGCCAGAACTTTCCTTTGAGTCAGTTCCAGATTTCCAACGGAACTATCTCGACGCCGCAATCAGCAAAATCTACCAATACTTTCCCCCCTCGCGGGGCAATACCATCGGTGTCCGCGAACGGCGCAGCGGGAGGCGTCGTCTGGATCATCGATTACAGCGGTTGGCAGACCGGCGCTGCTGCTATCTTAGACGCTTATGATGCGGCCAACGTCGGGACTTTGCTTTACAGCAGTCCAAGCAGCGGAACCGGTTCTATCGGACCCGCTGTGAAGTTCACCGTGCCGACAGCTGCTAATGGAAAGGTTTATGTAGGCGCACAATTCTCCTTCTCCGTGTTCGGGCTGCTTCCGAACTAGCCGGAAGGTCCACAGGACCTTCCGTTCAGTGTTCACGAGCAATGTGTCTTACGCCCAGAACGGAAGCTCTCGACTGTAAGGTGAGCCCTGGGTAAGGTTTAACATCCCCCTCCGGCGCCAGCGGCCAAACAGCCGGACGCCAATAAGATATGTACGGCGAAACTGTCCGTCTTCCGTTTGCTTCCCAATTTGGCAATGCGGCTTGCCAGGTTCTTTGGGGCAGACTACGCAATGATTCCTCTGCGTGTCGGGCTTAGGCTAGTGATGATCCCTGTCAGTGTTAATCCGACTCAAATCACACAGCGGACCTGCGCGTAGAGCGCGATTTTGCACAGAGGTCTAGGTCGATTCAGGTTTTAGCGGCCGAATACAACCTTGCCAATGCAGGCAGGAAATCGGCTCGACTTTAAAGGAGAAGCCATGAGTTCACAGGTCCAGGATGCGACGAGCGATCTCCAATCCATCGTCCGCACAGCTTCCGGCGAGCAGCGGCTCCTGGTTTGGTTTACGGAAGCGCGACGACGGAGAGCCGTTTTCTGGTCGATCGTGGTGTTGCTCGGTTTTGTGCAGGCATGGTCGCACCGCCAGCTAGTCGACCACGACGGCGTGGCCTACCTCGACATCGCGGAGAGGTATGCTCAGGGACCCTGGACCTCTGCCATAAACGGCTTCTACAGCCCTCTATATTCTTGGTTAATGGCGATTGGACTTTACCTCCTGCAGGTTCCCCGGTACTCGGAAGCGACACTCTTGCATCTTGTCAATTTCGCTGGCTACTTGGGCGCATATGCATCTTTTGAATTCTTTCTTGGAGAAGTTATTCGAGCGGAACGAGCGAACGCGAACTCGGAAGACCAGACAACCGGCCTCTCAGAAAGCGCCTGGCACACGCTCGGACTAGGATTGTTTCTTTATTCGACCATGGTTATGGCGAACCTTAGTGGGCATTCCGGCCAGGGGGATCCCGGTTCAACGCCTGATATATTCGTGGTGCTCTTTGTCTTTCTTGCAGCGGGTCTGCTTAAGCGCATGCAATCTGGGCGGGCGGGACCGGTAACGTACGCCCTCTTTGGCGCCGCGCTGGCGTTCGGATATTTAGCCAAAACCGTTATGTTTCCTCTCTCTTTCGTGTTCCTGGCCGTCGCAGGATTCATTTCCCTCCGACAGCGTAAGAACGCTCTGCGCTTTCTGCTTGCTCCTGTTTGCTTCGCGCTTGTCGCGGGACCGTGGGTCGCAGTCCTATCGCACACGCAGGGACGATTCACGTTCGGCGACGCCGGACGTTTGACCTATAGGTGGCTTGTTGGACCCCAGGCTAATCCGGTGGAGTGGGGAGGCCAGACGGAGAAGCCAGAGAATTTGCTTCACCCGCCTCGCCGTCTCTCCGTGGACCCGCCGGTGTATGAATTTTCGACGCCGGTGGCTGGCACTTTCCCTCTATGGTACGGCAGCAGCTACTGGCTAGCGGGCTGGAAGTTCCATTTTTCACCGGCGGGACAGCTACGTATTCTGCGCGAGGGCTACAATGCCTATTGGGAGATCCTCAGTCATCAACAGAAAGAGTACATGGTTTTGTTGTTTGCTCTGATCCTCGCGCAGGGAAAGCTTCGTGATTATTTCAAAGCCCTTCTGTCGGGCTGGGTGCTGTGGTTACCGGCAGGCGCGGCGCTCGGCATGTATGCTCTCGTACGAGTTGAACCACGATATGTTGCTCCTTTTTTTGTAATGCTATGGATAAGTCTCTTTGTGGCCGCCAGGTTACCGAGAAAGGATGGCTTCCAGCAGTTTGCCCGGTGCATTGTAGTCGCAACCGTTCTCACAACTTGTGCTGGCATTGTACGTGGAGAAATCAGCGACTTTCACTCGATCCTGCGGCACACTGCGAGCGAACAAGCAGAGGTCGCAGCAGGGTTGCGCAAACTAGGCGTTCTGGAGGGACAGTCCGTTGCCACCATAGGAATTCCTCGTGACAGCTATTACTGGGCGCGGCTTGCGCGTATCCGCGTCATCGCCGAAATTCCGACGCCAAATGTGAACCAATATTGGTTCGCGCCGGCTGGCACCCAAGACAAGGTACGTTCATTGTTCGCGCAAGCGGGTGCGGTCGCCATCGTTACTGACACTATGCCGGCAGCAGTCACTTATCCGCAATCCAGCCTTCCGGTCAACCTCCCGGGATGGCAGCGTATCGGAGACACCTCCTACTTCCTTTTCCGGTTGCAGACCTCGGCTACGCGCAATGGCGGCATGGCTAACAGCCAGGTTTTGCACGACAAATAGCTGATTCGCACGTCCGCTTGCTAAGATGAGCGCCTGTCAGTCCCTAACACTACGAACATGCAATATTGCCATCCTTAGTTGAATCAAGGCTTTAGCGCCTGGCCCGCGGCCTTCTGGGGGAAGAAACGTGAGTCTGAAAAGTGGCAAGAATTTTCTCAATGCCACAGACCGGTTCATTACACTCTAACCAAAAGGGAGTCCGCCGATTGGGTTGAGCGCTGACTTCGTGCAATCAATTGAAAACACATAGGTTACTAGACCCATTCCAGCCAATCGCTCACCCCAAGGTAAGCCCGGTCGGTCCTCAATTTGCTCTCTAATTGGGGTCAATATCGGGCAGGGCTCTCGGAGGACATTTTCTTCATGAAAGCAGTGATTCTGGCAGGCGGCTTCGGCTCTCGGTTAAGTGAAGAGACCCTCGTAAGGCCCAAGCCCATGGTCGAGATTGGCGGCAAGCCTATCCTGTGGCACATCATGAAGTCGTATTCCTTCCATGGAATCAACGACTTCGTTATCTGCTGCGGCTACAAAGGATATTTAATCAAAGAATACTTCACGAGCTATTTTCTGCACATGTGTGATCTCACTCTAGAGCTCAGAAGCAACAAAATGGAGTTCCTGAGCAACGGCGTGGAGCCTTGGAAGGTTACGCTGATCGACACCGGCGAAAACACCATGACTGGCGGGCGGCTCAAGCGCGTGCGCCAACACATTGGGAACGAGACATTTTGCTTTACGTATGGGGATGGCGTAAGCGACCTAGATATCCGAAAACTAATATCCTTCCACCGCGAGCAAGGCGGGCTTGCCACTTTGACCGCCGTGCAACCAGCCGGCAGATTTGGTGCTTTCAGCCTGGAGCATGAGCAATGCGTAATCTCGAGCTTTAAGGAAAAACCCGACGGCGGCTCCGGATGGATCAACGGTGGCTTCTTCGTTCTTGAACCCCAAGCAATTGACTATATTGCTGACGATTCAACGGTTTGGGAGCGCGAGCCCATGGAAACACTGGCGCAAGAGGGGAAGCTTCACGCATTTCGCCATCGGGGTTTTTGGCAAAGCATGGACACCCTCCGCGACAAAGCGCTACTGGAAGAATTGTGGACTTCGGGGAAGCGGCCGTGGAAGGTGTGGTAAGCCTTGATGCTAGAAACATCGCCAAAGATCTTGAGCGCAGCGGAACCCTTGTTCGATCGGACGGAAAGCTAGCTTTAGTCCTGTAGAATTTCGTCGCAATTCGGCTATTCACGAATTAGACCCTCGCTAGACCTCGCCCTACTCATCCCTACCGATGATGCGGACTTCGTTCCGTTGAGTAGTGCCGCCCACCTTCGCTCACCCCAGCATGGTTAGGTGTACTGGAAAATGCTCAGCGCCGGAGTTCGCTGTCCCATGAAAACCGTGGTCTGCCCAAAAGTTGCTACGTCCCTTCGCCAGCTTGCCTTTTACTGGTAAATAGCGCTTTGGAAACGCAATCCTCGCGTTGCGTCGTGGTGAGCAGACTCCGCCCCATACTAGTGATGGTTCCCGGACTCGCCAAGTAACTGCGGACCGGAACAATCTCTTGTCCCGCCGAGGAGAGCCTCAATGGGCTGTTTCCGAAAAGGTTTGGTCGTTCTGCTATTGACGTTCGCATGTGCGTGCCTCGCTGCAGAACGAAGGACGTACACAATCGTCGACTTAGTTGGACTTTCAAATACGAAATTCGCGCACGTTACTCATATCAATGATTCCGGTCAGATTGTTGGAATTTCCGCCAACCATGCCTTCCTTTGGGAAAAAGGCGTGATGACCGACTTGGGTACACTCGGCGGTGATTTCAGCCTGGCGAATGCAATTAACGATCTTGGGCAGGTTGTCGGTGAATCCAAGACGGTTGGTGGGGAAACCCATGCATTTCTGTGGGATCACGGCACGATGTCGGATCTCGGTACATCCGGTGAGACTAGCTCTGCTCACGGGATTAACAACCAAGGCGAAATTGTTGGCGCAATTTCTAGCAAGAACGTTCGCGGGAGTGCGGTGCTATGGAAAAATCGACAAAGGGTTTCTCTAGCCGATCTCGCACCGACCGGCAGCGGGAGTACCGCCTTCGCGGTAAACGCCAATGGAGACGTTACCGGTGTTTCCAGCGGGTTTGTGTCGAGTTCTGGTGGTGTAGTGCGCGCTGTGATTTGGCACGGAGGCATCGTAAGGGATATCGGCACTCTTGGGGGCATGCACAGCACCGCGTGCGCGCTCAATGATTTAGGCGACGTTGTTGGTTGGGCTGAAACCACCAATCATTCGGCTAACGCCTTTCTGTGGCATGACGGCGTAATGCGCAATCTGAAATCGCTCGCGGGCGGCGTTGAAAGTCAGTCATTTGCTGTGAACAGGCTTGTACAAGTGGTCGGCTCGTCGTTGAATTCAAAAAGCGAGAGTCGTGCTGTCATCTGGGAAAACGGTAAAATCACAGACTTGAATGACTTAGTCACCGCGCCGGCAGAATTGGTTTTTACTCGAGCAAGAGGCATCAACAATCGAGGGCAAATCTTAGTCGAAGTGCAAGTGCGTACCGACGGAACAACTAGATCATTCCTGCTCACGCCTCAATAGTTTACATGCAGCAGGATTCTTACGGGTTGAGCTTCGCCAGGGTGGCGTAACAATAGAGTGGCGGTCTATTTAGAAAGCGCCTTCGCCACTGAGAACGGCGCGCGGAGTCGCAGCCAGAATCTTCAAATCGAGCCAGAGCGACCAAGATTGGATATATCGAAGATCCAGTCGAACCATCTCATCAAACCGCGTGCGGCTTCTGCCGCTGACCTGCCACAGCCCTGTAACCCCAGGCCTGACCTCTAAAACTCTTCGGCGGTGCCAGATGTCGTAAATTTCAAATTCGTAGGGCAGCGGAGGGCGCGGTCCGACCAGGGACATCTTTCCGGTCAGAACATTCCAAAACTGCGGAAGTTCATCGAGACTGGTCTTCCTTAGAAACCTGCCGATCGGTGTCACACGGGGATCTTCCGTAATCTTGTAAACAACTGCCTCGTCCTTCCCAGCATCGATTCTGTGCGCTTGGCCGGAGATATAGCGCTGGACGTAGTCCTTATGAATCTTGGGGTCATTATTCGTGTACATGGTTCTGAACTTCAGAAACATGAACCGGCGCCCGAATTGTCCAAGTCGCTCCTGCTGAAAAATCGTAGGGCCCTTGGATGTCAGTTTGACTAGAAGAGCTATTAGCGCAAACAACGGGCTGAGCAAGATCAGTAGTCCCGCGCTTCCCGTGATATCTATCAGCCTTTTTGCCGTTTGGGAGATTCGGTTTTTTGATCGGCTCGGTGAGAGTTCAGGGTACAGTCTAAAGTCCGCTACAGGATCAGTTCCGCTTCGGCCTTGGTTCTCTGGGAAAAGATGGACCGTGATGGCCAATCTCGATGTGCACTCACCGCTCAACTCGGCATGGAGGGCGTTGACGATTTTAGAACGCAGGACGTCCGTGATGGGACTTCCAGATTCAAGACTAACTTCCGTGAAGATGACACCTAAAATGGCTCCGTCTTTGTACCAACCGACCAGATCAGTTTCCCGCGTTGAGTTCAAGATCACAGACGCGACCGACGCCAGCACGCTCTCAGCAGTTCCATCAAGAAACGCGGCAGCATCCAGAAGCATCAGGACGAACGACTTGCGTGACCGCTCGGCCCGCCGGCGCTCCAGCAACAGCATGTCGTGAAAAACTTGCTCTTGGAAAATCGCCGCCCGTCTCACGGTAGAGGGAGTTAAACTCAAGGATGTTTTGCGACTTCTTGAATGGAACGAACCCGAATCAGCCACCGCTGCGATTCTGGAGTAGTTATTTCCCATGTCCCTCAAATCCCACAGCTCAGAAGATTCTTAAGCCTGACCAGCCGCAACTGGCGCGTCTTTGGAGAACGAGCAATCTTGAGTTAAGCGAGCGCACCTTGCAGCAATCCAGGACTCGCGAGTGAACCAAAATCACTCGTTCGTGACGCCTGGACTGGGCAGACGCTGGATCGATCAATCTCCAGGGCCACCGACCGCTTTAGCAAGGATATAGAGACCACTATCCGCCTGCTACCCTTGAAACTAACGAGAATCCCTTCCAGGCCAGCCAAGGCTCCGTCCTCAATCCGGATGGGTTGACCGACTTCCAGATACGGCCAAGGCTCAGGCTCGAA
>Ga0099829_10002592_pt1 | contig 10449 bp, 5 predicted proteins | sample CZO8metaG_3_FD_79336 | JGI IMG/M metagenome (GOLD analysis project Ga0099829, IMG submission 79336) | Vadose zone soil microbial communities from the Eel River Critical Zone Observatory, Northern California, USA - CZOApr15con2H2.8 metaG | ecosystem: Environmental > Terrestrial > Soil > Vadose...
GAGGACGCTGTCGCGCAGGGCGCCGGGCTGCTGGTTGTCGACGACTCGGGCGTGTCGGCCGAGCGGGCGCCGATCCCATCGCTCCTCGCAACCGCCGCGGTGCACGCCCACCTCATTGCAGTCGGCTCGCGGATGCAGACCAGCCTGCTCGTCGTGGCCGACGACGCCCGGGACACGCACGCCATCGCGTGCCTTCTCGGTTGCGGCGCCGATGCGATCTGCCCGCAGTTGGCCCTGCTGACGGTGGCCGCCGACGCCGACGCGTCCGAGGACTCCGATGTGTCCTCGGCGGAATCGCAGGAGCGACTCCAGGCCGCGGTCGAAGACGGCGTCCTAAAGATCCTGTCGAAGATGGGCATCTCGACGGTCGACTCGTACCGGGGCGCGCAGATCTTCGAAGCCATCGGGTTGGGGCCGGAGGTCGTCGAGACGTGCTTCCCCGGGATGCCGTCGGTGATCGGCGGGATTGGCTGGGGCGACCTTGGTGCCGACGTGCTGGCCCGTCACACCGCGGCCGGTTGGGCCAGCGAGGCCAAGGCCGATCTCGGCAATCCCGGTTACTACCGTGACCTCAAGCGAGGCGGTGAGTACCACGCCCACAACAAGACGGTCATCGACGCCTTGCAAGCGCAGAGCCTGCCGCCGTTAGCGGACGGGAACGGCGATGCCGACGGCCGCCAGGACAAGGATGTCGTCGCGGCGCACCTGTTGCAGCGGGCCATCCGCGCCGGCCGGACCGAACTGTACGACACGTTCGCACGGCTGGTGAACGACCGGCCCGCGACCGAGGTGCGCGACCTGCTCGAGTTGGTACCCGCCGGGCCTCCCGTTCCCCTCGAGGACGTCGAGCCGGCGAACATTATCGCCCAGCGGTTCTCGACGGGGGCGATGAGTCACGGTTCCCTTTCCGCCGAGGCCCACGAGACACTGGCCGAGGCCATGAACCTGATCGGCGGCCGGTCGAACTGCGGCGAGGGCGGCGAAGACCCGTATCGGTACCGGACCCGGGGTCAGACCAGGGGCGACAAAAACAGCAAAATCAAGCAGATCGCCTCGGGGCGTTTCGGTGTAACGCCGGAGTACTGCGCCTATGCCGACGAGCTGCAGATCAAGATCGCCCAGGGCAGTAAGCCCGGCGAAGGTGGCCAGCTACCGGGCCACAAGGTGAGCGAGGAGATCGCCCGCCTCCGCCACACCCAGCCCGGCGTTACCTTGATTTCGCCGCCTCCCCACCACGACATTTACTCCATTGAGGACTTGGCCCAACTGATCTTCGACCTCAAGCAGGTCAATGCGTTCGCCGATGTATCCGTCAAACTCGTGGCGGAGGACGGCGTCGGGACCATCGCCGCCGGCGTCGTGAAGGCGTTGGCCGAGGTGGTCCAGATCAGCGGAGCCAATGGCGGCACGGGCGCCTCGCCTCTGTCGTCGATCAAGCACGCCGGCATGCCATGGGAGCTTGGCCTGGCCGACACTCAGGCCGCGTTGATGGACAACGGCCTGCGCGACCGGGTTCGTGTGCGCGTCGACGGCGGCTTCATGACGGGACGCGACGTGTTGATCGCGGCATTGCTCGGCGCGGACGAGTACTCGTTCGGCACCGCCGCCATGCTGGCCGAGGGCTGCATCATGCTGCGGGCCTGTCACAAGGACACCTGCACGACCGGGATCGCGACGCAGCGGCCCAATCTGCGGGCCAAGTTTGCCGGCACGCCGGAAGGTGTGGCGTCGTACCTGTTGTTTGTAGCCGAGGAGGTGCGGGCGCTGCTCGCCTCGCTCGGGTTGCGGTCGGTCGACGAGGCGATCGGCCGGGTCGAGTGCCTCCGTCAGCGCGCGGTTGGCGATGCTCGGGTTGACAGCGTCGACCTTTCGCCCTTGATGGTTCCGCCTGCCGATACGAGCGCGGCGCGCCGCTACGTCTCGGGCGTGCCCATCCAGCGGACCCGATCGGTTCTGGGCGACCAGCTCCTCGCCGATGGGTTCCGGCCGGTGTGGGACGGCGAGCACATCGAGCTGAGCTATCCGATCACCAACCGCGACCGCACCGTCGGCGCCGCCCTCGGCGGCGCGCTTGCGCTCGAGTACGGTTCCGCCACGCCGCGCGGGCTGGCGCTCGTCCGTCTCGACGGTTCGGCCGGTCAAAGCTTCGGCGCCTTCCTGACCGACGGCATCCATCTTCACCTGGTCGGCGAAGCCAACGACTATGTCGGCAAGGGAATGGGCGGAGGTCGTCTCGTCATCCGGCCTCCCGCCGACGACGCCGGGGAGCCGGTTCTGGCCGGCAACACCTGCCTCTACGGCGCCACCGGCGGCACCGTCTTCATCGCCGGCTCCGTCGGCGAGCGTTTCGGCGTTCGCAACTCGGGCGCGACTGCAGTCGTGGAGGGCGCCGGCGATCACTGCTGTGAGTACATGACCGGTGGAACGATCGTGGTGCTCGGCGATGTCGGCTACAACCTGGGTGCCGGCATGACCGGCGGTCAGGCGTTCGTGTGGAACCCGCGCAGCCGGGTGGTTGGTCGCCTTAACACCGCGCTGGTCGAAGCGGTCCGTCCCGACGCCGAGGCGCTACAGGAACTGCGGTGGCTGATCGAGCAGCACGTGGAACTGACGAACTCGTCGCGTGCCGCGTCGTTGCTTGAGGACTGGTTAGCTGCGTCGTGCGAGTTCTGGCATGTCGTGCCGCTCGGTCGTGTCCGGCAGTACGAGGCGCAAAATGTGGGGCGGGTCGCCGCGAGCGCGTAGCGATCTTGCGGCTTAGCTCGGGGGCTTGGTCCGGGCGAGCTCGTCGTCGCTCGGGTCCCGTGCTTGCTTCGCCTCAGGCGGGAGCAAGTCGACGATGGCGGCCATCATCGCCTTCGTGTCGGCCTTGGCGTTGCTGTACTCCAAGCCCTCGACGGGCGGGCCGATCCGTATTTGTATCGTCGGCGGGCGCAGCACGTTGGTGACGTTGGGAAGGCGCGACGAGCGCGGCCACACTCGCTCGGTCCCCCAAATGCCAACCGGAATCACGGGGGCGTGTGTCGCCGCCGCCATGCGCGCCGCACCCGTCTTGCCGTGCAGTTCAGGTTGGAAAAATTCGCGTCCGCGCGGGATCGTCCCCTGCGGCATCAGGGCGATCACCTCGCCCGCCCGCAGCGCCTTGATGGCTTCGGCAAAAGCATCGGCGCCATGGCCCTCGCGGTCAACCATGATCAGACCCAGCATGCGCGCCATCTGGCCGATTACGGGAGCATCAAATAGCTCCCGCTTGGCCAGGCCGCGCGGATTACGCCCGCCCTGCATGACCGCCAGCCCGAGCGCAAACGTGTCGAAATAGCTGCGATGGTTGGCGATCACGATCGCCGCGCCGTGCTTGGGAATGTGCTCGGTACCGCTGATGTCGAAGCGGGCATAGGGAAACATCTCTGGCCGGATCACGGTCCGCACGACATCAAACGGCTCGACACCGAGCACCTTCGGCACGCCGGGCGGCGCGTCGAGCCGTGGTTGCGGCCAGCGTCGGAGGGCCGCGACCGCGGCGAGCCGTGGATCGGCGTTCACGGCGTGGGGATGTCCGACCGCCATCAGGAGGGGAAGGTCGTACACGCTGTCGGAGTACGCCCAGCTCTCCGACAACTCGACTTGATGCATGTCGGCCCATTTGCGAACGGAGCGCAACTTACCGGCCGCCCACACGAAGTCGCCGTCGAGACCGCCGGTGTACCGGCCGTTCTTGGTGGCGTAGCGAGTGGCGACGATGTCGTCCATCCCCATTCGCCGGGCGAAGGGCTCGATCAGGTCGTAGGGCGTGGTGGTCGCCAAGACGACGGTCCGGCCGGCGCGCTGATGCTCTGCGATCAGGTCGGGTGCATAGGGGGCGACGAGGGTGATCAGATCGTCGGCGGCGTCTTCCGCCGCAGCGGTCATCGCTTCTTGTGAGTTGCCCCGTGCGGCCAGGGCGGCCGAGCGGGCGAGGGCCATGCCGGGAAGTGACTCGCCCAGCAGGTTGTACGAGCGGTAGATCAGGCTCTCGCCGGGGAGCGAACGGTTGGGGACGAGGCCGGCTCGTTGCATCGCCCGGCCCAGCACCCGGCCGCTGGCCTCGACCAGCAATGTGCGGTCGAGGTCGAAAAAGGCAGCCGCGTTACCCATCACGTGCACGCTACCCCCGTTCCGGGCTGGCGCGATCCTGGGTCCGATGGGCCTGGTGGCCTCCCGACCAGCCGACGAACCCCGGACGCGTCGAAGGGGCCGGTGGGGGGGTACCGGCCCCTTCGGAAAAGCGATGAACTCGGAGGGGGGCCCCGGGTCCGTCGCTGTGCTGAGATTTATTATGCCAAACGCCGTGTTATCTGTCCAACAGTTTTAGCTGATAACCGGTATCTTGACAATAGATGGACTTACGCCAACTCGCCGCTCTGGTCGCCGTGGCCGAGCACCGCAGCTTCTCGGCAGCGGCCGACGCCCTCCACACGGTGCAATCCAACGTGTCCACTCACGTCGCCCGATTGGAGAAGGAGCTGGGCGTCCAGCTGATTGACCGTCAGAGCGGCCAGCTCACCCATGAGGGTCAGGCCGTGGTCGACCGGGCTCGCCGCATCCAGGCCGAGCTGGACGCCCTCGTGTCTGACGTGGCAGCCCTCCGCGACGAGGTGGTGGGCACGGTCCGTCTCGGCGTGATCGGCACGACGGCCCGCTGGCTCGTACCACCACTCGTCGACAGGCTGGCCGAGGAGTACCCGAAAGTCCGCCTCATCGTGTACGAGGCGACGTCGGTCAACCTCGAGCCGAGGCTGGCCAACAGCCAGCTCGACCTGGCCGTGGTCAACCTTCCTCTACCCGGCGACGACCTGGTGGGACGGCCGCTCTTCGACGAGGACCTGGTCCTGGTCTTGAGCCACGACCACCCCCTCGCGAAGCACAACACCGTGAAGATGGCCGATCTCGACGGGGTTGCCTTGCTGCTGCCCGCCCCGGGCACCTCGCTGAGAGACGACATCGACCGGGCGGCGGCTGACTCAGGGGTCGTCTTGCTGCCGAAGGCGGAGCTCGATGGCGTCCGGCTCATCGCGTCGCTGACCTTCGACGGTCACGGCCCCGCCATCCTGCCGGCGACCGGCGTGCCGGACCGGCTGGCGGGCAGTTTTCGCCGGGTGAATGTCGAAGGACTGCCCCGCCGCCAGGTCGCGGTGGCGATGCGCCGGCGGGGCCTACCGACCCAGCCGACCAAGGCGGTCCTGGCCGTGCTCGACGAGCTCATCACGTCGGACGTGGGCCGGCGCTTCGGGATTCATCCGCCTGCCGAGCAGTAGCTGTGCTGGGAGAGAAATTCCCGCAACGTCTTGACGTAGTCGGACCCGCTCGGCCAGCCCTCGGTGCCGGAAAGTTTGCCCTGGCTGTGTAGATCCCCAAGAGTCCGCCAGACCTGCTTGGCCTGGCCCAGGTCGCACTCGTCGGCGACCCACGCGGCCAGGTAGCCGAGCCCGTCCGGCGGCGAGTCTTCGAAGCGGCTGAACCACCTGTTGGCATCGTTCGCAATCAGCGACCGGTGTTGCGCGGTGACGTCGACAAACCCCTGCTGGCCGAACGACAGCACTTTCAGCGGCGTCCCGGACCGCGAGAAGGGGGCAAAGACATAGGTGAAGCTGTCGTCTCCCGTCACCAGGATGGGAACTGGCGTGTCACCATCCGTGATCAGCGAGGCGGTGGAGTTGCCGAGGCCCTTCTCGATCGGCGAGCCGAACCCATCGCCGGTGACCGGAATGGCCCGCACGTAAAGACAGCAGTGCGCGCCGCCCGTCCACAGTCCCATGAGGACCGTTGGCATGGTCCACGACGGAAACTGGGCCAGACATAGCACTTCGTTCGGCGTGTCAGCCCCGGCCGGCGGCTTGGCGCCCACCCGCCAGGGCATGACCGACGAGGTCTGGTCGGGCGGCAGCGCCGCCGGCGGCGCCACTGGCACCGTCGCCACCTTCACGCCGCGCTCTTTCACCGTCAGGGTCGGCGACGACAGCGCCGCGGTCTGGCCGGGGTTGACCACGGTCGTGCCGGTAAGCGAAACCTCGGTCGAACCGAGCACAGCCGATGTCGCGACCTTGGCACCGTCCGTCGGATTCGACAGGTCGAGCTTGCCGCACGCAGTCGTCGATCCCGCCGTCCCGGCCGCGACCCCCGGTGAGGGCGGCGCGATGGGTGCGGGCCCCTCAGAAGACGACCCCGCCGAGGACGCCGCGAGGGATGAGCCCGTCTCCGCGGACGTACCGGGCCCCGGCCCCGGCGCGGACGCGGCGTTCCCGGCCGACGAGCAGGCAGCCGCGATTAGACATACCGCGATCGCGGCCAAGACCAACGGCTTGAGACGTTCCCGCATCCGTGACGTACGCTACCGAGGACGAAAGACCGCGTGGTTTCGCCTACGCGCTTTGCGCCTTTAGCTGGCGAAGCACGTACTGAAGGATGCCACCGTGGCGGTAGTAGTCCGCCTCCTTTGGCGTGTCGATTCGCAACCGCACCGAAAACGACTTGTCTCCGGCCTTGACAGCGAGCTCCGAGGGCAGCGGGGCATTGGCCTCCAGCCCTTCCAGCCCAACAACATCGAAGGTCTCCTCACCGGTGAGTCCCAATTTTTCCACACTGTCCCCTTCGCGGAACTGGAGCGGCAACACCCCCATACCGACCAGATTCGACCGGTGGATTCTCTCGAAGCTCTCGGCCAGCACGGCCCGAATGCCCAGGAGGAATGTCCCCTTGGCGGCCCAGTCACGGGACGATCCGGAGCCGTACTCCTTGCCGGCGAGGACCACCAGCGGAACTCCCTCCTCGGCGTACTGCATGGCTGCCTCGTAGATCGACATCTGGGTCCCGTCGGGCAGGTGCCGGGTCACGCCGCCCTCGGTCCCGGGGGCGAGCTGGTTGCGCAGGCGGATGTTGGCGAAGGTCCCGCGGATCATGACTTCGTGGTTGCCCCGCCGAGACCCGTAGGAGTTGAAGTCGGCGGGCGAGACGCCGTGCGAGATCAGCCACTCCCCCGCCGGACTGTCCTTGCGGATCGTCCCCGCCGGCGAGATGTGATCGGTGGTCACGCTGTCACCGAGCTTCGCCAAACAGCGGGCACCGATGACATCGTGCAACGCCGCCGGATCGAGCGGCATGCCTACGAAGTAAGGGGGCTTGCGAACGTACGTCGATGAGTCGTCCCAGGCGAAGCTGTCGCCCGTAGGTATCTCAAGGCCGTTCCAGTTTTCGTCGCCTCGGAAGACCTGGGCGTAGTTGCGTCGAAACATGTCCGACGCCACCGCGTCTGCGATCACCTTGGACACCTCGCTGCTTGACGGCCACAGGTCCCGCAGATAAACCGCCTCCCCGGATGCATCACTACCCAGCGGCTCGTTCAGCACGTCGACATCCATGCTCCCCGCGAGGGCGTAAGCCACGACGAGGGGGGGCGAGGCGAGATAGTTCATCCGCACGTCCTGGTTGATTCGACCCTCGAAGTTGCGGTTGCCGGACAGCACGGCGGCGACGGCGAGGTTGCCACGGTCGACCGCCTCGCTGATCTCGGGCAAGAGCGGTCCGCTGTTTCCGATGCACGTCGTGCACCCGTAGCCGACCAGGTTGAATCCGAGCTTGTCGAGGTACGGCTGCAGCCCGGCCCGCTCGTAATAGTCCATGACGACTTTTGATCCGGGGGCGAGTGACGTCTTGACCCACGGCTTGCTGGCGAGTCCACGGTCGACGGCGTTCTTGGCCAGCAACCCCGCCGCGATCATGACGGAGGGATTGGACGTGTTGGTACAGCTTGTGATCGCCGCGATCACCACGTAACCGTGGTCGAGCTCGAAGCTGGCGCCTGAGCTCAGGGTGACGGGTGTCGGGTTGCGGTAGCGGTCTTCCATTCCCGACGCGCCGTCCGAACCGGCCGCCTCCTCGGCGAGCGGCTCGCTGTCGCCATCCCCCGGCGCAGGCGGATCGCTCGCCGGGAACGATTCGACTGAGGCCTCGTCGGGCGTGCCGTTGCGGACTCCATGCGGCAAAGCTCGACCGGTTGCGGCGGCCTTGGCCTCCTCGGGCAGCACGGCGGACAACGACGCCCGAAACATCGACTTCGCGCGGTCGAGCGGGACCCGATCCTGAGGCCGGGACGGACCGGCGAGGCTCGGCCGGACGGTTGACAGGTCGAGTTCGAGTCGCTCCGAGTACCGGGGCTCATGATTGGCGTCATGCCACAGGCCCTGTTCTTTGGCGTAGCGCTCCACCAGAGCGACCTGTTCGTGTGGCCGGCCCGTGAACTCCAGGTAGCGCAGCGTCTCGTCGTCAATTGGAAAGATGGAACAGGTCGAACCGTACTCAGGGGACATATTGCCGATAGTGGCCCTATTTTCCAGCGGGACGGCGGCAACGCCCTCGCCGTAAAACTCGACGAACTTGCCAACCACTCCGTGTTTGCGCAGTATCTCCGTCACCGTGAGCACGAGGTCCGTCGCGGTGCTGCCTTCGGGAAGTGAACCGGTGAGCTTGAAACCGACCACGCGCGGTATCAGCATCGATACGGGCTGTCCCAACATGGCCGCCTCGGCTTCGATGCCACCGACGCCCCAGCCCAACACGCCAAGACCGTTGACCATCGGCGTGTGCGAGTCGGTCCCCAGGAGCGTATCGGGATAGGCGCGCTGGGCGTCATCGTCGACAAACACGACGCGCGCCAGATATTCCAGATTTACCTGATGACAGATGCCGGTATTTGGTGGAACAACCTTGAAGTCGTCGAACGCATTTTGACCCCACCGCAGAAACTGGTAGCGCTCCCGGTTGCGCTCGAACTCGAGCGCAGCATTCCTAATGAAGGCGTCAGGCACTCCGTACACGTCGGCGATGATCGAGTGATCGATGACGAGCTCGGCAGGGATCTGCGGGTTGACGCGCGCCGGATCGCCGCCGATCGCGCTCATGGCATCGCGCATCGCGGCAAGATCCACGACGGCGGGCACGCCTGTGAAGTCCTGCATCAGGATGCGGGCGGGCGCGAAGGCGATCTCCCGGCTGGGCTCCGCATCCGGATCCCACCCCGCCAGTGCCTCGATGTCGGCCGCCCGAACGGTGACGTCGTCCTCATGGCGGAGCAAGTTCTCCAGCAGAATTTTCAGGGAAAAGGGCAGCCGCGCGACCTCCGCGACGCGCTGGAGCGCATCAAGCCGGTAGATCTCAAGGGACCGGCCGTCGCTCGTCGAGAGCTGCGAGCGGGCCCCGAAGCTGTTGGCTGCCATTTGGCCTCCTCGATTTAACTGACACAACACGTCTTACTACTCTCCGGACCGTGTTGGAGCAGACAGCTGAACTGACGCCCGAAGAGCAACGGGTTCTTGGTTGCCTCATCGAGAAGGAAGCAACCACGCCTGACCAATATCCGCTCTCAATGAACGCGGTGATCCTGGCGTGCAACCAATCGACCAATCGCGATCCGGTCGTGTCGTTTGACGAGGACGTGGTGACGTCGGCCCTGACCAGTCTGCGAGAGCGCCAGCTGATCCGGATCGTCTACCCCGCGCATGCTCGAGTGACCAAATACCGCCATGTTCTGGGCGAAGTGTGGGCGCTCACGCCCCAGGAACTCGCCGTCGTGGCGGTGCTCCTGTTACGCGGACCGCAAACGGTCAACGAGTTGAAGTCCCGAACTGAGCGCTACGGCAGTTTTGACGACCTCGGTGGGATCGAGGGCGTCCTCGACCGGCTCGCCGGTCGGCCCGAGCCGCTGGTGTTCCACATGGGGCGCCAACCGGGCCAGCGCGAGGACCGCTACGGGCATCTCCTCGGCCCCATGCCCACTTTAACATCAGTCACACCAGACTCACAAACAACACCAACAACAGTGACCACATCGCTGTCCCGACTTGACGCCTTAGAGGAGGAAATTCGGGAGTTACGCATCGAAATAAGCACTCTGAGAGATCAGGTTGACCGTTTGTCCGAAAGGGGGTAAGTATTCGCACTCGGCGAAGTCGGGTGTGTTTAAATACCCGAGACTTACATCCATGTAAGCTAAGGAGGAAGGCTGGGATGAGACTCCCCGGGGGACGTTGGGTTGCATTGGCCGGGGCAGGCGCGCTTGCCCTCGGAATGTTGGCTGGCGTCTCATCACCCGCTTCGGCGCGCACGGCGCCGGCGTTCGCGCCGGGCCTTGCCGCCGCAGCCACCCCGTTCAACGAGGCGGAATTCAAGTCGGTTGGGACCGGCAGCGAGCTGTTCGCGAACCTGCTCACGTCGGGCAATACCACCGTCGCCGGCGTCAGGCAGGCGTTCGCGGCACAATCCGTGAACTCGACCGGCCTGGTCAACAACGCCACCAACGCTGCCAAGACAGCGACGTTCGATAGTGAGAGCGGGGCGCTCATTCAACCCAGCTCAGTGACCACGGCCTCAAGCTTCGCCCAGGCACGAGGTAGCGGGATTGAGCTCGGGCTCGGCACC
>Ga0099829_10002593_pt1 | contig 10447 bp, 6 predicted proteins | sample CZO8metaG_3_FD_79336 | JGI IMG/M metagenome (GOLD analysis project Ga0099829, IMG submission 79336) | Vadose zone soil microbial communities from the Eel River Critical Zone Observatory, Northern California, USA - CZOApr15con2H2.8 metaG | ecosystem: Environmental > Terrestrial > Soil > Vadose...
ACATCCAACTTCTAATCTCTGAATTTTTCCACAGCTCATTCGAATGAGCTAATCATTTATGTTGACATTCGGTTACCCTTGCGCTACCATTCCCCATGACCTTGACGCCGATCCTTCGTCTTCCCTCCTTTTCTCCGATTCTCTCTGCCCTCCCCGATCGATTTCTTGCTCTCCTCCCAACGTGCAAACCTTCCAACTTGCGAGCCTTCCCACCAGTTTTTCTTCTAACTCCTTTAGATTCCGCTCTTACGGACAGTTGCGCCCGTAAGTCCTTTAGAATCCGCTCTTACGAAAAAACATGCGGGGGGTGTACAACCCCCTCCTCTTCTTCATCGACGATCAAAGTGAACCAACCAGCCTCTAACTCCTTTAGAATCACATCCTTACAAAAACCATGGCGGGGAGGGGATCCCATCTTTCAAGCCAAGGAATCCCATTTCGGTCTGGCTACGTGTGCTCCGAACGTTCTTTTCATCCTCCAAGCCGAAGGCATCTCTCCTCGCACCCCAAATTGGGATCGCAGTCCCGAGGAGCAGCGGGATGAGCTCACACTGCGATTCTGTCGCAAAGAACCCCTCTTCTCACGCTGTCCCGACGCTTCCAATCTCCAGCGCCAAACTCCCCTTTGGGGAGTCCGGTCGACTCCGCCGCAGTCCTGAAACCAAATCTCCAATATCCGGTTGTAGTACCTCCGTACTTTCTTTCCCACAGACCTTTTTGAACCTGCAGTCCTATTGTCCCTACCCCCCCACCCGGCTACACTCTATCCTTCGATTCTGGAGGTACGCTTTGACCGGCTCCGAACGCCGCACAACCCAGCGTTTTTCCATGCGGCTGCCGCTCACCGTCCGTTGGACCACGGGGGCCGCGGTTGGCGAAACCAGCACCGAATCCCGCGATGTCAGTTCCCGTGGCGTCTACTTCTTCCTTTCCAAAGACGTAAAGGAAGGCTCCCCGGTCGAAATTCTCCTGACCCTGCCGAACGAAATCACCCTGGCGGGCCCGGTTCGCGTGCGCTGCCTTGGCCGCGTCCAGCGCACCGAGCCGCGCGACGCAGGCTCTATCGGTGTTGTTGCGGCCATCGAGCGCTACGAGTTCCTTCGCGGGGATGAAGAAAGATAGACGCGCGTTTCCCCGGCGGTGAAGAGAAACAGGCAGGCTTCTTACTTTGAGTTTTTTTGATCGAAGTTTTCTGGCACGACCCGCACTCGCGGGTCTTGCTCGAACAGTGAACGGTTTCTTTTTCCACGAGTGCTTCGCTTGTCCCGCGAACGGATTTCTTTCTTACGAGTTCCTCGCTCGCTCACTGCGGAGGCGGGCAGGATAAGCCGGGGTGCCTTGGCCCCTCAGCGAAGCGCCCCGGCTCTTAAAATTTCCCGGCGTTCTTGGAAATCCTTCCTCTCGGGATTTTTTCTGAAATTCCATTTGCAAATTTCTTTTACAAATCATTTCTGAAATTTCCCCGCGCTTGTACTCGGCTATTCTCAAATCCAGCGCGGACACCGAAAGAGCCGGCGCAGATCTGCGGCGCAAACTTGAGCGCGCTGCGACACGGGCGAAGGCACCGTTACCTCTGCGCGTCCTGTCCTTCTGGACAGGCGATTTATGCGGGGATTATAGGGGAAGATGGATTCCGCCCAGCAGTACAACAACTCAAATCGACCGGCGAAGAAAAGCGGTCACCCTAGGCTGCTGAGGGTGGTAGCGGCAGCGACAATATCCAAAAGTCGTTTCGAACGGCGAGCCTCGCACGGGGAGCGTCTCGAGCGGCAAGGATTCGAATGGGGGAAAGTCCGGAAATGGCTGCAGACAGTCAGATTTTGCCGAAGGATGTTTCTGCGGAGGAGTATTCGAACCGCCTTTCGCTGCTCGACCTTGCGGAAGTGCTCGATCAACACAAGATCTGGGTAGAATCCGGAGGAGAGTCCGGCGTCAAAGCAGATCTGTGCGGGGCCAACCTTGGGAAGGCAGATCTCACGGGTGTAAATCTTCAGGGAGCACACCTTCACAAAACCAACTTCCGCGGCGCGGATCTTTCGCTGGCAAATCTGCGGGGGGCGTCGCTGGTGCAAGCGGATTTGCGGGACACGAACCTGCTGGGCACGGAACTTCGTGGCGCGAATCTGATGGGCGCAATGGTATACGGCGCGGAAGGGCTGTGGGTCGGCCGTCTCGGCGGAACAAATCTATTCGATGCGCTGCTGCCCGAATCGATTTCTGCGATCAACAGTTCTAAATCCATCGCGCAGACAACAAGAGTCGCGCGCTGGTTTTATTTTCTGATGTTTTCGATCAGCGCGATCTGTTGCGTCCTGATCGCGTTTACAAATGATTTGCGCCTGATTCTGGACTCTTCGGCGGTGCCCCTTCCGCGGTACGGGACGATCCTGCCGATGAGCGGTTTTTATCTGGGCGGACCGATCCTCCTGATGGTCCTCTACCTGCGATTTCATTTTCTGCTGCTGCGTTTGTGGGGAGGCATTGCGGCGCTGCCGGCGGTTTTTCCCGACGGACAGACCGTGGAAAAAGACGGGCCGTGGTACCTGATGGGTCTAGTGAGGCACCAGATGAAGTGGGTGCGAGACAGCCGCTCGCCGCTATCGATACTGGAAGCCGTGCTCGCGAATTTGCTGGCCTACTGGGTGGTTCCTGCGACGCTGTTTTTCTTCTGGCTGCGCTACCTGGTGCGGCAAGACGTCCGAGGGACGCTGCTGCACGTTGCACTGGTCATCGTGTCGGTGGCAGCGGCAACCTGCCTTCCGCCGATCGTTTCGCGCGCAGTGCGTCCCGGTGAGATTCGGCGGGCCAAGTCAAAGAACGCGATTCGCATGGCGCTGCTAACTTTGCGGGCGACGATCGGAACTTGCTGCATCCTGGTGTTCATGTCTTTCGGCGTAATCCGCGGATTGCCCGCGGATCCCACTATTGAACCGGAAGTTTCCAGCGCCAGCGTTCGCCGATGGGCGACGCAGGCCATGCAAGTTGTTGGCTACCGGCCCTATGCAGATTTAACGGATGCGTTGCTGTCCTCGGTGCCATCGCGCGGGAATGTGGCCGACGATGCGCTTGGCTCCGTTTACGGAGCGAGGCTCAACCAGATCAATCTGCGTTTTGCGCGCGCCTACCACGCCATCCTGATCAACGCGCGAATGTGGCGTGCGAATCTGGAAGGCGCATGGTTTTCCGAGGCTGACCTGCGCGGCGCAAATCTTCGGGAAGCGCGGCTGCGCTACGGCACGTTTGATCATATACGGGCCAACCGGGCGATTTTGGTTTCTGCGGAAGCGGCGGGCACGAATTTTACGGCGGCGGATCTTCGCGACGCGGATTTTTCCTATGGCAACCTGGAAAACGCGGAAATCTCGAATGCCAAACTCGCGGGGGCGTCGCTCTACGCGGTGAATTTGCAGAATGCGAGGCTGCTCCGGACGGACCTCTCGCGCGCGGACCTTCGGGACACGAAGATGGCACATGCGGTGCTGGCGATGGCGAATTTACACGAGACCGATCTGTCTTCGGCCAAGCTGTACGAAGCGAATTTGACGGGCGCGCAGCTGAAAGGGACGATCTTGCTGGACACGGATTTGAAGAGGGCGGACCTGCGCGGGGCGTACCTGACGGGAGCGGCGCTCGGCGGGGCGAATCTTGAGGGGGCGGATCTTGAGGGCGCCGACTTGCGAGGCGCGGGCGGACTCACGGCGTTGCAAGTGTGCTCGGCGACGCACTGGCGGTCGGCCCTGCTGGATGCGGATGTGCTGGGGGAGACGCTGAAGCGTTGCGGGTCGGCACAATAGACCGCCTCGAGCCTTGATCCGATCAGAGTGTACTCATGTACTGCTGCCACTGCCGTTTTTGACCGGCCATAAACTGCAAGAAGCGCGGATTCTGCCGCAAGTTGTCGAGGTCAGGATCTTTATCAAAGAGGGGATAACAGGGGAAACCGCCGTCTGCGGCCATTTGCAAAAACTTAACGGCTGGTTCCGCTTGATCCATCAGGGCATAAGCCGAAGCGATGATGTAGGCCGTGTGGTGGAAATGCTGGTAGCCTTCCCAAATCTTGATGGCGCTGCGGATGCGCTCTTTGGCTCGTTGCTGGTTGCGAGCGGCGGGGGCGCTACTGCGGCAGGCCCATGCGTCGCAACAAGTCAGCGTAGCGCGGGTCGGAGTGGAGAATATCAAAGTCACGCTCGGTCTTGACCCAGGTCAAGAAATCCTCGTGGCCGGCGTAGGCTTTCTCCAGATAGCGAAAGGCCTGTGCTTTGTCACCCAACAATGCATAATCATCGGCAATATCAAGGAAAGAGACATATTCTCGATTGGCCTGCTTCAGGTCACGATCCAATGACTTCAGCCAGTAGCCCTTCCACCCTTCCGCCTGATAGGCCCGGCGCAGCGATTTGATCCAGTCCGGGCTGGCTCCGGAGAGCGTCATCTGCTTCTGATACTGGACCAAGGCTTCCTGCGGCATTCCCTTGTGGCGATACGCCTCGCCTAAGCCATGAATGGAGTCGATATAGTTCGGATCAATCTGCACAGCTTTGAGATCCTGTTCGATGGCCCGATCGTATTGACCAGTGGCCGAGTAGTGCCACGCGAGGTGATGGTTGGCTGGTGCCGAGAGAGGGTCCAACTGGAGATAGAGTTCGCTCTCCCTCAATGATTCTTCGTTCCGGCCCATGGCTAGCAGGAAGTGCGAGTACATGTGGTGCACGAGCGTGTCACCTGGGTTCAGGTCGATGGCTCGCCGGAATTCTTTTTCCGCTCCGGCCCAGTCCCAATCTCCCAGAAACTTTACCTGGGCCAACGCTGCGTGAGCATCGCCCAAGCTGTCGTCCAATTCGAGGGCCTTCCTGGCGGCGGCACGGGCGAGCGGAATGGACACTTTTGGCTCCAAGCCTGTCACTCCAAAAACGTATGTGTCGGCCAGGCCGGCATAGGCAACGGCGTAGCTCGGATCCTTCTCAATCGCCTTTTGAAAATTCTCACGGGCCAGCCTCACGGCATCGCGCGTCCAGTTTTCGAAAGAGAAGCGGCCTCGGAGATACAATTGGTATGCTTCGGCGTCGACTTGGCGGGCATTCGCGAGCCGCGCTTTTTCTTCTGGCGTCAGTTTAATTTTGATCTCGTTGGCAATGGCTTTGGCCACATCGCGCTGCAAGGCCAGCACGTCTGGAAAGTCGCGCTCGTAGCTCTCAGCCCAAAGGTGCTCCTCTGGCACAGCCCTGACTAATTGGGCTCGGATCCGCACCTTGTTCGCGGAACGCCCTACCGAGCCTTCTACCACGGCGTCTACGTTCAGCTCCCGCGCTATTTCAGGTATCGTCTTCCGGGTACCCTTATAGTGCGCGGTCGAAGTTCGGGAAATGACACGCAGACGCGCGATAGAGGCCAGGTCGGTGATCAACTCGTCCGTCATTCCATCCGCGAAGTATTCCTGCGCTTGGTCACCGGAAAGGTTCTCCAGCGGCAGCACCGCCAAGGAACGGATGGCCGGAGCAGCGGGCCTTCCAAGAACTCGCTGGCGCAACCCGCCGACGTTCAAGCCAGTAAGCAATGCCAACAGGACTGCCAACGCTAAGCCAGCGGTCCAAAGCTTCCTTGCGCGGGGCGGTTTCAGAGACGGCGTAACGAGTTGAGTCGTGGGGTCTGCGGCCGACGGAACGGTCTCACGTTGATGGCCAGCCGTCACCGGCCGGATGGACTCATGGAGTGTGGCCGGAACTGGGCCGTCCACTGATGCGATGAAGCGATAACCGCGTCGTGGCAACGTCTCAATAAATCGCGGTGAATCGGCGGAGTCCCCCAGGGCATTGCGGAGTCTCAAGACAGCGTTATTGAGACCCACGTCAAAGTCCACAAAAGTATCCGCAGACCAAAGCTTGTTGCGAAGCTCGTCCCTGGTCACGACTTCGCCGGGGTTTTCCAGCAGCATAACGAGAATTTGAAAGGGCTGTTCTTGCAATCTGAGTCTGACGCCGTGCTTATGCAACTCGCCCGACGCAAGGTCAACGTGGAAGGGTCCGAAGCAGAGAACAGATCGAGAATCGCTGGGAATGTTCAACGGCCACCAAATTGTAAGCAGTCTAACACGTTGATGGTGCTGTGCAAGAGCTGAGAAAATCCGACCAGAGCAGCCTAAGTTGCGCCATCTGAGGAAGTTAGCTCGTTATCCAGGTGACAGCCACTGGGTAGCTGCATTCCATTGATGTACTGCCTCACTTGAGGGAAGGTCGGGCACTCGCGGAAATGGCGAGAAATGATCTAGGGAGGTAAAGACTCAAATGAATAAGAAGGAAGCAAGGAAGTTCGGCTACATTTTGGTTTTCGCAATCGGTCTTGGGCTTACGGTGCTCGCCCTTAGCGCCTCGGCCCAAATCGAGCCAAACGCCGGTCAGTGGAAGACATGGGTGCTGACGTCGGGGAACCAACTCCGCCTGCCGGCGCCACCAAAGCACGAGGATTCTAAGGAAGAAATTGAAGCCTTGGAGCAACTCGTTGCGCAGCGTGACGCTGCTGCGCTCGACTTGATCAAGTTCTGGGACGCCGGGGCGCCTTCCTATCAGTGGAATCAAATGACGAACAACGAGTTCAAAAAGTTCGGCGTGGGCACGGTTCGCAGCGAACGCGCTCTGGCGCTCGTCCACGTAGCCATCTATGACGCAATGGTTGCGGCCTGGGACTCGAAGTACACCTATAACCGGCCCCGACCCAGCCAGATCGATAAAGACCTTACCACCGTAATCCCCGATCCGGACAGCCCCTCCTATCCTAGTGAACATGCAGTTGCGGCCGGTGCGGCATCTGCCGTTCTGGCGTATCTGTTTCCAACCGACGCACAAGCTATCCTCGCGCAAGCTGACGCAGCGGGCAGGTCACGGCTGCTGGCGGGCGTTCAATATCCGAGCGATGTGCAAGCGGGCCTCGATTTGGGCCACGCGGTCGCAGCTTTGGTGATTGCGCGTGCGCAGGCCGACGGATCCAGCGCGATTTTCAATGGAACCATCCCCAGCGGCCCGTGCAATTGGAAGGGCACAAATCCGGCGGAACCTCTTGCAGGAACGTGGAAGACCTGGGTGCTTTCCAGTGGGAGCGACTTCCGGCCAGGTCCGCCGCCAGCATGTGATTCCGCTCAGGAAGCGGCGGAACTCGCCGAGGTCAAGAGCTTTCCTCGTCTACTGCCGGCTGCCGGCGCCGCCTTTGTTCCCGAGAGCGGAGGTTTCTTCTGGCAGGGGAGAGCAGTAGGGTTTTGGTCCGATCTCCTGGATAAGAAAATCTTCGAGTACAGGATGGAGAATAATCCCCCACGCGCTGCTCGCGCTTACGCGATTGAGAGCATTACCGGATACGATTCGATGGTGGCCTGCTGGGACGGCAAATACACCTATTGGGCCATCCGGCCGTTCCAATTGGATGCCACGACGAAGACCCTGTTCACGACGCCGAATCATCCCAGCTACCCCTCGGCCCACGCATGCGTTTCAGGAGGAAACGCGGGTGCGCTCGCTTATCTGTTTCCGCAGGATGCGGCGTTTTTCCAAGCGCAGGCAGCTGAAGCAGCAGAATCACGCCTGTGGTCGGGAATACACTTCCGCAGCGACATAACAGTAGGCCTCGCGCTGGCTCAGGCGGTGACGCAAGCGGTGATCCAGCGGGTGCAAGAGGACGGTTCGCAGTAAAGGTAGTGGGTATGCGCGTTGCAAAGAAGTCTCTTTTGAAATGCATGGCCGGGGCCACGGGAACCGTATCCGAATGGCCCCGGCATTCAAGGCCGACGCTTGACTCCAAATTGAGAACGAGGACAGAAACCGAAAACCGAATGCCGTCTCAGCCGGCTGCGGCTGGCTCAGGATTCAAATGATCAGACACCGTCCCAACATTTTCCTCTTCTTCAGAAACCGCCTAGATGAACGGCAACGGGTGCCGGCAGAGCCGGATCAGGGTTCGGCGCCGAACAATTTGATGTCTTCGGGGCCTTCCTTGAGGGACTTAACGGCGCGGCGCTGCTGGACGCGGATGTGCTAGGGGAGACGCAGAAGCGTTGCGGACAGATGCAGTAGCCGAGAGGCACTGTTCGAAACGATTCATCACTTCAACCTAGATTCGCCATTCTTTGAGAATCTCGCGCCGAGGTGAGCTAGAAATGCTTCGCTCGACCGGGGCAGGGAGCTTCCTTTCAGCGTGACCGCGCCAATCGTGCGCGTAGCGCGCTCATCCTCGAGCCGAACGAAGGAACATCCACGCCGCTTCTCGATAGCCATGGCCGGAACGATCGAAATACCGAGCCCGGCACTCACCATGCTCAGAATGCTGCTGAACTGGCCGCCCTCAAAAATAATATTCGGCGTTAGCCGAGCGCGGCTACACGCCGCCACCGCGGTTTCGCGGAAGCAATGGCCGTCGCGCAAAAGGAGAAAAGGATCGCTTCGCAAGTCGCCAAGTGAAACCGCGCGGCGCCTTGCGAGCGCATGTTGTTTGGGGAGCACGGCATACAGCTTTTCCTCCGCCAAGGGAAAGGATTCGAATTCGTGACCCCGGACCTGCAACGGCAGCGCAACAATGGCCACGTCCACGGTGCCCGCCCGGAGTCTTTCGAGAAGCAGGGGTGTGATCTCTTCCACGATGGTGGCGCGCGCCTGCGGGTATTTCCGGGAAAAGGAGGCGAGGACGGGTGGCAGAAAATAAGGGGCAATCGTGGGGATCACGCCGAGGCAAATCGGCCCGCTAATCGAGGTCTTGCGCTCGACGACATCGCTACGTGCCGCTTCGAGGTCACGCAGAACCGCTTGAGCACGGGGCAGAAACGCCCTCCCAAGTTCCGTCAGGCGAACGGTGCGGCCAAGACGATCGAAAAGCCTAGCGCCCAATTCGTCTTCCAGCTTGCGAATCTGCTGCGAAAGTGAGGGCTGCGAGACGTGTGATTGCAGCGCCGCACGGCTGAAACTCCCGGTCCCGGCGATTGCACAGAAGTAACGAAGCTGGTGAAGTTCCATAGGCTATGCCTATCCATTCTATGCCAACTATATATTGGATGTATAGGAGCAGGCGGACTACTCTGGAAGTGGAGGGAGCTATGTCAGAAGAACGCAAGAGAATGACGACGGATGCGGGGCGCCCAGTAGGCGACAACCAGAATTCGCTGACGGTGGGACCGCGGGGCCCAATTGTTTTTGAAGACTTCCTGCTGTTTGAAAAGATGGCGCATTTCAACCGCGAGCGCATTCCCGAGCGGGTGGTCCACGCAAAGGGGTCCGGCGCCCACGGATATTTTGTTTGCACGAATCCCAGCATGGCGAAACATACGACCGCAAGACTGTTTTCGGCCGTGGGGAAGAGAACGCCGACGTTTCTGCGATTCTCGACGGTTGGCGGGGAGAAGGGTTCCGCGGACACGGAACGCGACCCGCGAGGGTTTGCCCTGAAGTTCTACACGGAGGAAGGCAATTGGGACATGGTGGGCAACAACACTCCGGTCTTCTTCATCCGCGATCCGCTGAAATTCGGAGACTTTATCCACACACAGAAACGCGACCCGGAAACGAATTTGAAGTCGCCGACGATGATGTGGGATTTCTGGTCGCTTTGTCCAGAATCGCTGCACCAGGTGACGATTCTTTTCTCCGACCGCGGCACTCCGGACGGCTACCGGCACATGAATGGATACAGCAGCCACACGTTCAGCATGATCAACGCGCAGAGCGAACTTTTTTTCGTGAAGTGGCACTTCAAGACAAAGCAGGGCATCAAGAACTTCACGCGCGAAGAGGCCGACGAGATGCGCGGTAAAGATCCTGATTACGCGCAACGTGATCTGTTCGAGGCCATCAAGAGCGGCCACTTCCCGAAGTGGCGCGTTTGCGTGCAAATCATGCCGGAAAAAGAGGCGGAGGCGTATCGCATCAATCCGTTCGATCTCACAAAAGTGTGGCCGCATGGAGATTATCCGCTGGTAGACGCCGGTGAGCTCGTTCTTGACCGGAACCCGGTGAACTATTTTGCGGAAGTCGAACAGGCGGCTTTCGAACCGAAGAATATCGTGCCGGGCTTGGGCTACTCGCCCGATAAGATGCTTCAGGCACGTCTGATTTCTTACCCGGACGCGCACCGCTACCGCCTGGGCGTGAACTACGATTCGCTGCCAGTCAACAAGCCGCAATGCCCATTCCATACTTACAACCGCGACGGGGCGATGCGTTTCGATGGAAACTCCGGTTCCGCCGTAAACTACGAACCGAACAGTCTCAACGGCCCCACTCAGGATCCCGCTTTCCGCGAGCGTCCCCGAGACATTGCCGGTTCGGTGGACCGCCACAATCACCGTCTCGACGGCGACTATTACACGCAGCCCGGCAACCTCTTCCGCTTGATGAAGCCTGATGCGCGTGAGCGCCTAATCGGCAACATCGTGGCGAGCATGAAGACAGTTCCCCGACGCATTCAGGAACTGCAA
>Ga0099829_10002596_pt1 | contig 10445 bp, 10 predicted proteins | sample CZO8metaG_3_FD_79336 | JGI IMG/M metagenome (GOLD analysis project Ga0099829, IMG submission 79336) | Vadose zone soil microbial communities from the Eel River Critical Zone Observatory, Northern California, USA - CZOApr15con2H2.8 metaG | ecosystem: Environmental > Terrestrial > Soil > Vadose...
GCTCCCCCTTTCCCCACGCTCATCGCCCCAGGGGACCTATAAAGTATTCGTTGTCCGCAGCGTGCACCCCACTGTGAGTCCCCTGCATCGGCAGGAGTGCCTAATTCGCTAGCCTAACTCCCCGGCGCCGACACCTCGGTATTAGTGCCTAGGTTTCCCGGCTCTTCGCAAGGCTGGTTCCGGGCCACCTGGGGTTGACCGCCATGCGCGAACGCGCACAGATCGCCCGCGGCTGGTCGAAGATGGAGTGTACTGGTAGACTGTCGTCGCTTTTCCAGCACCCGCTGGGGCGTGGCCAAGCTGGTAAGGCGCCTGACTCTGGATCAGGAAATTCCTAGGTTCGAATCCTAGCGCCCCAGCCATCGTCTTTAGAAAGCCGCCCGTAACCGGTCGGCCAGGCAAGCGCTAGCCTGCAGGCAATCTGGATAGATGGAAAGGCGAAGAGCCTGGCCAATGCTCGCCATGTGTTGTAGGTTCGTGCCGTGTTTCTAACCCGGCGGCTTGCCAAGAAGGTCCCGGAACTCACGATCTATTTCTGGGTGATCAAGGTGCTGACCACGGGCATGGGTGAAGCGACGTCGGATTTCTTTGTCCACCGCTACAACCCATACCTGGTGGTGGTCCTGGGAGCCGCTGCGCTAACGGTCTCACTCATCTTGCAGCTGTACGTCCGGCGATACGATCCGTGGGCGTACTGGCTGGCGGTCTCGATGGTTGCGGTCTTCGGCACGATGGCCGCCGGAATCCTCCATATCTACCTGGGCGTGCCGTACATCTTCTCCGCGACAATCTATGCCCTGGCCCTGGCTGTCATCTTCGTGCTCTGGTATCTGAGCGAGAAAACCCTGTCGGTTCATAGCATTTACACGCGCCGCCGGGAACTTTTCTACTGGGCTGCAGTCCTTGCCACGTTTGCGCTGGGGACGGAGGCCGGTGACATGACGGCCGTATCGTTCCATCTTGGTTTCCTGGCTTCTGGGATTCTCTTCGCAGTCGTGTTCGCCGTTCCGGCCGTCGCTTACAGGCTTTTCGGCTTGAACGAAATTGTCGCCTTCTGGTTCGCCTACATCATCACCAGACCACTCGGCGCGTCCTTCGCAGACTGGCTCGCCGTGCCACCAGCCAGGATGGCTTGAAGCTCGGCAAAGGGACGATCAGCATCGCTTTGTGGATATTGATAATCGCGTTCGTGACCTACATGGCGGTCAGCCATCGTGATGTAGCGCGAACTCAACTAGCCGACGCGAGCGCAAGGTGAGGGCGTTAGGGCGAGCAGGATCGGCAAAACTGGCAGGTGCAGGGCTCGCTTCGGGCGCCGGCGGAGGTGCTGGCATGCAACGCCACCCTTGATGATGGTCCCGCTCAAGGCGTAAAGTAGCCGCAGAAGTTCGGGAGAGCGATCTCGTAGGAGGAAGGAATGAAGCCCAGAATTTTGCCTTTGGCCGTCGTCGGCGTCTTGCTCTTAAGCGCGTGCGGGACGTCCAATGCCCCCACAACATCTAGCCAGCAGGGCGGATCGGTCAGCCTCTGGGCCGAATGGTCGAGTGGAGAGCAGGCGGCGTTCACAGCGGCGCTGTCGCCTTTTGAAAGCCAGTCAGGCACGACCGTCAACTATTCGAGCAAGGGATCGAACATCGACACCGTCCTGGCGGCGGCCGTTGCGGGCGGGGCTCCCCCGGACGTTGCGTTGATCCCCGACCCAGGAACCCTACAGACGCTGGCCAAGCAAGGAAAGATCACGGACCTGACCAGCATCCTTAGCGGTCTCAGTTCCAACTATGGATCGGCGTGGAACACGCTGGGTTCGTACAACGGCAAGCTCTATGGCGTCTGGTTCAAGGGCGCCAACAAGAACACCATCTGGTACAACCCGGCGCAGTTCGCTGCCGCGAGCATCAGCTCGCCACCCAAGAGCTGGGAAGAGTTGATCCAGGACGTCAGCACGCTTAAGGCGGCCGGCGTTACTCCCTTTTCCCTCTGCACCGACATCGGCTGGCCCGTCGCGGACTTCTGGCAGAACGTGTATCTGAAGACGGCCGGGGCGGACAAGTACAACGCGCTGGCCGCGCACTCCGTTAAGTGGACGGATCCGACCGTGACGACTGCCTTCACGACCATGGCCCAGCTTGTCGGCACGCCAAGCAATCTCGCCGGCGGCCTGCAGGGCTCGCTATCGAACGCCTATCCGGCGTGCGTCGACAAGGTATTTCCAAAGGCCGGATCGCAGCCGCAAGCGGCGATGGTCTTCGAAGGCGACTTCGTCGCGACCGAGATTACGGGCAACTCTAAGAACTACATGCCTGGGACGACAGGATCAGGCGGGTCGAGCTGCACGACCGATCCGAGCAAGACGCCCTGTTACAACTTCTTCGACTTCCCGGCGCCGTCTGCGAATAGCGCGAACAGCGCTGCTATTCAGGGTGCAGGCGACGTGGCCGTGATGCTCAAGGACACCCCGCAAAGCGAGGCGCTGATCAAGTACCTCGCCGGTCCCGATGCCGCCGCGATTTGGGCCCACCTGGGCGGCTTCGCCTCACCGAACAAGAAGGTGCCGGCGAGCGCCTACCCTGACCCGGTCAGCAAAGGCATTGCACAGGCGCTGGTCGGCGCCAGCAGCTTTGTGTTCAGCCTCGACGACCTGCAGGGGACCTGGGAGAAGAACATGTGGCAGGATCTGCTCGACTACCTCAAGAATCCCAGCAGCTCGAGCATCTCGTCGATTGAGGCGACGATGGACCAGCAAGCTACCGCGGGTCTCGGCCACTAGCCCGCCCCGGATGACCCTGCTGGGTACGGACGCCCGCAGAAGGGACGAATGAGGATGGCCGCGAGGTCACTCGGTCGCGGCCATCCGGTTTTACCCGCGGTCGGGGTCGCGACACCCGCTCGCGGGGCGGTTCCGACTTCGAAGGTCGACGCGACCACCGGTAGGCCCGCCGGCGGCGGCAGGCGAGACCAGCTCGGCTCGCTACTCTTCCTCGCGCCGGCCGCGCTTTGGCTGCTGGCCATCACGATCTATCCGGTCATCGTGACGTTTCGCAACAGCGTCTATGACGAGAACGCAATTAGCTACGTCGGGCTCAACAACTACAAGGTGCTCTTTTCCACCGCCAGCATCCTTGTCACGTTCCGCAACAACATCATCTGGGTAGTGATCTTCCCCTTTGTGGTCACGTTCCTCGGTCTGGTGTTCGCTGTCCTTACCGAACGGATCCGCTGGTCGACTGCCTTCAAGACCATCGTCTTCATGCCAATCGTTTTCAGCGCGACGGCGTCGGCGCTGATCTGGCGGACGATCTTTGATCTCGATCCCCACGTTGGGATGGTCAACGCGGCTGTCCAAACGGCGAGCGATTGGGTCAACCCGCCAGGTCTGTATCCCGTCAACGCGTCGGCGGGGCAGACCGTGGCGGCGCTGGCTTCTTCCGGACTGAGCCCCGGCGCATCCGGAAGCTTGCAGAGCTCAGCGGCGGTCCAGCCCGGGGACACCGTCCAACTGGGGCTCATCGGGATCAACGCGGCAACGCTCCAGGTCGTGGGCGCACAGGGCGCGGTCGTGCCGACGCAATCCTCCGGAAGCATCACCGGCCTGGTATACCGCGACTTCTCCCCATCCCATCCTTCGGTTCGCGGCCAGGTGTTCCCGGATGAGAACGGGCTCCCCGGAATAGTTCTGACGCTACTGCGTAGCGACGGCACGAGCGCTGGAGCGACCACGACCGACCAGCACGGCGACTTCAGCTTCAACAACGTTGCCAGCGGCAGCTTTCGGGTCCAGCTCGATGCTCGCAACTTTCGGTCCGGCTTTACTGGTATCTACTGGCTGGGCTCGCAATCCGTCACCCCCACCAGCCACCTTAGCCAGACGGCGCAAGCGCTCCTCAGCGTACCCCTCGTTGACCTCGCGATGATCGTTGCCTACCTCTGGATGTGGGCCGGCTTCGCGATGGTGGTCATCGGCGCGGGGCTGACGTCCCTAAACCGTGAGCTGCTGGAAGCGGGGCGTGTCGACGGTGCAACCGAAGGGCAGATCTTCCGGCGGATCACCATGCCGTTGCTGGCCCCGGTCCTGGTCGTGGTCCTCGTGACAATGATCATCAACGTCTTGAAGATCTTCGACGTCATCCTCAACATGGCGCCCGGGGCCTCCCAGGGAGACGCAAGTACGCTAGCCCTCTTGATGTTCAACAGCGGATTCACCGGCGGCATCCATTCGGGGCTGGCGAGTGCGGTCGCGGTGATCCTCTTTCTGCTGGTCGTCCCGGCCATGGTGGCCAACCTCAGGAGGATTCGCGGGTGAGCGCGGTGCAAGCCGTCGTCGCGCCGACCGCGCAACGGGCCCGCCGAGGGTTTTTGGGTCTCCGCCTCTCGCGCTCCGTCCTCGACATAGCGCTCGCGGCCGTGGCGATCTTCTGGTTGGTCCCAACCATCGGCTTAACGATCATCTCCTTACGACCGGAGCGGTTCTTCCAGCAATCCGGATGGTGGACCGTGCTCGGCGCTCCGAGCCAGCTGAACTTGCAGAACTACGCGACCTTATTCTCGCAGGGGCTCGTCGCCGGGGGCGTCTTGGACTCACTGACGACCTCGATTGCCATCACCGTGCCTGCCACGCTGCTGGTGGCAATCATCTCCAGCCTGGCCGCGTACTCGCTCGTTTTCGGTCGGTGGCGCGGACGAGAAGCCGTTTTCCTGGCCGTCGTCGCACTCCTGGTCGTGCCGGTGCAGGTGGCGTTAATTCCCGTCGTTCAGCTGTTCCACGCCTTTGGTTCCGTGACTGGTTTCAACCCGTACGGAACGATATTGGGCGTCGTCATCTTCCATGTCGCGTTTGGTCTGCCGTTTGGAATCTTCCTGATGCGAAACTTCCTGATCGGCATCCCGACAGACCTGCTGGAAGCCGGACGAATCGATGGCGCCGGTCAGTGGACGCTGTTTCAGCGGGTCGTGCTGCCGCTCAGCCTGCCGGCGGCCATGTCGCTCGCGATCTTCCAGTTTATTTGGGTGTGGAACGACCTGCTGGTCGCCCTGGTGTTTCTCGGCGGTAATTCCCACCACCCGCTCACGATCTTCCTTTACGACCAGACCCGAACCCTCGCCGCCAACTACTGGGTGATCTCGACCGGCGCGATGATCTCGATCCTGATCCCGTTGATCGTGTTCTTCTCCCTACAGCGCTACTTCGTTCAGGGTGTCCTCGCAGGCGCGGTCAAGTAAGGGAGTAGAGCGTCAGCCGGTCGACATAGCCCGGGGACTAGGCTTCAGCGCCGCGTCAGGACTGTGGCGAGAAGCGTCATCGTCAGCAGGATCGGGATCGCCATGATCGCCAGAGTGAACCACAGGAAGAGGTTGGGCGTATCACCCGGGGCCCCAGAATCGGCCGCGGTCCCCGCGCCCTGCGGGGTGGGTGCGATCGCGAATGCCTGCGCCGATCCGGCTTGCGGCACACCGGTAAAGGGCAGGCCGCCAGCGCCAGCCGCCCCGGGATCCGGAAGGCCCGCCGGTGTTGGTGAGGCCGAGGGTGACGGGGTAGGGGGCGGGGATGGTGTTGGAGGCGGCGATGGGGTGGGCCGAGGGGTTGGCGACGGGGTGGGTCGTGGCGTTGGCGAGGGCGTTGGCGGGGGGGTGGGTGATGGCGTTGGCGTTGGGGTTGGCTTCGGCGTCGGGGTTGGCGATGGCGTCGGAGTTGGATGAGGCCGAGCCGGGCTGACCTGACTGGCGATGGCGGCCCATGCACTTCTCGGGGTCGCGACGATGGCCGGCGCGACGACGCCGCCGGTCACTAGCAATGCGACAGCGAGCGCGCGACCACGACGGCGCCCTTTCATTCCTTCCCTTCCTGCCCGCAGACTCCTTACGAAGGATACTGATTGTGACCAGAAAAGAACAGACCGTTAGATTGCCGAGTCCTCCTACCATTAACTGGTGCCTGGGCCAGAACGCGTCGCCGTAGTAACGGGTGCCAGCTCGGGAATCGGCGAGGCAACCGCGCGCGGTCTCGCCCGCGAAGGCTTCACCCTCGTGCTGGGAGCCCGTCGCGAGGATCGGCTGGCAGAAGTCGCCCGGGAACTCGACGGATTCGCCCTACCCCTGGATGTCCGCGATCTCACCAGCATCGAGACATTTGTTCGAGCGGTCGAAGCCAAATATCCGGCGGTCGAGATCCTGATCAACAACGCCGGGCTGGCCGCCGGCCTGCAACCCCTTGCGGAGGGGAACGATGACGACTGGGTTCAGATGATGGAGACGAACGTACTCGGCCTGCTTCGGGTCACCAGGGCGATACTCCCCCTGCTTCGACGCGCCCCTCGCGCCCATATCGTCAATCTGGGCTCGGTTGCCGGCTTCGAAGTCTACCCCGGGGGCGTCGGGTACACCGCCAGCAAACACGCCGTGCGGGCCGTCACGAGAACGCTCCGGCTCGAGCTCGTTGGCGAGCCGATTCGCGTGAGCGAGATCGAGCCGGGCATGGTGGAGACGGAGTTTAGCCTGGTACGGTTCAAGGGCGACCAGCAGCGGGCGGCCGCCGTCTACCAGGGCATGAAGCCGCTCACGGGCGCCGATGTCGCGGACTGTATCGTTTGGGCCGTCACCCGGCCACCTCATGTCAACATCGACGAGATGGTGGTGCGGCCGTTGGCCCAAGCCACCACTCGCGACGTCGCTCGCAAGACCTGAGCGATCGCCTGGGCGCTTTTACACAGGGCTTTCCACATATGCACATGGGCCCCGGCTTCTCTGAGTGACGCACGCAGGCATGTGCTGATAGCGAGCCTGTCAGCTCGGTCGCTCGGCGCGACAATGACCCAAATATTGACGCCGCAACAGGCACCTGATATGATATCGACGATATCACTTAAACCGCAGTAGGGAGGTAATCATGGCAGTCGTTCATGAACACGACGACGGGGACGGCGGCTCGAGCGCGGCGGTAGTAGCGATCTTTTTGATCGCCCTGATCGTGATCCTGGCGATCCTCTTCTACGGCTTCGCGGTCGGGCACTGGTTCGGCGTTGGTGGCGGCGGCACGACCATCATCAACAACCCGGCGTCGAGCGCACCGTCGATTGCGGCATCGGCCTCAGTCTCTCCGTCCTAATCATCACGAGGCAGCCCAGGAAAGGAAAAGACCGGCGCGGCGCGCCGGTCTTTTTCCTTGTCGCTCAGCTGAGCCGCAGGTCACCACGCCGATGCCGACATGGCCGTAGTGCGCGCGAAAGGTTGGCGTGAGGATTGCGATAGCCGCGTCGGGGGTCAGCCCCCGCGGCCGGCGCCAAATGTGACGGCGCCAGATCCCAACCTGCAACGGTCTCGTAACGAATTGTGAAAGGTCGAGCGACGACAATGCAGGCATGTTTATCCGTGGACTTTTTCGACGCGTTTATCGTCGCATGCGCAGCGAGCAGGGCCAGGGAATGGTCGAGTACGCGCTGATCCTGGTCTTGATCGCGGTCGTGGTGATCGTGCTGCTGATCATCCTGGGCAACCAGGTCGCAAACGTCTTCTGCAACATCAGCGGGGCGATCGGGCAGTAGCCGGGCCGGTAGGCTCTTGCCATGCGGAGCCGCTGCAGCCTGGTGATTCTGGCGGGCGGGCGCAGCCGCCGCATGGGCCACGACAAGGCGACCTTGCCGGCGGGCGATGGGACGCTGATCGAGCACCTCGCTCGCCGGCTCGCGCCGGTGGTGGACGAGACCATCATCGCCGGCGGATCGATGGCCCCACCGTTTGAGGGAGCCCGCGTAGTCGCCGACCGCCAGCCGGGCCTCGGGCCCCTTGCCGGCATGCTGGCCGGCTTTGCCGCCGCCAAACGACGATACGTCTGGGTGGTCGCCTGCGATCTGCCCGACGTCGAGCCGGCGCTGGGCGGCCTGCTTTTAGCGCTGGCCGGCGATTACGAAGCGGTCGTGCCCCAGCCTGACCAGGAGCCCGAGGGAGCGTGCGCGCTCTACGTCCGCGAGCTGGCCCCGCGCATCGAAGCATTGCTCGAAGCGGGCCAGCGCAGCATCAAGAGCCTGCTCGACCGCAGCACAGTTCGCTACGTCACGTCAGACGAGCTGCGCGCGGTGGATCCGCAATTGCGCTCATTTCGCAACGTCAATACGCCGGCGGACTACGAGAACTGGCTCAGGACGCGACCGGTCTCGCACTGAACGCATCGAGCTGGCGTGCGAGCTCGGATGGGTCGGTGGTGGGCGCCTGGCAGACGAAACCCTCGCAGAGGTAGGCCGTCGCCTTTCCATCAATAGCCCGCCGCTCGCGCAGCAGCGGCATCGCCAGACGCTGCGGGCCGGGCAGTGCGACCGCGAGCAGCCGGTTAGGCAGGTAGCGAGTTCTGACGACCTCGAGAAATTCACTCGCCTGCCGGTCCGCAGGACTGCCGATCACGGCCAGCTCGACCGGCCGGCCGAGATAGAAATCGATCGCGGCGAGCAGGCGGCCGAACGCCTGCGGCGCCTTGGCCGCGGTTGGAGCCAGGCGTTCGAGGGCCGCGCGCGCCCGCTCAATCCATGCTGGCTCGCCGAACAACATGCCGGCGCGCAGCAGCACATCGATCGCCATCGACGTCCCGGACGGCACCGCATTGTCGGTGACATCCTGCGGTCGCACCACGAGCTTCTCCTGGTCAGCCGCCGTATCGAAGAATGCTGCCTCGATGTCGTCCCAGAACGCCGTCAGCATTTCGGTCAACAGTCCATGGACCTCGTCGAGCCAGGTCGGATCGAAGGTAGCTTCATAAAGGCTCAGCAACCCGTCGGCGACGGCCGCCTGGTCCTCGAGGTAGCCGGCAAGCGGCGCGCGGCCATCTTTGTAACTGCGCCGCATTCGATTCGACTCACGCATCTGCGTCAGCAGAAACCGGGCGTTGGCCTGCGCGACGGCAACCATCTCGGGCCGCCGCAGCACCCGCCCTGCCTCGGCAAACGCGCGGAGCATCAGCCCGTTCCAGCCCGCGATGACTTTCTCGTCGCGGTGCGGCCGGACGCGCTGCGCGCGCGCCGCCAGCAGCCGATTCCTGGCCGCCGCAAGCAGGTCGATCGCACCCGGAGCGACGGGATGAAGAATGCTGCGGCCTTCGAAATTACCCTCGGCGGCGACGTCGAAGGCGCGCGCCAGCGCGGCGCCCTGCTCGGAACCCAGCACCGCCTCGATCTCTTTCGGCGTCCACACGTAGAAGCGACCCTCTTCGCCTTCGCTGTCGGCGTCGAGGCTGGAGTAGAAGCCACCGTCCGGTGCCGTCATCTCGCGCTGCACGAATCCGAGCGTTTCCTCAACGACCCGGGCAAACGCCGGTTCCTTGGTGACTTGCCAGGCATTCAGATAGGCGCGGGCGAGGAGCGCGTTGTCATAGAGCATCTTTTCGAAATGGGGGACAAGCCAGCGCTCATCGACGCTGTAGCGGTGAAAGCCGCCGCCCAGCTGGTCGTGGATGCCGCCCGCGGCCATGGCACGCAGCGTGTTGGTCGCCATCTCGAGCGCGGCCCCCTGTCCGGTCCGAAAGTGCGTGCGCAGCAGAAACTCGAGCAGCATCGGCTGCGGAAACTTGGGGGCTCCGCCGAAACCGCCATGGGCGGGATCATAGTCGCGCGCCAGACGGGTGTACGCCTCATCGAGCAGGGTGGGTTCGAGCGTCCCTGCGGCCAGTGGCAGCGCCGGTCGCTGCAGGAACTCGCGGACCTGGTTGGCCGTTTGCGCGATCTCCTGCTGCCGGTTGGCAAAGGCTTCGGCGACGGCAGCGAGGACTCGTCGAAACGAGGGCATGCCAAACCGTTCGCTCGAGGGAAAATAGGTGCCGGCGAAAAAGGGCGTTCCATCGGGGAGCAGGAAGACGGTCATCGGCCATCCGCCGGACCCCGTCATCGCTTGCGTTGCTCGCATGTACACCTGGTCCAGGTCCGGCCGCTCTTCCCGGTCGACCTTGATGGCGACGAAGTCCCGGTTCATCAGCGCGGCTGTCTCCGGATCTTCAAAGGACTCGCGGGCCATCACGTGGCACCAGTGACAGGCGCTGTAACCGATGCTGAGCAGGATCGGTTTGTTTTCTGCACGCGCACGTGCCAGTGCCTCTGTACTCCATGGGTACCAGTCGACCGGATTGTCGGCATGCTCCAGCAGATATGGACTGGTCTCCTGTGCCAGGCGGTTCGCCATCACACCACTCTAGCCGCCCTCCAAATGGCCGCCGTAATGGTCCATATGGACTATCGGCCCGAAATGCGGGGCCCGTACCATGCAGGCGATGCCCCGCGTACGCGGTGTTGCGAACGGCCGCCTCGTGTCGGCGGGAGCCACACTCGTCTTCGGCGCGGGCCTTGCTCTCTACCAGCTGACATCACTCGTGTTGGGCCCGGCCTGCAGTCGCCAGCTCGATCTATCGCTCAGCATTCCCGCCATCGAGCTGCAAGACCTCTCGGACTCGAATGCATCGACCGTCAAGTTCGTGA
>Ga0099829_10002597_pt1 | contig 10444 bp, 10 predicted proteins | sample CZO8metaG_3_FD_79336 | JGI IMG/M metagenome (GOLD analysis project Ga0099829, IMG submission 79336) | Vadose zone soil microbial communities from the Eel River Critical Zone Observatory, Northern California, USA - CZOApr15con2H2.8 metaG | ecosystem: Environmental > Terrestrial > Soil > Vadose...
ATCGGGCTGTCGGATACGAGGCTCGGCATGATCCTGCTCTACACCTCGGTCAACGTCTCGCTCGCCGTCTGGCTTCTCAAGGGCTTCATCGACGAGATCCCGCGCGAGTATGAGGAAGCGGCCATGATCGACGGCTATACGCGCTTTCAGGCCTTCGTGAAGGTGGTGTTGCCGCAGGCAACGACGGGAATCGCGGCAACGGCGATCTTCTGCCTGATCTTCGCCTGGAACGAATACGCTTTCGCGGTGCTTCTGACCTCCGGCAACGCGCAGACGGCGCCGCCCTTCATTCCGATCATCATCGGGGAGGGCGGGCAGGACTGGCCAGCGGTTGCCGCCGGCACGACGCTGTTCCTGGTGCCGATCGTCGTGTTCACGGTGCTGTTGCGCAAGCATTTGCTGCGCGGCATTACCTTTGGAGCCGTTCGCAAATGAGCCTCGATGCAAATTCTACCCTGCCCAGTCGCGGCTTCGCGGACAGAATTCTGCGACGCGGTCCGCTGGAAGCCATCGCGACGACGATCATCGCCGCCGGCGTCGTCATGCTGATGCAGCCATTCTCGCTGACGCTCTATTCCTGGTCGTTCGCGACCACGCTGTTCGGGACGGTGATGTTCATCATTGTCTCGAAGGTCAGGGAGTAGGGCGGATGGCACAGATCAGGGTCGAAGCGCTCGGCAAATCCTTCGCCGATTTCCATGCCGTCAAGGCTGCCAACTTCACGGTGGAGGACGGCGAGTTCCTCTGCCTGCTTGGCCCTTCCGGCTGCGGCAAGACGACGACGCTGCGAATGATTGCGGGATTAGAGCTGCCGACGGCCGGCACCATCCGGCTCGATGGCGAGGACGTCACGATGAACCGCGCCTCGGCGCGCGATATCGCTTTCGTATTCCAGCTCTTCGCCCTCTATCCACATATGAATGTCCGGCGCAACATCGGGTTTCCCCTGAAATGCGAGGGCATCGGCGCAGCCGAGTCCGACCGGCGGGTGGTGGAGGCCGCGCGCATCCTGCGCATTTCGCATCTTCTCGATCGGCCGGTGTCGGGTCTTGCCGGCGGCGACCGGCAGCGCGTCGCGCTCGGGCGGGCGATCGTGCGCAAGCCGAAATGTTTCCTGATGGACGAGCCGCTGGGAGCGCTCGACACCGAAATGCGCGAGGCGATGATCCGTGAATTGCGCGCGCTGCATGACCGGCTCGGCGCGACCACGGTCTACGTTACGCACGATCAGCTTGAGGCCATGGCGATGGCCGATATGATCGCCGTGATGAACAACGGCGTCGTCGAGCAGGTCGCGAGCCCGCGCGACATCTATGACCGGCCGGCGTCGCTCTTCGTTGCCGACTTCATTGGCTCGCCGCCGATGAACTTCCTGCCGTTTCGCGGCGGCCTGCAGGCCGGCGCGCAGGCGATCCGGCTCGGCGAGCGCGAAATTGCCATTCCCGCTGCACGCGAGGCTCTGCCGGAAAGCGATCTCGTGCTCGGGGTCAGGCCCGAGCACGTGCGTTTTGCCGATCGCGGTGTGGTGCGGGGCGAGGTCTACGGGTCGGAGTATCTCGGCACGACGCAGATCGTGACCGTGACGACGCGCTATGGCGCACTCAAGGCCCGGTCGCCCGCCAGCGTGTCGTTCCGGACCGGAGAGAACGTCGGGCTCGACTTCCGGCCCGATACGCTGTCGATCTTCGACAAGGCGTCGGGCCGGGCGATCCGCACCGTATTGCATGAGGGAAGCGTGCATGGCTGAGGTCGAGATCAGGACGGTCTCCAAGGCGTTCAAGAAGACGCCGGCGGTCGACGATTTGTCGCTGACCGTCGCAGACGGCGAATTCGTTGCCTTGCTCGGGCCGACCGGCGCCGGCAAGACGACGACATTGCGTCTCATCGCCGGGCTGGAGATGCCGGACCGTGGTTCGATCCGGATCGGCGGACGCGACGTGACCGGCGAAGCGCCGGCCGATCGCGACGTCGCTTTCGTGTTCCAGCAATATTCCTTGTATCCGCATCTGACCGTGTTCGAGAACATGGCTTTTGCGTTGCGTGCGCCGATCCGCCGGGTGCCGGAGGCCGAGATCCGCACCAAGGTACGCGAAGTCGCGCGTCTGCTCCACATCGAAACCAAGCTGGACAATAAGGCAACGCAGTTGTCGGGCGGACAGATGCAGCGCGTCGCGATCGGCCGGGCCCTGGTGCGCTCGCCGGCGATCTATCTGATGGACGAGCCGCTCTCATCGCTGGATGCCAAGCTGCGCGGCGAAATGCGGCTTGAACTCAAGCGTATCCAGACCGATCTCGGCGCGACCATCCTCTATGTCACCCATGATCAGACCGAAGCCATGACCATGGCTTCGCGCATCGGCGTCATCGAAGCCGGGCGGCTGATGCAGATCGGTACGCCGCGCGAGATTTATGAGAACCCGATCAACGCCCATGTCGCCGCGCGGCTTGGCCAACCGGCGATCAACCTGCTGCCGGCGGCGCTGTTTGCCGGCGCGCCGCGCGGGGCCCAGATCATCGGCGCCCGCACCGAACACCTGACGATCGTGCGCGGCGGCGGCGACGTGTCGGCGACCGTCACGCGGATCGAGCATCTCGGCGACCAGAGCCATCTCCACCTCGACCTTGGCGGCCAATCTGTCGTGACGTTGTCCGATCCTGAAGCAAGGCTCGGCGTTGGGGATATCGTGTCGCTTGGCCTCAACAAGCCGCTGTTCTTCGATGCGGCCGGCGGGAGGGTGGCGGCATGACACTCGATCGGGAAGCCAGGGAAAAACTGGTGCGGGCGCTCGCCGGGTCGATGATCGAGCACGCCGAGGAACTGACCAGCCTCGACCAGGCGATCGGCGATGGCGATCACGGATTGAACATGAAGCGGGGTTTTGAGGCCGTGCTCGCGACGCTGCCCGGCCTTGCCGACAAATCATTGCCGGAGATGCTGAAGGCGATTGGAATGACGCTGGTGATGAAGGTTGGTGGCGCCTCCGGGCCGCTGGTCGGCACCTTCTTCATGGAACTCGGCAAGGCGCTTCCTGAGCAGCCGGCGCGCACCGATCTCGTGGCGGCGGCGGACAAGGCGGTCGACGCGGTCAAGACGCGCGGGCGTTCGGAAGCGGGGCAGAAAACACTGCTGGATGTTCTGGTGCCGGTGCAAGCCGTATTTGCGGGGGGCGGTGATGCCAGGGCGATTGCGGCCGAGGCGGCGCAAGCCGCCGATCGCACGACGCCCATGCTTGCGACCCGCGGCCGGGCATCCTTCCTCGGCGAAAGATCCATCGGCCATATGGACCCGGGCTCGCGCTCGGCGTCCCTGTTGATCAGCGCTGCCGTTGCGGCGCTGGAATTCGAGGCAACCTCATGAGCAATTCAAGTTTCGGCAATGTCGGCATCGTCATCGTTTCGCATTCTCCTAAAATCGCGGAAGGCGCGGCGGATATGGTGCGCCAGATGGTAGGCAATGCCGTGCCGCTGGCCTGGACCGGCGGCGATACCGATGGCGGGCTCGGCACCAATGTCGCGGGTATCCTGGAGGCGATCGAAGCGGCCTGGTCGCCGGCCGGCGTGGCGATCCTGGTCGATCTTGGCGGGGCGGAGACGAATTCGGAGATGGCGGTAGAGATGTTGGCTGAAGATCGGCGTGTACGCGTCGTCGTCTGCAATGCGCCGGTGGTCGAGGGCGCCGTGATCGCGGCGACCGAATCTTCGGGCGGTTCGTCGCTTGCAGCCGTCAAACGGAGCGCGGAGGAATTCTATGCATGATGTCAACGCCAGCCGGGCGGCCAACGCCTTCGTGCCGCTGACGGCTTCGGCGATTCTCGTCAATGCCGTCGGGCTTCATGCGCGGCCGTCGGTCAAGCTGACGCAGTGTGCGAAAGGCTTTGCTGCCAGGATCGAACTCGCGCTTGCGCCGGACGGACCTTGGACCGATGCGAAAAGTCCGGTCAAGGTGATGCGCGTGAAGGCTCCACAGGGAGCGACGCTGCATTTCCGCGTCACCGGCCCCGATGGCAACGCAGCGCTTGCTGCCGTGCTTGCGCTCGTGCATGACGGTTTCGGCGAGGCCTGACCGCGGTGGCAGAGATCCATCTCATCGGCCGTGCTGCCTCGCCGGGTCTCGCGATCGGGCCGGTCACCATGCTGACTGCTGCTGTGGCCAGGCGGACGGCGAGCGACGATCCCGCGCGGGAGGCGGCGGCGCTGCGGGCGGCGATTGAAGGCGCGAGGGCGGAGATCGCCGAGCAGATCAAGACGGTTCAGGGCGAGGTGGCCGACATTCTGGAATTCCAGGTCGCCATGCTTGAAGACGATGCGCTGGCGGATGCGGCATATGAGGTCATTTCGGCGGGGATCGCTGCCGACCATGCCTGGCGCTTGGCACTCGACGTAGAGATCGCTGGCTATCGCGCTGCTGAAGATGAATATTTCCGTGCCCGTGCCGCGGATATCGTCGACATCCGCGACCGCGTGCTCGCGCATCTGAGCGGCGTGGACACGGTCGCCAGGATCACCGGTGGCTCGATCGTTGCGGCTGACGACATCACGCCTTCAACGTTTCTTGCCGCCGACTGGACCCGCGGCGGCGCCATCGCGCTGGCCGCCGGCTCACCTTCCTCGCATGTCGCGATGTTGGCGCGGTCGCGCGCGACCCCCATGGTGGTCGGGCTCGGCCCGTTGTCGTGGAAAGAGCAGCCACCGGCGCTGGCACTGGTCGATGGCGATGCAGGCACCGTGGTCTTCGATCCCGAGCCGGAGACGCGCCGCCGGTTCGAGCAGCGCATGGCGGCTGCGAACGCAGCGCTCGCCGTCGCAGAGGCTGCCAGCCTTGCGCCTGCATGCACGGCCGACGGCCGGCGGATTGCGGTTCTGCTCAACGTCACCGCGCCTGAAGATATTGCAGGCCTCGACCCCGCGATTTGCGACGGCATCGGCCTCGTGCGTACGGAATTTCTGTTCGAGGCGTCTCACGGCCTGCCGGACGAGGACACACAATACGCCGTCTATCGGCGCATTCTCGACTGGGCTCAGGGAAGACCGGTAACGATCCGCACCCTCGATGCCGGCGGCGACAAGCCGATCAAGGGGCTGACGGTCGACGGCGAGAGCAATCCGTTTCTCGGCCTTCGCGGTATCCGCCTCTCGCTTGCGCGGCCGGAGGTGTTTCGCGTGCAACTGCGGGCGCTGTCGCGGGCGGCGGTGCACGGGGTGCTGAAAGTGATGCTGCCGATGATCGCCGTTCCCGCAGAACTCGATCGTGCTTGTGTAATGCTTGACGCGGAGTTCGCGGCGCTCAGGGCGGAAGGGGTCGCTTGCGCCCGGCCGCCGGTCGGCATCATGATCGAGGTTCCGGCGGCAGCGCTCTGCGCCGAGGATTTCGGCGCGGCGTTCTATTCGATCGGATCGAACGACCTGACCCAGTATACGATGGCTGCGGCGCGCGACATCGGCTCGGTCACCGACCTCAACGATGCGGGCCATCCGGCGGTGCTGTCGCTGATCGCCCGGACCGTTGAGGCCGCCCGCAAGCGCGACGTGGAGGTGTCGCTCTGCGGCGACGCTGCGGCCGACACCCGCCTGACGACGGCGCTGCTTGCGACCGGGCTGGCGACCCTCTCGGTGGCGCCGGTTGCGGTAGCGCGGCTCAAGGCGGCGATTGCAACGGTAGGTTCATGATGGACGATGCAGCCGAAGAGACCCGCGGGCCTGGCGACAGAAATGTCGCCGACTACAAGGTCATCCTGCGTCGGGTACTCGACAACCGGCCGTCGGGGACGAGGCTCAAGCTTGCAGCGGCTCTGGGCAAGAACCGCTCCTTCGTGACTCAGATCACCAATCCGGCCTATCCGGTGCCGATTCCGGCCAAGCATGTCGCGATCATCTTCGAAGTCTGCCATCTGTCCGGTGCCGAGCGCGCTTCATTCCTGGAAGCCTATGGGCGCGCGCATCCCGGCCGGCTGCGCGCATCCCATCGCGAAGCACGCACGCGCACCATCGCGGTGACGGTGCCTGACCTCGGCGACGACAAGAAGAACCGCGCGCTTGAACAACTCGTCATCGATTTGGCGGCGCAGCTCGCGCGCTACGCCGAGAGCGTGGGCTGACGGATTGATCCGAACCGCAAGCGAACCATCGGGAGGGCGTTTATGAAGAAGCTGATCAATGGCGCCGATACGGTGCTCGAAGAAAGTCTTGACGGGTTTGCGGCCGCGCATGCGGATATCCTGTTGCTCGGTGCCGAACGCAAATTCGTGCGCCGCCGCACGTTGAAGCCCGGCAAGGTCGCCCTGATTTCAGGCGGTGGTTCGGGGCATGAGCCGTTGCATGCGGGCTATGTCGGTCGCGGCATGCTCGATGCCGCTTGCCCCGGCCAGGTATTCACCTCGCCGACGCCGGACCAGATGATTGAGGCGGCGGAGGCCGTCGACACCGGCGCCGGCGTCCTTTTCATCGTCAAGAACTACGAAGGCGATGTGATGAATTTCACCATGGCTTCGGAGATGGCCGGGCGAGAAGTTGCAAGCGTGGTGACAAACGACGACGTGGCGGTCGAGAAATCGACTTACACGACCGGTCGTCGCGGTGTCGCGGGTACGTGGATCGTGGAAAAAATGGTCTGCGCTGCCGCCGAAAGCGGACTGCCGCTTCCCGCCCACAAGGCGCTCGGCGATGAAATCAACATGCGTACGCGCTCGATGGGCGTGGCGCTGTTGCCGTGCACCGTGCCGGCGGCGGGGCGGCCGAACTTCACGCTGGCGGACGACGAAATGGAGATGGGGGTCGGTATTCATGGCGAGCCTGGTCGACGCCGGGTACGGCTGGCTCCCGCCGATGCGATTGCCGAGGAACTCGTTGGCGCGATCCTCAAGGATCTTGCGCCGAACCCGGGCGGTGAAGTGCTGCTTCTCGTTAATGGGTTCGGTGCAACGCCGCTGATCGAGCTTTATTTGATGGTCAACAGCGCCAAGCGAATTCTGGACGGTGCGGGGATCACGGCAACGCGATTCCTGACCGGATCCTACGTAACGGCCCTCGACATGGCCGGGGTCTCAATCACCGCATCCGTGCTCGATGACCAGGCGAAAGAACTATGGGACGCTCCGGTGCACACGGCAGCGCTGCGCTGGGGCACTTGATCACATCTCGCAGCTTAGTTTTTTTACGGGCGAAGAGCTGTAAACGGGGGTCGTGCCTCACTATCCATAAAGGCAATAGCTGAGGCAAATCTTCGCCGAGCGCAATTTGCGGAATGAGTGGCTACGCTTGTGCAAAGCGGCCGTTCCTTAGTATGCCACTGTCAGCTATGGACTAATTTGGAAGAACAAAAAGTAAGAAACAGCAGGCCCTTCCTCGCAAGGCATCCTTGAGCTCGCGGACCTGCGGAGGCTGACCGCGAGAATAGTCTTTCGAGACCGCCGCCCTCGGCCCCAAGAAGTCGTTAGCCGCAATCAGCCGATTCACCGCTTGAGAGCGTTGCCGGCGCAGGCGGAGATGGCTTGGTCGGCGGCCGCGTCCAGGTCGACGGAGATGGCGTGGAGGCTTGGGCGCAGCGGGCGCTCGGGATGGGCAATGGCTGGTAGCCAGGACCGTAGGTTCCCACGTGCTGGAATGAAAAACGGCTTGTACGTCAATGGCGATTGACTGACACTCTCTCCGCCAAATTGCCGGCGCGGCCTTTTCTCCGTGCAATCTTCTTGGCGATGAAGCGCCGTGTCCGTAGCCATTTCCCATTTGAACTCTGGGCTTACGACATTTTCGATGTGGCCACCGTCAAACAGCAACTCCACGTCGCCGACAAAGCGCGGCGCCGGACGACAAGTGTTGCGGCCTAGCGCTCGACGAAAGCCTTCTCGATGACGAAATGGCCGGGCTCGGTGTGGCTGCCTTCAGTGCAGCCGCGCTGTTCGAACGTCTGGCGCAGATCTTCCAGCATGGCGGGGCTGCCGCACAGCATGATGCGGTCGGTCTCGATGTCCAGCGGCGGCAGGCCGATGTCGTGGAACAACTGCTCGGAAGTGATGAGGTCGGTGATGCGTCCCCGGTTGCGGAACGGCTCGCGCGTTACCGTGGGATAATAGACAAATTTCTCGCGCATCAGCGGTCCAAAGAATTCATCGTCGCCAAGGCTCGCCACCAGTTGCTCGCCGTAAGCCAGTTCGGAAACCTGCCGGCAGCCATGCACCAGAACAATGGCCTCGAACTTGTCGTAGACATCCGGATCCTTGATCAGGCTGGCGAACGGCGCGAGGCCCGTGCCTGTCGAAAGCAACAGCAGCCGCTTGCCGGGGATCAGGTTGTCGGTGACCAGCGTGCCCGTGGCCTTGCGGCCGACGAGGATGGTGTCGCCTTCCCTGATCTTCTGCAGCCGCGAGGTGAGCGGGCCGTCCGCCACCTTGATGCTGAAAAATTCCAGAGCTTCCTCGTGATTGGCGCTCGCCATGCTGTAGGCGCGCAGCAGAGGCCGGCCATCGACCTCAAGGCCGATCATCGCAAACTGTCCATTGAGAAAGCGGAAGCCGGAATTCCGGGTCGCGGTGAAACTGAACAGGGTGTCGGTCCAATGCCGGACCGAAAGAACTTTTTCTCTGTTGAAGGCACTCATGGGTTTGCGTTTCGGTTTGTTGAAGCAGGTCGCCGCCGGCTCGCACCGTGAGAATCCGCAACAAACAGTCGTGGTCGATTGATTTCTACAATGGTCGGCGCGCGCGCTGCGTGACCTGCGACACATTAAAGGGGCGCCCGACTGACATAGACGGCCACAAGCGCCTGATGTCGCTGATTCCTGAGGAAAGCATCAGGGCAATGAGGTCACCGACCTCGCGTTTGATGGCTCAAGCATTGACGTTGCCGGGCAATCGCTCGCCGATCTCGTTAGCCGCCGCGACGCGCCTTGGCATCGTCAGCACGCTGCAACTTGGCTTCGCTTACGCTTCGGCGCGGCGAGCGTTCACCAGTGCGAGCAGTTCGTCACCGTAATGTTCGAGCTTCTTGTCGCCGATGCCGGGGATGCCACGGAGCTGCGCCAGCGTTGTCGGACGCGACGTTGCGATGCCGTCCAGCGTTGCATCGTGGAATACGACATAGGCCGGCACGCCGCGCTTGCGCGCGACCTCGGAGCGCCATGCCCTGAGAATGCCGAGCAGCGCCGGATCGCCGGTTTCAGTCCGTCCGGGGGATCGGGGTGCAATATCGCCGCGCCGTGATTTGGTCCGGCTGGCGCGAATGCGGGCTCCGGCTGGCTCCTCGCGCAACATCACCCCGGTCTCGCCTTTCAACACGCCGCGCGCGGAGTCCGTCAGCTTCAACGCGCCGAAGGCTTCGCTGTCGGGCTGCAGATGGCCGAGGGCCACCAGCTGGCGCAGGGCGGCGCGCCACTGCTTTTCATTGAGTTCGACGCCGATGCCGAACACGGAAATCTTGTCATGCCCGAACTGTTTGACGCGCTCGGTCGAACGGCCAACCAGGACATCGATCAGATGCATCGCCCCGAAACGCTGCCCGGTGCGATAGGCGCAGGACAGCAGCTTCTGCGCGATGACTTTGCCATCGCGAAGCAGCGGCGGCGACAGGCAGTTGTCGCAATTGCCGCATCTGGCGGCGTTGAGGTTTTCGCCGAAATATCCGAGCAGGCGGGTGCGCCGGCAATTCGCGGTTTCGGCCAGACCGACCAACGCGTCGAGTTTGCCGATCGACACCCGCTTGAACGCCTCCGCGCCGCTCGACTCGTCGATCATGCGGCGTTGCTGCACCATGTCGGACAGGCCATACGCCATCCATGCGCTGGATGGCTTGCCGTCGCGCCCGGCGCGCCCGGTTTCCTGATAGTAGGCCTCGATACTTTTCGGCAAATCCAGATGCGCCACGAAGCGCACATCGGGCTTGTCGATGCCCATGCCGAACGCGACCGTGGCGACCATCACGACACCGTCCTCATTGATGAAGCGATCCTGATTGCGGGCGCGAACGCCGGCGTCAAGGCCGGCGTGATAGGGCAGCGCCTGCACGCCGGCCTTGGCCAGTGCGGCGGCGGTGTCTTCGACCTTGGCGCGCGACAGGCAGTAGACGATGCCGGCGTCGCCGGAATGGCGCTCGGTGATGAAGGCTTTCAGTTGGGTTTGCGCGTTTTGCTTGTCGACGATTTCATACTTGATATTCGGGCGATCGAAACTCGCAACGAAACTCGGCGCGCCGGCAAGCCCAAGCCGATCGACGATCTCCCGACGGGTAAGGTCGTCGGCCGTGGCGGTCAGGGCGATGCGCGGCACCTTGGGAAAACGCTCCGATATCACCGACAGGCCGATATATTCCGGACGAAAGTCGTGCCCCCATTGCGACACGCAATGCGCCTCGTCGATCGCAAACAAGGCGATCTGCGCGCGGTCGAGCATGCCGAGGCAGCGCGGCGTCACCAGTCGCTCGGGCGCGACGTAGAGCAGATCAAGATCGCCGGCCA
>Ga0099829_10002598_pt1 | contig 10442 bp, 7 predicted proteins | sample CZO8metaG_3_FD_79336 | JGI IMG/M metagenome (GOLD analysis project Ga0099829, IMG submission 79336) | Vadose zone soil microbial communities from the Eel River Critical Zone Observatory, Northern California, USA - CZOApr15con2H2.8 metaG | ecosystem: Environmental > Terrestrial > Soil > Vadose...
AATGAGATTGCAGTCAGCTACGATCCCAGTGGCAATTACAAGGTACCGACAATCTATGAATGGAACCTGACCCTGGAGCACCAACTACCCTGGAACGTTCTGGCACGCGCAGGATACGTGGGGTCGCATAGTATTCACATTTTGGAGACGCAGTTCTTGAACTCTTCGAACCCTGGCATTGGCACTGCCCAGCAGCCTTTCAATCCAATTTGCAAACGCGGAACTGGATTAGCAAATTGCACGGTGTACGTCGGGAGCAACAAGACATTCCTCGAGAACACCTTCTCAAATACTGTGCAGGCGGATATCAACGATATCAACGCAAACTATAATGCGCTCCAGTTTTCCGTAGAAAAGCGCATGTCAAAAGGGCTCACCATTCTGGGTAATTACACCTGGTCCAGAAGCCTGGACGACCTGCCCTTCGGGGAAGGCGTCTCTGGCTTTGACACTGGGTACTCGACGCTGCCCATTACTAATCCAAACCGTCACCGCTTCGACTACGGGCCGTCGGGCTTTGACCACACCCATGTCTTCACCACCTCCTATGTCTGGCAGGTCCCTGATGTCTTCAAGACGAATGGGATATTGCATCAGGTATTTGGTGGTTGGCAACTCGGCGGTGTCTTTTCCGCAGCCAGTGGTCGGCCCATCACGGTTCTGCAAGGAACCAACGTATCTGGAACCAACATCGGCAACGATCGGGGAACTATAATCCCCGGTGTCAGTGGCTATAGTTCGACGGCCTGTGCGGGCGTGACCGTGGCGTGCAAGAGTTGGCTCAATCCGGCCGCGTTTCTAACGACCGCCCAAGTCAACGGGCAATTCGCGCCAGGGGGCGTAGGACCGGGCACGTTCGGTAATGTCAGCAAGAATTTCCTTCGTCTGCCAAGCACGTGGAACTCGGATATGTCGGCCTCCAAGTACTTCAACATTACCGAGCGATATAAGCTTCAATTCCGGGTGGAGTATTTCAACGTCTTTAATCACCCCAACTTTGCACCAGAGAGTACCAGTACCGGAACGGTCAACGGCACCGATCAAATCAGTGCCTTTGACAAGATCAATGGCAACTCTAGTTTTGGCACCTTTAGAGTTGGCCAGGCTGCCGACCCTCGAGTGGCCCAGTTCGCGGTGAAACTCCACTTCTAACCTCAACCAGTTCTACCAGAGTTTTGGGCATCCTCTTGACGAGGGTGCCCAGTTTTTTTGTGGGATATGTACTAGCATTCTCTTCTTCAGATGCTCAAATCACTTTGGCTGCGCTATAGCGTCGTCCCTACGGGACTCTGAATCGTTTTCCTACGGCACCCAGTACTGGAAGCGCTGGGCTATAATACGTCACCCCTTCGGGGTTGTTCGCCCTTCAGGCGCCCACACAATTGAGTTCCCACACAAATTCTAAAGCCCACGAATTTATTGAGTTTTGTGGGCGCGGACCTATCCGTACCCTGATACAAAGCAAAGAACGTTTATCGTCATTTCGCATACTGAAATTGCATATCGTCCGAAACCTTGAGACAAACACCGACCCAAGGGACAAAACTTGACAATCGAGTGCAAAAGCAGTTCTGCACGGGACTTTGCAGGCCTTTTAGGGTTTATAGTATCGAGAACATTACCTTTATAAGGGTGGGCTTTCCGTGATAACTTACACGCATATAGCTGTAATGTTGCGGCACTCCCCGGCTAGCATACGAGAGGTGTTTGGGCCCTAAAATATGCGAATTTCTGCCTCTCAAAGTCTGGCAGAAGGCCCCTTTGCGAGGGGAAGGGGTCGGTGTGTCATCCCTGGTAAAACAGGTCTGCAGCAGCAGTGCAGCCGTGAATGGAAACATGCAAGCGAATAGCGTTACACAAATCATCCAGGCATCGCGTGGGAACAACCAGCTACTGGCTGAGTTGGAAAAATTTCGCCGCTCCATCACGGTGATGTTCACCGATATCAAAGGTTCCACCGCTTATTTTGAAAAATATGGCGATGTGGCCGGCATGATGATGGTTCATCAGTGCAATGACTCGCTGCGGCAAGTCGTCGAAAAGCACGGTGGCCGGGTGGTCAAGACCATCGGCGACGCCATCATGGCGACCTTTGAAGATTGCAAAGAGTCGGTGCTGGCTTCGATCGAAATGCAAAAGGCGTTGATTGAGTTCAACGCCCCTAAGCCCGAGCAGGACCACGTATTTATCCGCATCGGCCTGAACTACGGGCAGGGAATCGTAAAATCCAATGATGTCTTTGGAGACGTAGTCAATGTAGCGTCGCGTGTCGAGAGCGTGGCGTCAGCGGAACAGATTGTGATCTCCGACTCGGTGTATGAGCAGATCAAGCCCCTGAATATGTTCAAGACCTTCAGCCTGGGGCGCTTTTCGCTCAAGGGCAAGGAGGGCGACCGCGACCTATACGAGGTCGAATGGGCGCCTAAGGATAAGAATAAGAAAGAAACGCACGCCCCGGTTGCCCACACTATTATGATGGGGCCGCCCAAAGCGGCGCGAGTAGCACCACATTTCAAGCTGCAGCACATCAAGAAGGACGGCACCTCGGGTGAGCTTTATGAGATGAAAGAAGGGCGCTTGAGCCTGGGCCGCAGCCAGGGCGATCTTCAGTACGCAACCGATGCCACCCTGGCAGCCCTGCACGCCCGCTTTTACATTGAGAACGGACAATTGCTGGTAGAAGATTTGAGCGACGGCAAGGGCGTATTCGTACGCCTGATTGCCACGTATACGCTTCAGGATGGTGATGCGGTACTGATGGGCAAGCAGCTTTTGCTATTCCGCGAAAAGTCCGAAGCAGTGGCCGCTGCTGCCGCAACCGGAACCAGTGTGATGGATATCTCCACCATGATCCAAGAGCCCGTAGCTGAGTTTGTGCGGTTGACCGTCCAAGGCGCCGATAATTCCGCGCGATTCCCGCTTCTGGAGGAGGAGATTACCTGGGGACGCAACAAGGGGACCTACATCTTCCCCGAAGATGGATTCATGAGCCGGGCCCACGCCAAGGTTTATCAGCGTGGGGAAAACTATTTTCTGGAAGATTTAGGCAGCCGCAATGGGACATTTATTAAGGTTCGGGGAAAGACCCCCGTTCCAGTTGGAGCCATGGTGCTTGCTGGAGGCCAGCTCCTGAAGATAATGCAGTAACTAGCTTTTGAAGTAAAACACTGGCACAGAGTTAAGGACCCAAGGGTAGATGGCGCAGAACACACTGACAAAAATTGGGAAATACGACGTTGTAGAGATCATCGGCAAAGGTGGCATGGGCGTCGTCTACAAGGCCATGGACAACCTGATTGAGCGCCTGGTTGCCATCAAAATGATGACCGGCGCCTTCGCCGAAAATCCTGATCTGCTGAAGCGTTTCTACCGTGAAGCCAAATCCACGGGAATGCTGCAGCATCCCAACATCGTCATCATCTATGAGTTGGGCGACCACGAGGGCAACCCTTACCTGGTCATGGAATACCTCGAGGGCGATCCCCTCGACAAAATCATCGCAGCGCGGCGCGACGTCTCGATGGTAGAGAAGCTTGGCTATATCATCCAGTGCTGCTGTGGGCTGGCCTTTGCTCATCAGCGTGGCATCGTCCACCGTGACATCAAGCCGGCAAACTTGATGGTACTTAAGGACGGCAACTGCAAGCTGGTGGATTTTGGCATTGCCCGCATCGGCGACAATTCCATGACGCGCACCGGCCAGGTGGTCGGCACCATCAGCTACATGTCACCCGAGCAGATCAATGCCCAGGTGGTGGATGGCCGCGCGGACATCTTCTCTGCCGGGGTGATGCTGTATGAGTTGCTTACCGGGTCGCTGCCGTTTGATGGCAAAGATACGGCTTCGACCCTGTTGAAGATCATCCATGAAGATCCGCCGCCGCTGAAAAATTATATTCAGAATTACCCGCCCGACCTTGATGAGGTCATGAAAAAAGCCCTGGCCAAGGACCGTGAAGACCGCTACGCTACGGCCGATGATTTTGCGTTTGATCTCTCCCGAGTGCAGGAGCAGTTGAAACGCCTCATGGTCAGCGACTACGTGGAGCGCGCCAAGACCTCCATTGCCAAGGCCGACCTGACCAAGGCCAAGGAAATTCTGCAGCTCATTCTGAAAGTTGACACCCAGCACGCCGTCGCCAAGGAGCTGATGCAGGAAGTACAGCAGCGGCTGCAGCGCCAGGTGCGCGGCGAGCAGATCAAGCAGTTGCGGGCCAACGCGGAAGGCGCCCTTTCGCACAAGATGTATTCCGATGCCTTGTCCTATGCCGAACAGGCATTGACACTCGACAAGTCGAATACCGAGCTGATCAATTTGCGTGACGTGGTGCTGGCCGCCAAGCAGCGCCAGGAAAAATTAGACGCCGCGCTGCGCAAGGCCGAATCTGCCCAGCACTCTGGCGACCTGGATACTGCATTGCAGGCGGCGGAAGAGGCGCTGGCGCTCGATCCAGACAATACCCAGGTTAGGAACCTGCATACTTCCATCAGTAAAGAAGTTTCGGAGAAGAGCAAGGAAAAACAATTGCAAAGCCTGCTCGATGAGGCCCGCAAAGATATCTCCGCGCGCCAGTTCACAGCCGCGTTTGAGGTGCTGAAGAAAGCGGAAGGCATAGACTCAGGCAGCCCTGAAATTGCCGCGCTCATGAAGCTGGCTTCTTCAGGAAGAGAACAAGAGACCCGCCGCAAAGACCTGGAAAAATTTGCTAATGAAATAGAAGATGCTCTTTCGCGGGAGGAATACCAGGCGGCTTGCGACAAAGTTGAGCTAGCGCTGCAGAAGTTTGCGAACGATCCCGGTTTGCTGAAGCTCAAAGCGCTTACCGACAAGCAGCGCGAGGCCGGCGAGAAGAAGAAATTTGTAGAAGAGCAGATGGCTGCCGCGCGCAAGCTGCTCGATGCGGGCAAAGCTGCCGAAGCCCTGGCAACTTTGGAGAAAGCGTCACAAAAAGCTCCCGGCGAAAGCCGCCTGCGTTCGCTGCTTGCTATCGTGCGCGAGAGCGCCGAGCAGGAAAAGACGGAAAAGACTAAGACCGATTACATTCAGAAGGCCAACGAGGCGCGCCGCCGAAAAGACTACGAGGCCTCGATCAAAGTACTGGAGACTGCACAGACTGAAATCGAAGGCTCAGCCGAAATCCAGGAACTATTGCAGCTTGTGCGCGAGGAAGCTGCTGCTCTTACCCAACGCAAAAAAGTGGACGCCGCCGCTGAAGAAGCTCAACACCTGCTTGCCGAAGAGGAATATGAGCAGGCTGTCTCGGTGCTCGAAGCCGCCGCCAAACAAGCCCCTAATAACGAAGAGCTGCGCGTGCTTTTGACCGACGCCCGGCAGCGCATCGAGGACTTCAATAAGAAGGTTGAAACCGCGATTGCCAGAGCCAAAAAGCTGCTTGAGACCCGCAAAGTGGATGAGGCTGTCGCCTTCCTCGAGTCGCAGCCAAAATCGTTTGCCCGCAAGCCTGAATTCACCGCTGCTCTCGAAAAGGCCCGCACTGAACAAGACAAGATCAAGGGAATCAAGGGAGCTCTCGAGAAAGCCAAGACTTCACTCGATAAGAACGACTTCATAGGTACCGGCAACATTCTGGAAGCCTGCAAGAAGACCTATGGTGATGCTCCGGAAATCAAGCTGGCAGTGACTGATCTGGAGACCAAACGGGTTGCAGTAGCCAAGACCAAAGTTGATAAAGCCGTCAAAGATGCGCGCACACTGCTGCTCGCCCGCCAGTACATTGCCGCTTTGAAAGAATTGGAATCGGTGGGCGCGCTGGTTACAGCCGCTCCGCCCGAACTGCAAAAACAGTTTGAGACGTTAAAGAAAGACGCCTCCGCAGGCGCCGATCGGCTCCAGAAGGAAGCCGATCTGGGCAAGACTATTGTCGCCGGGTCGGATAACCAGGCGACCATGGTTTCCGGCTCGACGGACGTAATCGCCGGTCCAGCCACGGCGCGTGCAGCTCACCCCCAAGCGCAGCGTGTGCCAACCATGGCGCCACAACGCCAGGTGGCTCCTCCGCCCAAGAAATCGCCGGTGGGGATGATTGTTTTGGTGATTGTATTGTTAGCGGCGGGTGTTGGTGGCTACTGGTTCTACGAGAACAAGATCGTCGCGCCTTCGGCGCCCAGCAGCTATATTGAAATTAATGGTGTGCCTTGGGGCACGGTGAAGACCGTGACCTCGAGTGCGGGAAACGTCATTCAGGTAAACCAGCCTACGCCGATTCGTGTCCCTGTGGGTCCGGGCGAATACACTGTGGTGGTCGCCGGCCCGAATGGGGAAGAGCAGTCGGAAAAGATCAATGTAACCAATGATGCGCCGGGTACGTACACTCCGGTTTTCGAGAAAATAGATGTTGACCAAATTCTGCAATCCAATTAATCGCGTATGTCGGTATGCTCTTTGCAGCGCACTCGCGCTCAGCCTTTGCCTGCCCGCCTGGGCCAGCAAAAAAGACGACGACTACAAGGCCGCACAGGCAGCCGCAGCCGCTGGGCAAAACGAGCAGGCCATGAAGCTTTACTGCTCGGTCGCTAAAGAGGACCCAAGCTATAAAGATGCCAAGCAGAACTGCGACAACATCAAGACTGAACTGCTGAAAGAAGAAGGACGAAACGAAGGCAGGTACTCCGATGGCGTGAAAGCATTCGATGCCGGGGATTACGACCAGGCGGAGCAGAAATTCCGCAACATTCGCAGCGGCCAATATCTCTCCGATGCGCAAAGTTATCTGAATTCAAGAATCCCCCAGGCGCGCAAAGATGCTGCTGCCCGCGCCGCCGCTGCTCAGAACAACAATGATGCCGCGATGAACGCCAAATTCGATCAGGCGGTGCAGGCTTATAACGGCAATAACTTCGGCACCGCGCAGGGCCTGTTTGGCCAGATTTCCGGTAAGCGTCAGCCTGACGCCCAGTCCTATCTCAATAAGATCCAGCAGTACAACCAAGCCATGCAGGATGGCGACAACCACGCGAACAGCAAAGATTACAAAAGCGCGATCGATGGTTACACCCAGGCCGCCAGCATTAAAGCGGATGGCCCCGGCAATCCGCAGAGCAAGATTTCCCAAATGCGGTCGCTCATGACGAGCGAGAACACTCCTGTGAGCACGCCGACGCCGGCCAATAACAATCCTCCGGTAAACCACGTTGTTGCTGCTATCGTGGAGCCTTCCCGGCCCAAGCTTGATATTGATAAATTGATGCGCGACGCGGATGCCGCAAAGAAAAAAGGTGACATCGGTACTGCCAAGGGAAAGTACATGGCAATTCTGTCGGAAAATCCCGCCAACGCGGCAGCCAAAGCTGGACTCGAGTCGCTACCCAAAGATTCCAACGCGGTTGCCAGCGCCGATGCCGACAGAATGCTGGCCAATGGCATCGGAGAATTCTATAAAGGCGCCTACGAAGAGGCTGAGGTCCATATTAAAGATTACATTGAGTTGAATGGAGGGAAATCAGCGCTCGCTTATTTCTATCGGGCCGCCTCCAAGCTTACCCGCTACTACCTGGGCGGCGAAAAGCCCGACCAGAAGAAACTCTACTCCGACGCCGAAGCCGACTTCCGCATGGCCAAGAAAACCCAAGGCTTCAACCCTCCGGAAAAGATGGTCTCTCCCAAGATCATCCAGGTCTTCAAGAGCACGAGTTAGCCAATTTTAGCCGGAAGCTGATGAAACTCCGTGGACTCGGCGAACACAACCCCTTTGTGTTCCTTTGTGTCCTCTGTGGTTAAACCTATTTCTGCAAAAACGGATTGCTTTCCCGCTCTTTGCCAATCGTCGTGAGCGAGCCGTGTCCGGGAACAACGAGCGTTTCATCGGGCAAAGCCAGAACGCGGTGGTGCAGGGAATTCATGATTTTCTGGAATGAGCCGCCGGGAAGATCGGTGCGTCCAATGCTGCCGGCAAACAGCGTGTCACCTGCAATCAGCTTTTTCTCTTCCGCGAAATAGAGACAAACGCTGCCCTCGGTGTGTCCGGGAGTGTGCAGCACAGTCGCGGCCAAGCTTCCCGTTTTGAGCGAATCCCCATCGGCGAGATTCTGGTCAATGTGGACTTTCTCGGGGACAGCCATGCCCACCCAGGCGGCCTGTATATCCAGCATTTTGAGCAGGGTAGAATCATTCTGGTTTAACAAGATGGGCGCGCCGGTCGCCTGCTTGAGCTTCATCGCTCCGCCCACATGGTCAATGTGCGCATGCGTTACCACAATCTGCTTGACGGTGAGATTGTGCCGCTTCACGATCTCAAGGATTCGCCCAATTTCATCTCCCGGATCAATGACCATGGCCTCGTGCGTGGTTTCATCGCCCACAATGGAGCAATTGCACTGCAACGGTCCTACTGGGAAAATTTCATGGATCATAAGCAGCTCTCGATTGCCTGATTGAGCGTGCAATAAAAAATCGCAGGCACTCGGCCCGCGATTTTTGAAAAACTCTGGAATCCTACTTCTTTGCCGGCTGCGATTGCTGGGTAGCAGGCTTCTGGCCTGAGAGCACAGAGCCGCCAATCTTCTTGCCGTCCATGATGGAAAGCGTGATGGAAGTCAGCACGAAGATGATGGCGCACCATGTGGTCAGCTTGGTCATGAGCGTGGCCGCTCCGCGCGGTCCGAATGCGGTCTGGCTGCCTTGACCGCCAAACGCTGCCGCCAGGTCGCCGCTCTGCGCGCTTTGCAGGAGCACGACGATAATCAGAAACAGACAAACAAACACGTGTACGGTCCTAACCAGAATAGCAATAGCATGCATAAGTTCTTGAACCTTTACCCTGAAATTTTATGGTGCGGAAGGGGGGATTTGAACCCCCACGCCTTTCGGCGCCACCCCCTCAAGATGGTGTGTCTGCCAGTTCCACCACTTCCGCAGATGTCTTTGGTTCTTTAACCAAACAATTATTATAGCAGGGGCTTAGGGGCGAACTTTGACCCTCTTGGGAACTCCAACTTGAACTCGAAACATTAAACTCCAAACTGTTCTTTACCACTTCACAATCGCGGCAAACGATCCCGGGTCGAGACTCGCCCCGCCTACCAGCCCGCCGTCAATCTCTTCCTGCGACATCAGCGCTTTAGCGTTCTCCGGCTTGATGCTTCCGCCGTACAGGATGCGCAGCTTTTGGGCGGCAGCGTCTCCCAGGGCCAAGGCGGCCTGCTGGCGGATCACGCGATGCGCGTCGGCTGCGATCTGCGGGGTTGCCGTCTTTCCTGTTCCGATGGCCCACACCGGTTCGTAGGCGATAGTAAATTTGGCGACCTGGTCGCCTGAAATTTCCCGTAGCGCATTTTCGCATTGGCGGCGTAAGACTTCATCTGTGATGCCGGCTTCGCGCTCCTGCAGCACTTCGCCAATGCAGACGATGGCCGTAAGCCCGGCAGCGAGTGCTGCTTTGAGTCTGCGATTGACCATGTCATCGGTTTCGCCGAAATACTGTCGCCGCTCAGAGTGCCCAAGAATGACGTGGCTGCAGCCCACTGCCAGCAACATAGCGGCGGATATCTCTCCGGTGTAGGCCCCTTCTTTTTCCCAAAACATGTTCTGCGCGCCCACGCCGACGTTGGTATCGCGTACCAACTCGGCAACCGTGGGGATACAAACATAAGGTGGGCAGAGTACAATTTCATCCCGCGTGTGCCCGTAAACCTGCGGCAAGAAGGCGCCGACAAAAGCCTCGGCCTGTGTGGGTGTCTTGTACATCTTCCAGTTGTCGGCAATCAGTTGTTTTCGGTTCATAAAGGGTTCATTCAGAAGATTTCTAACTATCGATCCTGATCACGGGAAACTTACCTGAGGACCAAAGCTGGCGTGCAGCGCTGCGGTAAACTTCCAGCGTAAATTCGTCGAATAGAACAAAATGCACCTCCGCAACTGAATTGAGCTGCTGCAAGGTCTCTACCACGGCCCGCAGAGCAACCGCCGCCGCCTCTTCTACCGGATAGCCAAAAGCTCCGGTCGAAATCGATGGAAATGCAACGGTTCGCAACCCCAGCTTTTCGGCCAGCAAGAGCGATTCGCAGTAACAGCTTTCCAATAGATTAGCTTCACCCCGATTGCCGCCATTCCATACCGGGCCAACTGTGTGAATCACGTAGCGCGCTGTCAGTTTGCCGCCGGTTGTCGCTACGGCTTTGCCGGTCGGCAAGGAACCCTGCGTGCTGCGGATCTTCCTGCACTCTTCCAGAATCGCCGGCCCGCCGGCGCGGTGAATCGCCCCATCCACGCCGCCCCCGCCCATAAGTGATGAGTTGGCGGCGTTCACGATGGCATCCGTCTTTGAGAGCGTAATATCTCCGCGCACCAGGAATGTTGTTTTCCCAGGCGGCACAACAATGCGCACTCGGTTTTCCTGCACGATTATGTACGGGGCCTACTTGTCGGTCAGCGCCTCGACCCCCGGCAGCTTCTTGCCTTCCAGAAATTCCAGAGAAGCGCCGCC
>Ga0099829_10002599_pt1 | contig 10442 bp, 7 predicted proteins | sample CZO8metaG_3_FD_79336 | JGI IMG/M metagenome (GOLD analysis project Ga0099829, IMG submission 79336) | Vadose zone soil microbial communities from the Eel River Critical Zone Observatory, Northern California, USA - CZOApr15con2H2.8 metaG | ecosystem: Environmental > Terrestrial > Soil > Vadose...
CCGGACAGCTGCGATTCGAGCAGGTCGACGGGAATCGATCCGGAATTCACCGGGACGAAGGCTTTGTCCGCGCGCGAAGACGCGGAATGGATGGCCTTGGCGATAAGCTCCTTGCCCGTTCCACTTTCTCCGCTGATCAGTACCGTGGAACGCGATGGTGCCACCTGCGCAACAAGATCCAGCAGCGCCAACATCTTCTCGCTTTTCCCGATGATGTTCGGGAAATTGAAGCGCTGCTTCAGCGCCCGCTTCAGGTGGAGGTTTTCCTCGCGGAGCCGCCGCGATTCCACGGCTTGCGCCACCTGCGCCAGCAGTTCGTCGTTGGACCAAGGCTTGGTGATGTAATCCATTGCGCCGCTCTTGAAAGCCGCGCGCGCCATTTCGATGGATCCATAAGCCGTTATAAGCACAACGGAAAGATCCGGATCGCGCCGCCGGATTTCGCGTAGAAGCTCGAGACCGTTGCGGTCGGGCAAGCTCACGTCGAGCAGCAGCAGATCGAAGGGATGTTCCTCCAGCTTCGCCAGGCCGGATTCCCCGGTATCCGCGCTGGAGACGCCATAACCCTCGTTGGTCAGCAGCAGTTCGAGGCCTTCCCGGATTTCCGATTCGTCGTCGACTACAAGAATGGAGCCCTTAGACATGCACTGCTTTCCTGACGGCGGGGAACTCGACGTGGAAAGAGGTGCCTTTCCCGGGCGTCGAACGTACGTCAATCTTTCCTTTGTGTTCGCGGATGATTCCGTAGCTCACAGAAAGCCCTAGGCCGGTGCCGCGCCCGCTGCCTTTGGTCGTGAAGAACGGATCGAAAATACGGTGGATGTGCTCGCGCGGTATGCCCGCGCCGGTGTCGGCAACTTCGACCTCCACGCTTCCGTTATGCGCGCCGGTGCGCACTTCCAGCATGCCTCCGGCGGGCATGGCATCGCGCGCATTTAAGAACAAATTCAGGAAGACCTGCTGTAATTTGTTGGCCGAACCACGCACGGCGGGTAACGTTTCGCCGAGATGTTTCACCACCTGGATCCGAGAGGTCTTCAAGGGATGCGCGACCAGTGACAGCGTTTCCTCCACCAAGCGGTTTACGTCCACATCGATCAGCTCGGCGCCTCCCGTGCGCGAGAAATTCAGCAGATTGTTGACGATTTCGCTCGCGCGGAACGTCTGCTTCACGATCTTGTCGATGATGGTCTGCTTCGGGTCACCCTCCGGCATCTGCTTCGCCAGCATCTGGATGTAATTGGAAATGACCGCCAGCGGCGTATTCACCTCGTGCGCCACGCCTGCGGCCAAGAGCCCGAGCGACGTCAGCTTTTCGGTCTGCGTCATCTGCTCTTCCAGGCGCTCGCGCTGCGTCACGTCGTCGAAAAGCAGCAGCCGGCCAATGCGTTCGCCGGATTTGCTGACCAAGGGCGTGATCGAAACGTTCAGCGTCAGCAGCTTGCCTTGATGATGCACCCGCTGTTTGTAAATTCCTGTAATCTGTTCCTGATCGCCGCGCGCCGTAATTTCCGTGGCGAGCTCCTGCGGCAGCAACGAGCTGAGTTGACGTCCGACCGCTTCCTGCCGCGCCACGCCGAAGAGCTGCTCCATACGGGTATTCCAGCTTTCGACGATTCCTCCCAGATCTACGGCCAGCACGCCCACATTCAGTGATTCAACTATGTTTTCGCTGAAATCCTTCAGGCGCGCGATCTCCAGAGCCTTCTGTTCGAGTGAGGTATAGAGTTGCGCGTTGTCGAGCGCGACCGCCACGTAGCCTGCAATCGTCTGCACCAATTCCACGTCGTCGCTCGATAGAAAATCGCCGTCCACGGTTTTTCCCAGACCCAGCACCGCGACGGTATGCTCGCGGATGCGGCAGGGAACGAAATAATTCAGGTCCAGCTGTTCGAGCGTGCGGCGTTGCGATTCGGTGACCTCTTTTGCGGAACGCGGTGATTCAAAAAAGAGGGCGCCTCGGACGAACTCAGCTCTGTCCGGCGCGAGAAAGCTGAGATCCATCGGTTCGGAAAGCCGGACGCCCATCGACCTCGCCAGCCGCATATGTCCGGGCTGCGCGGGATCTTCCATGAAAATTCCCAGCCGGTCGACAAGCAAGGTCTGCGATACGCGGTCCATCACGGAACCCAGCATGGGATCCATGCGGACTTCGTTCGTTAGCGTGCCGCCGAATTCGATCAGCGTGCGGCGGTAGTCCAAACGGTCGCGGTAGAAAAAGCGGTCAAGGCGCCCCTGAATCCATTCCCGGAAGGGCTGAAAAAGAAAAGCCGCGGTGACTATGGCGATCATGCCGCCGGCCGGGCCGCTCGTTTCCGCATGGAAGATTTCCGCGATAAGAGCGACCAGCGCGAAATAAACGGCCGCGACGCCTGCGGTCGCCACGGTATACGCCAAGCCGCGCTTGAAAATAATGTCCACGTCCATCAGGCGGTAGCGGATGATGGCGTACCCAAAGCACAGCGGGATCAGCACCAGGCTAAGAGCCGCGAATTTCATCCATGCGGACTGCGCAAGATCGAACCCAAACGGCGCGATGTAAAACAGCGTGAACGGCAAGCTCCCCGCGAGCGTGCCTCCGGTCAGCCACTTTAATTGCTGTCGCAGGATGCCGGAAGGCGCGCTGCGAAAACTCTTGTAAAAAGCCAGCCCGGCCGTAAGAAAGCTTGCACCCAGGTAGCTGAGTTCGATTTTATCGAGCACCATTCGGGAGCCGAGCCAGGGCACAAATCCGAGCACTTGAGTCGCCGCGCTCACGTGAATCGCAAACAAGGTCAACGGAGGGCCGTAGACAAAACCAAGTTTCGAGAAGGAGCGCCGGGCGTCTTCGGTGCGCCCCGGAAATACCAGGGCGAAATGAAGCAGCAAGGCAGGCGCGAGCAGTCTCGCCAGGATATTCGCCCAATAAACCTCATAGTCGAAGGCATCGAGTTTGCCGCTGTAATGGAACGAATAAAAGATGAAGGAGACCAGACAGAACACATAAAAATGAACGGCGCGCGGCGCATTCCACCGCCGCGCAAAGATGAACATTCCGATGAAGAGATACAAAAGCCCGACTACGCGAAGATAATTTTCGATGGAGGCGGGCTTCTCGGCCGGCGCCGTGACCAGGGGCGTCTCGAACTCTTCGCCGTTGCGCGACAGTTTATAGCGCACCTGGGTCCACAGCCCCGCGCGCCACAGACGCTTGGTAACCTGTACTTGGCTACTGACGGTCGTGCCGTTGATGGCGATCAGAAGGTCGCCGCGCCGGATGCCGGCTCGCATGGCGGGGGAATTGCCGGCCACTTGCCAGGCTTCCACCCCATGAGAGGTGTCCAACCAGGCGACGCCATCATCGGGCGTCTCAAATTGTGTTCGCTGGACGAAGTTCAACCAGGCAAACACCATTGCGGCAAGCGTGGCAAGCGCCAGTGAGACTGCTCCGAGACTAACTCGCAAGGTTTGCTTCATTTTGCTTTTTGTCGAGGATACAGCTCGCGCACCGAAAGTGGATGCAACTGAATGTCCATTCTTTGGTAGGAGGTCATTCTTGTAACTGTTTATTATTCAAGGCCTTCCAAGGAATCTGACATGGCCAATTCAGTCAAATCCAATTTCTGGTAGAGACCCTACAACTTTCTAAAGGTCAAGTTTAGCCTAAAACTGAAGGCTCAATCCACCTCGGAAGGTGCGGAAGGCGGGGACGAGGACAATCCGGCCATCCCTACTGCTGACCGGCACATACCCTTGGGCCATCAGGTTATTGCAATCGGCTATTGCTTCCCACCTGCCGGGTCCGAATTTCGGCAGCGACTGGCGGACGCTCAGGTGCAGGTAAGGATCCAACTGAAAGAGTGATTCCCCGTAGCTGTCCACGCGCGAGACGCTAACTCCGCTTACCCATTTATATCCCGCATTCACCCTCGTTCCCAAGTGAGGGATTTTCGAGGAGATGCTGGCGCCAAACGAATGTCGCGACGCAGTTCGCAAGGCATCCCGAAGTACACCGTTCGTTGCGTCGCCAGGTGTAAGCGCTCCGGCGAAAGCGTATGCGGCCGTCACTTCAACGTCATGTTCCAGTTTTTCACGCAGCGCCAACCGACCACCCCAACTGCTCGATGAGCCGCCGTCGTACGCGAATCCATTCGAAAAGTAATCCTGAAAATAGTCTGCTGCAGGAAGATCGCTGCCCCGGCCAAAGACGGCCACGTGCCGCTCATCGTCGTGGAACGCAGCGGCCTGGAATTTTCCGCGCGCCCCTACTTTGCGTTCCGCGGCCAACTCTTCATGAATTCCTCCCTCTAGCGTGGGATGTCCGCCGCGCCAAAGTAACGCGGGAAAAGCGTCCAGCTCGTTTAATGCTGCCGTCAAGGATCCGCTTTCACCCTCTGGGGGTTCGAGCACACCGGGAACTCCAGGTTGGGAAGCGAAAACAAGGGACGCGCTCCACAATTCTGAAACTCGAGTATCCAATTCAAACCGCGGGCGGATCGAGGATGCCGACGTTCCCAGCCCGACTAAAACATACTCTGCGCCGTAGCGCAGGACCGCGCGATCACCCACGCCGATGGAACCGCCTTGGTCCGCGCGCACACCTCGGAAGGTCAGCCCGAGTGGACCCAGCCGCGATTCCCGCATCACTAGGGCCGTGTGGGGACCCGCTCCAAGCGAGCCGGAGGGCAACCAAATCGTCGCGATTCCGCCGGCCCCCGCTTCGCCTTCATAGCTCATCTGGCCTGCCAGAATGAGTCTGCTTGCGCCGCCTAGTTTTTGATCGTAGGCAAACGCTGTGGTGGGAGAAGATGCGAGATTGGAAACTGAACCCGGACGCCGCGCGCCGTCCGTGAATTCTACCTTGATCCGGGGTTGCCCGGCTTGACCTTCAAGTGTTTGATTCGCAGCAGCCACCGAGTCTTGATCCACCCACTGGAGTACGGGCCGGGTCACGGAGGCCGACCGCAACACCCATTTCCAGTCGTCGCTCTCTATGGGCGCCGTAGCTGGATGACGCCGAAGTTGCTCAATAGAAGAAAACATCGATTCCAGTTCAATCCGGACAACCGTTGTGAGATTTGCGGTAATGCGGACGTGCTTTTCAAGAGTCGGCAGAAAACCGGCGAGCGTCACGCGCACAGAGTACAGGCCGGGACTGACGCGGTCACCCCGGAATATGCCTTGCGTGTCGGTCAGAAAGCTCAGGTTGGAAAGTTTTCCTGTGGTTTCGGGAATGACTTCAACGCTCGCACCAAGCTGCGGAGTGCCCGTAGTGTCGCGCACAACGCCCGCGAGCTTGCCCGAGACGAGCTTGGGCTCCGCGGCCGCTATGCTCGCCCCGAAGGACCAGCAAACTGCGACCAGGGCCAGGGCCCCCAGGGGTCGGAGCCGTCCTTGTTTCACGTCACTTACCTCCCGGGTGTGATATTCGCCGCCGACTTTGTTTCCGGTGCCGCCTTCACCGTGAATTCCGCCGTTCGGGTAATCGATTGGTTGGAGTGCCCATCGGTTGCAATTACTTCCAGAGCGTATTTCCCCGGCGCCAGCGTGGCCAGGGGGAGCAGCCGCTCGATCGTCACCTGCTCGCCCGTCTGCTTCATCTCTTCCGAAGATTCCTTGAATTGCATCACCTGCGCGCCGCCTTTTTTCACAGTGAATTGAAACGTAGCGCTTGATTTGTGGGTTTTCTCGTCAGGCTTGAGGTTATACACCTGCATGTAAATCCCGAGCTTCTCGTTCGACGTGAAATCGCCATCGAGGCGCGGCCGTACTTTGGAAGAACCCAGCACAAATTGTCCCGTCCCTATCTGTTTAGCCGGAACATGTTCGATCTGGTCGGCAAGAATCAGGGAGCTGGATTCCAGCTTTTCATCTTCGTAGCGCGGAACGGCGAGGCGCGAATTGGTCACTCCCACGTTTCCGCTTTGCACATCCTTGATCACCAGGTCGAGGCGGTACAGGCCCGGACGCAGCGGCACGGCCTTCTGATAGATGGACTGGAGTTTCACAGATTGCTGGAACAAGGTATCGGGAAAATCGCGGCTGACGGAGTCCTCAAATGTCTGCACAACGCGGCCCGTGAGCGTGCTCACGCGCCCGAATATGTTGATCGTCGCCGAGTGAACGCCTTCTTTCGTTTGGAACGACAACTGGTTGTTGGGGATCTGCACGGTAACCGGCACCAATACGGTATCGTTGGTCACTTTCAGGAAATCCGTGCGCCACGTGAAATGCATCTGGTCGCGAACAAGCCGCGATGTCACCAGTGCTTCCAGGTCCTTGAACTTGACCTCGGGCGGCTTAAATGCTTTGGCGAACAGCTCCAGCCGGCTGAACTCGTTCATGCTGGCGGGCTCTCCCCCGAGCGTTTTCGGTAGGAACGTTCCGTCGGAGCGTGTGAAGCGGTCAGTCTTCGAAGCCAAGCCCATCTGCTCCATCTGGCTCAATCCTGCTCCAGGAACGTGAAGCAAAGCGTCCTTCTCAGACGGGTCCATTGTCAGGTGATACTCGCCCGAGCCGGTCGGATCCACGAACTCCATTTCCACGTTTTCGCCAATGTCGGCAATGTACCGCCAGCGCCACCTTTCCCACGGATAAGTTGACGTCGAGCCCCCGCCTTCTTCCATGGGCCGGTCATAGGTGCCCCCCGTTGGGTGCGTTTCCACCTCGTCGGGCGGACCCCAAACAATGTACATGTGACCCCGGTCCGTCTTCCATCCGGGGATCCCGGAAGCATAATGCTCATTGGCGTAGGCGATGCGGCGGTAGTGTTCTTCCTTGAAATCGTTGTCAGGCAGGTCGGGATTGCTGCTGCGTCGTAGCCAGAATTGTTCAATAAACTGCTCCCGCTCTTCGTTGGTTTCCAGTTGCAGAAAAGCGCTGCGCTCTTCCGGCGAGATAATGTAAATCACGTCCTCGCTGAGCCACTGTTTATAAGGCCCTTCGAGCTCTTTTTCCGCTCTCTTCAGTTTTTTCTTGTGTTCTTTATCCATCTTCTGAGGAGCAGGTGCTACGTTTTCGCCTCCTGCTTGTTGTGCGGGGACCGCTGGCATGGCGATGGCGAAGGAAAAAAGGCCCGCAAACAAGACACGACTTACCCCTGACATAAGAGACACCTCTGCTTTTAGGACGTTTGGATTCTACCCCCGGACAAGCGCCCCGTCAAATGCTGGTTAAAAAGGAGATCTCCTGCATTTTCTACCACTTGTCCCCCATTCGGCTTAGAAACCCATCTTGCTACTAGGGTTGCCTGACAGTTCTTGACCTGAACTTTGGTACAGGTCAGATTTGTCCACGCAGATTGCCCAAAAAGGGGTCGATTCTTGTGACAGGGAAGTGCTCGGGCAGGAATGAGGAGTTACTGGACGCGTTGGTTTTGGTCGTTCGAGCCTACGAGTGTGTCAAAGATAGCCAGCACGTGCCGACGGTATTCCACGATGCGCGTAAATATATCTTTCAACTGCGGATCGCGTTCTCCTTCGCGGTGCCACTTAGCGAGGACTGCCGGAGGCACTTCGATGTCGCGGCGCAGATGCTCCGCAGAATGCCCCCGCAGGAATAGGCCGTAGAAAAACGCGGCCTCGCGCTGCGGAAAGTCGAAATCGTGAACGACTTCGGCGGGCACGAATTGTGGTAGCGTTGCCATCGGTTTGACCGCCTCGCGGCCATTTCTCCCGAAGGAAAAGGCAGTTTACTGGAAACTTTCGCGGCGTCAAGTAGTACGGCCGCTTTTCTGCCGCCTGCCGGGTAATACCCCTTATGCAGGGTTTTTACACGCCCTTGCAACTCCGCAGTTGCCCCGCGGTTCTAACCGCACTAGGATGATCTTAGCCATGGCAGGGTTACATCAATCTTCAAATCGAAAATCTTCAAATCGAACTTCCGAAGGCCGCATCTTTCGCCGTTTCCTGCGATTCGGTCTTCTGCGGGGGCTGCGTTCCATCGAAATCGACCCTGAAGTCTTTCGCCGGGAACTTTCTAAAAAGCACGGTGTGTGGGTCGCCGATTTCGGCCGCATGAAAGACTTGCCGCTCGAACGACTCGACGCCATCGCCACCACGCTCATTCGCGATTCCGCGCGGTTGGCCGTCGTGGAAGGCGCGGGCTTTGGGTTGGGAGGCATGATCACGTTTCTTCCTGACGCTGGTCTGCTCACTGTAATCACGCTGCGCCTGATTCAGCGGCTCTGCCTTCTTTACGGTTTCGAATCACGCGGGTCTGACATCAGGCTCGAGATGTGGAAGGCGGCCGCAGCCGCCGCGGGAATCGATTACGGCAAGGATCTTGTCGAAAAACAGATGTTCGAAAAAATCGCGCCTCGCATAGCGCAGCGCCTGGCAGTAAAGCTCGGCCAGGAATCTGCCGAGAAGTGGGCCGGCCGCTTGATTCCTTTCGCGAGCTCGGCCATCGGCGGAGCGGTGAACTTTTCTTTTGTGCGTGGCTGGGGCCGGCGCATCCAGCGGAATCTCCGCGCGCAACATCAGGTAGCGCAATCGACCGCCCGCCCGTTTGCTGGCTCCGGCCAAGCCTTTCCTGTGCCCTTTGTCTGAGTTATTCTGCCTTCCGTAAAGCACACGAATCTGCGAGTTTCTCGTCTAAAATTGTGGCATGGCCCCTCGCTTCCTTGCGTTGCTGTTCTGTCTGATCAGCGGTCTTTCCTCCGCTTGCGCTCAAGAAGAAACGAAAGGCGCACCCGCGGAGCCGGACAACGCTGGCGAATTACGCGCGCGCATCGCTAGCGTCGAGCAGTTGATGCCGAGACTGCCGGATCGCGGTGCCGCACTCTTCTTTCTGGCCGCGTGGAAACAACGCTTGGGTGAAACGCGCGAAGCAATTGAACTTCTCAAGGAGTGCGTCGCGCTCCAAGAAGGTTTCGATCCGTCCGGTGAACCGGCCTTCAGCGGCTTGAAAGGCACGAAGGAATTCGACGCCCTGGTGGACCGCGTGCATCGGGATTTTCCGATAGTCGCTCAGGCGCATCAGGCTCTAGTCACTCAGGAAAAGGACCTCGTCCCGGAAGGTTTGGCCTACGATTTAATGCGAGACGTCTTCTATCTCAGCAGCCTGAACCGGCGAAAGATCGTTCAGATTACTCCGGAAAGCAGAACTTCCGATTTTGTTCCCGGCGATCAGTATCACCTTCTGCCGGTATTGGGTATCCGCCTCGATCCTAACGACGGCAGCGTGTGGGCAAATTCCTTCGAGGAAGACCACGGCCGGGCGGAGCTTCTCCATTTCGATGTTTCGGGAAAACTGCTCGGGCGGTACTCGGCCACCTTTCCGGGCCCGCACGGCTTCAACGATCTGGTGGTGCGCAAGAGCGGAGACGTAATCCTCACGGACAGCCTGAGCAACCAGGTTTATCGCTTCTCGCCCGGCTCCAAAACATTTGTTCCACTCGTGCTTCACCGGACTCTCTTCTATCCAAATGGTATTGCTCTCGCGGACGATGACCGCACGCTTTATGTAGCCGATGCGCTCGGCGTTCTCTCCGTGGACTTGGCGGGGGGAGTAAGCCGCGACGTGATTCCCGGCCCGCGCTCCACGCTTGCCGGCATCGACGGCCTCTACTGGCACAATGGCAGCCTTGTTGCCATCCAAAACGACATCGGCTCTCCACGCGTCGCCGCATTTCGTCTTTCCAAGGACAGCTCGCGTGTCACGCAGACAGTCGTGCTTGAAAACCGTACCGTATTCACCGTGTTGCCCACCACCGGCGCTATCCGCGGCAACGATTTCTATTTCATCGCCAACAGCCAAATCGATAATCTCAACGGCGATCACGTCATGGATGTCACAAAGCTCGAATCGGTCCGCATCGGCGTCGTGCGCTTGCCCTGAGAGGCAAGCTGGAAATTCAGTTCTCTTCGCCGTAAAGTAGTGGTGCACCATAACAGCTTCTGTAAAAACGCCGCAGCGCGGAGGCGCGATTATGTTTGCGACCCACAGATTTCTCGCCAGCGCGACTCTCGTAAGCTTTGTCCTGGTTTCGATCTCTCTCGCGCAAGGTGCCTCTTCACGCTTGCCGCAAGATCCCGCTGCCGATGTGCCCGCTTACCACGCTCAGCCTCCACAAGGAACTCTTCCCTCTACGATGGATCCTCAAGAATTCCCCGATCCCGTAGTCAAGAACGCCTACGCGGCCGCGGCAAAAGTAAGAAAGGCTCTTTATCAACAGCCCTGCTACTGCCACTGCGACCGCAGCCAGGGCCACGAGAGCCTGCTCGATTGCTTCGCGAGCAAGCACGGGTCCGGTTGTGGCACCTGCATGCTCGAAGCGTTCTACACGTACGAACAAACTCGCAAGGGCAAGACCCCTTCGCAAATCCGCGCAGGCATCGAGCGCGGCGAGTGGAAAACCGTCGACCTCAACAAGTATCAGAAGCCTCTTCCCGCAAAGTAATTCCGCTGCTCCCCGCGCCACCCGGCCCGCCACTCTGTCGGTTGAGCCCTCTCCTGCCCGG
>Ga0099829_10002602_pt1 | contig 10431 bp, 10 predicted proteins | sample CZO8metaG_3_FD_79336 | JGI IMG/M metagenome (GOLD analysis project Ga0099829, IMG submission 79336) | Vadose zone soil microbial communities from the Eel River Critical Zone Observatory, Northern California, USA - CZOApr15con2H2.8 metaG | ecosystem: Environmental > Terrestrial > Soil > Vadose...
ACCGAAGAAGAACGAAAGCGCAACGAAAATCAGCAGGCGCCATCCAGCGCGGAGCTCCCTCTGATTCTTGAATATCCGGCGAGGGAGGGAGATGCGCAGTGCGGCTTGACTCGCCATGTCAGGGAATACGCAGATCACGGATTGTTAGTTCCAAGCGTACCGGGCTCCGATTCTACTCAGAAAGCATGCAAGGCCCTCTCGCTGTGCTGAAATCTAACAATTGTCGCAAGTTCTCTACGACTCGAGTAATTGCGCGCCTAGCGACGCTACGAAATGCTGGCTTTGAGCAGAATGCTGGATTCGGGCCGAACGGCAACTTCGTTGGAGGAAGCGATGGTTAAACAAAATATGCCTTTTCTCATTGCGGTTTTCCTGCCAGTCCTCTATTCGGGGCTCCTTTTCGGGCAAATCGGGTCGCCGGCTGCCCTCCGCCAGACTGCCGAGGAATACTATCGCTGGCGAAATGAAGAATATCCAGTAAACAGCAGTGACCAGGGTCTTCACACATGGGACAACAGGCTGACCGACTATTCGCAGCCAGCGTTGGCATCGCGGCAGCAATACGTCAGGAATTTGCTGGCGGCGGTCCAGGCTATGCAGACAAGCTCGTGGGAGCGGGAGGATCGCATAGACTGGTTATTGGTTCGCTCGCAACTCGAGCGAGTCGCCTTTTTTGACCGGGTCATGCATTCTCCCGAGACAAATCCCCAAATTTATATCCATGAGTGCAGCAATGGCATCTTCTCCCTATTGAAGAAGGAGTACGATCTTCCGCGAAATCGCGCTCTCTCTGCGACCGCGAGGCTCAGGCAAATGCCAGGCCTGCTGCAACAGGCGAAGGCAAATCTGAAAGCGCCGGTCCGCTTGTACGCACAACTCGCGATTGATTCTGCGCACTCCGTAGACCCTCTTTTCAAGAAAAGCCTGATGGTCATAGCAAAGGACCTTTCGCCTAGCGAGATGAAGAATCTGACAAGAGCACGGGACGAAGCATTGGCAGCCATCCACGCATTCGCAGACGGGCTGCAAAGGGACCTTCCCCAGATGGTTGCATTTTCCCCCATGGGGGAGGCGAATTATAACTATTTCTTAAAACACGTATACATGCTGCCCCTCGACGCCAAGGAGGTAGCCATGCTTGGGCAAGCCGAGTTGGCGCGCTACCGGGGTTTGGAATCATTGCTACCTGATCCATCCTTGGCGAATCCCGATCCCACGCGAAGCAAAAATATTCCTCGTGATCAGGAAAGCTTTTTGAAGGCATATGAGAACCGCGAAGAGGAGATGATCCATTTCCTGAAGGAAAAAAATCTAATCACCCTGCCCACTTACCTCGGGCACTTCTACATTCGAGAACTGCCACAGGCATTCAAGCCCACCAGTCCGGGTGGTTTCATGAATCCACCGGGGGTATATGACCAAGACGGCAGCGGCTTCTACTTCATCCCGACCTACGATCCGAAAAGCTCCAACTTCTATATTCGTGCCGCGATTGAAGAGCCGCGCCCCATTCTTGGACACGAGGGAATTCCCGGTCATTTTCTTCAGCTCTCGATAGCCAATCACCTGCCAGACGAAATCCGGAGACAGCACGCTGACGGAATTTTCATTGAGGGGTGGGCCTTATATACCGAGGAAATGCTGATGCGCACGGGTTTGTACCTGGAGAATTCGGCGGCCCAGGGTCAGATACTCAGATTGTCGCGCTATCGTGCAGCTCGAATCGGGGTGGACGTGAACCTTCACACGGGTAAGTGGAGTTTTGAGCAGGCGGTTAAATATTTTATGGACGCCGGCGGCCTGGACCGCGAGGCTGCAGAAGGTGAAGCTGCGGGCGCGGCCAGCGATCCCACGCAAAAGATCAGCTATATGGTGGGAAAGTGGCAGATCATGCGGCTGCTCGGCGCCTACCGGGACCGGCAGGGCAGCCACTTCCAATTAGGTAAGTTCCACAATGATTTGATAAAGAACGGCAGCTTGCCCCTGTCTGTGGTGGAGTGGCTGTTGTTGGACGACCCCACATCACTGCAACAGGCCTTGCGTTAGCAGCTCCCTTTGCAAGTGGATCGCGATCGCCTGACCAAAGTGAAATCAGGAGATTGCTTCTTCGAATGATCCCGGGAGGGAGGAATTATTGCAGGCGGATCCTTGCAGTTCTGAAGGGAGTCGAGGACCACCGCGACGAAGACATAGCCGGCGCCAACCAGCTTCGCCGGCATGAAGACCAACTGCGGAAACACGAGACTCGCATCGCAAAGCTCGAGACCGTGCAGGCATAATTCCTCTTCGCTATGCTCGTCAAGAAATGCGACAACTGCAAGAAGGAAATCAAGGGCCGCGACGAGGCAGTTGTTGTCGGACTCGGCTGGCCAGAGTTCTCATTTTGCGGACGATGCGGAAAGCCAATCATCGCGTTCCTGAAGAAACGCAAGCTTCCTCAGCGGGCCAAGATGATCGGATAGCAGCCTAATCGGTTCCTCCCGTAACCAAGGACCGCAACTGACGCGGTCTTCTTTCTTCTCGCCTTTTTCCGACGGTAGAAAGCATCCCGTCCGCCCAAACTCTCCAAGTTTCAAGAGCCTGCCATTTCGGCTGGCAAATTTTTGTATCTGCCTCTAGCACTCCACCTTGATCGGATGCACTCTTCCCTTGAGTGCGTGGCGAGTCGGCCAGCCTGACCATCCACCGCATATGGCAGGAACAGCTTCGCTGGATCATGGTGATTGATGATATGGGTGTATTCATCCCGTACCTGCGGATGGAATCGAATGTCCGCTTCTCCAAGCACCAGATCCTGCGATGGCTGGAAGAGCGCAGCTTCCAGCCGCGACCGGTGAATGGAAAGGGCGCTAGGCGCCAATAAAGAATCTTGCGGCCGGCAAGACCCAATTACGGGCAGCCGCTGCGAGAAGTCCCAATGAAGGATCGCAATGGAAAGAAAAGCCCCGAGGCGCCGCTCGGGGTTCCTATTTCTGCCCAGGTTTCCAAACTCACGTACGACAAATGTGCAGTGCCCCAAAGCTTCGCTTGCTGGCGACAGTCTTGAACCCGAGTTCGCTAACGTGGGGCCCTGTTCGAGTGCGGCTTCTCTTGCTCTCCGTTGTAAGCCTTCCAGGCTTGGTCGATGACGTAGGCGTGAATCGCATCTGCATCTTGCACTGTCATCCTCATATTGGGGAACGCGAACTTCGGAGGATCGGCGAAGCCCGGCATTCCCTGATCCCAATGGGTCCCGGCTAAGACGATGGCATACCATTCGCGATGCACTTCTGGCGGAGCATAGCGCAGATCCGGTACCGCGCCATCGAGCACCCAAGCACCGCTTCCGTCCATCCTGGGGGAATGACAACCATCGCATACGAATGTTTGGTAAAGGACCTCACCCTTGCGAATGGTTTCCTGGCGGGCGGTTTGCTGCGGAGGTTTCGGCACCGCCGGCACGATATCGGGCGGCACCGGGAAAGGCATGCTGGCCCCGAGCTTAAAGGCCAGCAACCGCGTAGGTCCCCGTTTCGACTGAGGAGTCGCCATCGTCCACGCCGGAGCGAACAATCGCGAGCCCGAACCCCACCCAACCGGGACGAGGACATACTGCTCGGATTTGACGGTGAAGGTTACGGGAACCGACTCAATGGCGGAACCTGTTTGAATTGACCAAACTTTTCTCCCGCTGTCGGCAGCATAAGCCGTAAACTCGCCGGTGCCCTGACCTTGGAAAACCAAATTGCCGGCGGTAGAGAGAACGCCGCCATTGGTTGCGATGGGCTCCTCCACAGACCAGCGGGCGGACTGGCTGGTAGGATCCCACGCGATGAGCCTCCCCTCGGTATCCTTCATCCATTCGCCTGACTCTACAGCCGCTTGGGAGCCGCGGCGCCGATCCGTCGTCGGAATGTACACCAGATTGGTGAGCGGGTTATAGCTCATAGGCCACCAGTTGTGAACGGTCCATTGTTTTCCGCCGCCCGCCGATGCAGGCACTTCCGCCGCCCGTCCGGTTGCAAGATCAATGGAGGTGGCCCACGTTACTTTGACCAGGGGCTTCGCCGAGAGAAGTTTGCCCGTCCTGGAGTCCAGCACATAAAAGAAGCCGTTCTTCGGAGCAGTCATCGCAACGTGCCGCTTCTCACCATCGATGACAAGGTCGGCCATTACGATGTGATTGTTTTCGGTCTGCATGCCCGGGGCGCTCGTCTGGAAATGCCAAGCGTATTCTCCGGTCTCGGCGTTTACGGCGATGATGCATCCTGCAAAAAGCTTGTCGCCACTCACTTTGATAGATGACAGCTCGCCGTAGTCGACCCCCGCGCCGGCGGTACCGAAAATTACGAAGCCGGTTACAGGGTCATAGGTGATTGCATTCCAGACATCACCCCCACCAATCCTCCACCATTCCTTTCCAGACCAAGTCTGCGCGGCCATTTCGAGTGCTTTCGTTTCAAACCCTTTGGCGGGATCTCGTGGAACCGTCCAGAACCGCCATGCTTCCTTACCCGTCTTTGCGTCGAATGCAACGAGCGATCCTCGTACTCCGTCGTCCGAACCGTTGTAGCCCATCAATATTTTCCCTTTGGCTACATGAGGCGCTCCCGTGATGCCGGTTTGAGTTGCATCGCAGACGGGAGACTCCCACACCTCTTTGCCCGACGCAGCATCGACAGCAACCAGTCGGCAATCCCCCGTGCCCACGTATGCCTTGCCGTCCCAAACGGCCACGCCGCCGTTGGTCCGTGCGGAATAGGAACCATTGATGGCAAGATTCAGGCGCACTTTTGGATCGAACTTCCACAGCAATTTCCCCGAAACCGCATCCACGGCATAAATCTTCGATAGCGGAGCGCTCATGTAGATCACCCCATCTACCACAATCGGTTCCGCAACTATACCCATGGCGCTATCGATGTCCAGGTACCATGCCAGACCGAGGCCGCCGATATTCTGATTGTTTATTTCCTTGAGCGGGCTGAAATGCTGCGCGTCAAAGGTGCGTCCGTTCAACAACCAGTTATTGCCCTCGGCGGCCTCCGAAAATACTCTCGGCTCACTCACATATCCAGCCCTCGTGGGACTATCCGCTGAAGAATGAATGGCAATGATTATTGCGATCGCAAGGCACACACGATGAGCGCTAGTCCGCATATACCCTCCGTTTGGTGGTGTAAGATTCTACGCGCACGGTCCTTCGCGGGTATGAAAATTTTGTTTTTGCCGGACATTCCTGGACGTTTGTGTTGTCCACGGATCATGACATTCTGTATGATGACATGTTAATCTCCAGCGCTCTTTGACAGTTCCCGCCGCAGTCACTGAGAGTACCTAGTCATCTAACCCGCCTTCCATTAGGCCCTGCCTGCCGCGCCGACCGCCCGTGGGGACATCTCCCGCCGGCCTAAAATTTCTGGATGTAGTACCTTTCTTTGCTACAACTTACAAGCAATGCGGGCTTGTAAGTCGAAGCAATCCTCTTTCTGGCGATTGCCCAGAGCGCGGCTCTTGCCTGTGCCCAAACCAAACTCAACAAGGCAACACTTCGAAATGGAACCGTTCTTCTATGACTGCTGGACGGGATATGCGGGAAAATCACCATCCGCTGCACCACATTATTCCTGAAGCGACCTCACCCGACGCCGTGTGTCGAAATGGTCGCTTAAATGGCCGCTCTTTAAGTCAAGAAAACAGCAATTTATCGCAACACCATGGCCTGTGTGAAAAACGCGCGAAATCCTGCTCCGTGAATGCCGTAGGAGTTGGAAATTCCTATGAACTTTGTCGCGCGTTTGAGGCCCGGGACGTTTGCAAACGCAACTTAGCGTTGCGTGCGGTTTCCCTGAGTAGCGGGTCCGGATGATCCAGACAGCGGTTCAATTCATGCTCTAGCGATTTCAGCCCAAAAATGCCAATCGCATCAGCTCCGCAGGATCGTAAACAGGGATCGTTGCTGGCCACTAAGACTGCTATCGCCTGTTCCGAGCTCTCAATCCTGGCAGGCACCAATCGGTTGGCGATGGTAACCCGCTCGGCTAGGCTGACCTTGCTATCCAGTAAGGGAACCAGCGTCTTGCGAAATTGGGCCTTCAGCACGTTGTCGAGGAACTCTAGCGCATTGTCGCGCACGATCATGCTTTTTGATTGGAGCCCAACAAAAGCGCTGGAGAAGTCATCGCCCGGGTATAGCAAATCGAGTACTCGGAAGATGCGTTCCACCTCATGCTTCATCGACTCGGATAGTGCCCCGGCCAAGGGTTCATAGCTCTGGAGCATTGTCTCCAACCTCTCCAGGATCTGATACGAGCGATAATGCCCCAGGATCTCAGCGGCCAGCAGCATTTCCAAAATTTCGGCATCACACTTCAGCTCAGGATGGAGATGCTGGAGGGTCTTCAAAGCCGACACGATGCGAAGGCGAAGCCTGCTGTCGGCATCCAGCAGGTGCTCCATGAGCGCGTTACCGGCCAATTGCGTGCCAATGTTTGCAAGGATCACAGCAACTTGCTGGCGCACCTCGATGGGTACAGCCGGGTCGCTTAAATGATCGCGCAACTTACCGACTATCGAATTACCGAATCGAGTCAGGACTTCCGTTATGTCGGTTATGAGTTGACGATCAGCTAGCCGATTCAGCAACTCAGGGACGAGTCGGAGCTTCTGCAGCTTCCCAACCGAACGAATCGCCTCTCGCACGACATCCATCTCACCATCCGCAAGCAACTGCGCAAGCAACGGGTCGAACTTATCTGGCAGTATTCCCAAAAGGCGAGCCGCCTCGAGGCGCGTACGTTTGCCCTCCGGGCCGTTTTCTCCAACCATGCCAGCCAGCAACTGACGGGAGAATTCCAGGTTCTGCACCTCTCCGGGATGCGCCAGAAATGCCGCGATCGCTGAACGGATCGAGAAATCGGTGTATTCGCCCAGCTGTTGAATCCTCTCCAGAGGGTCAACGTGCGCGTGGTGCGCCAAATACAAGAGCGCCGCAGTACGCACATCAAGGCTCGGATCCTGCAGCAAGACCTCGATCTGCGGAACCACGGTCTTGTCACCGCCTGCGTCAAGGACAGTGATTGCTTTCTTGCGCACCTCGGCGGCAGGGTGGTTCAGTAGACCTCTCATTGGGGGGTGCGATGCTTGCTGGTCTGACTCAAGGACACTTAGGGCGTAAAGAACCTCGTTCGGATCGGAGGCTGAAAGGTTTGCGTCCAGCACCTCGATAATAGAACGTTCGAGCACTGGGATCACGGCATGCTTGGCCTCTAAGCGGTGCTCCCGCATGCCTTCCGTCAATGTGACCACGTATTGTTGCCGTGCCACCCAGGCGGCAGCCAGCCATCCTCCTACCAGCACCAGCCCGATCCAACTCATTTGACGTGCTGTCAGCCGCAAGTAGGTGACAAAGAACAACACAGTAACTGCAGCAAGACCAGATCCCATCCGCCAGATCACCGTGTCGATAAACCACTTCACCTGCAACTTGAGCCGGCTCGGCAGCGGCAAATAAAGAAGTTCCACGCTGGACTTGTCGATCGAATGGCGCCCTACCCAGTCGCTGCCCCGCAATAGGACGGCAGAAAACAGAGTTCCCGTAAGAAGCATGTAGGTCGAGTTCGCCAGCAGCGCCACGGGCAGTGTGACCAGCCCCACGCCAATGCCGAAACGGCGCAGCACTCGCGAAGTCACCAGCAGCTGTACTACGAGCGTGAGAATTCCTGCGTAAAAGGTGAAGTCACCGAAGAAGGCTGCCAAATGATCTTTTACCGGAATGAATTCCTTTGCTACAGCCTTGAACTGCCAATCGATGACCTCTGTCACGAACGACGACACGCAGATCAGGGCAGCGATCGCTCGCAGATGAGTCGAGGAAAAGACTAGTCCAATGCTTTCTCGCAGGTTCCGCGGCCCCGGCTCGGCGGGCGCTTCAGCCGATCCCGTATCCGCGACAGCTTCCTGGTGTTGCCTCCAGATCTGGACTACCAACGGCAGGCAAAGGGAAAGAAAAAATGCCATTCCAAGCAAGAGGCTCTCAGTGCCGAATGCTTTTGCCACAACTTTCGACAACAAACCCGCAAAGATCCCACCGACGATGCCGCCTGCCGCCAGAAACCCAAAAAGACGCCGTGCCTCGCGTGTAGTCAGAACGTGATTGGCCAGTGTCCAGACCTGAGTGGGCGCGAGCACGCCAAAGATGCCGTCCCATGCATAGATCACAGGATAGAGCCAACTGACCGGGTAGAAACGAGCTAGCACCCAGAAGAGGACGCAGTTAGAAGCGAACAACAGCAAACTGCCCAGGAGCAGGTTGCGCAAGTTGGAACGGCGTCCAACACGCATATAAACCGCGATCACCACACCTACTGTGAGCGCCGTTGCAATGTCCGCATAGGGGAGCTGCGCCGCTTGGAATCGAGAAAGGAACAAGCTATCTCGCACCACCCTGCCAACCAAATAGCTCGCTATCACCAGAAAGAGATAAGCAAACAGGGGCGCACCACGCCGCAGCTCCCCGGGCTGGAGCTCCAACGCATGTTCAATCGAGGGGATCATTGGGAGGCCTGCCGGAAACAAGCTACTGTTGGAAAAGCATGCTAGGCCCGCGTGTCCCTTGAGTCAATCCACGTGTCTATCGTAGATATCGGAACAAGGCGTGTGGTGTGCATCTGCGAGAATATACGCCTGCCTTCATCCCCGTTCGCGTTACACGCCCGGCTGGCCAGACGGCAGCCAGTATCACTGAATTCTGCCGATTGTGTCCAAACGATTATCTTTTCGCACACCTCCCCCTCGGCTGGTGAGTCTGCTTGCGACAAGAGCCGCGGTTTCGGCGGTTGGCGTTCGCTATTGCTCAGCAATAGGAGTTGCCTGCTGCGCGACAGAGACCCAACGACCTTTTTCTTTCACGTAGACCCGAGTGAAGCGGTTTTCACCGCTGGTATCCTTGCCGTTCTCCGTTGATTTTTGGGTAACGCGTCCGGTCACTACCGCGGCATTCCCGTACACCCTTACATTCAGATCCGACAGTTCCCGCGAGTCGAATTTGATGGCACCGGACTTAAAACCGTCCAAAATCTGCGCCTTCTTGATCAGTTCACCTCGTTGATTGATGAGCGTGTAGTCATCTGAGGTCATTCGATCCAGGGCTGCTGTGTCGGCGTGAAGTATGGCCTGGTTGCGTTCTTCCTCCAACTTTTTGATCTCGTCCTGGGCGCCTGCGGCCTGCTTTTTGTTCGAAGACTTGGCACCGCTCTCTTGTGCTACTGCTAGCGATGCCGCGACTATAGTTAACAGCGCGAGTCGCAAGGCGCCGGTTCGACCTTTTCCCGCGGCTGGCGTGTGCGAGTCCCTGGGGACCCTGGCGCTCAACCTTCCGCTTCAAGCGCCGCACCTGCCGGGTGGTCAGGCGCAGCTGACGCGCGGCTTCGGTACCGTTTATTCTCGTCGCAGTGAGCTGCTGCAGGATGGCATACTGGGAAAGCTCTCTCATAAGTGAGAGGGATGGGTTGTTGCATGGATTACTGAGAAGATTTAAGGCTAGTTAAGCTTTGACCTTGTCTCAGTACCGTAGCACGCACCCATCCAGGTAGGACATTTTCACGTTGCTCAAGTAGGACATTATTACGTTTGAATGACAAATCCCCAGCTCTCCCCAGCCCTCTTTGACAGTTCCAGCCGCAACCTATACTGAGAGTACCTAGCCATCTAACCCGTTTCCCATGCCCAAACCAACCCCACCAAGACACCAGTCCAAGGAGTCTCTCCAATCAGTGACCAAGAAAGAGATGGAGAAGCTTTTTGCGGGACAAAGAGAAGAAATGGAGCAACTCCTGGCCGATCAAGCCAATGTCATTCCCGAAGCCGTTGACGAGCTTGTGGAGAAAAAGATGGACAAGAAGCTGGATGAAACATTTAATCCCGTCATTACGAAACTGGATGCGGTTCTGAAAGAATTTGAAGACCATCGCGACGAAGATATAGCCGGCGCTGAACAACTCCGCCGACACGATGATCAATTGCAAGATCACGCAGTTCGAATCAAAAAACTCGAAGCGATCCGCAATCCATAACTAATCACAGACTCTCGGCCTATGCTCGTGAAGAAGTGCGACAACTGCAAAAAGGAAATCAAGAAAGTGGACGATGAGCTGGTCGTTGGACTCGGCTGGCCTAACTACTCCTTTTGCAGGCGATGTGGAAAGCCGATTCTGGCATTCCTCAAGAAGCGAAGACTTCTTCGTTCCGATAGCAAAAGCCGGTTAGGGGGCTCCTCAGCCCTGCGCTTGGCTTCTCTTTCCACTTCGCTCTGCGTGTCCGCTGCCTGGCGGCTATTTTCGTTTGGCTGAAATGCACCGCGTCCGCCTGGTCCTTTCAGGGTTCCTACCCACCAGCGAGCCGTCGGCGTTGGAAACGCACGGCATGGATGCTCAGATTGATGACGCAGATACC
>Ga0099829_10002611_pt1 | contig 10411 bp, 9 predicted proteins | sample CZO8metaG_3_FD_79336 | JGI IMG/M metagenome (GOLD analysis project Ga0099829, IMG submission 79336) | Vadose zone soil microbial communities from the Eel River Critical Zone Observatory, Northern California, USA - CZOApr15con2H2.8 metaG | ecosystem: Environmental > Terrestrial > Soil > Vadose...
ACCTGGTCATCTCGTTTTTCCCAGCGCAGATACGGCGCAAAGGCACCTTCTTATTCCCACCTATTTTGCGGGAGGAAATTCTTCAAGCCAAAACCCACCAGGGTGAACATATTCTGGTGTACGTCACCTCTCCTTCTCCCGATCTTGTAAAGCTGCTCAAGAGCGTGCGCGGCTCTTTCATTGCCTACGGGTTCGACCGCGAAGGGCAGGAGGAGAACATCCTCTTCAAGAAACCCTCGTTGAGCAGTTTTTTTCAAGACTTGACTGGCTGTAAGGCGGTAGTCGCAAACGCCGGTTTCTCGTTGTTGAGCGAGGCGTTATATTTGGGCAAGCCCTACCTTGCGGTTCCGGTGAAGAACCAGTTTGAACAGATCTTGAATGCCTATTACGTCGGCAAAATGGGCTACGGTTCATATTGGGAGGAGTTGAATAAGGAGAGGGTCGAGGCATTTCTCTTTAATCTTCCGCAGTACCTGGAAAATTTGAAGCAATATCCGCGCCAGGATAATTCAGCGCTGTTGACCAAAGTTGATGCCCTTATAGCACAGCACGTTGAAGCACCGTCTCATGTAAACGCGTAGCGCTGCAGCCGACCATAGAAGGGAGGTTCGACTCCGCAAATTGCGGCGCTTTCTGTCTTAGAACGGTTTAATAAACCACGACAAGCGCCCTCCGGCTGCGGTGATTGCAGTCACCCGGCATGAAGCGTTTGTTATTGTGGACCTTATTATGCAAAGCTTGGCAGAAGTTGAGATAATGATTTGTTAAAGCTGACATGAAAAGGCGCAAGTTCCTCGTTTCTCTTACAACGAACGACAACGACTATCAGCAGGAGCAAGCGACGGCTGCTGAGGAGGCAGCCCGCCGGCTCGGCGTGGACGTGGATATCATCTACGCAGACAATGACACGATTAATCAAAGCCAGCAAATATTGCAGGTTATTCAATCCGCTTCAAATTCACATCCTGACGCAATTATCCTGGAACCGGTGGGCGGAACAGCTCTGCCGACTGTGGCACGCGCGGCCGTTGCTGCCGGAATCGGATGGGTAGTTCTCAATCGTGAGATTGATTACATTGCAGAAATCCGCAACACTCTTAATGTTCCTATCTTTTCTATTACCTCAGATCACGAAGAGATTGGCCGGATTCAGGGAAAGCAGTTTGCCGCACTCCTGCCCAAGGGCGGTTCCGTCCTTTATATACAGGGCCCTTCCAACAGTTCAGCCGCCAAGCAGCGAACATCCGGCATGTACGAGACAAAGCCTGGCAACATTGAGGTAAGGGTGCTGAAAGGCGAATGGACTTCGGAAAGCGCCCAGCGATCGGTTCAAGCCTGGTTGCGACTCTCTACCTCTGTGAAAACTGCAATTGACGTGATTGGGTGCCAGGACGACTCGATGGCCCTGGGGGCGCGGAAAGCATTTCAGGAGTTGTTCGATTCCGAGGACCGGGAGAAGTGGCTCGGGTTGCCCTACACTGGTTGCGATGGTCTTCCCAAAGGAGGACAGCAATGGGTTCGAGATGGCTTACTGGCCGCCACAGTTGTGGTCCCAGCCAATACCGGCCTGGCTTTGGAGATGCTGGTTCAGGCGTCCCAGAAAGGCCTGAAGCCGCCCGAGCGAACGCTAACCGCCGCTACGTCGTTTCCATCGATGGAAGTGCTGGCTTCAAACGCAAAAAAATAATGATCTTTACCCGCTGCGTTTTTTCAATAGCTCCGGCGGTAATACAAAGAAAATTGCCAGGACGCCGTTGATTGCCAGACTCGCGGGTACGGTGAACCATCCCAAGGCCAGGCAGATCAAATACATGACCGGCCCTAAAGCATATTGTCTGGAAATGTTTTTGCCGGAGTGGGTATTTTTATCTCCAGGATCAGCAGTGTGATTGCGATGGCAAACACTCCGTCTGAAAATGCTTCGATGCGCGATGTCTCAGACTGCATGGGTCAATGCTCCCTTGCATTAGAATTACAGCCGGCTGCTTCGCTTTCCAAAAATTGGTTATAGCTGTGCATCTGGATAAAATCGTATAAACACATGCCAAAGACTCTCAAGAGAATTGCGCGCAAGAACGGCTTTTTGTATGTACTCTACAACATTCCTCGATTGCTAAAAGGGTACTACCCCATCTTTCTCGATTACCCTTTAGTGCCGACCCCACGATACGGGTACGGCAAGCCACCGCACGAAAAACTCTATCAATTATTTTCGGCTGATCGGTCCCAGTTTGCAGCGACCTTGAAGGAATTTCGCAGTTTGGATTCGCATCTTTTGCAGATACCACTCAACGACCCCAAGGAATTAACCGAACCCTGCTGGATCAACAAATGGTTGGACGGGCTCGATACGCTGGCGTTATATGGTTTTGTAGCCTTGAGAAAACCCGGTCAATACCTGGAAATAGGCTCGGGATACTCCACGAAAGTTGTGCGCCGTGCGATTCGCGACCACAAGCTCACGACCAGGATTACCTCGATCGATCCTCATCCGCGAGCTGAAATTGATGCTATCTGCGATCAGGTCATTCGAAGACCGGCACAGGATGTTGACCTGAAATTATTTGACGGCCTCCAGTCCGGCGACATTCTGTTTGTAGACGGTTCTCACCGCAGCTTCATGAATTCTGATGTCAGTGTTTTTTTCCTGGATATTTTGCCGACCTTACCTCCCGGGGTCCTGGTGCAAATCCACGATATTGATTTGCCGTATGACTACATGCCGGAGAGGGCGGAATGGTACTACTCAGAGCAATATCTGCTCGCAACCTCGTTGCTCGCCGGGCACGAGAACTTCAAAGTTGTGCTGCCCAATGCGTTCGTTAGCCAGGAAAGTGATTGCATGCAACCGTTGGAATCGCTTTGGGGCAACCCTAAACTAGCAGGTGTTCCTCCAAAAGGTATCTCCTTTTGGCTGGAGATTGTCTGAACTATTCGATCTCAACATGCGAGACTCTTAACGCCGCGATGAATTTACATTTTTATGACAATTTCAAAATTCTTTTTGTGTGATGATTTCTAACGACATTAATCCAGAAGGTTGTATTTGCAGAGTACTACCCAGGAGTTTTATTTTACCATGCAGGATTTCACACCTATCCAGCAACAAGACGACACAGACGCAAAGGAAAAAGCCGACTCTAGCCAGGTTTCGAGTCAGTCATACGCGGAGCCGCCGCTTCCGAAGTACAATTACGGGATGGAACGAGTTTTAGTGGTGGAAGATGACCGCGCCGTCCAAAGAGCATTGAAGCGGTTGTTTGAGTCAAAAGGATACGGCGTTGATATCGCCGGCAGCGGGACGGCTGCGCTAGAGTTATTTCAAAATGCTCCACCCTCAGTAGTTCTCCTGGATCTGAGGTTGCCGGGTGCATCCGGGAAGGAAGTTTGCCGCGAAATTAAGAGCAAGAACCCCTCGCTCCCAGTCATAGTCCTGAGCGCGACAACCGACGTGGTGGATAAAGTTCTTCTGCTGGAACTTGGTGCAGACGATTACGTTACAAAACCATTCAGCCCAAGAGAGTTGCTGGCGCGAGTTCAGGGCGCCCTCCGGCGTTCTGCGCGGAGCGGAACAGTTTCCGACCTGTTTGTTTTCGGAAATATCTCGGTGGATTTCACCAAGATGGAACTCAAACGGGCGGGCCAGCCAATTTCTCTTACAGCGCAGGAATTCAAGGTTTTGAAGTTCTTTTCACAAAACCTGGAACGTGTGGTCACGCGGGAAGAGCTTCTGAATGAGGTTTGGGGTTATCAAAATTATCCTTCCACGCGCACAGTGGATAACCACATCCTGAAGCTCCGGCAAAAAATTGAAAAAGACCCGGCATTCCCCGTACACTTTCGCACCGTACATGGCACTGGGTATAAATTTGTGCGATAGCGGCTGGAATTCCGGGGCTGTCGGAGGGGTGAGTCATAGTGAAGGTTCGATTACGAACCAAGTTTCTCATTGCATTATTGTTGATCTCGACCGGGTTAACGGGGACGAGTTTGCTCATCGTGCGTCGGAGCGTAAACTCGCAGATTCGTGACCAGATTATTGCAGACCTTCGCAGTTCAATTCTTACCTTCCAGAACTTTCAATATGAACGCGAAATTGCCCTGAGCCACACGGCGGAACTGCTTTCCAACCTGCCCACCCTTAAAGCGCTCATGACAACCGAACATGCGGCGACCATCCAGGATGCGTCCAAGGATTTCTGGAAGCTTGGCGGGAGCGATTTATTTGTTCTGGCAGATCGTTCCGGAAAAATAGTTGCCCTCCACACCTCAGCTCCGATATTCACAATTGGGATAGCCCAGGAATCGCTGGATCGTTCTTTACAATCGGGTGAACCGAGGCAGTGGTGGTTTGGAGCAGGGCATTTGTACGAAGTTTTTCTTCAGCCGGTTTATTCTGGTCCGGAGAACGCCAATAATCCGTTGGGAGTGCTGGCTGTAGGTTACGAAATTGATGACCGCGTAGCTAGGGAAATCAGTCAGATCTCAACCAGTCAGGTTGCTTTCTGGTACGGGAACTCCATTGCGAGGAGCACACTTTCTTCCGGTCAGGAATCGGAGCTGGCCCGGCAAGGTGGCGGAGGGTTAAAGCCAGATCCTGGAGACATCCAATTAGGGGATGAACGTTATCTGGCGTCATCACTTGAGCTTGCGCCCAGTGCTTCTTCAAGGGTCCACTTGAGCGTTTTGAAGTCTTACGACCAGGCTACCAGGTTCTTGACCGGTCTATATCGCTTTCTTATGGTCCTGGGGTTAATTGCAATCGTGTGCCAGGGATTGCTTGTTTTCTTGATCTCGCATCGCTTCACCCGCCCCCTGGGGAACCTGGTAGCTGGTGTCCGCGCTCTGGAGAAGGGAGATTTTGCTTATCCTCTGGAGCCGCACGGTGGCGACGAAGTCGCTGAGGTGACGGCAGCTTTTGATCGGATGCGTACCAACTTGCAAAAAGCTCAGCAAAAGCTGCTGGAATCAGAACGCCTGGCCACCATCGGACAGATGGCGAGCTCTATTTCACACGATATGCGCCATCAGTTGACCGCCATTGTGGCGAATTCAGAGTTCCTGTCGGAGCACAAGTTCGATCTGCACCAGCGCGAAGAGTTTTATCATGAGATACGCTTGGCCGTCGCGCAAATGACAGATCTGATCGAGTCGCTTCTGGAATTCTCGCGCACCCGGGAGTCGCTCTCCCTGGTTTATGGCAGCGTAGAGGACGTGATGAAGCACGCGATTCAGTCGGTTCGGGCCAATCCCGAGTTCCATGGTGTGAATATTACCCTGGCCAGCCAGGGCCCGAGCAACTGTTGGTACGATACAAAAAAACTGGAACGGGTTTTTTACAACTTACTGTTAAATGCCTGTCAGGCTGTACCCTGTGATTCAGGAAAAATCGAAATCACGATTCATAGCAACGAGAAATTCCTGGAAGTCTGCATTGCCGACAACGGTCCGGGAATTGCAGAAGCAATTCGTGGTAGGCTGTTTGAACCTTTTGTCAGCTTTGGAAAAGAAAATGGTACAGGCCTGGGACTAACGATTGTTCAAAAGATCATTGAAGACCACGGAGGCAGTGTAAAGATAGAGAGCACTGCTGCCGGACACACGGTATTCAAGCTCACGTTGCCACTCTCTTTCAATCCACGGCCAGCGGCTGCTGAGGGGAGAGAAGCGACTGCCAGTTCGCTCTCCACACATTGAGCCGTTAGCAAGCGGAAGCATCGGGAACCTGGCAGCGCTGCTGCCGGGCGAAATCCTGAGCTCAGTAAGGGACCTCATCTTAAAAACATATTTGAGGACATCGGTCCATGAGGTCCTGAAATGTTTCAATCAAACCCGAAATAGCTTTAGGCCAGCATAATTCTTTTTGTAAGGGAGGCTCATTATGCCATGGAGAAACCTATCTCGTTCGCGTTATCGTCTTCTTCTATTACTTTCAATTTCTTTGCTTTTGATGAATAAGCCTTTACGGTCTCAGGCCCAGGAGCCTGTCACAGCAAGCCCGCAGAATGCGTCGCTGCAAGATTCTGTAATCGAATTGCAAAAGCAAGTTCGCGAACTTCAGGCAGCGGTACGTGAGATTCACGCCGAAGCGGTCCGCTATCGAACTCAAGTTGATGTCTTGCAGGAAGAGCTGGAGGCCACAGAAAGAAAGCTCGATGCCAAACCTGGGTCTATGGCGCCTGTCGAGGCTTCTGCAGAAATTCCGGGCAATGCGGTGGACGAATCGAACCAGGATGAGGGTGCCGAACAACGGCTGGCCAAGGTGGAAGAAGAGCAGCAACTTCTAAGCGAAAAAATCAATGAACAATATCAAACCAAGGTGGAGAGTGCATCCAAGTACCGCGTAAAGCTTTCTGGCATTGTGCTCTTGAATTTGTTCGGGAACCAGGGGTCGGTGGACAACCTTGATTTTCCCACGACGGCAATGCCGCGAGCGACCCTGGATTCGCGCGGCAGTTTTGGAGGTAGCTTGCGCCAATCCCAACTTGGTCTGGAAGTTTTTGGTCCGGAGTTTGCCGGCGCGAAAACCAGTGCCGACGTGCAGTTTGATTTTTCCGGAGGATTCCCCGGCTACTCGAATGGCGTAACCCAGGGAATTATGCGCCTGCGTACCGGTACGGTGCGACTGGATTGGAAAAATACATCTATTGTTGCCGGACAAGACAGCTTATTTTTTGCGCCACTGTCGCCAACCAGCTTCGTTACGTTGTCAACACCCGCGCTTTCTTACGCGGGAAATCTATGGGCGTGGACTCCACAGCTCCGAGTAGAACATCGCATAGAGATCAGCGAGGGTTCAAGCGTTCTGGTCCAGGGTGGAGTTCTCGATTCGTTGACAGGAGAAACGCCCATGTTGCAGTACTTCCGTCAGCCCCAGGCGGGAGAGCGATCTCGGACACCCGGAACGGCCGCACGGATAGCCTGGACGCAGAATATTTTCGGACGGCCATTTACGCTGGGTGTGGGCGGATATTATGGCCGCCAAAAATGGGGATTCCAGCGAAAAGTTTACGGCTGGGCGGGTACTACGGATTGGAGCCTGCCGCTGAATCGCTGGCTCTCGCTTACCGGCGAGTTCCATCGCGGGCGCGCTATCGGAGGTTTAGGCGGCGGTTTGGGCCGCAGCGCACTGTGGGAAACCCCACTCTCAAATCCGCTGACTGAAGTCGATGGACTGGATACGTTGGGGGGATGGACACAACTAAAATTAAAACCGACGGAGGGCCCCTTCGAATTCAACGCTGCGTTTGGACAGGAAAATCCATTTGCTCGAGAGGTGAACGGCTTCTCCGGCGGACAGATTTCTTACTTCGATACTGTCGTGCGGAACCAGAGTGCATTTGCTAATGTCATTTACCGGCCACGATCAAACTTGATATTCTCGATCGAGTACCGCCATTTGCGGACCTTTAGTCTTGATCACAGCAGCGAGATTGCAAACCACATTAGTACTGCTATGGGCATTGTTTTCTGAAGCAACCATGGATGCATCTCCAATGAAGCATTGGGCCAGATACGGTTTGTTGCTCTCTCTGCTGGTTGCACCGGCTTTGGGCTGGTGTCAGAAAACGACAGTCACAGGCCGCATTGATTTGATCCGTGTTGATTCAACAAAAGACAAAGCGAGTTCGGCCATTGCCGACAAATCGAATATCGTGGTTTGGTTGACGCCTGTGGATAATTCTTCCGGGAAGAATGCTGATCCTGCTGCCCCACAACGTGCACAGTTGTTGCAAAAAGATAAAAGCTTCAAGCCTCACATCCTCGTGATCCCGATGGGGACAGTCGTGGAATTCCCCAATCGCGATCCGATTTTCCACAACGTGTTTTCACTGTTCGAAGGCAAGCGCTTTGACCTGGGACTCTACGAAGCAGGAACCACTCGTGCCGTTCGCTTCGATCACCCCGGCATATCGTACATTTTTTGCAACATTCATCCTGAAATGAGTGCCGTAGTAGTTGTTATGGCCACACCCTATTACGGAACTTCTGACCGTGCCGGACAGGTAAGTATCGCCAACGTTCCGCCGGGGCGCTATATTCTGCACGTTTGGCATGAACGCTCCTTGCCGGAGATGCTGAAAAATCTAACACGAGAAATTGTGGTTCCGGAAGGCGCGGCTTCCTTCGGTACGCTCCACGTGGCGGAAGCTGGAAGCCTGTATAAATCCCACAAAAACAAATACGGCCGTGATTATGACCCACCTGAGCCCGCAAGCCCTGTCTACAATCACTGAACGTCCGTAACGTGCTTGCGGTAGGCCTACCTACCCAGAATGCGCCGGACCACAGCCTCCCTCAACTTTGATTCGACGCATTCCGGTCCTGGAGACGCATAAGGTATTGCCTTCTCTGTCCAGTTCAGTTTTTTAGAGCTCTTTGGCTCTTTACCTTACAGCATCTATTTACAACATTGAGGAGGAGAGTACTCGTTTAGCCGGTATGAAGTGTCACTACCTGATCGTTTATTTGTAAAAAAATTGTAAAACCCATATTCCGGATTTTTCGTTTGAAGAAAGCATCTTAAGAACAATCCAAGACCCGCACGGCAGCGGGTCTTGGATGTTTTCTTTTAAAGACTACTGCTCATCATCATCACCCAGTTCGGCAGCAACGGGTGTCAGAGTGCCGAACAGGCCATCCACTTCGCCGTTGATACCAGCAGTAAAGAACAGCGTAGTGGCAGGGCGGGCGTTGTGGTCGTTACCGAAAGTGAGCGCCCACAATCCATCGATACTCAGGGTTGTGCCGTCGGGATTCAAGACATTGCCCAGGAATCGGCCGGTTAACGGATTAAATGCCGCGATGGTGCCGCTGCGGAAATTACCCACCAGCAGAACATGGCTAAACTCTCCGAAGTGCTCCGTGGTCAGCACCACGCCCCAGGGAGCATTGAACCACGGCCCATGCTGCAGCCGGGCCCTCAATCTGCCCTCAGGGCTGAAAACGTCAACGAACCCGAAGCCCGTGCCTCCCACCGGGTCATGCTTGGCCGCATTCTGTTTGGCATAGGTTACATAGATGTTGGGGCCAATCGCCTGTACATTAAAAGGAGCAAAATCGCGTGGGATGCGATCATCATCGAAAGCATCGTCTGAGATCTTCACCGGCTTGAAGTTGGTGTCAAAAACGTCGATGTGCCCACTGCGGAAGTTAGCCGCCAGGATGAACTTCTTTCCGTCGATTTCAGCAATCGTCGCACCCTTGTAAACCGCTCCGTTGGCTGCATCGGGTACCTGTGAATTGTCGGCTTCAATAACCGCCGTCGTTGGTTGTACGCCGGGGTTCCAGCCGGAGACGGTGCCGTCTTCGGTTACAAATATGAAAATGGCCCGCTTACCCGGGGCAAGAAGAAAATCAGTTGCGCTTCCGTTGAACATGACTCCCGTTGGGGAACCAGGGGCTGGCTGGCTGGGCGCATTGGGCACCGTCACTACCAGCGGAACAATCGTTGCCGCTGTACCGGTGGGCGTCGCATACAGGGTGGAAGTGCCACCAGCATTGTTGGAAAGCCACCAGGGAGAAGTTGGGCTGGCAACCAGTCCCCAGGGATTCTGCAGATTCGGATCAGTTACAGGTGCAAGGCCAGTCTTATTAGAGACCAGGTTGGTCTGTGTGTAGTGTTGAGCAATCGTAAGGGTTGAAAACAGGACGACTACAAAGCCGACAGCGAGCGGCTTCAAACGGGTAAAAGGGGAGTTATGCATTTGAAATTGTCCTCCATTCGATCTTCTTGACAAGCTTTTAACGGTGAGCACATACGTGTGAAATTAAATTGGGTTCGTGTTTGTGCAGGTTGTTTGGCGATATACTGCCTCGAAAAGCCGGACGATTGACGGATTCAAGAGACAGCTCAGTTAACTTCGCATCTTTGGAATGATGCGATAAGGAAGTATAAAAAGAGAGGTGGTTGGGAATTGTCTGGCAGATGTAATTTTCTTGTTAAGGATTGCAGATGTCGGTTGGATTTCAGTTGTTGTTTTTTGGCCGCGTTTTCTCGGTCAATCTCGGTTATTAACTTTTCCTTCCAGTTCCCCAAGTTGTAAATGCATACTGGCAGGTACTATGTGAGAACCGAGAAATATCAACCAGGGAGAGTGATCATGAGATTTGTTTTGTCCGTACCAACATCAGGAATCACCAGGGCGGCCGCGATTCTAGTCGGCGCCCTGATGGCGTTTGCAGGATGGAGCAAGGCGTGCGCACAAATGCCAAAAGAGCTTGCGGGGTGCTGGCAGACTACCAGGGCACTACAAACATCTAACCCGCAATCGCTCAGCCCGGCAGAAGCGCGCGCCTTCCTCGGAAGAAAGTTGAGATTTACGCCATCCCTGGCCCGCTCCGGGGACGCTGTCCTCAAGGCGCCACAATACTACGTGAGGCAGGTGAAAGCCTCAGATTTTGCCGATGC
>Ga0099829_10002615_pt1 | contig 10400 bp, 13 predicted proteins | sample CZO8metaG_3_FD_79336 | JGI IMG/M metagenome (GOLD analysis project Ga0099829, IMG submission 79336) | Vadose zone soil microbial communities from the Eel River Critical Zone Observatory, Northern California, USA - CZOApr15con2H2.8 metaG | ecosystem: Environmental > Terrestrial > Soil > Vadose...
AAGTCATCAGCGCTTTTCCGACCAGTCTCTTGTTGTGGTCGCGGATATCGCATTCCACCACGGCCACATGCCTGCCGCGCCGGATCAGCCTCGCTTCGGCCTCGATCGTTCCACCTTCGACTGCCTCGAGGTAATTGATCTTCATTTCAATCGTGGCCACACGCTTCACACGCGGCAGCGCAATGTATGTTGCAAGTCCTCCGGCTGTATCCGCAAGCGCCGCCAGCACTCCGCCATGAACCGCGCCGTGCACTTGCATGTGGCGCTTGTCCACGCGCATGCGCAGCACCACGCGCCCCGGCTCCGCTTCGGCCAGCACGAATCCGAATTGCTTAGCCGTGTTGCTCGAGCGTAGCTTTTCCTTGAGCTCGGCAATTGCCAGCCGCGCGATGGCGTTCGGTGGTCGCTTCATGTCAGTAAGCCGTCAGGCCCCCATCCAGTGGCAGCGCCGCACCCGTAACCCAGGCTGACTCGTCGGATGCAAGATAAACGGCCATCTCCGCGACATCCTCTGGTTTTCCCAGCCGACCGAGTGGGATTTCCGCGGCGCGGCGCTTTCGCTCACCCTCGGGGTCAGGAGACCTGGCGATGGACTGCAGGCCCAACTCTGTCTCGATGATCGAGGGACAGATGCAATTCACCCGGATATTTTCGTGCGCGTGGTCGAGTGCCATGGCTCGAGTCAGCCCGGCGACTCCCGCCTTTGCCGCCGAGTAAGCGGCGCGCTGCTTGCGGGAAACCATCCCGAGGATCGAGCCAATATTCACGATCGCGCCGCCTCCCGCTTTACGAAGCGCCGGCAATGCAGCGCGAGAGACCAAGAATGTGCCAGTCAGGTTCACGGCCAGCACTTGGCTCCAATCTTCGTCGGAAGTTTGCTCGACCGTGGCGACAACCACGGCGCCTGCGTTGTTCACCAGAACATCTATACGCCCGAATTGCTTCACTGCTGCTGCGACGGCTGTTTCCGCCGACGCCCGCTCCGTGACATCGCAGATTACAGCGAGCGCCTTGTCGCCGACCGCTTCGATTTCACGCACTACCCCGTCCAGCGGTAGCTTTCTGCGCCCTGCGACGGCTACGCTCGCTCCCTCGTGTGCAAACAGGAGCGCGCAGGCGCGTCCAATTCCGGTGCCCCCGCCAGTGATCAACGCCACCTTGCCTGAAAGTCGCGGCATCCAATCTGCTCGTGGATCGTCTAATCAATAAATCAAGAAGGCGCGAATCTAGCATCGGCTGTCCTTCCGGTGCAAGCAGGTGTCGCGGCGCACGCAGGACCCGAAAATTTGCCGGGCGAGGCGGGCTGCTGCTAAAGTGCGGTGAGGGCCAAATGAAAATCGGAATCACGTGCTATCCGACATATGGCGGCTCGGGAGTGGTGGCCACCGAACTCGGCATCGAACTGGCCGCGCGCGGACACGAAATCCATTTCATCAGCTATGCCATGCCCATCCGGCTGAGCTCCACGCACCAGCGGATTTATTTTCACGAGGTCGAAGTCACCACCTATCCACTGTTCGACCACCCGCCATACACCCTGGCACTGGCCACAAAAATGATTGAAGTCTTCGATGAGGCATCGCTCGATTTGCTGCACGTCCACTACGCGATTCCGCATTCGGTGAGCGCGCTGCTAGCGCGGATGATGGCTGCGCCGCGAAAGTTGCCGTTCATCACCACGCTGCACGGGACGGACATCACGCTCGTTGGCAACGATCGCAGCTATCTTCCGATCACGCGCTTTTCGATTGAGCAGAGCGACGGCGTCACGGCCATTTCGAATTATTTGCGCGACCGCACCGTGCGCGAATTCGAAATCAAGCGGCCGATCGAGGTGATTCCAAATTTCGTGAATTGCGATCTCTACAAACGCAGCAGCGATCAAGCGATGCGCGCACAATGGGCTCCGAACAACGAGCCAATCCTGATGCACCTTTCGAATTTCCGCCCGGTGAAACGCATCACCGACGTGGTGGAGATATTTGCGCTGGTGCGCGAAAAAATACCTGCAAAGCTGGTGATGATGGGCGACGGCCCTGACCGCGGCGCGGCGGAATACATCGTGCGCAAAAAGTGCCTGTCAAAGGACGTATTTTTCCTGGGCAAGCAGGATCGCGTGCACGAAAAGCTTGGACTGGCCGATCTGTTTCTGCTTCCTAGCGACGAGGAGTCGTTCGGACTGGCGGCGCTCGAAGCCATGGCCTGCGAAGTTCCCGTGATTGCGACGAAAGTCGGCGGCGTGCCGGAAGTGGTCACGCACGGCGTGGATGGATATTTGATTCCACCGCGCGACATCGTGACAGGAGCGAAGTACGCACTCGAAATTCTCACGCTGCCCGACCGCGGCCGCCAGATGGGCCAGCAAGCGCGCGTGAATGCGAAGCGGAAATATTGCTCGAACGACGTGATCCCGCAGTACGAGGCCTACTATCAGAAAATCTTGAACGCCGCCGGCGTCGCAGCCCGCGCCTAACGGTCGATAATGGGAACCGGCTTGAGGGATGAAACAGCTGTGTTGATGTCGTCCTGGGTCAAGGGCGCGTTCGAGCCCGCCGCAACCAGGAAGATAAGGCGGAATTGGCGGTCGCGGTCGTCGAATACGCGGACGGCCACCGGACGATCTTTGCCGGCCTCGCCAAACTGAACCCCATGGTTCCTGCCGAACTCGAGCGAATAAATCCCGGGAGTGGTGTCGAAGCCAAAGGAAAGTTTCCAAAGCATCAGCACGTTCATACGCATCGCGTCGCGGCTCGACATAAATGGGGACAACTGCGCAGGAGAGACGCCATAAACCATTTGATAGAGCTGATAATTGAATTCGATGGGATGGTCCAGGAACACGTTCGTGAATCTCTGGTATTCGAGCGGATTAGTTGTTTTCAAATTCCGCATGGTGTCGAGGGAGGTTTCGGGATCAAACAGGATGGCTACCTGTCCCCCGTTGAATCGGAATTCCACATGCGCCAAGTAAGGCGTCACCTTCCCCGCACCCCACGGAGAGATGAATTCGTAATCGTAGGCCCTTACTTGTGTGCCCTTTGCGCTAGGGGCCGCACTGGGAGTTGAACTGGGCAGCGGCTGCGGGACATCTCGCAACCAAGGATTTACGGAAGCCCATTGCCTGGCTTCCAGCCACACGAGCGTTTGCAACCCGTAGGCCACGCAAAACACGGAGACCAGCACAACCAGAGCGGCAAGAATAATTGCAGAGAGCGCACCCTTCTTCTCGACTTCATCCATCTCAACCTCAATCTTCTCGACTGCGTCATTCATTTGCGTGGTCGCCTCAAAAAATCCAGAGCCGCCATTCTACGCCCGAGGCCCATTATTCGAGTGATGAAATTGCCTTGGGCCGAGCCTATAGTTTCAGCGAATGTGTAGAAGGGGGTGCACGAGAATTCCACAGGTGAGCGCGCTTACCTCATAGACGCCGCCCGCAAGGTGTACGTTGCCTCCAGCACGTTGTTAGACGGCCCTGAGCGAAGTCTGCGGGTTGGAAGGCAACGCGGTATGAGTAGTCCGAAAGTTGAAAGATAGGAGTTGAAAGTTGGGCGCTAGAGGCTAGTGATGCGATGGACGCGACCGGAATAATTCTATAAAATTGTTGCAGCACGAAATTGGCCGCCTGTATCCGCCAACGCGGATGCGGGCGGTTTTTTTTTGGAGGAACGATGCCTGAATTCGAGCGCTATCGCAGCAAGGTAGAAATTGAAGAAGTGGTGCGGCGGTTTGAGGATTGCGATTACCAGCCTGAGGAATTTTTCCATGCGAGGCATTTGACAGTTGCAGCCTGGTATTTATCACACTTTGACGCGAAGGCAGCCGAGGAACGCATGCGCGCCGGATTGCGGAAATTCATCCGGCACCACGGGAAGAATGGATATCACGTGACCATCACGGAATTCTGGCTCCGAATGGCGAACAAGACCTTGCACGAGGTGGGACCGGAGGGAGATTTCGTCGCACGCGTCAATCGAATTGTCGAATGCCTGAACCACAAAAGCCTAATCCATGAGTATTACAGTCGTGAACAGCTTGATACACCTGAAGCGAAAGCAGCGTGGATCGAGCCGGAATTGAAACGCATTCCGAGAGCTGAGTGATCGAGGGTGCGACAGGAAGATGTGTCTAGCTCGTGGCAGGCTCGGCGGTGACAAGCGCTGGGATTTCGATGTGAATTTGGGTGCCCTGACCCTCCTCGCTGCGGATGTCCATCTTGAACTGGTCGCCGTAGAGGAGGCGCAGGCGCTCGTGGACGTTGCTGATGCCGATGCCGCCGCCGTACACCTCCGCAAGTCGCTCGGGCGAAATGCCCATGCCGTTGTCGGCAACTTCGATGGAGAGGCGGCCATCGCGATGATGAGTGCGGATGTGAATCTGGCCGCCCTCGAGCCGCGGGGCTAGGCCGTGCCTGATCGAATTTTCCACCATGGGCTGGAGCAGCATGCTGGGAACAAACGTGTCGAGCGTCTCCGGGTCGACTTCCTTGAAAATTTGCAACTTGTCGCGGCCGAAGCGGATCACTTCGATGTCAAGGTAGTCGTCAATGAACTCAAGCTCTTCGCGCAAAGGAACGAATGTTTCCGTCTTGCGCAGCAAGCGGCGCAGGATGTTCGAGAGCTTGAGGACTACGCCGCGCGCCATGTCTGGGTCGAAGCGGATCAGCGAGGAGACGGTGTTCAGCGTGTTGAACAGAAAATGCGGGTTGATCTGGCTGGTAAGCGCGTCCATGCGCGCCTTCAGAAGGAGTTGCTGATTTTGCTCAAGGTTCATCTCGATGCGCGTGTTGTTCCAGATCTTGATGGCCATGGCCACGCACATCACGGAGGAGAGGACCACCAGCAGGGTGTAGCCCCAGTTTGAGGGATGAATCGCGAACAGCCAGTGCGATGGAACTGCCGCAGCCAATTTGATCTGGCCGAATTCCAGCGCCGCGCACGTGAACAGCGGCAACATCGCCCAGTTGCCCTGCCCGTAGCGCACCACGCGCCACAGCCACTGGGGAATATTCAGAAACAGGAATGGCCCGAAATGCCAGATGTCTTCCTTCTCGCGCATCATCTGGCGGACCACTCCGGCGACCAGCCCCACGAGCGCGGCCATCGGGCTCGACAACCATTCGTGATTTCCAAACGCCGGCAAACTGATGAGCGAGCCGCCCAGCAGGCCAACGATCCGGCCGCCAATCAGGCCCATCAGGAACGAGCCTTCGATGGTGAGATCAAAGAAGCGATAGCCAACCAGGCGCAACATCACGCCGATGGCGAGGGGTGGCGTCAGGAACAGCAGCAGCATCACTTTTTGGTCGGAGTCGCGATTCTCTGTGAACAGCAGATTGCGGAAGGAGCGGAAGCGGACCAGCAAGGCAGCCAGCGCCGCGGCCCAGCACACTTTCAGGATCAATATGAAAAACAGGTCGGTCCCGCCAGTGAGTGTGTCCATTGCGTTCGGAGCCCGCGATCGAAAAGAACCTCGCGATGTAAGTTAGCCAAAGCGGCCAGCGAAGTAAAGAGAAGCTGAGGGACTGTTGCGCGGCGGGGACCATGCTCCGGAGCCTGCTATAATGGCTGGTTCAAGTGAAGCAACGAAAACAATCCGGGAAGGTTCGCGTTGTCGCGCGAGCGCATTTGCCCACGCGCTTCGGGCAGTTTGAGATTTTTGGCATTCAGGGCCCGAGGTCCGGCGAAGAGGCCGTGGCTATCCAGTTCGGGAAATTGCGCGACGGGTGCGCGCCACTGGTGCGCGTTCACTCGCAATGCCTGACGGGCGATGTGTTCACCTCCGAGCGATGCGACTGCCGCGCCCAGCTCGAATTTTCGCTTCGTAAAATCGCAAAGGAGCCTTCTGGCGTTCTGCTTTATCTTCAGCAGGAGGGCCGGGGAATCGGCTTGATCAACAAGCTGAAGGCTTACGAGCTGCAGGATGGCGGCCTCGACACGGTGGAAGCAAATCGCCGGCTGGGCTTTGCGGCCGATTCGCGCGACTACGAATTTGCAGCCCGGGCGCTGAAGGCGCTGGGGCTGCGCGCCGTGCGGCTGCTCTCAAACAATCCCGACAAAGTGGAACAGCTCGAGCGAGGCGGCATCCGCGTAGTGCAGCGAATTCCCTGCCGTCCACGCACCAGCAATCATTCTCGTAGTTACCTGCGCACGAAAAAAGACAAGCTCGGACACATCCTGGCGGGCCTGTAGCCTCCGGACGATTTTTCTTGACAAACGAACGCAACGCAAGAATACTAAACCATATGGTTAAGTATTATCAATTCGCGCTCGATGCGACATTCGGCGCGCTTTCCGACGCCACGCGGCGTGGCATACTGGCGCGGCTCGCGAGCGGCGAAAGTTCGGTGAGCGAACTGGCCGCGCCGTTTGAGATGTCGCTGCCGGCCGTGTCGAAGCATTTGCGTGTGCTGGAAACCGCCGGGCTGGTGGTGCGGCACAAAGATGGCCGGGTGCACCGCTGCCGGCTGATCGCCGCGCCGATGAAGGATGCTGCGGAGTGGATCGAGCGCTACCGGCAATTCTGGGAAAAACAATTTGACGCCCTCGCGCGTTTTCTCGAAGAATCCCAAACAAAGGAAGGAAAAACATGGCAACGCCACAAAAGAGTCCAGAAGCAACTCTCGAAATCCGGCGGACGTTTAAGGCGCCGCGCGCGAAAGTCTTCGCGGCATGGACGGAGCGGGAAAAGCTAGAGCAGTGGATGTGCCGCGACGTTCCAACACATAACCCGAAATATCTCGAGCTCGATGTGCGGCCCGGCGGGCGCTACGCAATCGAGATCAAGCTACCCGATGGTGTGGCGTATCTGGGCCGCGGCGTCTTTTGCGAGGTGAAGCCGCCGGAAAAACTTGTGTTCACCTGGGAGTGGAAAAGGACACCAGAGGACAAAAAGGAGAACCCGCAAACGGGCGAGTCGCTCGTCACGGTGGAATTATTCGAGCGAGGAACTTCGACTGAAATGGTGTTCAAGCATGAAAAGCTTTCGGGCCGCGAGAGCTACGAGAGCCACAAGAAGGGCTGGGAAGGCTGCTTTGACAAGCTAGCGGAGCATCTGGGTGTTTAGAGACTGGAGCCGGATCTTGAATTTCTAGGCGAAAGTTGACACGAGTTCACATTTCATTTCACGCTAAAGAAGCGCCAGCCGCCACCCACGAATTGGACAATCTCGAAGCTGTCGTTCGGCCGGACTTTCGTTTCCAGCCAACGCGCCCGAGGAAGAATATCCAAATTGCGTTCGATGGCCACTCGTTCAGCAGGCATGCCAATGTGCTCGAGCAGGGCAGCAACGGTGAGCCCCTCCGGAATCTCGCGGCGCTCGCCATTGATCGTAACGGTCACGGCGAGGATTCCGCGGGCGACGCATTCGAGCGCGAGCGCATGGTAAACCGGATCTCGTCCTTCGCATGTTCCTTCCGCGCTTGAATCACGAGCGCCAGATCGCCCTTGCCAAGCGGTGGCAGCGGAAATTGCAGCTTTAGCCGACCGCTCTCATCGCACATGCCAGCGTGACGGGCATCCTCTAGTGCGCCCTCGATGACGGCTTCCACTTCCGCGCCAGGCTCAGGCTGACCATCTGCGCGCCGAAGAATCTCGACATCCAGCGAGACATTTCCCCCCGACAGCCACGAGCTGGGATTCAGAAGCTGCACTTGAATTCCAGATGTGCGCGCTGCCTGCTGCGCCGCTGCGGCTATCTCCGCATCGAGAGCGCCGGAGCGTAGATCGTCAATCACCGCGCGGTGCTGGCTTTCCACCCGCCGTCGCAATTCATCGCTGCTGTACCCTTGCGAGGCGACAAATTGCTCATAATTCGAAGAGCGCCGGTGGAGCACGCGGCCGTTCTGGTACACGGCGGTGTCAATGGCCGGATACGCGGGCCCGCGGTCTTCGGTCTGCACGTGGAACACCTGTTCGCCGACGCGGACGTCCGTGTTGAACCCGGAGCTCATCGGACAGCGATTTCCTTTTCCCCAGCAGCTGCAAATCGCACCAAAAACAATTTAAGTATCAGGGAGTTCATTTGACCGAGCGCTCACGGGCCGTTATTATACCAGCGCGACGAAAATGACCAGCAATTACCTCGACAACTATGGGCCCTTATTGCTGATGTTTGTACTTGCAGCAGGGCTTTCCGCCGCACTGCTGGTGGTCTCGACGCTGGTGGGGCAGCACAAACCATCCAGGGAAAAGGACCAGCCGTACGAGTGCGGAATCACTCCAACCGGCGATGCGCGCGCCCCCGTCTCGGTCCATTTCTACATGGTGGCTTTGGTGTTCATTCTGTTCGACATCGAGGCTATTTTCCTGTACCCCTGGGCGCTGATTTACCGTGAGCTGAAGGTGTTCGGCTTTGTGGAGATGCTGCTCTACATTATAATTTTGTTTGCGGGCTACATTTACCTCTGGAAGAAGGGCGCGCTCGACTGGAGCCACTGATCGCCCTCCGGAATCGAACTCATTGTGGAATCAGAGTTTACTGACAAGAATCCAGTGGTGCATAAACTGAGGGAGTGGGACGCCCAGGCGGTCGCCGAAGTAATCGATTTCCGGGGCGAGACGACGGTCGTCGTCCCTGGCGAGCACCTGCTGCGCGCTGCTGAATATCTGGCCAGCGAGCCTTCCCTGCGGTTTTCGTTCCTCTCGGACATCACTACCGTGGATCGCTTCCCGCTCGAGCCGCGCTTCGAGGTGAATTACCACCTTCTCTCGCTCGATCGGCGCGAACGACTGCGGTTGAAAGTACGGCTGAGCGGGAGCGATCCGATGGTCCACAGCGTCATCCCTGTCTGGCCAACCGCCAACTGGCACGAACGCGAAAATTTCGATCTCTTTGGCATCCGCTTCGAAGGGCATCCTGATCTCCGCCGCATCCTGATGCCGGACGATTGGGAGGGGTATCCGCTACGCAAAGATTATCCTGTCGAGGGGTATCGCTGAACTCCGATGAGAATCGTTGAACTATGACCACGACGATTGAAACAGCGGCCGGCACAGCTCAAACAATGGTCCTCAACATGGGCCCGCAGCACCCGTCCACGCACGGGGTGCTCCGCGTGATTCTGGAGCTCGATGGTGAAATCGTGGTGAAGGCGCAGCCGGTGATCGGTTACCTGCACACCGGCATCGAGAAAAGCTGCGAGGCCAAGACCTATTCGCAGGCCATCACGCTGACGGACCGGATCGATTACCTCGCGCCACTTTCGAATAATCTATGCTACTGCTTAGCAGTTGAAAAGCTGCTCGGCCTGGAAGTTCCCAAGCGCGCGCAATACATTCGTGTGCTCCTCACGGAGTTGACGCGGATCGGATCGCACCTGGTGTGGCTCGGCACGCATGCCATCGACCTGGGCGCGATGTCCGTTTTCCTCTATACCTTCCGCGAACGCGAAGAAATCATGAAGATTTTCGAGTTCGTTTCGGGCCAGCGGATGATGACGAGCTACTTCCGAATCGGCGGCCTGGCGCTCGAACCACCGCCGGGCTGGCTTGATCACGTGAGTCGTGTGATTGATGCATTGCCCGGGCACGTCGACGAGTACGAAGACCTGCTGACCACCAACCGCATCTGGTTGGGCCGCACGCAGGGAATCGGAATCCTGAGCGCTGCCGACGCTATCGCCATGGGCGCATCCGGACCGATGCTACGCGGCAGCGGTGTGGCGTACGATGTGCGCAAGGCATTCCCATATTCGAGCTACGACGAATTCGATTTCGAAGTGCAGACGCAAACGGCGGGTGACTGCTTCGCGCGCTATCAGGTGCGCGTCGCGGAGATTCGCGAGAGCATCAAGATCGTCCGCCAGGCAATGAATAAAATTCCCGCCGAAGGCCCTATTCGGACCGTCGCTCCCGGAATCGTGCCGCCCTCGCGCGAGGAGATGAAAACCTCGATCGAAGGACTCATTTACCATTTCAAGATATTCACCGAGGGATTTGCGCCGCCGCCGGGCGAAGTGTATCAAGTGATTGAATCGCCCCGCGGCGAGCTGGGATTTTTTGTGGCCAGCGACGGCTCGGCAAAACCATACCGCGTGAAGGTGCGCGCGCCTTCGTTCATCAATCTGCAATCTTTGTCGAAGCTGGCAGAAGGCCGCTTGATCGCCGATGTTGTGGCGTGCATAGGCACCACCGACATCGTCCTGGGAGAAGTGGACCGCTAGATTTTCGAGCGAGTCCCGTTCATGCAACTGCCGCCAATACTGGAAGCGAAATTTGCGGAACTGCTCGGGCGCTATCCTGTGAAGCGCTCGGCGCTGATCCCCATGATGATGTATGCGCAGGATCACTATGGATTTCTGGGCGATGAGCTGCTGGAAGAAATTGCCCGGCGGATCGGCCTGAATATGATTCAGGTCACGGAAACACTGGCGTACTACTCGATGCTGCGCCGCAAGCCGG
>Ga0099829_10002616_pt1 | contig 10398 bp, 10 predicted proteins | sample CZO8metaG_3_FD_79336 | JGI IMG/M metagenome (GOLD analysis project Ga0099829, IMG submission 79336) | Vadose zone soil microbial communities from the Eel River Critical Zone Observatory, Northern California, USA - CZOApr15con2H2.8 metaG | ecosystem: Environmental > Terrestrial > Soil > Vadose...
CGCATCAGCGAAGCGGACGCCAACCGTCTATTTCATCGACGACAGCGCCACCATGCGCGAAGTCATTAAGATTGCCTTCCGCCGCGAGAATATTACCGTCATCACCGCGGGCGACGCCGCATCGGCGATCGCGCAGTTCGAACAAACTCCGCCCGACGCTGTCATCACCGACGTTATTATGCCCGATCAGGATGGCTACTCGGTCTGCAGCCAAATCAAACAGCATCCGCAATTCAGCGCGACCCCGGTGATTCTGATGTCCGGTGTCGTGAACAAAAGTGTCGCCGACAAAGCGGTTTCCGTCGGCGCCGATGAATTGATTCGCAAACCGTTTCAACCGCAAGACCTGATCGCGCGCGTCAAGAGTTTTCTCTCGCCGAAATCCGAACAGCCCGTCGCTCCAGCCGTCCCCGCGCCGCGCCCCTCAAGTTCGCACGCGCTCAACAATTTTTTCGCGCCACCGCCCGCGCCGACGCCGGTTCCCGTTGTTCAGGTCGCGCAAACCGAGTCGCGCGCCGAATCCGCCTGGCCGCGCGCGCTTACTGACGCTTTCACGCCGCAGCCCCACACTCTGCCGCAACCTTCTCCGCTATCACACAGCCAGCAGCATTCTGCTCCGCCTTCTCACGCACCAACACACAATTTCAATATCGCAACTCCCAATCGCCCGCAAGCTAGCGCCACCGACATCCAAAAACTCAAAACCGAAATTTCGCGCCTCGAACTCCTCATCAAGAAGCTGCAAACCGAACTACAGATCGAGCGCCAGTACAACCAAGCCCTCGAACTCCACGTAAAATCCCTAACGTCTATTGATTAGTTGGAAGTAAAGTAATCCGCGAAGAAACTTGCGGGGACACTGCTCCTATGAAACTCAAAAGACTTACAGAGATCATGGAGATAAACGGTGTTCGCGTCTACGCGCACTGGTCTGTGCTGGTGATAGGGACGCTTATACTATTAGGCGCCATCGAACGGCCAGTCGAGACGATTGCCGCATGGAGTGCGTATTTCGGTGTCATCCTTATTCATGAGTGCGGGCACATGATTGCCGCTCAACGAAAAGGGTGCGAGGTTTTCTCGATCGAGTTATACCCAATTCACGGTTTCGTTCGATTTCGATCTCCGTGGTCGCGTTACGACGAGGCTTTCATCGCGTGGGGAGGAGTGGCTGCCCAAACGGCGGTAGCCTTGCCACTCGTGATATTCGTGAGCATCTTTGGTTTTACCCGCTTCGATGCACTGAACGTAGCAATCGGGATCCTGGGCTACTATAGTTTGCTTGTCGCAGCCTTCAATCTGATTCCTCTTCGTTCCCTCGACGGCGCAACTGCGTGGAACCTGGTTCCAGAGCTTATCAAGCGAAATCGGAATCGTCGCAACAAACCGAAGCGAGTGGTCGGTTGGCGCGGTTGGTAACAGCCGGACATCATCTCCTAATCAAATCCAGCCATAACTCCACTCTCCGAATTATTGAACGTCCCTAAACACCTGGGCAACGGCCTCCGCGGCACTAACATCATTCCGGCCGTGATCCGTCATATCGTCGTAGCGATTCTGCGCGAGATTGGGATTCAACCTTTGACTGTATTCCGCGGTAATCTCCGCGCCCATCTGCCGCAGCAAATTGTTAACTTCCGCATTCAGATCCCCACCCCTAGCGGAGATTTGTTTGTTCAGATACGTCGCGGCAATTTGCTCAGCCACTTTGTCGGCCGTTTCATAGTAATGCTCCGAGATTCGCCGGTGGCCTTGCTCATGTTCGATTACGCGCTTCGCCGCGCCCTCTGCCACCCAAATGTTGATGGCAAGCTGCAGTGTGACTTTCACGTCGGTCACGGTGACCACACCGTGCGTCCCATCGACCATTTCCGTCCGCCCCTTCACGTTGGCGTTGGACACGAAATTGGAATCGCACTCCGCTTCTTCCCATGCCGCGAGCGGCGGCATATCCGCCGGAGGTGCGCTAGGGTCGAACGTATGCATGAAGAAAGCGACCGGGAGTTTGTCGATCGTCAGGCTTGGCGCTTGTTTGGCCGCCGGTGACGCAGACTGATGCCACATCGTCAACCCGGCCAACAGAACTATTCCCAACAACGCACAGAGCAAGATGTACTTACGCAATGGCAAACGCTCTCCGTTTTCCGGTTGCTAGAGTCTAGTCTTGCATCACCTGGCAATTTCTCGGGCAATTCGGATCACCGCATCGGCGCTTCGATCAATGTCGTCTTCGCTAGTCGCCCAAGATGATACGCTGATCCGCATCGCCGTCTTCCCATGCCAAACTGTTCCTCCGCACCAGCAAGTACCCTCTTCCTGCACGCGCCGAATCACTTCCAGCGTCTCATCCGCCGCACCAAACGACACCATCGCCTGATTGATCACGACGTCGTTTAAAATCTCGTATCCCTGCGCGCGCAACTTCTCCGCAAACCGCGCCGCCAGCGCGCAAGTCCGCTCAATCAAGTCACACAGCCCCACACGCCCCAGCGATTTGAGCGCCGCCCAGACCTCAATGCCGCGCGCTCGCCGCGATGCCTCCGGCACATGATTCATAGGCTCCCGCAGCGCGCCTCCATGAAGATAGGCCGCCGAGATGGTCATGGCGCGGCGCAGCGCCATTCCATCGCGTACCATCACAATGCCGCTGTCGTAATTCACGTTCAGCCATTTGTGCGCGTCCGTGGCCCAGGAATCCGCCAATTCAAATCCGCGCGTCAATTCCGCATACTTCGGTGAAACGCCCGCCCACAACCCAAACGCACCATCCACGTGAACCCACGCTCCCGCCGCGCGTGCCTGTTCGCAGATTTCCGCCGCAGGGTCAAACGCGCCGCTATTCACATTCCCTGCCTGAATGCACACGATGCTCCGATTCGAAAGAGGCGGCAATTTTTCTGCGCGCATTCTTCCCTGCGCGTCCGCTTCCACAACCGTCACCCGGTTGCGCCCAAATCCTCCCAGGCTTAAGGCTTTCTGCACCGAAGCATGCACTTCTTCGCCAACCACGATTTCTACTGGCGGCGTGCCGAACAGTCCGTCATCTTCCACGTTCCATCCTACGCGCTTCAATATCGCAGAACGCGCCGCCAGCAGCGCCGTAAAATTTGCCGCGGTCGCGCAAGTCACCAATCCCCCCTCGCACTCCGCTGGCAGCCCCAGTAATTCCCTAACCCAGCCAAGAACTACGTCTTCCAGTTCCGCTCCCACCGGTGACATGACTCGCAAAGCCATGTTCTGGTCCCAGGCGCTGGCCAGCCAGCTTGCTGCCGCCGCTGCCGGCAGCGACCCGCCGATGACGAAACCGAAATACCGGCCACCGGTGGTTGCCACCGTTGCTGGCGATCCAATTTCGTCGAGCAGCGCAATCACTGTCTGCGGATCGCAAGCTTCGTTTGGCATTGGTTCACGAAACTGCTGAAGCGCGCCGACTGCCAGCGTACCCGGGCTTACGCGGCGCTCGTTTACGGTCGCCACGTAGCGGCGGGCGCGCTCCGCCGCATTTGCCAGCAGTTGTTCCACTTTTGCAGACTCAAAACGCGACGCCAATATAGTCACAACAATCTCCTCGCAACGCGGCGAACAGGATTCATTCCGCGCACGAGCCGCAGCTTACGCTCTCCTCGATACCTGAAAAAGAGCCGAATTGTCAGGTTGACGGGATAGGGGATAGGAGCGGGCGAAACTGCCGTCTGTTGCCCTCTTCGTCAGTTTCGCTCGGCGAGGTTCCGCGCATGCGCTTTAGCTTTTCACTTTTCGCGAGTCTGTTTTCTTTTTTGGGGGAAGCTGAAAAGCACAATTCGGGTCGCGTATGTTCGACACGATATGCCAGCACGCTCTGCGCCAAGGGAACCCATTGAATCTAAAATAGGTTGTCCAGCCCTCTTTTCTAAGCCGAGAGAATTCGGTAGGTTTCTCTTTTCTGACGATCCGCGTTTCAAATGCTGACGTACAGATGTGATTTTCGTAAGTTCGACTTGCTCCGTAACATGTCCGGTAACGGCTTTTATAACAGTCCAGCTTCGAGCTCCGCCCAATTCTAAAAAGGACTTGACACTAACTACCTCAGTAGTAGGATGACATACGATAGTAGTAGGGGGCAATATGCCCGAACCCAAATTAACGAAGCTCGAACTTCAAATCATGGAGGCGCTCTGGACTCAAGGCCAGGCCTCCATTCGCGACATTCAGAAAACTTTCCCGGAACAACACAGGCCAGCCTATACGACCGTCCAGACAACCGTGTACCGGCTGGAAGCGAAGAAAGCCGTGCGGCGCGTCAAGAAGGTCGGCAACTTCCACATTTTCGAAGCCGCCGTCTCCCGCACTGCCGCGCAGCGCAGATTGGTCGACGACCTGATCGCGCTGTTCGGTGGGCGCACGCAGCCCGTAATGGCGCATCTCATCGAATCCGGAAAACTCACACTCGAGGACGTAAAGGAAGCTGAGAAAATTCTTCGGAGGCTCGCGAGAAAGGACAAATCGAAATGGTCCTGAAATTCTTGTCCGGGATATGGACAGCCCTCGCACCGGCGATGGGCAATCACCTATGGCAGTCGACGCTGTTCGCCATCACCGCCGGACTCTTGACATTGGCTTTGCGAAAGAACCGTGCGCGGGCTCGCTATTGGCTATGGCTGGCCGCGTCGTTGAAATTCCTCGTCCCCTTTTCGTTGCTGGTCGTCATGGGGAGTCGTCTGCCATGGTCGCGCGGTTCGGCAGGAGCGAAAGGTGGCTTGTCTTCCGTGATGAAGGAAGTCGGCCAGCCCTTCATGCAGCAGACGACGCCGATCGTTTCTCCGGCCACTCCCTCGACGGTTCTCGCGAGCCTCATCCATCTGCTTCCAGCCCTTCTTGCCGTATGGCTCTGCGGATTCCTGATGGTCGTTTTCGTGTGGCTCCTGCGTTGGCGGCGGATTTCCGCAGCCATCCGGGAAGCGACGCCACTACGAGAAGGACGCGAAGTTGAAGCGCTGCGCCGGCTGGAGCATATCGAAGGCATACGGAAGCCGACTGAGATTCTATTGTCACGGGCTTCTCTGGAACCGGGGATTTTCGGCATAGTCCGTCCGGTTTTGGTGTGGCCGGAAAGGATCTCCGCACGCCTCGAAGACGCCACTTGGAAGCGATCCTCGCCCACGAACTGTGGCACGTACGCCGCCGCGACAATCTTGCCGCTGCGATACACATGGTGGTTGAAGCCAGCTTTTGGTTTCACCCGTTGGTTTGGTGGTTGGGGACGCGGCTGGTGGAGGAGCGCGAACGCGCCTGCGACGAGGAAGTCCTGGAATCGGGCCGCGAACGGCAGTTCTATGCAGAAAGCATTTTGAAGATCTGTGAATTCTGTGTGGAATCCCCCCTGGCTTGCGTATCCGGAGTCACGGGCGCCGATCTCAAGAAAAGGATTGTCCATATCATGACTAAAAGTACTGTACGCAAGCTCGATTTCAGCAGAAAGCTATTGCTTGGCGCGGCTGGAGTAGTAGCCGTAGCCGCGCCGATCGCGTTTGGCCTGCTAAACGCAACGCCAAGCCGGGCAGGATCGCAGACCCAAAACTCAGCGTCCGTCACGCCTGTGTACGAGGTCGCTTCGATCAAACCAAACACGTCGGGCACTGATATGGTCAAGATATTGGTCAGGCCGGACGAGTTCGCCGCGGCGAACTTCACGCTGCGGATGCTCATTCGTGAAGCATACGGAGTCCAGGACAATCAGATATCGGGCGGACCGAACTGGCTCAACACCGAAAAATACGACATAGAAGCGAAGAATTCTGACGCTGGCGAGCTGGGCCAGCTTAGCGAAGACCAGCGCAGGCTTGTGCCCGGACGCAGGCTTCGGGCCCTTTTGGCGGACCGCTTCAAACTGACGCTCCACCGCGAAACCAAAGAACTCCCAGTCTATACGATGGTCATCGCCAATGGCGGTCCCAAACTTCAGCCATCAAAGGCGGGCGGCCTCGGAAACATGGAGATTGGACGAGGCCAGGTCATCGGTCAAGGCGCTCCTACCGGGGCGCTGGCGAGCTACTTGTCTCGGCTACTGGGGCGCAATGTTCTGGATAAGACCGAGCTCAAGGGCAACTATGATTTCACGCTGCAGTGGCCGACGATTGGGAAAACTTCTCTGTTTGAAAAGGAAACGGTTGACGGCCAGTCAGGGGCCAACAGTGAATCCTCGCCTGAAGCGTCCGACCCTTCGATCTTCACCGCGATCGAGGAGCAGCTCGGTCTGAAACTGGAACCTCAAAAAGTCCCGATGGAAATTCTCGTCATCGATCAAGTCGAGAAACCTTCGAAAAACTAGCAGAAAACGCGGTATTCGATGCAATGGCGTCTGGTGCCGCGCCAATTAGAGGGCTGCCCAGTTCAGAGACGATCAGCTTTCACTGGAATCCTAATCGGGACGAGGCGCTTGAGGAGCTAATCACTTGAGAACAACTTCAACTCTCCAAGGAATCACCTTTCGAAATCGCTTGCAGCTCCTGAAAGATTTCAGAGTGATGCTGATCGAGGTAACGTGTCACCCGACCGTTTCCGAACAGTTTTGCTATGTATCCCCGTGCGAGTACAAGATTCAGGACCTGATTTCCATGACTCTCTTCAATCAATTTCAGATCACGCTGTAAAATCTCCATTTCTTTTTTTTCCATCTTTGTGATTTGTTCCGGCGTGAGGCTCTTGATAGTCTTGCTTATCTGGTTCGACCAACATGTCAGTGTGAGTCGCTGCAAAGAGTGCCTTTGTGTAGGGAACTGAGAAGTTCCCAGTCGCTACCAGACAATGTTTGGAAGGCAGTTGCCTTGAATGGCCTCCAGTGGTGGAAGTGTCGGCAGCGCCGCATGGATGTCTCTGGAGCAGCTTTCCTTCGGTCGGGTTATCGGTATTCTCGCCGTCTTTTTCCATTGGGTTCAAGGATGTTCTGAGCGGGCGCCTGTCTAATCTATGCTTTCTTAGATCGCTTAGATCCACTCTGGCCGGAGTCTCCTCCTTGATTCTGTGGCGGAGCGTCGCTCGGCGTTTTCGGAGGCGGCTGCTCAATCGGGTAGTCATCGAAGACGGGAACCTTAGGTGGCTTGGGAAGCTTCGGGTTCCATGGATCAACTCCCTCCGGCCAATCAGATGGGACTTCTCCCGGAGGAAGCTCGAGTCCCGGTACCAAGGTCCCGCCAAAAGGGTCCGCATCGGGATCGATGATGACCTCCGCGTCGGGTAGCGGGGAACCACTCATCTGCGATTGGCCTAAACCTCCAAATGCTGCGCCCAAAGCGGCAGTAACACCGCCTAACTCGCCAAAAGTTCCGAGCCCTCCAGCGGTTCCGAGCGTCGCACCGACTCCGCCCGAAACCGCGGCGGTCGTACCTACGACTCCGCCCGAAGCCGCGGCGGTCGTGCCTACGACCCCACCTGCCGCAAGTAATTCTCCGACCCCTGAGAGCAGCGCAACTGCCACAACAGCGCCTAATGCGGCTAAAATAAGACCGTCCATTACATTCAGATTCCCCATGGCATTGCTGGCGTGGATGCTACTGATTACGCGTGCGTGAGGCGATCCGGTCACGGAAAGGACAAAAGCGTACCCTCCCAGAGCCACCGCGCCGACTCCGGACAGCAATCCCAGCGCGAATGTCGCGGGGAAATCGGCCAGGGGCAATTGAACAGCTTGCACCCACAGCCGGATACTCACAAATACATTCCAAGCAGTCCATGCGAACGCCGCCGCCGAGATGACTCGGATCATCGTCCACGCTGGCGGCCATGCGAGGGCTTGTTGCAACAAAGCCGTCGTTGGGAAGCCGCCCACGACGAACCACAGAATTGACGGGGTGATCATGACGAGCAACACAATAACCTTAGGTTGCCGGAACCAGGCAAAATACGCCCGTGTCCAGCTAGAAGCAGTTATCGGCAGGGGGCCTGACTGTGCAACCGCTCGATCTATGCGGTCGCGTAGGTCGACTATGAGTTTGCGCAAGCGGTCCTCGGCGCCACTCTCTGGTCCAGCCGAGGCGTAGGCCCGCCGCATCCTGACCAGGGCATCTACCCAAGCGACCGACCATGGGGCACGGCTAAGGGCAGTCCGGAGAGTCCCGACAACGGGCGGTGAAATCGTCGTCTCTGCGGCGAGCGCAAGCTCAGGGATGGTCTCCGTATTCTGTCGCTGCCTGTCGAGCCACCAGGCAACGATGAGAGCGACGACGGGCAGGAACCGCAATAGCTCCTGAAGCATGCTCGACAAAACCACTAATGCTCTTGGAGCCGATACCTGCAGTGCCGCGTTATATACGGCGTGGTCAAAGCCGAGATAAAGCAGAAGGAGGACCCCGGCGCGGCGACTGACCGAAGCACGATGCTGCAGAAGCAGACCGACTGCAAATCCACCGATCGCTGACAAAGCAAGATGAAGATCCACAGGATGCGGAGCCCTGGAGAGAAAGGAGAACAGGCTGTTTGACACAGCTCCGGCCGGCAGCCAGGAAGTCACCGTCGTCAACGGACTTGGTACGGTGACGATTGTTGCGAAATTCGGTCGAACGAGCCAACCTCCTCCGATCCAGACGGCGTTCGCGGGAGCCGCACTGAAGCGATACAGATCTTCTGCCAGCCCAAAGCCCGACCCTAGTGCTGCGCCAACAAGGACACAATCGGTAATTGACCACTGGCGGCGAATCACCCGCACCACCACCAACAGGATCGCCAACGGCAGTACCTTGACAAACTCCTCCATAAAGGGGTCGGTGGTATAAGACGCCATCCGCATAATGTCGCTGAGAGGCGCGCCGGTGACCGATGCTACGGGCCGAGTCCATGCTAACTCAAGGAGCACGGCGACGGGTGCGCACGCGTAGAGCCCGGCAGCCATGGCAGCAAGGGTTGTGCGGACGCGCACCGTTCGAGCGAAGCTTCCTAACACAATCAGCTGGAGGATTCCCCAGACATGAGCGAAGACAATTGCAAGGATCACGGTGAGATCCTCTGCGTCGCACCTTGACGTTACGCCGTGCTCAGTTCTCAACCAACTGGACACGACGATTTTTGGCTCTGCCTTCTTCGGTCTTATTGGAAGCCATCGGACTTGCAAACGAGACGCCGACAGACATGAGACGCGACTTGGCAACCTGGTACTTCGTTACCAGTTCATTGACCACCGCAGCGGCACGACGTTGTGACAACTCCATGTTAGAAGTGAATCCCCCGACATTATCTGTGTGCCCGACCACAAGTAACTTCAATGCGGGATTGCCCTTGAGGAGTTTCGCAACCTGCTCGATCGTCGGTGTCGATTCCGGCTTGATCTCTGCTTTGTTGAAGTCGAAGTAGATGCCGTAAAGAGCCACGCTGCCGCCCGATGCAATCTGTTGCGCCATGTCTTCTGCTTTGACAGTCACCATCTTCTGCTCACGCGCCTTCTCCTCAACGATATCCACAATCGCAATAGTCCGCTCATTAAATGCCTTGCAGTAATCTTGGTTATTTATCGTGTATGTGAGGACCGACACATGCGCGTCAGCAGACGGAATTTCTGCCGACGCATAGCGCTGATCGTTGATCCCCGCCGTGAGCGCGCACGATCCGTTGGAAAAGGCCTCATCCTTGACCCGGTCTGCGGGATATAAGTACATGGCAAGGCTCATGTTCCCGCCCCCGCCCTCGGAGCTTCTTGTCGGATCTCCGCCGCACTCGTCCGCTTTGCACTCGAACAGAACCTTTCCCCCCTTGCTCTTGATCTCCTGCTGGTAGTTGCGCAAAACTTCGAGGGGCGAACGATTGGCTGGCAGCAAATAAACGAGGCGGGTGTAGGCGCCCTCAACCGTCTTCTTCTGCTTGGGTGCGAAGTAGTCGTTGTTGGCGCTATCTCGCTTGTCGGGGACCGCTACTAGCTTGGACAGGGGAAACGTAAATTCGCCGAAGCTCTGCTGCTCATATGCAACGATGTACGAGCCCTCATACCTTTGCAGGAGAGGGTTGTCCTTGCTTCCTTTTTTGTCTGCTGTTGGAATCGTCGCATCGGCGAATGCATGCGGACATCCCAGCACTGCCACTAACAAGATCTGGAACGTCTTCTTGTAGATCAGTAGATTCATCGAAGTCACCTCCTTCGGGGCCTGCACGCAATTCTCCTGCACCATTCTGATTCTTGCCGCAGCCATGGCCAGCGAGTTTTTGATGGGGTCAGAGTTCCTCGGAAAGAGCCAAGCATTCGGCATGAAATGGGAGAGGGCTAGGAAACCATTCTTAACCTCCCGGAAAACGAATATCGGCCCGATGGTCCGGTGCGCTACACGAATCGAGGATAGAGGGAGTGATATGACGCTGGCCGGATCGAAAACCCAGACTGTTGATCGAGAGTCTGCTCCCGAGCGGCAGGGGTGTCAAGGGGCCTTCTGGTGCGTCAGC